>QLAH01000579.1_pt1 | contig 16706 bp, 18 predicted proteins | sample 4693081 | NCBI WGS metagenome assembly QLAH01 (sample SAMN09425401, study PRJNA476045) | Lake water metagenome, whole genome shotgun sequencing project.
GGCCGGAGAGCCCCAGCCGCCCGTTGGCGCCCACCGTCGCCAGGCGCCGGGCCAGCTCGCGGGAACTGGCCACCCGCAGGGGGGGTGTCCCGTTCGTCGGCGGCGCCTGCACCGGCAGGCCGGCGTCCGCCAGGGCCGCGGCGATGCCGGCGTCGGCGGGGGCCAGGGCCACCAGCACCTCCTCGGCCCCCGGGGGGCTGGGGTGCCGGCGGCCGCAGGGATCGAGATCCTCGGCGGTGATCAGGCCGTGCAGCAGCAGATCCGACAGCCAGGTGAGGCTCTGGGTCCACAGCAGGGGGACGTTCTCGTTGGGCACCCGGATCTGGCTGCCGGGCTGACGGCGCTCGGCCTCGATCAGGCGCGCCGGCACCAGGTAGAGCTCCGGCAGCAGGGCTTCCCCGTCGACCTGAACGCTGAGCTCCTCCAGCTGCTGGCGCCACTGGCGGGCCTCATCCCAGCGGCCCTCACAGCAGGCCGTGATCAGCTCGTAGGCCAGAAACAGGGGCCATTCGCATTCGATGTGCTCGAACTGGGCCAGCTCCTCACGCTCGTAGTGGTGCCGGCTCACGTCCTCCAGCACGGTCTGGTGGCCGTCGCGAAGGAAGCGCTTGTAGCCGTAGGAGCCCGCCAGCTCGCTGCGGATCTTCTCCCGGGTGCGCTCCACCAGGGCCGGATCCTCGACGGCCCAGGCGGGGTAGCCGATGACCGAGAGGCAGGCGCTGTCCGCTTCCTTGCTGGCGGATTCCCTGGGCAGCAGGCCGCGCAGGGCCCGCCTGAGCCGCACGATGGCGTCGTGGGGAATGGTCAGGCAGCTGCTGCCGTCGCCATGGGGCCCGTAGAGGTCCAGCCCGACGAGGGATTCCAGGGCGGCCTTCACCATGCCGATCGAGCTGGCGTTGCGTTCCGGCTGGCCATGGTTGCCCTTGTCGCCCCGCTCCCAGATGCCGTAATCGGCCACCCGGTAGGCGCGGGCGACGTAATAGACGAGGTTCTGGAGGAAGTCGCGCTCGTGGCTGGTCTGAATGATCACCATCCCCGAGCGGGTGAGCTGGGCCAGCTGCAGCAGGAACAGGGCCGTGGCGTCCAGCTGCAGATGGCCCCAGCCGTCGTCGGCCACCACCGGATCGCCCGTGGCCGTGTCGAACTTGGCGTGGATGGCGTCGAGGCGCTCCAGGCTGGTCTTGAAGCGCTCCACCTTCGCCGACTGGCGCATCATCGAGCGCATCAGCCCCCGCATCAGCTGCAGGACCCGCTGCTCCAGCTCGAAGGAGCGGCGGCAGGGGCCCTGCAGCCGCCGGTGCGCCAGGGCCAGCCCCCAGACGCACTGGATCGAATAGACGCAGTCCCGCACCCAGGCGTCGCCGTAGTTGCCGTGGACGGTGCTGGCGGTGCTGGCGGGCAGCAGACCGGTGATCGGATGCTGGCGGCGCAGGACTCCGTGTTCGATCTGGCGGTCCAGTCGGTCGAGAAGCTGGCGGGCCTCCTCCGTCCCCCTGTCGCCGTTGCTCGCCGTGGTGCTCATGGTGGGGTCAGGACGGGGCGTGCCGGCGGCGGCGGCCGTGGAACCAGGCCATAGATTCTCCCCGCCGTCGTTCGTTTCCATGGCAGCCCTCGCGACCACGCCGGTCCGTGCCCGCGTCCTGGGCATTCCAGTGAATGTAAGCAACGACGTTTTCAGCGATGCCGTCGCCCTGCACGGGGCCGGTGGCGGCCAGATCGTCACCCTCAACGCGGAGATGACCATGGCGGCCCGGGCGGACCCCGCCCTGGGGGCGGCGATCGAGGCGGCCCGGATGGTCATCCCCGATGGCGCCGGGGTGGTCTGGGCCCTGGGCCTCCAGTCCCATCGCGTCCGCCGCAGCCCCGGCATCGAGCTGGCCAGGCGCCTGCTGGAGCACGGGGCGGCGGTGGGCTGGCGGGTGGCGCTGGTGGGGGCGAGTCCGTCGGTGATGGACCAGCTGCGGGAGCGCCTGGCCCACGAACTGCCGAACCTGGATCTGGTCTTCGCCGTCCACGGCTACCAGCCCGCCGAGGCCTGGCCCGGTCTGGAGCATCAGCTGCTGCAGTGCCGCCCCGACCTGGTGCTGGTGGCCCTGGGTGTGCCCCGCCAGGAGACCTGGATCCAAGCGCTTCCCGGGCCCCGCACCGGCCTCTGGATGGGGGTGGGCGGCAGCTTCGACATCTGGGCCGGCGCCAAAAAACGGGCCCCCGGCTGGATGGGGGCCCTGCACATCGAGTGGCTCTATCGGCTGATCAAGGAACCCAGCCGCTGGCGGCGGATGCTCTCGCTGCCGGCCTTCGCCTGGGCTGTTCTGCGCGAACGCCGCTGATCGGCGGTGCCCCGTGAACGCCGCTGATCAGCGGAAACCGACGGAGGCCTGCCAGACGAAGGCCAGCAGCAGGAAGAACAGGGGGATGATCGGCAGGATGTCCACCAGGGGGCCGAAGGCCTGGTAGGCCTCGGGCAGCTGGGCGAGGGCGTGGGGGGCGGTGTGGGGCGCGTAGCTGGCCAGCAGGGAGAGAGCCATGCCTGGAGGAGAACCATTGCAATGGCCGGAACCTACCACGTGTGGGCGGCCGGGGAGTCGGGCTCCCAGGGAGCGAAATCCTCTGCAAAACATCCCTCGCTGATCGCCCGGGCCATGGCGGTCGTGAAGCGCAGCAGGGTGGTGAGATTGTGCAGGCTCAACAGGGTGCGGCCCAGCAGCTCCTCGCTGCGGAACAGGTGGTGCAGGTAGCTGCGGCTGTGGTGCCGGCAGGCCAGACAGCCGCAGCTGGGATCCAGCGGGCCGTGGTCGTGGCGGAAGCGGGCGTTGCGCAGGTTCCAGCGCTCCCCCCCCACCAGGGCGGTGCCGTGCCGGCCCAGCCGCGTCGGCAGCACGCAGTCGAACAGGTCGAAACCGTTGGCGACCGCGATCGCCATCTCCCGCAGGCTGCCCACCCCCATCAGATAGTGGGGCCGCTGCTCCGGCAGCAGGGGACCCACCTGCCGCACCACCCGGTGCATCTCCTCGACGGGCTCCCCGACGCTCACGCCGCCCACGGCGATGCCGGGCAGGTCCATCGCCGCCACCACCCGGGCCGAGGCCTCGCGCAGATGGGGGAAGCAGCCCCCCTGCACGATCCCGAACAGGGCCTGGTCGCCGCCGCCGTGGCAGGCGACGCAGCGCTCCAGCCAGCGGTGGGTGCGCCGGCAGGCCTCGGCCACCGCCGCTTCGCTGGCGGGATAGGGCGGGCACTGGTCGAAGGCCATGGCCACATCGGCCCCCAGGGCCCGCTGGATGGCCATGGAGCGCTCGGGGGTCAGGTCGATCCGCGAGCCGTCCCGGGGGGAGCGGAACACCACCCCGTCGTCGTCGATCCGGTTGATGGCGTCGAGGCTGAACACCTGGAAGCCGCCCGAATCGGTCAGCAGGGGGCCGTCCCAGCCCATGAAGCGGTGCAGCCCACCGGCCTCCGCCACCACCGATTCCCCCGGCTGCAGATGCAGGTGGAAGGTGTTGGCCAGCACCATCCGGGCCCCGGTCTCCTGCAGCTGCGGTGTGCTGATGCCCTTGACGGTGGCGGCGGTGCCCACCGGCATGAACCGGGGCGTCTGGACGGTGCCGTGGGGGGTGGTGAAGCAGCCGCAGCGGGCCCGGGTCCGCGGGCAGCGGGCGGTGATCGTGAAGTCGAAGGCGATGGCGCCGCAGCGGCTCAGCGCTGACGCTAGGCGCCCCTGCTGCGACGCTAACCGGGGTTCCCGCTGCTCCCCTCCCCGCCCCATGCCCCGCCTGAGCGCTCCACCGTGGCTGCGGGATCTGGCCGGGGCCTGGATCTTCTATACGGTGCTGCCGGCCTGGCCGGCGCCGGCGCCGCGCTTCGAGCGGATCGCCCGCTTCGCCCCCTGGATCGGTGCCGTCCTCGGCGCGCTGCAGGGCCTGCTGTGGTGGGGGCTGGAGGGACGGGCACCCCTGGTGGCCCAGGTGGCCCTGGTGCTGGCGCTGGGTCTGTGGCTCAGCGGCGGCCTGCACCTGGATGGCGTGATGGACAGCGCCGATGGCCTGGCGGCGGGGGATCGCTGCCTGGAGGCGATGGCCGACAGCCGGGTGGGGGCGAGCGGGGTGCAGGCCCTGGTGCTGGTGCTGCTGCTGCGGACGGCGGCCCTGGCCCTGCTGGGGCCGACGGCGCCGATGGCGCTGGTGTGGGCGGCGGTCTGCGGCCGGGTGGCGCCCCTGCCCGCCATGGCCTGGTTCCCCTACCTGCGGCCGGGCGGCAGCGCCGCCTTCCATCGCGCCCACGGGGCCGCCCTGGCGCAGGAACTGCGGCCCACGCTGCTGCTGCTGCCCCTGCTGCTGCTGCTGCCCTGGCCGGGCCTGGCGCCCTGGCCCGTGATCACCGGCCTGGTGGCCCTGGTGCCGGCCCTGCTGGTGCCGGTGGCCCTGGGCCGCCGCCTGGGCGGCCACAGCGGCGACACCTACGGGGCCTGCGTGGAGTGGACCGAATCGGTGGGCCTGCTGCTCATCGCCGGGGCCCTGCGGCTGGCGGCCGCGGCAGGCTGAGCCGGAAGGCGTTGCCCTGCTCCGGCAGGGCCGCGGCCAGCGCCCGCGGCGGTACCACCAGCTCCAGTTCGCCGCCCAGGCTGCGGGCCAGATCCCGCCCGAGGGCCAGTCCCAGTCCGGTGCCGGGCAGGTCCTGGCCCCGCGATCCCCGCACGCCCCGCCCGAAGATCGCCTGCCGTTCCGCCGGCGCGATGGCGGGCCCGCCGTCCCAGACCGTGAGGTGGAGCAGCGGGCCGTCGCTGGCCGTGTGCAGCCCCACCGTGGCGCCGTGGGGGCTGTAACGGAAGGCGTTCTCCAGCAGGTTGGCCAGGATCTCCGCCACCGCCCCGCTGTCGCCGCTCCAGTCGGGCAGGGCCTCGGGGCCCTGCCAGTCCCGGCCCTGCAGGGTGGCGGTGGCGGCGGCCCGTTGCAGCAGCGGTTCGAGCAGCCCGGCCAGGGGCTGGCCATCCGGGCCGCTCAGCAGCGGCGGCAGCAGCAGGGGCTGGGGGGAGGCGGTCCCGGCGAGCCGTCCTTCGGGGTGCACGAGCTCGCTGATGGCATCGACATAGCGATTGATCTGGCGCTCCTCGGCCAGCAGGCCCTGCACCAGGGAGCGGTCGTTGTGGTCGGGGCCGAGGCGCCGTAGCAGCAGCTGGCCGAAGGTGCGCAGGGCCGTGAGGGGGTTGCGCAGCTGGTGGAGCAGCAGACCCAGCTGTTCCTCGCGCTCGGTGAGCCGCTGGCGCAGTTCGCCCCCCTCCAGGTCCAGCCGCAGGGCTTCGGTGAGGGCCAGGGCCACGGCCTGGAGCCGCTGGGCGAGCGGCTCGGGCCAGGGGTTGCGGGAGGCCTCCACCTGCAGGGCGCCGAGCAGGCGCTGGCCATCGCGCAGGGGCAGCCAGCGCCGCTGCTCGGCGGGCACCCGCAGACGGCTGACCGTATCGACGGGGGGCAGGGCCCGCTCGTCCGGGGGCCAGTGGCCGACCGGCAGCAGGCTGGGTTGGCCCGTTTCGCCCTGCTGGGTCACGTAGACCACCAGCGACCGGACCTCGGGACAGTCGACGAACTGACCCAGCTGGAAGCCCACCAAGGCCAGAAACCGCTCTGAGACAGGCATCACGACCCGCGGACGGCGTCCGTACGGGAAATTTTCGGGAAAGGCGTGTCGAAACGCAAAAATAGTTTTAAGATGTCGGTAACGACCACTACCTCGCAGTCCTCGGACGGGCGGAAAGTTGCAGTCGTAACAGCCAGTGTTGCGCTTCGCTCGCAACCAAGGCTACAGCAGAGGCAGCTGCGTACCGCCTCTGTCCCGGCCTCCACCCCACCAGGGGTTCTGGCCGGTGTTACCGACAGTGATTCTCTCCGACCCGCTTCAGGTCGACAGTCGTGTGGACGTGGACCCGCCATCTCTCCAGGGTGGCGGGCCCGCCATGGCGCTCGTCGTCGGCTCCGGCCGATTCTCGCTCGTCTGCAGCCCCCCCCCAACTCCACCTTTCGGCCTCCCTTCACCGGGATCCATTCCATGTCCAAGAAGCGCAAGCGGATCAGTCGCCGTCGTCTCGCGGGTCAGCGGGTCCTCGCCCATGTCCCCACCTTCAACCTCGAAACCGGCGCCCACAAACCGGTCACGGCGGCGCGCCGCTACATCGCCGAAACCGAGCTGATGGCTCCGGCGATCCTCAACGTGCGCCGCAACGAGCACACCACCGACCGCTTCTTCTGGGGGGAGAAGGGCCTGTTCAGCGCCCAGTACGCCGAAGAGAACCACTTCCTGTTCCCGTCCCTGCGCCTGATCGTCGACAGCATCGGCGAAGAGGTCCTGTTCGAAGGCCTCGAAGCGCTGGCCTCCGACGACTGGGAGGAAATGGAGGAGTACGAGTACGCCTTCGTCTGAGGCCGGGGGCTGGCGGAGGCCTCAGCTTCCCTGCCAGCCACTTGCACGCCAGCCGGTGTAAAGGAAGTCCCGCATCGGGGCGATCAGGTCGGGATCGATGCAATGGCCCCCCGGGAAGGGGATCCGACGCACCGATCCCCCCGCTTCCATTAAGCGCTGCTCCAGCGCCTGACTCGCCGCGAAGGGCACCACCGGATCCTGCTCCCCATGGGTGAGCAGGATCTTCGTGTCTGGGGCCTGGGGCTGCCAATCGGGGTGGGGGTAGCCGCTGCAGGCGATCAGCCCCGCCAGGGTGAGGGGGGCGCAGCCGTCAGCGCCACAGCCGGTGGCCACGTCGATGGCCATGGCGGCCCCCTGGGAGAAGCCCAGCAGGCTGGTGCTCGCCAGCGGCACCGTCTGGCCCAGGGCCAGCAGGCGCTGCCGCAGGTCGCGGCGGGCCTGGGGCAGCTGGGGCCATTCGGGTTGCTGCAGGTCGTACCACTGGCGGCCAAAGCCACCGGGATGGGGCAGGGGGGCCCGCAGGGCCACCACGCTCAGGTTGAGGCCGGCGGGATCGGCGCCGACCAGTTCCGCCCCCAGATCGAGCAGGTCATCGGCGTCGGCCCCCCAGCCATGCAGCAGCACGAGACGGTGCTCGGCCTGGGGGGCTCCCACCCAGAGGGCGGTGTCGCGGTCTTCGCCCAGCGGGGCTTCGGCGGCTGGATCCGTGGGCACGGTGGGTTCGGCTGTTGCTGCGTAGGTTGGCCCCTTCCCTGCCCTTTCCGCCGTCATGGCTCCCACGGCCCTTCTCAGCGTGTCCGACAAGCGGGGCCTGGTGCCGCTGGCGGAGGGGTTGCTGGCCCGGGGCTACGCGCTGCTCTCCAGCGGCGGCACCGCCGCGGCCCTGGCGGCCGCCGGCCTGCCGGTCACGAAGGTGGCGGAGCACACCGGAGCCCCGGAGATTCTGGGCGGCCGGGTCAAGACCCTCCATCCCCGCATCCACGGCGGCATCCTGGCCCGCCGGGACGATCCCTCCCACCGGGCCGACCTGGAGGCCCAGGGGATCGTCCCGATCGATGTGGTGGTGGTCAACCTCTATCCCTTCCGCGCCACCGTGGCGGACCCCGGCGTCAGCTGGGAGACCGCCATTGAGAACATCGACATCGGGGGACCGGCCATGGTGCGCGCCGCCGCCAAGAACCACGCCGATGTGGTGGTGCTCACCGATCCCGACCAGTACCCGGGTTTCCTGGAGGCCCTGGCGGCCGGCCAGGTGGATGGGGCCCTGCGGCGGCGCCTGGCCCTGGCCGCCTTCGCCCACACCGCCGCCTACGACGCCGCCATCGCGACCTGGATCGAGGGACGGCTGGCGGAGGAGCAGACCGACGCAGGGGCCGCGGAGCAGCCCCTGCGGCTGGAGCTGCCCCTGCGGCAGGTGCTCCGCTACGGCGAGAACCCCCACCAGAGCGCCCGCTGGTGCGGCGAGGCCGACGTGGGCTGGGGGGCGGCCCGCCAGCTGCAGGGCAAGGAGCTCAGCTACAACAACCTGATCGACCTGGAGGCGGCCCTGACCACGGTGGCGGCCTTCGGCTATGGCCCCGGGGCCGAGCCGGCGGCGGTGGTGATCAAGCACACCAACCCCTGCGGTGTCGCCCTCGGTGTGGACACCGCCGACGCCCTGCTGCGGGCCCTGGACGCGGACCGGGTCTCGGCGTTCGGGGGCATCGTCGCCCTCAATGGCGCGGTGGATCGGGCCGCCGCCGACCACCTGGCGGGGTTGTTCCTGGAATGTGTGGTGGCGCCGTCCTTCTCGGAGGAGGCCCGCCAGCGGCTGGCGGCGAAGGCCAACCTGCGGCTGCTCGAGCTCGACCCCAGGGCGGTGGCGGAGGCCTCCGGGCGCCTGCAGCTGCGCAGCGTGCTGGGGGGCGTGCTGGCCCAGCAGGCGGATGATGGCCCCGCCGATCCCGCCGCCTGGCAGGTGGTCAGCGACCGCCAGCCCAGCGAGGAGGAGTGGCGGGACCTGCGCTTCGCCTGGCAGGTGGTGCGCCACGTGCGCTCCAACGCCATCCTGGTGGCCCAGGGCGGTCGCACCCTCGGGGTCGGTGCCGGCCAGATGAACCGGGTGGGCTCGGCCCGGCTGGCCCTGGAGGCCGCCGGCGACGCCGCCCGGGGGGCGGTCCTGGCCAGCGACGGCTTCTTCCCGTTCGATGACACCGTGCTGCTGGCGGCACGGCATGGCATCACGGCGGTGATTCAGCCCGGGGGCAGCAAGCGCGACCCGGATTCGATCGCCGCCTGCAAGGCCAACGACATGGTGATGGTGATCACCGGGCGTCGTCATTTTCTGCACTGAGGGCACCGGCAGTTGTAACTTCGTTGGACTCACGACCGGCCCTGGCCCGGTGGAGTTCCAACGCGTCATGTTCGCCGCCCTTCCCACGTCCCTCGCCTTCGGCCTCAACTTCGTCCATCCCCTGCTGATGTGGGTGCTGCTGGGCCTGTCGGCCTACGCGATGTTCCTGGGCATCAAGGCCAAGAAAACCCGCACGGCCACGGCCGAGGACCGCAAGGAGCTGATCAAGGGGCAGTTCGCCAAACGCCATTACCTCTTCGGCAGCCTCGTGCTGGCCGTCCTCGTGCTCGGCTTGGTCGGTGGCATGGCCGTCACCTACATCAACAACGGCAAGCTGTTCGTCGGTCCCCACCTGCTGGTGGCGCTGGGGATGGTCTGCCTGATCGCCCTGGCGGCGGCCCTGTCGCCACTGATGCAGGCCGGCAACCTGATCGCCCGCAAGGTGCACGTGGGTCTCAACATGACCGTGATGACCCTGTTCCTCTGGCAGGCCGTCACCGGCATGCAGATCGTCAACAAGATCCTCACCGCCCCGGCGGCCTGAGGTCACGGGGACCCAGGAACTCTTCGAAGGGCCAGGCCCTCAGAACTGGGCCCGTCGCCGGGGCGGGCAGGGGATGCCGTGGCTGGCGTGGAAGTCCTCCTGGACCTTCCAGGTGAGCCGCCGGGAGATCTGGCGCACGATCTGGCGCAGCAGGTGGTCGCCGCTGCTCTGGACCAGGTGGTCGGGGAGGATCGAGAGCATCCCGGGCAGCCGCAGCCAGACGGCCAGGTCCAGCTGCCAGCGCACCAGGGTGTGCAGCATCACGCCATCCACCTCCTCGCTGGACACCTCCGCACCGCTGGCCTCGTCGAGGTGCAGGGACGCGGCGAACTCGACGTCGTAGAGCCCCCGCAGGGCCTCATCCACCTCGGGCAGGGGCACGGTGACGATGCGGTAGACACCGGCCGCCTGGGGGAGCAGTTCGAGGCCGATCGTCGGCTCGACCTCGAAGCCGAAGTTGCCGAACCGGCCCAGGGTGAGCACGTAACCCTGGCTGCCGATCGGATCGACCGTCATGGGGGCGGCGCAGCGGCGGAACCAGCCTTCGTGGCGATCGAGGTAGGCGCCCACCACCGCGGCCGGAGCCCGCATCTCCATCAGATCGGCGAAGGCGCTGGCGTAGCGACGCACGGAGGGGTCGGACCGCTCCCGCAGGGGTTCGCTCTTGGGGGCCCCTGGATCGTCGGGAGCCTGGTGCAGGGAGGAACCTGCCGCCATCGTGATCAGGGGCGTGCGGTGGGTCAGAGGGGAGCTGCTGGAAAGGACCTGGGTTGTGCTCTCCCCGGCGGCCAAGGGGAGGGAAACCTTTCATGAATGTAAAGCCACCCGGTCGGTCCCGGCTCCGGGCGGGGTCATCCGGGCTGGTGGCTCACTCCTCGCTGAGGCCCACCAGACGCTCGATCACATCTTCCACCACCCGGTCCGGGGTGGAGGCACCGGAGGTGATGCCCACCCGCACAGGACCGGCCGGCAGGAAGGGCTCCAGGGTCTCCAGGGCGCCCCCCAGGGGCTTGTGCTCGATGCGGTTGCCCGGGCCGATGCGCTCGGGGGTGTCGATGTGGAAGGAGAGGATGCCGCGGCTGACGGCGATCTCCTGAAGGTGGGTGGTGTTGGAGGAGTTGTAGCCGCCGATGACCACCATCAGGTCGAGGGGTTCGTCCACCAGGGCGAACATGGCGTCCTGGCGTTCCTGGGTGGCGTCGCAGATGGTGTTGAAGGCGAGGAAGTGCTCGTCCAGTTCGGCGGGGCCGAAGCGCTGCAGCATGGTGCGCTCGAACAGGCGGCCGATCTCCTCGGTTTCGCTCTTGAGCATGGTGGTCTGGTTGGCGACGCCCACCCGCACCAGGTCCCGGTCCGGGTCGAAGCCCGGGGAACAGGCATTGGCGAAATGGGTCATGAAGGCCTGCCGGTCCATGGCCCCCTGGCCCCGCTCCAGGATGAAATCGCTGACCATGCGGGCCTCGGCCAGGTCGAGCACCACCAGGTAGGTGCCGGCGAAGGAGCTGGTGGCCAGCGTCTCCTCATGCTTCACCTTGCCGTGAATGATCGAGGTGAAGGCATGCTTCTTGTGCTTCTCCACGGTGTTCCACACCTTCGACACCCAGGGGCAGGTGGTGTCGACGATGTGGCAGCCGCGCTCATTGAGCAGCTGCATCTCCTGCACGGTGGCGCCGAAGGCGGGCAGGATCACCACATCACCGGTCCCCACCTCGGAGAAGTCCTTGACGTCGTCGTCGACCGGGATGAAGCGGACGTCCATCTCACGCAGATGGGCGTTGACCGAAGGGTTGTGGATGATCTCGTTGGTGATCCAGATCCGTTCGCTGGGGTAGTGGCGGCGGGTTTCGTAGGCCATCGCCACGGCCCGCTCCACGCCCCAGCAGAAGCCGAAGGCCTCGGCCAGGCGGATCTTGAGGCGGCCCCGCTGCAGGACGTGGCCGTTCTCCCTGAGGCTGGCGATCAGATTGCTCTGGTAGGCCTGCTCGAGGCTGCCCGCGACCTCCTCGCCCAGGCCGAAGCCGCGGCGGTTGTAGCGATCCGAGTGGTGGAGGGAGCGCTTGAAGGCACGGGTGTCCACAGGCCATGTCCAGGTGTGCCGACTCTATGGGGGTCGGCGGTGGGACGGGCGAAAAAAAACCGCGGCGCAAGCCGCGGTGTGGGAACGGACGGAGCCCCGGGGGTCAGTTCGTGGACGAGACGAAGTCGGGATAGGCCTCCATGCCGTGCTCGCTGATGTCGAGACCGACCTCCTCTTCCTTCTCATGCACCCGGATGCCGCCGCTGAGGGCGCCGAGGATGCTCCAGAGGATCCAGGCGGTGACGATCGTGAAGATGGAGTAAGCGAAGCTGCCCAGGATCTGCAGTCCGAGCTGGGCGAAACCCTTGCCGAAGAACAGGCCGGCATCCTTGTTGAACAGGCCGACGGCCAGGGTGCCCCAGATGCCGCCGATGCCATGGACGGAGAAGGCGCCGACGGGGTCGTCGATGCCGATCGAGTCGATGAAGCTGACGGCGTAGACAACGAGGGCGCCGCCGATGAAGCCCACCACCCACGACGCCCACATCGGGAAGCCGTCGCAGCCTGCGGTCACGCCCACCAGGCCGGCCAGGATGCCGTTGATGGTCATCGTGAGGTCGGGCTTGCCGGAGTGGAACTGGGAAATCAGCGTGCCGGCGATGCCGCCGCCGGCGGCGCCGAGGGTGGTGGTGACGGCGATGTAGGGAACGGCCTCGGTCATGGCGAGGACGGAACCCGGGTTGAAGCCGTACCAGCCGAGCCAGAGGATCAGACAGCCGAGGGTGGCCAGGGCGAGGCTGTGGCCGGGGATGGCCTGGGGCTTGGAGTCGACGTACTTGCCGATGCGGGGGCCGAGGATCATGGCGCCGACAACGCCGGCCCAGGCTCCGACGGTGTGGACCAGGGTGGATCCGGCGAAGTCAATGAAGCCGAGCTGGTTGAGCCAGCCGTTGGCGTTCCACTTCCAGCTGCCGGCGATCGGGTAGATGATGCCCACCAGGATCAGGGAGAAGATCACGAACTCCTTGAACTTGATGCGCTCGGCCACCAGGCCGGAGACGATCGTGGCGGCGGTGCCGGCGAAGGCGGCCTGGAAGAGGAAGTCGACGCTCGGGGTGAGCTTGCCTTCCGTCACCATTTCAGGGGTGACGGTGGGATCGAAGAACAGACCCTTGAAGTGCAGCCAGCCACCGGCGATCGAATCCCCATACATCAGGGAGTAGCCGATGAACCAGTAGGCGGTCACCGCCAGGGCGAAGACGATCAGGTTCTTGGCCAGGATGTTGACGGCGTTCTTCTGGCGGCAGAGGCCGGCCTCCACCATGGCGAAGCCGGCGTTCATGAAGATCACCAGGAAGGCCGCAATGGCCAGCCAGAGGTTGTTGATCAGGAAGGCGGGCGTGAGCTCGGGCAGTTCGGCGGCGTGGGCCGAGAGGTTGAACACGCCCAGGCCGAACAGAGCCAGAGGCACGCAGGCGAGCCAGGTGAGCCCCTCCTGGGAGGAAAGACCACGAACCTTGCGCATTAACAGTGCTGGAGCCTCAAGGAGACTGGCCTCTTTGAGGCTTCTCGGTGGGCGAACCCTGGGCTGGTGACTTGAAGCGATCATGGGAACGTGGTGAAGAGAACGTCCGACTTCTGACGCCGAAGTAGGCATCAACAAGGTCCGACTATCCATGACAGGGACCCTTTGTAATGTCTGATCCGATACAGAACGCAGCCAAAAGCACCTTGCCGGCTCGCCCGGCGGGCCCGCGTTTCTTAAAGGATGCAAAGAGTATGCGTAAATGTTCAGCGTGAACAGTAGACCGGCGCTAGAAATGCATCAGGCAGGTCCGACTCACCGTTCCGCGCTCCGGCGCGACCCGAACGGCACCCGGATCCGGCCTTTCCGCCTCCACTCCTGTCCCCATGGCCCATTCCGCCCTCTGCTATCGCGGCCTCCCCTACGACCACTCCCACGACGTGCGCCCCTCAGAGGCACCGATCGAGCACGTGTACCGCGGTCACCACTACGCCTCGCCGCTGCTGCACCAGCCGTCCCAGCCGGATCCGGAGCTTGACCTCGTCTACCGCGGCAGCCACTACCACCATCACCACGCCTGATCGGCCAGGCCCAGCCACGTCACGGACGTCGCATCGAAGCTGTAGCGGCAGGGAAGCACCTCCACCCCGGCCGCCACGGCCGTGCGGAACAGCTCCCCGTAGCGGGGGTCGGCGCTGTCCCCGGGCGCGAAGCGGTCCACATCGCCGCGGCTCAGGCACGGCACCAGCACCGCCCGGGCCCCTGGCACTAGGGCCGTGAGCTCCACCAGGTGCTTCTGGCCCCGTTCGGTGACCGTGTCCGGGAACAGGGCCAGATCACCGTCGCTCCAGGTGGTGTTCTTCACCTCCACGTAGATCGGCCTGGGATCGGCGGCGCCTTCTGAAGGTGTCAGCAGCAGGTCGATCCGGCTGCGGCGCCCCTCGCCGTAGGGCACCTCGGCGCGGATGCCTGCGATGGGCCCCAGCCAGGGCTCCAGGCAACCCGCCTCGATCGTGGCCCGCACCAGCCGGTTGGGCAGCGCCGTGTTGACGCCCACCCACACCAGGTCGCCGCCATGGGCGCCCACCTGGGCCTGCTCCCAGGTCCAGGCCAGCTTGCGGCTGGGGGAGGGGTCGTGGCGCAGGCGCACCCGCCCGCCCGGCAGCAGCACCCCGGTCATGGGACCGGTGTTGGGGCAGTGGGCCGTCACCGTCCGGCCATCGTCCAGCTGCACGTCGGCCAGGAAGCGCTTGTAGCGCTTCAGCAGAACCCCCTCCACGAGCGGGCCGGTGGGCAGCACGGGCACGGCAACGGTCGCTGGGGCCATGGGGTCGGCTGCCCGAGGGGGGAGGGCCATACTGCCGTGCGTCCCGATGGGCAGTGCCCCGCCGCCATGGCCCGATCCCTGCGCCGGATTGCCCTGATCGTGGGGGTGGCCACCGCCCTGAGCAAGGTGGCCGGTCTGCTGCGCCAGCAGGTGATCGCCGCCGCCTTCGGCGTGGGCGCGGCCTACGACGCCTACAACTACGCCTACGTGCTGCCGGGGTTTCTGCTGATCCTGCTCGGCGGCATCAACGGCCCCTTCCACAGCGCCATGGTGAGCGTGCTGGCCCGGCGGCCGCGCCATGAGGGCGCCCACGTGCTGGCCAGCATCAACACCCTGGTGGGCGCCGGCCTGATCGTCGTCACCCTGCTGCTGCTGGTGGCCGCCGATCCGCTGATCGATCTGGTGGGTCCCGGCCTCGATCCGGAGCGCCACGCCCTGGCCGTGCTGCAGCTGCGCTGGATGGCGCCGATGGCCCTTTTCGCCGGCCTGATCGGCCTTGGCTTCGGCGCCCTCAACGCCGCCGACGTGTTCTGGCTGCCCTCGGTGAGTCCCCTGCTCTCCAGCGTCGCCGTCATCGGCGGCATCGGCCTGCTCTGGTGGCAGCTGGGCAGCACCATCACCCTGCCCGCCACGGCGGTGATCGGCGGGGTGGTGCTGGCCGCCAGCACCACGGTGGGGGCGATCCTGCAGTGGCTGATCCAGCTGCCGGCCCTGGCCAAGGAGGGCCTCAACCGGCTGCAGCTGGTCTGGGACTGGCGCGATCCGGGGGTGCGGGAGGTGCTGCAGGTGATGGGGCCGGCCACCCTCTCCTCCGGCATGCTGCAGATCAACGTCTTCGTGTCGCTGTTCTTCGCCTCGGGGATGCCGGCGGCGGCGGCGGGCCTGGGCTACGCCAACCTGCTGGTGCAGACGCCCCTGGGCCTGCTGTCCAATGTGCTGCTGGTGCCGCTGCTGCCGGTGTACGCCCGGCTGACGGCGCCGGAGGACCGGCCCGAGCTGGTCACGCGCATCCGCCAGGGTCTGATGCTCTCCAACGCCACCATGCTGCCCCTGGGGGCGCTGATGGTGGCCCTGGCCGTGCCGATCGTGGCCCTGATCTACCAGCGCGGCGCCTTCGACAACAGCGCCGCCGACCTGGTGGGCCAGCTGCTGATGGCCTACGGGATCGGCATGCCGGCCTACCTGGGCCGGGACGTGCTGGTGCGCGTCTTCTATGCCCTCGGCGACGGCAACACCCCCTTCCGCTGGTCCCTGGGCGGCATCGGCCTCAACGCGGTCTTTTGCTGGGCCTTCACCGGGGGCCCCACCCCGGCCTGGGGGCTCCAGCTGCCGATGCTCAACGCCGGCGCCGCCGGCCTGGTGCTCGCCACCGTGGCGGTGAACCTGATCACCTGTGCCGGCCTGCTGCTGGCCCTGAGCCGCCGGCTGGGGGGCCTGCCCCTGCGGCTCTGGGCCGCCGACAGCGGCAAGCTGCTGCTGGCTGCCCTGGTCGGTGGGGGGGCCTGCTGGTGGCTGTCGCTGGAGGTGGCCTGGCCCCCGGGCCTGGGGGGGCTGCTGCTCCAGAACATCATCTGCGCCGCCCTGGCGGTGGGCCTGTACGGACTGCTGGCGAGCCTGGCCGGCGTGCCCGAAGCGGGCCAGCTGCTGCGGATGGTGCGCCGCCGGGCCTAGGACAGCCGCACCTGGCGCTCCTCGCGGACCTGCACGGGAATCTCCAGATGGGAGCGGCCGATCATCTGGGGGCCGTCGATCGAGAAGATCCGGGCTTCGATGCCGAAATCGCGGAAGGCGGTCTCCAGTTCCTGGATCAGGACCTTCTCCACTTGGGCCTCCGCATCGACCACCTTGCCGATCAGACGACCCCCGAGCCTGCCGATGCGCTGGCGCACCACGTCGCGGGCATTGGTGACTTCGATGACCAGCACGACCCGCCTGCGTGGGGGGTCACCCTATCGGTAGAGGGGGCTTTCGGCTGCGCCTGTCAGCAAAAGGGTTGCAGCACGTCTTCGAGATCCCGCAGCTGGCCGGCGGGTACCAGCCGCGCCAGGGGGAGCCGCGTCCCGCCGCCGCCGATCGGCACCTGCACGGCCTCCAGGGCCTGGCGGGCACAGACTTCGGCGCCCTGGTCGAGCCGGGCGGCACACTCGATCGCCAGGGTCTGGGCCAGGCCCGCATCGCCCAGATACAGGTGCCAGCCGGCCACCTGCACATAGAGCCGATCGGCGATCGTCCGGCTCAGTTCCTCAAGTTCGGCAGCGGCAAGCGTCATGGCTGGGGCTCGGGGCGTTGCAGCACCACCACGGTGCCATGGACCAGCAGCAGTCCGGCCCAGCCGAGGGTGAGCCAGGCCAGGTGCGACCAGGGGTGCCGCATCCCCTGGATGAACCAGAGGCCGCTGTTCACGGCGGCGAACAGGGCGGCGTGGAGGGTGAAGTTCACGATCCGCGCGAAGTGCCGATAGGTGGGATCGTCGGGATCGGCGGGGCCGTACCAGCGGATCGGCATGGGGGAAGGTCCGGGCTCTGAAGCGGACCCTATCGGGGCGGGGGT
>QLAH01000580.1_pt1 | contig 16649 bp, 13 predicted proteins | sample 4693081 | NCBI WGS metagenome assembly QLAH01 (sample SAMN09425401, study PRJNA476045) | Lake water metagenome, whole genome shotgun sequencing project.
CTTTTCCTCAAGTCGAAGTTGAGGACTTCTGTGCAGACCGCGAGTTCGTGGGTGAAGAATGGTTGGAGTATCTGCTCAAACATGCCAAGCTGCCGTTTCGCATCCGCATCCGTGAGAGTGACAAACTGGACGATGGCAAGCATTGTCTCAAGGCCAAAGTAGTGTTTGCCAACTTGCAGATTGGGGAGCAGGTGGTCTTGAGCAAACCGCGCAAGTTGTGGGGCAAGTGGCTGTATGTGGCAGCCCTGCGACTGGAGAATGGCAAGTTCTCATTGTGGTGACCAATCGTCAAGCATCGCGAGCGATAGCCGACTATGGCAAGAGATGGTCCATAGAAACGCTCTTCGGTTGCTTCAAGAGCAGGGGGTTCTGTTTAGAAGCAACGCAGTTGATAGGGTTATTGACCATTGGGTTGTGTTGGGCATTCAAGAGCGGGGAATGGTTGGCCGAACAGCAGCCGATAGAGATAAAGCGGCATGGGCGTAAAGCTAAGAGTATTTTTCGCTATGGACTGGACCATCTGCGTCGGATCATGTTGAACCTAGAAGAGCGTGAAACCGAGCTACTACAAGCTTTACATCTTTTGTCCAGTACTGAGCATCAACTATGCTATAAAAACCACTTTTAGTTCTACTGATGAATACTAATACTGACATTGCCATGACGTACTATCCATTGAGGCAGTCTTTTCAGACAGTCTTCAGAGCTTAGCATCCTAGGTTCAAAAACTGAAAGTACTGCGAATCGTACCGACATAAACTGCTTGATTGCTAGAATCGTTCTCCGGACTGAAGATCACGAATGCACCAGGAGTAATGGCGATGGTATCGTTGAGCTGCCAGCGGTAGAAAGCTTCTATATGTAGCGCTGCCGCCGACTCTCGATCGCCATATTGGTTGCGCGTGACCCGCGGAGGTTGTCCGACCAGAAAACCGAGCAAGTTTTCCTCTCCCGCCAAGTCAGGAAAGCCAAGCAGCAATGCCCAAGTTAAAATATCGGCTTGAGGATTGTTATCTAGGTCTTTGGCAGTAGCTTGCATCCAGCCAAATCGCCCGCCCAAGGTGAAATTGTCGCTGATCTCAATGGATGCTTCTGCTCCCAGAGAGTTAGTAATGATCGCGTCAGAGTCATCTTCAAACGGGTCGCTAGCCAGCGCACTGCCAGTGCCCGTATCTAAACCATTGAACGAGCGGATGTAAGTGAGGCTAAATTGCGCCGAGTCGGTGGGGAGAGCGGTGATTTGAGCCACTGCGGCATAGGGGCTTTGGGCAAAGCCAACTTCTGGATCGGTGGCTTCGCTGGCGATATATCCGAACTCTAACAGAACTTCATCGGTCACTTCATAGGAGAAGCCAATGCCGGGAACGCTACCCTGACGGCGAATCGGATTCTCGCGGGCAAAGGTAGAAATTGCCCCCTCACCACCACTGCTAAACAGCGGATTGATGGTACTGACGTAATCCCCCAACCCACCTCCTACTATGCTAACAACGACAGCGGCTCGATCGCCAATCTCAGCTTCGTAATCGAGCCGATCCAGTTCAAAGGTGCTGTCGGTGCTGCCGTCAAATCCCAAATTTGCCATCTGGGTTCCAGTAGCCTCTTCAAATTCGGGAATATCGCGCGATTGCAGACGCATTCGTAGCTGATCCTCGCCGCTGAAGCTAGTTCTCAGCTCTAATCGAACCCGATTTCCCAACACAAGATTACGGTCAACAGATTCCCCGCTGCCATCTGCTTTCTGGTTGCCACCTGCACCTGCCAAAGCAAAAATTACTTCGCCGTTCAATTGCGTGGTAGTGGAAAACGCTTGGGCTTCTGAGGTGCTGGTTCGGGCCTCTAGTCCATCTACCCGCCCGCGCAGCATGGCTAGTTCGGTAGCAAAATCTGATTGTAGACGGTTCAGTATTTCCAGATCGGCAGCCAAACCAGCATCGGTGGTGGATGCCGCCAGTTGAGCACTGATTTGATCGAGACAAGCCGACAGAGCGGCTGCAAACTCATGGCGGGTCAGGGAATGATTGCCGCGATAGGTGCGGTCAGGATATCCCGCAATGCAGCCATACCGCTTTGCGAGCGACTGTAAGGCTTGAAAAGCCCACTGGTCTGGTTCAACATCAGACAGCTGGGAGACAGAGGGGAGGTTGGCTAGTGGCTCTGATGCAGGTAAAGTAGCCAGTGCAGGTAAAGTAGCCAGTACAGGTGCAGAGAGCAATGTTACTATTAACGTAATTCCTAGTGTAGTCAACGGTGCTTTTAGCGTAGTTACTGGCGATATCCCTGATATTTTTAGGCTAGAGCGGAGCAATATAGTCATTGAGTCAAAGTGAACGGGTACATGGCGTTTGGGCACCTAAAAGGATAATCTTGCCAGTCTAGATTTTCAAGCAAATGAGCGACGAACCACCTCACCATGAAGCTGAACGAACTGCTCGTGCTGCTGTTGAACCACAAGAGCATCCGGATTACCCAACTGGCGTAACCCTTGCTCAATCAGATGAATGCCAGTCTGGAATCAGCCCAATCGGTTCTGGGTAGATCCACCTTCTGTTATTTGCTTTCCTGTTTGCCCGTCAAGCAGACTTGATAGCCTGTTTTAATCGTTTGATAGGTGCGATACCAGCGGACAAAGAGGGGGATGCCAACTTCAATCGGAATTTGGGGAACAAACCCGACGGCTTCGGTCAAATCTGCAACATCGGCATAGGTTTCTAGAACGTCACCGGGTTGCAGCGGTAATAAATTCTTGATGGCGCTTAACCCCAGACTTTCTTCGAGCACCTCAATGAATCGAAGTAACTCAACGGGCTGGTGGTTGCCAATGTTGTAAATTCGATAGGGCGCATGGCTGCTGCTGGGGCTGGGATTGTAGTCTGACCAGGATGGATTTGCAGTGGGAGCGCAATCGAGAACCTGCAGAACGCCTCTGACGATATCGTCGATATAGGTAAAATCGCGCCGCATCTTGCCATGATTGTAGACATCAATTGGTCTGCCTTCTAGAATCGCTTTTGTAAACGAAAATAGGGCCATGTCTGGTCTACCCCAGGGACCATAGACGGTGAAGAAGCGTAATCCAGTTGTGGGAATATTATAGAGATGGCTATAGGTATGGGCCATCAGTTCATTTGCCTTTTTGGTGGCAGCATAGAGGCTGAGGGGATGATCGACCGACTGACTCGTCGAGAACGGAATTGTGCGATTTGCCCCATAGACCGAGCTAGAGGAGGCGTAGAGGAGATGCTGAACCTGCTGTTGGCGGCAGCCTTCCAGGATATGTAAAAAGCCAACCAGGTTGCTATCTACGTAGGTATGGGGATTTTGCAGCGAGTAGCGGACCCCGGCCTGCGCTGCCAGATGCACTACGCGATCAAAAGCATGATTGGCAAACAGATCTTCCATAGCCTGACGATCAGCCAAATCGAGTTTGTAGAACTGAAAGTTTGGCTGTTGGAGATTTGCCAGTCTTGCTAGCTTGAGGTTGACGTCGTAGTAGTCGTTGAGGTTATCAATTCCAATAACAGTTTCTCCTCGCTGAAGAAGCGCCTGAGCAACGTGAAAACCAATGAAGCCAGCGGCTCCAGTTACAAGAATTTTTGACATTGATGAACTCCTGCTCGCAGTATAGGTTGGCAATGCTTGGAAGAATGGTTAGGCTGAAACTATCTGGGCTAGAAAATCACCAGTTCAATCAGGCAAAATTAAGCGCTTGCACGACGGGAGCCTGCTGCCCGGTCGGATAATGCAAAATGCTAATTGTTCCGGGCTGAACCTGAAGTTTCCACTGCTGGTCAAGCTTTAATCCCATCACGGAGGCCAAGATCTGCTGAATATCAGGACTCTGAGCCACGACCAGTCCAGTGATTAGGGGTGATGGGCTGCTCGATTTCGGCGCACCTGATTTTGTGGCAATAGTGCGCTGCCAGTTAAGCAAAAACTGCTGTTGCTGGCTCTGGAGCTGCACAGTCTGAGGATGGCACTGCAAAATTTTCTCGGTTAACGATTGGGCGGAGTTGGACAAACTGGTGAGGCTGAAGTCGATGGGCACGTTTTGCAACAGGTTAGCCAAATGGCCCGATTGGTGGGCTGATTGGGCTGATTCAGTCGGACACAACAACAGCCGCAGCCCTTGTTTGCCGGCTTTGAGTTTGGGAAGAGTTTCGCCAATCGGCGTCGTTAAATTCAATGTTCTGAGCTGTGCGGCTGTGAGACAGCCCTCTGGGAAATTGAGGACGCTGATGCCGCAATTTGACTGCTGAAGGCTATGGAATCGAGCGGGTGACAGGCCCAAAGCAGTGCTGATCAGGGCGCAGTTTGTGCCGCCATGACTGGCAATTACAATGGTCTTGCCCTGGTGTTGGGGGATCACCTCTTGCCAAAATCGTCGCGCCCGCTCGTACAGGTCAAGGACAGGATAGCATTCTGTCTGAACCGCAACGGCAACGGCTCCCGTCACTCCTGATGTGGCATAGGCCGCAGGCATTGCGAGCTGAAATTCGTGGGGCCGCTGTTTCCAGCATTGATAAGCCTCTGGCTCAGACTGCTGCACCTCTTGAAAGGAGCGTCCTTCCCAGGTAGCCATGTCGATTTCGCGCAGGCCGGCGTGAACTTCTAACCGTTTGGGAAATTGGGAGCCGAGCTGTTCCAGAATCGCATCGACGGTTTGCTGGACGCGCTTTAACGGGCTGGTATAGATGGCATCAATGGTCTGGTTGCTGAGAAACTTGCCGACCTGACGGGCCGTTTCGTGCCCTGCTTCTGTCAATACCGAAGCGTCTGAACTGCCCTGATAGAGCTTGAGCTGGTTGAAGGTGCTGCGGCCATGCCGAATCAGAATCACGCGCGTGGTCCCTGAAGGCAGGCTCGAATCAAAACTAGATTGCGATTGCATTATGGCCTCCATTGGGTGAAGGGTGATTAGAATGGGTTAGAATACGCTTTTTTTCGATTGAACGCACCTTGGACTGAAGCTGATACAGCCGAGCATAGCGACTGTTCAGGTTAATGAGCTGCTCATGGGTTCCCTGTTCCAAAACTTCGCCCTCTTCGACGTAAAGAATCCAATCGGCCCGCTCGGTGATGTGCAAATTATGGGAGACGATTAACGTGGTGCAGCCCTGGGTTAATTGTTCGAGGGCATCGCTGACGACTTTTTCACTGTGGTTATCCAGTCCTGTAGTCGGCTCGTCCAGAATCACAATCGGAGCCTGCCGAATCGCCGCCCGAGCGATAGCAATTCGCTGACGCTGACCACCCGAAAGCGTTGCGCCCCGTTCGCCTAGGATCGTGTCGTAGCCCTGGGGCAGCTTCAGGATAAACTCGTGGGCGTTGGCCAGACGGGCTGCGGCCTCAATCTCGGCCTGCGTGGCGCTGAGACGACCGTAGGCAATGTTCTCGCGAACGGTGGCGGCAAACAGAATACTATCTTGCAGCACAATGCTGATCTGACGGCGCAGGGAATCAATTTTGTATTCACGCAGATCATGCCCGTCGATCAGAATCCTGCCTTCGAGTGGATCATAGAAACGCAGCAGCAAACTGACCAGCGTAGACTTACCGCTTCCCGATGGCCCGACCAGCGCTACCCGCTGTCCCGGCAAGGCCTCAAAATTAACCTGGTGTAGTTTTCCGCTTAATCGGGATTCTGCATCGTAGGCAAAACTGACCTGTTCAAACCGAACTCGGCCTACAAAAGCAGGCGCTTCCATTGCTCCCCGGCTGTCCTGAATATCTGGAATTGTATCCAGAACGTCAATAATGCGTTCACCCGATGCGGTCGCCTTGGCAATCTGGCCCGTGTATTTGGCAAGCTGCCGAATTGGCTTAAAGGCCGTTTTCAGATAGGTGATGAACACCAGTAAATCACCCGGCGTGACTGAACCTTGAAGCACCAACTGCACGCCTTTCCAGAGTACCAGCGCTACGGCGACTGTGACCAGCACTTCCATCGTGCGCTCCAGTCCAGCACTCAGTTTCTGGGCTGAGGCATCGTCCTGCAAACTTTTACGGTTATGGTTGGAGAAGGTATCTTCCAGCAGATTTTGCAGCGACAGTGCCTGCACGACTTTGATTGCCCCCATCGCCTCGGCGGCTGTGGCGGCCATAGCTCCCTCGCGCTTGCGCTGGCGGCGAACGACTTCTCGAATCCGGCGGGAAGTTCGGGTGGTAGAAATTACAAACAGCGGAAAGATTGCGATTGCAATTACTGCCATTTCCAAATGCAGCCAGAACATCACGCCGACCATGCCCAGAAGCGTCAGGGAGCTAGCCAGCAGCGGCAAGAGCGCCATGACCGTGACTTCTCGCAGTCGGGTGATGTCCTGCGTGACGCGGGCAATCAGGTCGCCCGTTTTAGCCTGGTTGTGAAACGACAGCGACAGCCGCTGGAGATGGCTGTAAAGATCGCCACGAACTTCCGTCATCACATGCGAGGCCGCGACGGCCATGCTGGCAGTACTGAAATAGGCTGCCGCCCCGCGCAAAATCGCTAGTCCAATGGAGCCACAGGTGAGCAAGGTCAGGAGGACAATCGGCGCAACGGCTCCTAGCCAGGGCAGCGTGATTGGACCTCGATTCATGCCAGGCAGCAGGATGTGATCGAAAATGATCTTGAGCGGCCAAGGCTCTAGCAGACGCAGCAGGGTTTCGGCCAGCAGAGCCAGAAAAGCCCCAATCAATAGCGATTGCTGCTTGCGAATCTGGGGAGCAAACCGCCTGAGGATGCGTCCCATTCCTGGGAAAGTCTCTTGTAAGCTCGCAGTGTGTTTCATTGCTCTCAAAGGGTGCTTTAATTAATAGCTTCTCAATGGTCAATGAGGTGACTATGAACCCTTTATGAGAAAGCCTTCATGCTTACAGCCCTCCTACTTGCCGAGCGAGCGTAATTCACCTTAGCTGGATTAAGCCCTTAACTCAACCCCTGCTGCTTGAGTTTGGCCAAGGCATCATCAGCGGCTCGCTTTTCCGCTTCTTTCTTGCCTCGCCCCTGTCCTTCGCCCAGTTGCTGATCCTTAACAAACACTCGCGCCAAATACTCAGGAGCATGATCTGATCCGCCAATTCGCTGGGTTGTGTATTGGGGTAGGATACCCCAGTTTGCCTGTGACCATTCTTGTAGGCGATTTTTGGAATCAACCGTAGAACCGATTGCGCTGACTTTGCGAGAAACAGATTCAAAAAGCTTTTCAACAAGGGGGCGAACTGCTTCAATATCGCGATTGTTGTCCAGGTAATACGCACCAACTACGGCCTCAAACGTGCTGCTGAGAAGATTGAGGCTCTGAAACCCACCCTCGCGCAGTAGGCCATTGCCTAAACGCATTCTAAAGTCTAAACCGACTTCGAGCGCAAATTTGGCAAGCTGATTTTCGTCAACTAGTGCCGAGCGTCGCCTTGTCATCTCATCTTCTTCCAACTTTGGGTGACGGTTATAAAGATAATCGCCACTAATAAATGTCAGAATGGCATCTCCCAGGAACTCTAATCGCTCGTTGTGATACTCACCAGGGTTTTCATTGACAAAGGAACGGTGAGTCAAGGCTTGACGGAGCAGTTTTTCATTTTTGAAGTTGAGCAGTTCATGCATGATTTTAGAAATCCTTTGAGGTTGGTTGGATAATCAGTAGGCTGGGCAAGTCTCGTATAGTCAGCTAATGTAGAACTGAACTATGCTTATGAACTGCTGCTGTGAGCTTAGAAAATCATCCTAGTAATGTTGCTGAACTTGAGGAATGATAGCCCTTCGGGTGTCCAAGAAAAGGAAGCCGAAGGACTATAGGCGCAGCAGTTCAGACTTTAATTCAGCAACGCCATTCTAGGAAGCTCGCGGCAAAGCATTGAGCTGGAACTCCATTTGGTTTAGACAGTTCAAATAATGGAATTCATCGGCTAGCTGACTCAATTTAAGGCTGGTATTATTCGGATATCCAGACATGATGATCACAGTTTTACCATTCTCCTTGAGCCTACGAACGAGCTGACAGAAATCCTTGTCGCCTGAAATTAGGATAACTGTGTCAATCATTGCATCCATCAAAATCCGTTCACCATGCTCAATGATCTTGTGATCTACTTGATTCTTCTTACGCTCGGAACAGGATACATGAATGCAGTCAAAACCTGCGTTGTCAAACCGTTCTCCCATTGCTGAATTGCAGTCATACCGCCAGTCAGCATAGACATTTTTGAATCGAATAGTCGCTCTCTTTGAATTGATGAACGCTAGGAAATATGTAAGCTGTGCTTGACTTTGCTTATTGCTGAGCCTCACGTTCTGCCAATCCCAAAGGACTGCGATAGACGAACTGGACAAGCCAACAAATTGCTTGTGCATAAATTTACTCCAAATATAGAATTTGAAGCAGCACCAGAGAAATTCTTAGACAAAACTACAGCTAGGTTATTAACCGCTGTCAGTGTCGAATCTATATCAATTACCGTCTCAACTTAACAGTATCTCAAAGCCTTGAAGCGACATAAAATTGCTGAACTGAACCACTACCACACCCAAAAATTGAGAGATGATAGTGAACCAGGCCAAAAACCCTATGTTGAATCAAGGTTCTAAGATGCTGCTCATGAGGCGAAAATCCAAAATAGATCTCTGAACCTTCTTTTGAGCTACTTTAATCAATTCATAACATCGCCATCAAACTTTGTCAATAAAATTCCACCAGGTTGACGGCAAAGTAAAAATAGATGGTTGAATCTGTTTTCGGAAAATATCACCAGCCGCTAAACAGGCGCATTTTGCGGAGCAGGAATCGGAGGAAGGTTTCTTCCTGCGCAATGATTGTGGCTTCCGCTTCCATGCCTGCCCGGATCGGGCAGCGGCGATTTTATTGTTCGAGTTCGAGCCGTTCTGGGCGCAGGGTGACTTCGAATCCGCTAGAAGGTTGTGAGTCGGGCTGGGGATTAGAGGCAGCGGGCGGCCTAGAGACGACATCGGGCGAAATAGCCACGACCTCACCCCTCAGCAGACCTGAAAGAGTGAAAGAGTGAAAGCGATTGCCTCCACTCCTGCTGTGCTTTAGGTAGGTAAAAAAATCGGGTTTGCGCCTGCTCTAGCCAATAGCGACCAGAGGCTGCTCTGCCGGGGCGGGTTCCAGGTGACTTAAAAGCTCTGCCTGTTCTGCTTCGGTCAACATCCGTTCTCCTGCTTTGGCGTTCGTAGCAACCTGGAGCGGTGATTTTGCCCCCGGAATGGCCACAGGCTGGACGGGGTGAGAAATGGCGAATTGCAGGGCGGTCGTGACCATGGCTTCGCCTGGGTTAACGATTTGTTTGAGTCGCTCCACTTTGGCTAAATTGCTGGCTAGCTTGTTGCGGCTCGTCTCATCCTGGTACCACTCTGACCGCACTGTATCGGTAAACACCGTGTCGGGTGAATATTTGCCAGACAGCAAACCTTTGTGGAGCGGCCCTCGCACCAGCACGGCGATGTTGTGCTCCTGGCAATAGGGGAAAAATTCCGCCTCTGGTTTGCGATTGAGTAACGAATAGTCTACTTCAACAACCCGACAAGTGTTGTTCACATTGAACCGTTTCAATACCTTGAGCTTATCCGTCGAGATGCCAAAGCTGCGAATCTGACCCTGCTGTTGCAGTAGCTCAAGCCCTTCCAGATAGACAGTTGGGTCTTCAATCTTGCCCTCATGGCAGAGCATCACATCAATGTAGTCGGTTTTGAGGCGGTAGAGCGAGGCATGGGTGCAGAGCCGAATCATGTCAACCGTCGTCATGGGCACCATCTGTCCCGAACGGCGGCCCCAGCGGCCAATTTTGGTGACAATATGCACCCGGTCGCGAACGCCAACCAGCGCTTTGCCCAATCGTTCCTCGGAGAGGCCAGCCGGAATTCCGTAGGATTCAGCGGTGTCAAAAACGTTGATTCCATTTTCTACTGCGGCCCGCACCGTTTCCAGGGCAGTTGATTCTTCCACTTCGCCCCACTGGTTGCCGATATTCCAGGTGCCCATGCCGATTGCCGAAAAGTTGAGTCCAGTTGTACCAAAAGGTCTGTAAAGCATAGTAATTGTGTCAAGAAAGGACGGAAAACTATTTGCTGGATGCTGCGGTTTGTTCATGCTGGTTAGACACATAGCGGTTGAGCCGCTTTTCTAGTTTAACCAGCCGCTTTTCCAGCCATTTGCGGCTAGTGCTGTTGAGGAAGCTGAGTCGTTCTACAACGGGCTGGATCATTTCTTCGCGCCGGCGCCAGCCTAATTTTTTCAGGCGCTTCTGAAAATACTTGTTTTCGACCAGATCCCATTTTTGCTGGAAGTGAATCAAGCTATTGCGCTCCCACTGATCGCTCCAGCGCACCATGAAGTAGGGCAGGTCGGCCCATTGCAAGGCTGGTGCAGGCGGATGGGTCAGGAACGTGACGACCGAAGCGGGTTCTAGATAGACCGTGCCGCCGGCCTGAACCACGGACATACAGAAATCGAGATACTCTTTGGTGCAGGAGAACCCTTCGTCTAGTTTGCCGATCTGCTCGAAAATCGCCGTTCGCACCAGCATGGCGTGAAATTCGACAAAGCCCGTGGGCTGGCGCTTGAGCTGGTCCTGCACTTCTGCAACCTGGCGATTTTGGAAATAGGTCTTTTCGTTGATCTGCCATTTCCCTTTGCCATCCGCTGAGGGAGATACGGTTGGTTCACCCTTGATAAACTTGGCGTAGTCTTCAGGCGGCATATAGTCGCCACCAGCACAGTGAACGATGGTATGAACGGGTCGATACTGGCAAACCAATGACCCGACGACTGTTGCCTCCGTCTCTTCGGTACAGCGCACCAACGCTTCTAACCATCCGGGCGCGAAAATCACATCGTTATCGACAAAGACCACATATTTACTGTTAACCTGACTCAGACCCAAATTGCGAGCCTGGTTGGGGGAGAGAAAGCGCTCCGAGCGCAGCAGTTGAAACCCCCGCTGTTGGGATGCCGTTTGGAGATAGTTTTGCAGTTTGGTGGGCGAGTTGTTGTCCACATAGATCAGCTCAAACGGATAGGTCGTTTGTGCGTAAAGACTTTCGAGGGATTCTTGGGCAAACTGAAACCGCTCTCGTGGCACAACAATAATCGTGACGTCAATCGTTGGATCAGAAGAGGACATGGAAAACCTCCTGGACTACGCGGAAATCGGATTGAGAGGGGCAAAACTGTTGGGCGTTTCGCCCCTGCTGGGGATTAGTTGATCAGTTCAAAGGCGTTGTCTACCGTGATTGTCGGAGCCCCCTGAATGGTGGCGAATTGCCCCCCGGTACCGTAGCCGGCGGCGCTGCCGTTTGGGTTGTAGAAGACCCGGCCCGTAGAAGCGCTGTAGAGGACGAGTCGGCTGCTGGTCGCGGCTAGCGCATCGTTCGCGACGATACCGACTTCAGCCAGGTCGTTGATGCCAAAGGTGTTCTTGTCGAGCGTGATCCGATCAAAGTCGTTGACGAAATCGGTGATGGTGTCCACACCAAACGCAGCTCGCGTAAACGGCGTTGCCGACAGAAACTGAAACTTATCGGCTTCAGCTCCGCCCGTCAGGGTATCGTTACCAGCACCGCCAGCCAGAATATAGTTGCCGTCACCACCCGTCAGTCTATCTGCGCCGGCGCCGCCATCCAGGAAGTCGTTTTCGCTGCCGCCGTCCAGAATGTCGTTTCCGGCTTCGCCATAAAGTTCGTCGTTGTCAGCGCCGCCAAACAGCCGATCGGCTGCAATGCCGCCAAACAGAATGTCATCACCGATGCCGCCATCCAGAACATCAATGCCTTCATTGCCGTAGAGCAGATCGTTGCCTTCTTCCCCGAACAGCCGGTCGTCACCCAAGCCGCCATTCAAGGTATCGTCGGCATTACCGCCGCGCAGAATGTCGTTGCCGATTTCACCATTCAGGATGTCGTCGCCATCACCGCCATTCAGAGTGTCATTATCATCACCGCCATTCAGAGTGTCATTTCCCTCCAAACCGTTGAGGGTATCCAATCCGCCAAAGCCATTAATCAGGTCATCTGAGCTAGTACCGCTGAGAATATTGTTCAGAGCGTTTCCGTTAATCGTAGCCATAATTGCCTCTTGTAGTATCTGGGAACAACAGAGCTTGGTTTTTTCGCTCTGTAATTATTGTCTTAGAAATAGTTAAGTGAATAATGAACTGAACGTGAGATGACTCTCATCAAAACGATGACTTTTTGCCATAAAAAAACCGGAGCCGAAGCTCCGGGAAGGCTGTGTTCCAAATCAAAATCGGCTTAAGTCTGCCACTCTAGCTGTTTAACCTGGTCAAACGCCTGTTGATACAGGGTCTGCCACCGCTGCTGTTCGACGGCTGGAGCAAGCTGGGTCAGGACTTTCTCGCGGGCCGCAAGGCCAAACTGCTGGCGTAAATTGGGCTGGGTGATCAACTGGCGCAGGGCATCCGCTAGCTCGTCGCTGGAGAAGGGGTTGATTACTAAACCATTTACCTGATCTTCCAGAATTTCGCCGATCGCATCGACGTTGGTGCCAACGATGGCTTTGGCGGCCAGCATTGCTTCCAGCAGGGCATTGGGGCAGCCGTCGTGAATCGATGGAATCGTGAAGATGTCCATCTGGGGCAGATAGGCCAGAGCCTCAGCACGGCTCACTTTACCCGTCACCACAACCCGGTCGGCCACACCGCTGTTCTGCAACTCCTGCTGCCAGTATTCGCTTTCCTTGCCGACAAAATCACCGACAAACAGCAGGGTAAAGTCTAGATCGCCTAACGTCCGGCAGGCATCGAGCAGGTATTCAATCCCTTTCTTGTCGCGGAAACTGCCGACCGAGCCAATCACGGTGCCCCGGAGCCGATCGACCAGTCCGGGTTTGGGCAACTGATCAAATTCAATTGGCGCGATCGAGTTCCAGAAGGCCGAGGAACGGGGGGTGATGCTGGGCGCAAGCACTCTGGCTCGCTTCATCAGGTCGCGGCTGACAAAGGTAGTCCAGGTCGAATTTTCTAGCGTCCAGGTAATCTGACCATGCTGGGGCAGGCTAAAAATATGCTTATGTAAATCAGCGCCCCGAATGCTGTTGATCACGGGCAGGTCATTTTCCTTGGCCAAGAGCGTCGTCAGGTAGCCCATTTCGTTAATGAAAAAGGCGTGAAACAGATCAAACTGGTGGCGACGATGCAGGATTGTCAACTGGTCATAGATGTCGCTGAGGTAGTCCTGCTCTTTGGCAACCGTAGAACGAATGGCAGGGTGAATCCGATGCACCACAATGCCGTTCCGCTCCGTAGTTTGGCAGCCCGCTCGCCGATAGTTTCCTGTTGCCGCTAGCTCCCGCTCGTTGCGAAAAATCGCTCGAAAAACAGCCACGTGGACTTCATAGCCGATCGCCACCAGCATTTGGGCAATTCGATGGACCGATTCACCCACTCCACCCACATCAGGCGGAAATTCCAGGGTTGTAATGCAGATTCTTTTCATGGGTATTGATTCTAGAAAACAAGGGGACAAACGAGATCAGAGAACCATTCTGGTCGCCTGCATCACTCGGTCAGGGTAGACATATTCCAGGATTGGTCAGGGTTTGGGTTGGGCTGCACAGAGCGCTGGCGGCGCTGGTAGTGACGGTAGACCGCTCGATTGATCAGGCGTTCCAGCGGAATCAACAGATCTTCGAGCCACTGGCTCTCCCGGCCAAAGGTCAGATGGCGCACGAACGGCTTAATCAACAGCTCCTGTCGTCTAGCCCCCACTTTCTTGTAGCGCTTCTTGAAATAGTCATCTTCAGTCAGGTTCCACTTCTGGCGCAGATGGTGTAGGCTGGCTAAGTCCCACTCATCGTTCCAGCGCACCATGAAGTAATATAGATCTGACCATTTGAAATCGGGAAGCTGAGCTGCACCAAACCAATCTACTAAACCTTTCTGGTTGGTTTCAATCCCAATGGTATCCGTGGTGATAACGGCTGTTCGCTCACTGTAGATACTGCCGCCCGCCTGCGTCACCATAAAGCAAAAGTCAATATGTTCACGGGTGGCCAGCATTCCCTCATCCAGCAGCCCCGTCTTCTCAAAGATTGCTGTGCGCACCAGCATACAGTGAAACTCGGTATAGTCCGTTTTTTTGCGGTGCAGCTTGTCGGCCACGTCGGCCACGGCTTTGCCGGTCAGGGCGGCACTCTGGTAAATGTGGCGGCTGGTCTGCCCATCCTTGATTTCGGTCGTGATATAGGACTTGCCGCCCGCATTGTGGATTACCTGATGCAGCGGTTTGCCAATGCAGGTGAGAGGGCCAACCACAGCAGCATCCGTTTCCTCGGCGCATTCGACCAGCTTCGTCAGCCAACCAGCCTTGACCAGCACATCGTTCTCGATGAACACCACGTATTTGTAGGTTTCTCCGCTCTGGTTCAGCAGGTAGCGCAAGCCAACGTTCTTGGCCTGGGTAGGCGAAATATACTGCTCGGTTCGCAGCAGCTTAAACGCCCTGAGCTGGGACTGTTCTTCTAGATAGCGCTGGATCTGTTCCGGAGAACAGACATCGACGTAAACCAAATCAAACGGGTAGTCGGTGTCCTGGTAGATGCTCTCCAGGGAAGCCTGGGTTGAGCTGAACCGTTCTCTTGGCCCGACGATCAAGGCAACTTTAGGCTGTGGCATAATTGATTAATTCCTATTCGCTGGGTTGTATCAAGTCTTGGTCGAATCAAGCTGCAACAGGCTGATAGAGCAGATCCCAGAGTTTGCGCAGCGAACGAGCCGCGCCTTGCAGGTCGAAGCTGTAGGGGGCAGTAGGTTGGTGCAGAGCCAGCAGAATTTTGGCGGCCAGCCGCTCAGGTTGCAGGTCGTCCTGGTACAGCACTTGCAGCACTCCCTTGTCCGCCAATTTCTCCGCCCGGATGGTTTGCTCGCCGGTCTGCTCTACCCCAGCTTCGGGAAAAACCAGGGCGCGAACGCCGGTTCTAAGAATATTCATCGTCGTGTTGTATCCACCCAGACTAATCGACAGATCGGCCCGCTCCATGTACTCAATCAGTTGGGGCGTAAAGCGTCGCACCACAACTCGGCTGTGGGCCTGCGCTACGAGGTCGGCGACCTGTTCCTCTGGCATAAACGGACCTGTGAACATCTGGATCTGGTGGGGAATCTGGGGTTCCAGCAATTTGCTCGCCCGCATAACGGCATTCAGCAGTTCGTAGCCAAAGCGACCGCCGCCTGCACTGACCACAATCATCGGCTGCTGCTCCAACATGGCCGTCTCTTCTGAGCTGAGCGGCTTTGACTTTGAGGGAGACTGGCTCACGTAGCCGGTGTAGTAGACTTCACAGTTCAATTGATCGACTTTGGGGAATTGCTCGTTCAATCTGACGAGCTGCGGATCGCCATGCACCAGCACCAGATCAAAATAGCGATTGACCAGATCGCAAACCCTGGTGTATCGCTTTTCCCAGGCGTTCGCCGACATGGTTTGGGTCATGATCAGGTCGCGCAGGCTGCACACCACCTTGATCGGCTGGGGCGAGGCTTTGATCTGATCCAACAGCGGTATTAGTTCAAACTTGAGTTTGTGCTTGCTGAAGGGGAAGCATTCAATCATCACACAGTCGGGCTGGAAGGCGGCCAATGTGGCGAGCAACTGCTGGGTTCGGGCCTGCTTGACGGCCTCAATCTCCTGGGTCGGATCAACGGCTTGCAGTTCGCCTGCTTCCTCCAGAATCGGGGGCAAATGCACGACCTCGGCCCCAGCCGGCAGCTCAAATCCGTCGATTGGCTGGCCTCCGTTAACGAAGCAGACCTGAAATTCTGTCACCAGACTGCGAATGATCTCGGTACTGCGAACCAGATGCCCCATTCCCGCTAGATATTGGCAGTAAAAGAGGATTTTTTTCATCGGCTTTGCGCTCTCCCAACTCCTGTTATATTGAGTCTCCTACTCTCGATTAAGCCTGGTATGAAACCTAGATGAGAAGATTTTCACCTTCTGGCCTGGGTTTTCTGGTTCAGGTCTGGATTTTCTGGTTCAGGTCTGGATTTGGATACCCCTTAAGCCGCCACCACCTGCTTTTTCACTATGGCCTTGACGAACTGGGCGGTTTTGGCCACGCCCTGCATGTCAAAGCTGACCGGGGAAGGCGTCTGCTGCAAGCAAGCCATCAGCTTCTGGGCAAACCGCTCCGGCTGAAGCTCTTCCTGGCGAATCACGCTGACAATTCCCAATTCCTCTAGCCGTTCCGATCGCATTCGTTGCTCCTGATCATCGTTGCCGGTAAACGGTAGCAGCATCGATCGCACTCCCGTTGCCAGCACGTTCATCGTCGTGTTGTAGCCCGCCATGCTAATCGAGAGGTCTGCCTGCTGCATATAGCGAAACAGATCGGGGGTAAACCGTTCAACCGTGAGATTGCGACGCTGTGCCGCGATCTGGCAAAGGGAATTATGAACCGCATCGGGCGAGAACGGGCCGGTAAACATCCGAATTTGGTGCGGAATCTCGTCTTCCAGCAGGGCAGTGGCTGCGGCTACGGCGGTGAGCAACTCATGCCCAAACCGACCGCCGCCCACGCTCGTTAGGATTAGCGGCTGGCTGGCGCTGGTGGCTGGTTGGCCTTCAGGAATTATCTGGAGTTCCAGCATAGGCTGAGTTCCGACTTGGCTAGGTAGCTTCAGGGCGATCAATCAGCGAA
>QLAH01000581.1_pt1 | contig 16640 bp, 13 predicted proteins | sample 4693081 | NCBI WGS metagenome assembly QLAH01 (sample SAMN09425401, study PRJNA476045) | Lake water metagenome, whole genome shotgun sequencing project.
CAATGCCATCAAGTTCACATCGACCGGACGGGTGACCCTTTCGGCGCAGTTGTCCATGCCGGCTGATGGCGAGCCAGACAATCGCGTCTGGGTGCGATTCTCGGTGAAGGATACCGGAATCGGGATTCCGGCAGACAAGATCCAGCATGTCTTTGATGCCTTTTCGCAGGCTGACGAATCCACCAGCCGGGTTTACGGCGGCACCGGTCTGGGCCTGACGATTTCCAGAAAACTGGTTGCCCTGATGGGGGGGCGCATCACCGTGAACAGCGTTCCTGGCGAGGGCAGCGAATTCGGCTTCGAAGTTGGCCTGCAGCGGGCAAGTCCACCCACCAGGCGCGAAGAAGTGTCGCTCCAAACCGGTGATCCGGTTGCTTCAAGTCGGCCTTTGCAGGTGCTCGTCGTGGATGATGTGCCCACCAACCGGTTGCTGGTCGGTAAACTGCTCGAGCGGTCCGGTCATCTTCCGGTCTTCGCTTCAGACGGCTCGGAGGCGCTCGAGCGTGTCCGAGAACAAGACTTCGATGGCGTTTTCATGGACATGCAGATGCCGGTCATGGACGGTCTGGAGGCCACTCGTCTCATCCGCGCGTGGGAGCAAGAACAGGGACGTTCACCGTTGTACATCGTGGCACTCACAGCCAATGCCATGCCGGCCGACGAGCGGCGTTGCAGGGATGTCGGCATGAATGCCTATCTGAGCAAGCCCATCCGGCGCACGGCATTTGATGTGCTGTTGCAGCAGATGCAGGTCAATGCCCCTGCATCCAGCCGATTCAGTTCGAAAACCGGCGGCGGGTGAGTGCGAGCGCGATCCAGAAAGCCGTCACCGCGAAGGTGCACAGAACCGTCAGGTGCAGCCAGACATCGGTCGGCCACTGATCCATGAACAGAGGGCGAACCAGCAGGATGGCATGGGTCAGCGGCAGCAGATTCGACAGCCACAACACCAGATCGGGCAATTGTTCTCTGGGAAAGAACACGCCACTCAGGAACATCATCGGGGTCAGAAAAAGCGTGAAGTAATACGTGAAGAAATCGTAACCTTTTGCCAGGGCATTGAAAATCAGCGCAATGCAGCTGAACGTGATGCCCACGAGAAGAAGAATCGGCCAGGCAACCAGCAATTTCGGGCTGTGGCTGATGCCCAGAGCCAGCATCACCCCCAGAATGGCGGTGGCGGTGAACAGCGCCTTGAAGGCGGCCCACAGCATTTCGGCCAGCAGCACATCGTCCAGCCTGACCGGCGCGTTCATGATGCCATCCCATGTTTTTTGGACATGCATGCGCGAAAACGCCGAATACAAGGCTTCGAAGGTCGCTGCATTCATGGCGCTCATGCAAATGCTGCCGCTGGCCAGAAACAGAATGTAGGGCACGACGACCGTGCTGCCATCTGCTGCCGGGAGGTTGACCTGTCCCACGAGGGCACCCATGCCATATCCAAAGGCCACCAGCCAGATCAGGGGTTCGGCAATGTTGCCGACCAGGCTCGGAATGGCCAGCTTGCGCCACACCAGCAAGTTGCGCAGGAACACCGGCCAGAAACGCAGGCTGACTCGAGGGCTGCGCCAAAGGGATGCGCGTGAATCAGCGACCATGTTGCTCATGTTTCAACCTTCCTCGCGGATCTGCCGTCCGGTGAGTTTGAGGAAAAGATCTTCCAGGTTGGCGGGCCGATGCAAGGTGCGCAGGGGGTGTTGCTCTGCCAGTTCGGCCAGCAAGGGCGCGGCATGCCGCGTGTAAAAGAAGGCGGTTTCTCCGCTGGTCTCCACCCGGCTGGCCAGCTTGGCCAGCGGCGATTCGGCCAGGGCTCGAGCCTGTAGTCCGCTGCCGCCGTACACCTCCACCACCTCGGGCTCCAGGTGTTCGGCTATCAGGGTTCGGGGTGGGCCTTCTGCGATCTTGCGGCCATGGTCGATCACCACCAGCCTCTGACAGAGTCGCTCCGCTTCATCCATGAAATGGGTGGTCAGCAAGATGCTCTTGCCTTGCTGCAGCAGTTGCTGAAGGCGTTCCCACATCAGGTGACGGGCCTGTGGATCCAGACCTGTGGTGGGTTCATCCAGCAACAGCAATTGGGGGTCGTTGACCAGCGCACGTGCCAGAGACAGCCGCCTTCGCATGCCACCCGACAGTTCCCCGGGCCTGGCGTCCGCTTTGTGACTCAGGGCGGCGAATTCCAGCAGCCCTGGAATCCGCTGCAGCAGCATGGTTTTGGGCAGCCCGAAGTACCTTCCAAAGACCAGCAGGTTTTCAGCACAGGTGAAGTCCGGATCCAGGGTGTCGAACTGGGTCACGACACCCAGATGGGCCTTGATGGCCTGGGCCTCCTGTGGCATGGGCAGTCCGAGCGCGAGGATGTGCCCCTCATCGGGCGTTGTCAGGCCCAGGCACATGCGTAGGGTGGTCGTCTTGCCGGCACCGTTGGGGCCGATCAATCCGACGCATTCGCCGGGTGCAATGTCAAAGTCAAGACGGTCCACCACGGTCTGAGAACCATAGCGTTTTGTCAGGTGGCGAACTTCAAATAGCGGTGACATGGGCGGTAATGGTACGCCTCGCTAGAATCGAGCATTTTTCTGCGAAGGAATAGCCCTGTGTCTGACCGGCAGGCCGTATGGCCTCAGTACCTGATGCCCAAACAGGCGATGACTTCGCTGGCGGGTGTCCTTGCCCGCCGTCCGCTGGGGGGCCTGACGCAGACGGCCATTCGCCGTTTTGTGGCCCGATACGGGGTCAACATGGAGGAAGCGGCAGAGCCCGATGTGGCTCGTTACGCCACGTTCAACGATTTCTTCACTCGAGCGTTGAAGCCGGGTGTTCGACCGCTCTCTCCTGCTGGTCTGGTCTGTCCGGTCGATGGGGCGATCAGCCAGCTGGGTGCCATCGACCATGACCAGATTTTCCAGGCCAAGGGGCACCGTTACTCGACCACGGCCCTGTTGGGCGGCGATAGGGACATGGCCCAGCGATTTGCAGACGGCTCGTTCGCCACGCTCTACCTGAGCCCGAAGGATTACCACCGCATACACATGCCTTGCGAAGGCCGTCTGATGCGCATGGTGCACGTACCCGGGGATCTGTTCTCCGTGAACCCCGCCACCGCGCAAGGGGTGCCGGGCCTCTTTGCCCGAAACGAACGCGTGGTCTGCCTCTTCGAGGGCAGGCATGGTCCTTTTGTGCTCGTTCTGGTCGGGGCCACCATTGTCGGCAGCATGGCCACGGTATGGCATGGTGTGATCAATCCGCCTCGGCCCGGTGTCCCCCGAGTCTGGACGTACCATGACAGACGCCTTTTGCTCGCTCGGGGAGAAGAAATGGGACGTTTCCTCTTGGGCTCCACCGTGGTGATGCTGTTCCCGAAGGGCGTGATGCAATTCCAGCCCGAATGGATGCCTGCCCGCACCATCCGCATGGGCGAGTCCATGGGCGAATGGATGTTTGACAGGAGCCAGGAGAAATGACCACGATAGGAACCCCGCTGAGTCCGAATGCGACCCGAGTCATGCTGCTCGGCGCGGGTGAACTCGGCAAGGAAGTGCTGATCGCCCTGCAGCGGCTGGGGGTCGAGACCATTGCGGTCGACCGCTATGACCATGCGCCTGGTCAGCAGGTGGCGCATCATGCCCGCACCATCACCATGAGCGACCCGGCGCAGCTCAAGGCACTGATCGAGACGGAGCGCCCCCACCTGGTGGTACCCGAGATCGAGGCCATCGCCACCCCCGTGTTGCAGGAGCTGGAGGCCGCTGGGGCGGTTCGGGTGGTGCCCACCGCCCGTGCGGCCCGCCTGACCATGGACCGCGAAGGGATTCGCCGTCTCGCTGCTGAAACCCTGGGTCTGCCCACGAGCCCCTACCGTTTCTGTGATTCGCTGGACGAACTGAAGGCCGCGATCGATGCAGGCATCGGCTATCCCTGCATCGTCAAACCCGTCATGAGCAGTTCGGGCAAGGGTCAGAGCAAGATCGACGGCCCGTCCGATGTCCAGAAGGCCTGGGACTGCGCCATGGCGGGTGGCCGCGTCAGCCACGGCCGCGTCATCGTCGAGGGCTTCATCGATTTCGACTACGAGATCACCCAGCTCACGGTACGCGCTCGTGGCGCCGGGGGGCAGATCGAGACCCATTTCTGTGACCCTATCGGCCATGTCCAGGTGGGCGGCGATTATGTGGAGAGCTGGCAGCCGATGCCGATGCATCCGTCCGCCCTGGAGCGTTCGCGCCAGATGGCCCTGGCGATCACCGACAACCTCGGTCAGGGCCTGAACGGTGAACCGGCAGGCCTGGGCCTTTATGGTGTCGAGCTGTTCGTGAAGGGCGATCAGGTCTGGTTCAGCGAGGTCAGCCCCCGCCCGCACGACACGGGTCTGGTCACCTTGTGCACCCAGCACCAGAGCGAGTTCGAATTGCATGCCCGTGCCATCCTCGGCTTGCCCGTGGACACCTCTCTTCGCAACCCGGGTGCCAGTGCCGTGATTTATGGGGGGGTGGATGCGCCCGGACTCGTGTTTGACGGGGTTGACGAGGCGCTGGCCGTACCCGGAACCGATCTGCGTCTTTTTGGCAAGCCGGAAAGCTTTGTCAAGCGTCGGATGGGGGTGGCGCTGGCCCGAGCAGACGACACCGATACGGCTCGGGCCCATGCCAAACGGGCGGCATCCAAGGTCAGACCCAGAACCGTCTGAACGGTTTCACTGAAACGCCACTTCCGCAAAACTGCGCAGCTTGCGGCTGTGCAGCTGGTCGACGCCGGATGCCCGAAGACGTTCCACCGCCCGGATGCCGATACGCAGATGCTGGTCGACCCGTTCGCGGTAGAACGCGTTCGCCATGCCGGGCAACTTGATCTCGCCATGCAAGGGCTTGTCGCTGACGCAGAGCAGGGTGCCATAAGGCACACGGAACCGGAAACCGTTCGCGGCAATGGTGGCACTCTCCATGTCGAGTGCCACGGCGCGAGACTGGGAAAACCGACGCTGTGGGGTGTTGTCCGGCAGCAGTTCCCAGTTGCGGTTATCGGTGCTGGCCACGGTGCCGGTGCGCATGATGCGTTTCAGGTCGCCAGCGGCCATCCCTGTCACATCGGCCACGGCGCCTTCCAGGGCCAGCTGGATTTCGGCCAGCGCCGGAATGGGCACCCACAGCGGCAGTTCTTCATCCAGTACGTGGTCTTCTCGGACATAGGCGTGCGCCAGTACATAGTCGCCCAGTTGCTGACTGTTCCTGAGACCGGCGCAATGCCCGAGCATCAGCCAGGCATGCGGACGCAGCACGGCGATGTGATCGGTGATCGTCTTCGCGTTGCTGGGGCCCACGCCGATGTTCACCATGGTGATGCCCGTTCGGTCGGCTCGCAGCAGGTGATAGGCCGGCATCTGCGGCAGGCGAGTGGGTGCCACACCGGGTTCGCCATTCCACAGCGGCTGCCGGTTCAGCAGATCCGCCGCGTTCAGCCCGGTTCGGGGCGTGATCACATTCCCGGGTTCGACAAAGGCAATGTATTCGCTGTCAGGCCGCCGCATCTCGGCATGTCCGAGCTGGATGAATTCGTCGATGTAGAACTGGTAGTTCGTGAACAGCACGAAGTTCTGGAACCACGAAGGCGCCGTGCCGCTGTAGTGCCGAAGCCGCTGCAACGAATAATCCACTCGCGGGGCGGTGAAAAGGGCCAGTGGTTGTGGTTCATTGGGGCCGGGCTCGTGCGTGCCGTTGGCGATGCCATCGTCCATGACCGTGAGATCGGGGAGGTCGAAAAGATCGCGCAGAGCCGCCCGATGTGCCGTTGTCAGTTCACCTTCGACATGGTCGTGTTCGGCGTAGGCAAAGTGGACCGGTATGGGCTGATGGCTGACCCCCACTTCCAGTTCGCCGCCATGGTTGTCAAGCAGCAGCTGAAACTGTTCGAGGTAGTAATCGGCAAACAGGTCAGGGCGTGTCAGTGTGGTTTCGAATCGACCGGGTCCGGCCACAAACCCATAGCTGAGCCGGCCATTGCCGCCCGCCAGTCGACTCGCACTGCGGGCATGAAGGCGCACAAAGGGATAGCAGGCCCTGACGCGATGCAGATGCCGCCCTGATTCGGGGGCAGGCGCATGCACAAAGGCTTGCATGGCCGCACGGAGGTGCTCCACGGCCTGGTGGTACAGGGCTTGAACCTGTGCCAGCGCCTCCTCCGCGCCGGCGTAACGTTGCGGTGGGGCGAAACGGGGACTGTTCAGCATGATCAGTGTGTGGGTGCAGGAGCAACCGGTTCGCGCATCGTCACAAACTCCTCGGCGGCCGTGGGATGTATGCCGATGGTGTTGTCGAAAACGGCTTTGGTGGCGCCTGCTTTCATGGCGACGGCGAAACCCTGCACGATCTCGCCAGCCTCTGCCCCCACCATGTGCAGGCCGACCACCCGGTCGGTGGCCGAATCCACCACCAGTTTCATCAGGGTGCGTTCCTGGCTGCCGCTGAGGGTGTGTTTCAAGGCGCGAAACTCGGATCGGTAAACCGTGACATGCCCGAACTTTTCCCTGGCTTCGCTTTCTGTCAGGCCGACCGTTCCCACATTGGGATGCGTGAAGACCGCCGTGGGAATGAGGTCGTAGCTCATGTCGCGAGGCGGTTTACCAGCAGCCGGACCGAACAGATGGTCCACCAGCTTCATGGCTTCACCCAGCGCCACGGGGGTGAGCTGAACGCGTGCTGTCACATCACCCAGGGCGTAGATGCTCGGTACATTGGTGCGGTAGTGATCGTCCACCACGATGGCGCCTTGTGCGCTTTGCTCGACCCCCACCGCCTGCAGCCCCAGTCCCGCGACGTTGGGCACTCGCCCTGTCGCGTAAAGTGCCGCATCCACCACCAAGTGATTTCCGTCTTCCAGCCGCACATGCAAGCCATCGGGTTCGCGCTGGATGCTGACCACGCCTGCGTTGAGGCGCAAATCCACGCCATGTTTGACCATTTCAGCGGCCGTGAAATGGCGGATTTCAGGGTCAAACCCACGCAGGATCTGTTCCCCACGGTACAGCTGAGTCACTCTGGAGCCCAGGCCGTTGAAAATCGAAGCAAATTCACAGGCGATGTAGCCCCCGCCCACCACCAGCAATCGGTCGGGGAAAGGCTCCAGGTCGAACACGTCATTGGAGGTGACGACGAACGCTCTGCCTTGGAAGTGAGGCACGTGAGGCGTGCCGCCGGTGGCGATCAGCAGGCGTTCGGCGGTGAGGGTCTGGTGACCCGGTGAGCCGTCGGCATTCAGCGTGGCCACCCGCACGGTGTGGGCATCTTGCAACTGGGCAAAACCGTTGATGAGGGTCACCCCCGAGCCGCGCAGCAGGTTGGCATAGACGCCGTTGAGACGGGCAATTTCCTGGGCGCGCCGGGCTTTGAGCGTGGCCCAGTTCAGGGTTGGGGCGGACCCCTCCCAGCCGTAGCCATGGGATTCTTCAAACGCTTCGGCGTAATGCGCGGCATAGCTGTAAAGCTTTTTGGGAATACAGCCCACGTTCACACAGGTGCCGCCGAGGCCATCGACGCCCAACGCTTCGGCCATGGCGACGCGCACGCCACGCTGGGCAGCCATCCGGGCGGCACGCACACCGCCGCTGCCGCCACCAATCACGAAAAAATCAAAATCGAATGTGCTCATGAGGTTTGCCCTGGGAAACAGTCTGGCAGACTGGTCAGTCTCTTGTCATTTTCAGGCATATTCAGCCTTCAATGGCTGGCGCGGCCAGCGTGTGGCCCAGCAACCGGTTCAGATAACGTCCCGTGTGGCTGGCGGGGTGCCGGGCCACCTGCTCTGGAGTGCCGCACGCCACCACCATGCCGCCGCCAGAGCCTCCTTCGGGTCCCATGTCCACGATCCAGTCCGCGGTCTTGATCACATCGAGGTTGTGCTCGATGACGACGATGGTATTGCCCGCGTCACGCAGTTGGTGCAACACCTTCAGCAGCAGTTCGATGTCGCCAAAGTGCAGACCGGTGGTGGGTTCGTCCAGGATGTACAGCGTACGGCCGGTGTCGCGCTTGCTCAGTTCCTGGGCCAGTTTCACCCGTTGTGCCTCGCCGCCGGACAGGGTGGTCGCACTCTGGCCCAGGCGGATGTAGCTCAGTCCCACGTCCAGCAGCGTCTGAAGCTTGCGTTGGAGCGCGGGCACGGCGTTGAAGAAAGCGTGCGCCTGTTCCACCGTCAGGTCCAGGATCTGCGCGATGTTCTTGCCCTTGTAGAGCACTTCCAGCGTTTCCCGGTTGTAGCGTTGTCCCTGGCACACGTCGCAGGGAACGTACACGTCCGGCAGGAAGTGCATCTCGACCTTCACCACGCCATCGCCCTGGCAGGCCTCGCAGCGGCCACCCGCCACGTTGAAGCTGAAGCGGCCCGGTCCGTAGCCGCGTTCGCGAGCGGTCGGTACCTCGGCCATCAATTCTCGGATCCCGGTGAACAGCCCTGTGTAGGTGGCCGGGTTGCTGCGTGGCGTGCGGCCGATCGGGCTCTGGTCCACGTTGATGACTTTGTCGAAGTGCGCCAGCCCTTCGATGGCGTCGTGAGGTTCGGGTTCGTCGTGGCTGCGGTACAGATGCCGTGCCACGGCGCGGTAGAGGGTGTCGTTGACCAGGGTCGATTTGCCGGAGCCGCTCACGCCCGTGACGCAGGTGAACAGGCCCACGGGGAAATCCACGGTTACCTGCTGCAGGCTGTGGCCGCGGGCGCCCACCACGCGCAGGGTTTGCAGGCCGCTGGCGCCAGGCACTGTCGGCGTTGTCTTTGTGGGCCAGGCGTGGGCTCGGGCCCCTTTTCTGACAGGTTCCGCAGCCTCTGGTGCCTTCTCTGGCAGCCACGGCGTGCGGCGTGCCGGGACCGCTATCGTCTTGGTACCGCTCAGATACTGTCCGGTCAGCGAGTCTGGCATGGCCATCACCTCGGCACAACTGCCCTGAGCCATCACCCGCCCACCGTGCACGCCGGCGCCCGGGCCCATGTCGATCACGTGGTCGGCCGCACGGATCATGTCCTCGTCGTGCTCCACCACCAGCACGCTGTTGCCCAGGTCGCGCAGGTGCTTGAGCGTGTCGATCAGGCGGTCGTTGTCGCGCTGGTGCAGGCCGATGCTCGGCTCGTCCAGCACGTACATCACACCGGTGAGGCCCGAACCGATCTGCGACGCCAGCCGGATCCGCTGCGCCTCGCCGCCGCTCAGGGTTTCGGCGCTGCGGTCCAGGCTCAGGTAGTTCAGGCCCACGTCGTTCAGAAACTTCAGTCGCGCGGCGATTTCGCGCACCACCTTGTCGGCAATCTCGGCCTTGGCGCCGGTGAGCTGCAGCGTTTGGAAATACGCCTGTGCCTGGGCCAGGGTGACGCGGCCAATGTCGTAAATGGCGCGACGTTGCTCGCCAGTGCCCACAAACACGTGGCGCGCTTCCTTGCGCAGGCGGGTGCCGTGGCAACTGGGGCAGGGCTGGGTGGCGCGGTAGCGCGCCAGTTCCTCGCGCACGGTGGGGCTGTCGGTCTCTCGGTAGCGGCGCTCGAAGTTGCGCACAATGCCTTCGAACGGGTGGCTTTTGCTGACCCGCTTGCCGGCCGATGCGCCCGAATCCATCACGTAGCTGAAGGCAATCGCTTCGTCGTCCGAACCATAGAGCAGCACCTGCCGCACGTTTTCTGGCAACTGCTCCCATGGCGCTTCGGCGTCAAAGCCGTAGTGAGCGGCCAGGCTTTCCACCATCGCAAAGTAGTAGCCGTTGCGTCGGTCCCAGCCCTTGATGGCACCGCTGGCCAGGCTCAGCATCGGGAAGGCGACCACTCGCGCAGGGTCGAACACCTCGGTGTGACCCAGGCCGTCACAGGTGGGGCAGGCGCCCACCGGCGAGTTGAACGAGAACAGACGCGGCTCCAGCTCGCTCAGCGCGTAGCTGCACAGCGGGCAGGCAAAGCGGGCGCTGAACACGTGTTCGGTGCCGCTGTCGATTTCCAGCGCAATCGCGCGGCCGTCGGCCAGTCGCAGCGCAGCCTCGAAACTTTCGGCCAGGCGCTGTTTCAGACCGGCTGCCGGGCCGCTCCCAAGGCCGGTCTGCGCCCCCTCGGGGGGCTGGGGCTGCGCCCCGTGGGGGCGTTTGACTTCGGCGCGCACCTTCAGCCGGTCCACCACCACGTCCAGATCGTGCTTTTCCTGCTTGTGGAGCGCCGGCATGTCGGCCGCGTCCAGCACCTGCCCGTTCAGGCGGAAGCGCACATAGCCTTGCGCCTGCAACTCGGCGAGCGTGTCGGCGAACTCGCCCTTGCGATCGCGTGCAATCGGTGCCAGCACCATCAGCCTGGTGTCCTCTGGCAGGGACAGGACGTGGTCCACCATCTGGCTGACGGTCTGGGCCTGCAGCGGGAGGTCGTGCTCGGGGCAGTGCGGCGTACCGGCGCGGGCAAACAGCAGGCGCAGGTAGTCGTGGATCTCGGTCACCGTGCCCACGGTGGAGCGAGGGTTGTGGCTCGTGGCTTTCTGTTCGATGCTGATGGCCGGCGAGAGGCCTTCGATCAAATCGACGTCCGGCTTGTCCATGAGCTGCAGGAATTGCCGCGCATAGGCTGAAAGGCTTTCCACGTAGCGACGCTGCCCTTCGGCATACAGCGTGTCAAATGCCAGGCTGGACTTGCCCGATCCGCTGAGGCCGGTGATCACCACCAGGGCATGCTTGGGGATATCAAGATCGATATTTTTCAGGTTGTGGGTTCTGGCGCCCCGCACACTGAGCATGGGCTGGCGCCAGGCGTCGCGCAGGTATCGGCCAGCAGGGCTTTGAATGTCGGATTCGTTCACGTTGGCGGCAAAAAGGTCAGCCTGGCATCATAGGCGCAACGTCCCTGACTTGTCATGTTGCTTTCCGTTGACGATTCGGAATTCGGTTGTCGATGGCCATATCGGCTTTGCTACACTCCTCTCATGTTCATTCCTCGTGGATCGCTTGTCTCGCGTCTGGCCATGCCTCGTGGCCAGGGGGCATGGCCCTGGCGCAAGCCATCGCCTGCATATTGATCCCGATCTTGCGCAACCTTTTGCTTGTGCACAGTGCCTCTCCAGTACCTGGGGGGCAATCCCGGAATGAATCTTCCCCTCCAAGGGGTATGGGCTGCAGGAGGCTCATGTGATCACCGAACTCGAATTCAAAAGCCTGGCCGGCCAAGGCTACAACCGCATACCGCTCATGGTCGAGGCGTTTGCCGACCTCGAAACCCCGCTGTCCTTGTACCTGAAGCTGGCCCACAGCAAAGACGGGGGCCGCCACAGCTTTCTGCTGGAATCGGTGGTGGGGGGCGAGCGCTTCGGGCGCTACAGTTTCATCGGATTGCCCGCACGCACCCTCTTGCGCTCCTCCGGGTTCGGGGCGGCGGCGAAGACCGAGGTCTTGCGCGATGGTTTGGTGGTCGAAACCCACCAGGGCAATCCGCTGGACTTCATCGAGGCCTATCACCAGCGTTTCAAGGTGGCCCTGCGTCCTGGCCTGCCGCGTTTTTGTGGTGGGCTGGCCGGTTATTTCGGCTACGACACGGTGCGCCACATCGAGAAGAAGCTGGAGGCCTCTTGCCCACCCGACACGCTGGGTTGCCCCGACATCCTGCTGCTCCAGACCGAAGAGCTGGCCGTGATCGACAACCTGTCGGGCAAGCTCTACCTCATCGTCTATGCCGACCCGGCCCAGCCCGAGGCCTACGGGCAGGCCAAGAAGCGGCTGCGCGAACTCAAGGAACAGCTCAAGTACTCGGTGAGTGCGCCGGTGGTGAAATCCGGCGAAACCCATGCCGAGCAACGGGAGTTCGCCAAGACCGACTTTCTGGCCGCGGTGGACCATGCCAAGGAACTCATTGCCGCGGGCGACTTCATGCAGGTGCAGGTCGGCCAGCGCATCAGCAAGCGCTACCAGGCATCGCCCCTGAGCCTGTACCGCGCGCTGCGCTCGCTCAACCCCAGCCCTTACATGTACTACTACCACTTCGGCGATTTCCAGGTGGTGGGGGCATCGCCTGAAATCCTGGTGCGTCACGAGCACACCGATGAGGGTGAAAAAGTCACCATCCGCCCGCTGGCCGGCACCCGTCCACGCGGGGCCACGCCCGAGAAAGACAAGGCCGCCGAGCAGGAACTGGTCAACGATCCGAAAGAGCGCGCCGAGCATGTCATGCTGATCGATCTGGCCCGTAACGACATCGGCCGCATCGCACAGATCGGCTCCGTGAAGGTCACCGAGGCTTTCGCCATCGAGCGCTACAGCCATGTCATGCACATCGTGAGCAATGTCGAAGGCCTGTTGAAGCCGGGCATGACCAGCATGGACGTCCTCAAGGCCACCTTCCCGGCGGGCACGCTCACCGGCGCACCCAAGGTGCACGCCATGGAGCTGATCGACCAGCTGGAGCCTACCAAGCGCGGACTGTACGGCGGTGCGGTGGGTTACCTCAGCTACGCGGGCGACATGGATCTGGCCATTGCCATCCGCACCGGCATCGTGAAAGACGGCACGCTGTACGTGCAGGCCGCCGCCGGTGTGGTGGCCGATTCCGTGCCCGAAATGGAATGGCGCGAAACCGAACACAAGGCCCGCGCATTGCTGCGTGCCAGTGAACTGGTCGAGGAGGGCCTGGAATGAGCCGCGTCAAACTCCTCATGGTGGACAACTACGACTCGTTCACCTACAACATCGTCCAGTACTTCGGCGAGCTGGGTGCCGACGTCGAGGTGTTCCGCAATGACGAGATCACCCTGGAAGGCATTGCCGCCCGCGCACCCGAACGGCTGGTCATTTCACCGGGGCCCTGCTCACCTGCCGAGGCTGGTATATCCATTGCCGCGATTCAGCACTTCGCGGGCCGGCTGCCCATTCTGGGCGTCTGCCTGGGCCACCAGAGCATCGGCGCGGCGTTCGGCGGCACCATCGTTCGGGCGCAGGCGCTCATGCACGGCAAAACCAGCTTGATCACCACCACACAGGAGGGCGTGTTTGCCGGGCTGCCCAGGCAGTTCACCGTCAACCGCTATCACTCGCTGGCCATCGAACGCGCCACCTGCCCCGAGGTGCTGAAGGTCACCGCCTGGACGGACGATGGCGAAATCATGGGTGTGCGCCACCGTGAACTCTCGGTGGAGGGCGTGCAGTTTCACCCCGAATCCATCCTCACCGAGCACGGCCACGCCATGCTGAAAAACTTCCTGGGGATGGCCTGATGTCTGTGGTCGATCTCCGCAGCGACACCGTCACCCGACCCACCGCCGCCATGCGTGCGGCCATGATGGCGGCCGCTGTCGGCGTGGGGGCATTGCTGGCCACCTCTGCCAGCGCCTTCACGGTGCTCAAGTGGGTGGTCGCCGCGTATCTGTTGTGGATGGGTGTCCGGCTGCTCGTTGCCCGACGTGGTCAGACGGTCGCCGTGAGCCCTTACATCCATCGGCGGGTCGCTGGTCTCCTGTTCATCGGTTTTGGCATCCGGCTGGCCATCACCGACAATCCGTCATGCTGACTTCTCTCACGCAGGAATCCGTTCATGCCTCACGCTCACAAGATCACACCGCAGGAAGCACTTCAGCGCACCATCGAGCATCGTGAAATCTTCCACGACGAAATGCTGCACCTCATGCGCCTGATCATGGGCGGCGAGATGTCGCCTGTGATGATGGCCGCGCTGATCACGGGCCTGCGCGTCAAGAAGGAAACCATCGGTGAAATCACCGCGGCTGCTCAGGTGATGCGCGAATTCTCCACCAAGGTGCCCGTGGCAGATCGCACCCACCTGGTGGACATTGTGGGCACCGGGGGCGATGGCTCCCACACGTTCAACATCTCCACCTGTTCGATGTTTGTGGCCGCGGCGGCAGGCGCCAAGGTCAGCAAGCACGGCGGGCGCAGTGTGTCCAGCAAGTCCGGCAGTGCCGACGTGCTGGAGAACCTGGGGGTCAACATTCACCTGAAGCCTGAGCAGATTGCCACCTGCATCGAGCAGACCGGCATCGGGTTCATGTTCGCACCCAACCACCACCCGGCCATGAAGAACGTGGCGCCGGTGCGCAAGGAACTGGGCATCAAGACCATCTTCAACATCCTGGGCCCACTCACCAATCCCGCCAGCGCCCCCAACATCCTGATGGGTGTCTTCCACCCCGATCTGGTCGGTATCCAGGTACGGGCGCTGCAACGCCTGGGCGCCGAGCACGCGGTGGTGGTTTACGGCAAGGACGGCATGGACGAAGTGAGTCTGGGCGCCGGTACCCTGGTCGGTGAACTGCTGCATGGGGAAATCACCGAATACGAAATCCACCCTGAGGACTTCGGCCTGACCATGGCCAGCAACCGTGCCCTCAAAGTGGAAACGCCCGAAGAGTCGCGCGCCATGTTGCTGGGCGTGCTGGACAATCAGCCCGGCGCGGCACGCGACATCGTGGCGCTCAACGCCGGAGTGGCACTGTATGCGGCCAACGTCGTTGCCAGCATGGAAGCCGGCGTCCGACTGGCCGAACAGACGCTGGCTGCCGGTGCCGCCAAGGCCAAACTGGAGCAGTTCATCACCACAGCGCATGCGCTGGCCGAACCATCCTGAAAGCCGTCCGATGAGTGACATTCTCGACAAGATCGTCGCCACCAAGCGCGAAGAAATCGCGCAGGCGCAGAAAAGGCAGCCCCTCGCCCTGGTGCGGCAGGACGCGGAATCGCGGGTGCTGACGCGGGATTTCATCGGCGCCCTCAGAACCTGCATGGCAGCTGGCCGCCCCGCCATCATCGCCGAAGTCAAAAAGGCCAGCCCGTCCAAGGGCGTGATCCGGGAGGACTTCATTCCCGCCGACATCGCTCAGAGCTATGCCGAACATGGGGCGACCTGCCTGTCGGTGCTGACTGACCGCCCGTACTTCCAGGGCAGCCCCGACTACCTCAAGCAGGCCCGCGCCTCTTGCGACTTGCCCGTGCTGCGCAAGGACTTCATGGTTGACGCCTACCAGGTCTATGAGGCGCGTGCCATGGGCGCAGACTGCATCCTGCTGATTGCCGCCTGTCTGGACGATGCGCAGATGGCCGACCTGGAAGCGGTCGCTCATGGCCTCAACATGGCCGTCCTGGTGGAGGTGCATGATCGCGACGAACTTCAGCGGGCTCTGAAGCTGAAAACGCCGCTGGTGGGCATCAACAACCGCAATCTGCGCACCTTCGAGGTCACGCTGGAGACCACGCTGGGCATGCTGGCCGATGTACCGGCCGACCGTCTGCTGGTCACCGAAAGCGGCATTGTCTCGCAAGCCGATGTGAAGCGCATGCGTGGTGCGGGCGTGCACGCCTTTCTGGTGGGGGAGGCGTTCATGCGCGCCCCGGACCCAGGCGTGGCCCTGGCTGAACTGTTCGGGCTGGCGTGAAGGGGCATGCCGCACAACTCACGGCGTGGGCGCCAGACGCATGGCCGCTCGCCGATGACTGGCGGCCTTGTTGGGAGTCGTTTCTGGGCAGCCCCGAGGGCGTTTCGCTGGTCCGGCGCCTGCGGTCACGCCTGGCGGAAGGTGCTGTTGTCTATCCGCCGGCACCCCTGAATGCCCTCCTGCTCACATCTTTTCGCGACACCCGTGTGGTCATTCTGGGGCAGGATCCGTACCATGGGCCGGGGCAGGCCGAAGGCCTGGCCTTTTCGGTGCCCCTCACACAAAAGCCACCCCCCTCCTTGCGGAACATCCATGCCGAACTGCGTCGCGAGTTTGGGCGCGCGCCGCCTGGCAGCAGTCTGGGTCCATGGGCCCAGCAGGGCGTGCTCCTTCTCAACACCTGCCTCACGGTGGAGCAGGGGCAGCCTACCAGCCATGCTCGCTGGGGCTGGGAAGCGCTGACCGACGCCATCATCAGGCGTTGCGCCGCTGACGGCAGGCCAAAAGCCTTTTTGCTGTGGGGGGCGCATGCTCAGAGCAAACGCCCCTGGATTGAAGATGACAGGCATCTCGTGCTTCAGGCCAACCACCCGTCCCCCCTGTCAGCCCGCCGGCCACCACGCCCCTTTATCGGTTGTGGCCATTTTGGTCAGGTCGACCGATGGATGCAGTCAAGGGGCGAAAAAACCATCGACTGGTTTGCTGATTGACAAAAATCCGTGGCATAATCTGTGGCTCGCCGGAGGGGTGCCCGAGTGGCTAAAGGGGGCAGACTGTAAATCTGTTGGCTTACGCCTACGCTGGTTCGAATCCAGCCTCCTCCACCAGCGAAACTGTAGTTGAGCGGACTGTGGGTCCGTGTCATGCCATCAGGCAAGATGCGGGAGTAGTTCAATGGTAGAACCCCAGCCTTCCAAGCTGATGACGCGGGTTCGATTCCCGTCTCCCGCTCCAACAACGGTTTCAAGGTTGCGGCAAGTTCCTGACAGGCAGTCTTGCGACTGCCTTGGCCCATGTGGCTCAGTGGTAGAGCACTCCCTTGGTAAGGGAGAGGTCGGCAGTTCGATCCTGCCCATGGGCACCAAATAACGGTGTGTTCTGTAGTTTCGGCAATTTTCTCTAACGGAGCTGAAAAAATGGCTAAGGAAAAATTCGAGCGGACCAAGCCGCACGTGAACGTGGGCACGATTGGTCACGTGGACCATGGCAAGACCACGCTGACGGCTGCCATCACGACCGTTCTGTCCAAGAAGTTTGGCGG
>QLAH01000582.1_pt1 | contig 16616 bp, 14 predicted proteins | sample 4693081 | NCBI WGS metagenome assembly QLAH01 (sample SAMN09425401, study PRJNA476045) | Lake water metagenome, whole genome shotgun sequencing project.
CGCTCTCCAGGGCCCTCTGCAAAAGGATGGTCAGGGCGTGGGCGAGGCGCAGCATGGGGCGAAACCGGTGAAACGGCAGGCGGGGGCCGTGATCATCCTCCCTGGCGGGGCGGAGGGGACGGTGCGTCCGGCGCGGGAGGCCATTCCTGTCTCCCTTGCGCTTCTGCTGATCGTTCTCCTTCAAGGCCATGCCGTCTTGCGGTCCTATCAGATCTTCAATGCCGGCGACGACCAGCAGCAGGCCAGCACCAGCGAGCGGGCGGACAAGACCAGGCTCGCCATCGGGCAAGCCACCAGCACCGAGGACCTTGAACGGTGGCTTCTGGCGCTGCAACGTCCGGATCTGCGCATCCGGCTGGGATCCTCAAGGATTCAGGCCATCCCTCTGCTGGCCATGAAGCGGCAAATGCTCAGCCGGTTGGATCAGGCGGAGCGGCAGGCCAAGGCAAGGTTTGCGCCCATCGATCCCGCCACGGCCGACCGCATCACGCGCGAAAGCCTGCGGGTCATGGCCTCGTCGATCGCCGTTGCGGCCGGCTTCGCCACCTGTGCCCAGAGAAAAGGTCAGCCTCGTGTCCTTCCTGGTGGAGTGGCCGGGCCTGCTTGGCCGTCTGAGGCCCTTGGTCCTGTGGCGCCGCCGGCGGAGCCCACGGGAGCATGGCGGGGTCGCCAGCGTCCAGCCGTCCTCGGCACGGCGTGAGGCGGAAAGCCTCAAATCCCTGGCCCCGAGGAAGGAGCCGCCCCCTCCCCTCGCCGGTGGCCCAAGCTCCCATGGCGACAAGCCCCAAAAGGGATTAAGCAGGGATTTGACAAAAGTGAGAGGTTGGTGCAAGGTTCTCACTAAATAAAGTCGTCTTCTCCATGGTTCCGGTCATTTCGAAGCTGACCGTGCTGGCCGCCACAGGTGTGGCCACGGCTTTCAGCCTCTCGCCAGCCTTCGCCGCCGACTCCTTCAAGATCTTCTTCGACCCAGCTCTCGGCTCGTTCAGCAGCAACGGCCCAACGGGAACCGGGGTGACCGGTGAGGCCACTTTCACGTTCACGGGAGTGGGGAACACGGTCAGCATGGCCATGGACCTCAAGAACACCTCCACGGCACCGATCACCGCTTCCCGGTTCGTGGGGATCGGCCTGCAGCTGCCCTCGGATGTCACCTTCCTCAGCTACACCCCCAGCTCGACCTTTGATGCCGTTGTCACCGATGGCACCCTCCCGCCCCTGGGCAGTTTTGCCATCTGCGTGACGGCAGCCAACCCTGACTGCCTTGCGAGCGGCAGTCCAAACGATGGCCTCGCCAATGGGGCTTCCGCCACTCCCGCTGGCACCTTCGCCCTTTCATCCACCACCCTGGCGGGCTCAACGGCCTTCCGGGATTCCTTCGTGAGCCTGTTCGAGAACGCCACCTTCAATCCCTTCGCCGCACGATTCAAGGCGATTGCAGGCGGCCGAGGTGGCAGCGACAAGCTCACCGGCGTCCTCTGCACAGAGGTCAACGGTTGCCTGCCTCCGCCGCCCCCGGCCCCCGGAGACTCGGTGCCTGGCCCCCTGCCTGCCCTTGGAGCGGCTGCCGCCTTCGGCTTCAGTCGCAAGCTTCGCCATCGCATCAAGTGCAGCTCCGTCAAGCCCTGAACCGAGGTTGCTCTCCACCCTCGGGTTGCACCGTCACTTTCATTCCTCTGAAAGCCTGTTCATCGCGAGCAGGCTTTTTTGTTGGCGCCCATCCTCACCTCGCCTCGCCTGTCCGAGCGCCCAGCCATCCCCATGAGTGAGATCCCCCAGAACAGAAGTCTCAGCGCCTTCATCCTGTCCGACCGACTGGCTGTGGTCGCCAACACCCTGTTCGTGGTCTATCTGATCTCCGTTCTGGCCTTCAGCATGCCCCCTAGGCTGCTGGATCCCCTCTGGCAGCTCACCACGATCAAGCTGTTGATCGAAGCGGCTCCGATCCCGCTGATCGGATTGGCCCTGCTCCACCTCGCCGCCTACCTGAGCCCTCAGGACGGCAAGCTGCAGAGCCGGCGCGATGGCTTGGCTCGGCTCGCCGTCCTGTCCTGCCTGGGTTTCCTGCTGGTCGTTCCCCTGCAGGGATTCACGGTCTGGAGGTCCTTCCGGCTGTCGAATGCGATCGCCGATCAACAGCAGGCCAGCGCGACCCAGCGGGCGGAGACGGTTCGCCAGGCCATCCAGCAGGCAGGCAGCGCTGAGGATCTTCGCAAGCGGCTGCTGGCGCTGCAGCGCCCTGACCTCCAGATTCGACTCAACGCCGATCAGTTTCCTTCCCTGCCACTGCCGGAACTGAAGCAACGCCTTCTCTCCCAGCTGGATCAGGCGGAAGGTCAGTTCAAGGCAAGGTATTCCAGGCTGGATCCAGGCACCAACGAGCGGCTGGTGCGGGAAAGCCTGCGCGTGATGGTCTCCTCCATCGCCCTGGCCATCGCCTTCGCGGCCCTTGCCCAACGCAAGAACAGCCCAGTGCCCTTTCTGGTGGAGCTGCCGTCCTTGCTGGCGCGGCCGACCAGGGGCAGCCAGAGCAGCGCGGCCATGCCGTTTCGGAACTCCACTGCCAAGCGGGAAGAGGAGTTCTTCGCGTCCCTCGCTGCCGAGGAAGAGGATCCTCGCCCGGGTCCCTAGCCGCTGTGCAACCTGGTCGGACCTGCACCTAAAGCTTCTGCAGACCCCGCAACCCACGCGGTCAGGAACGGTCGGCGTGGCGCCTGGATGGCATGGCGCAGCACAGGAAGCGGCCAGCGGGTGGATCGTCAGGGAATCCACGTGATCGAAGCGGCCGTGCCCTGAAGCGGCTCAATTGGCCGGACAACCCCCAGCCCAATGGCGGCAAGGGATCCAGCCGGCAGTGGCGCCGCTGGCGGGGCCTGAGGCCCGACCCACCCTCCCGACTTAAGGACTGGCTAAAGCACCTTTGAGCATGGTGACAAAACCTGTGGTAAGGTGAGGGTACATTCATGTAGTTGCAATGTTGGCCTCGGCCCGCCGAAACCAGCTCCTAGCGCTGGGCTGCCTGGCAGGCCTCCTCGCGGGGGCCTCTCCTGCGAACGCCTTCACCTCCTTTGACGTAATTTTTGACAGCAGTATTCCATTTACAAGCACCGAATCAACTGGCGTCACCGGCAAGATGACGTTCTCGTTCACCAAGAATTCTCCCGATCCAAGCGACAACGTTTACACCCTTGACTTAGGCATTTTCAATACTTCTCCGGTAGGCGTAAATCCGACCGGCACACTTGTCGGGTTTGGCCTCAACGTCCCTGGAACATCTTCCGAGCCAGGCGTCAAGCTCCTTTCCTACAATCCACTTGGATCAGGCTTTGGAGATGTCTTTGGCGCCACAAACAACACAAAAGCGACGGTTGGCGATAACTCCACCCTTGTATTCACCCCAGATGCCAATATCGGCAACCCTGGATTCGAGCCATTCAAGAACATCACCTTCTGCGCTCGAGATTCAGGCAACAATTGTGTTGGTGGCAAAGCCGATCAAACAGGCTTAGCAGATGGAGAGAGCACTTCTGTAAGATTTACCTTGGCAGCCCTTTCGCCTGACCTCACATCATCCACAGAAGTCGCTAATTCATTTTATAAGCTCTTCAGCACTTGGGTCCCATCCCTAGCCACTGAAAATGACACCCAGGTTGCACTCAGATTCCAGCAGGTAAATGGAGACGGGAGCGAAAAGGTTGGTGGCATTCCCAAGAAGCCTCCTGAAGCTCCTGGAGACACAGTTCCAGGTCCATTGCCTGTGCTTGGTGCTGCCACTGCTTTCGCCTTCAGCCGCAAGCTTCGCCGCAGGATCGCTTCTTCCGAACCCCAAACGGATACCACCGTCTGATCGTCTCTCAACATCTCTGGGCATCGGGTCCTAACCTGTTAATGACCGCCTCGGTGATTGATGTTGGGACCCATGTCAATACCTGAATTTGTCCATGTTGTCTGATGACCCTGTCAGGCCACGGGAGGGTGCGGTTCTCGCAGATCAGTTCGCGGTTTTTTCGCTAGCGCTCTTCGTCATCTACGCCGTCAGGGTGGCCGCCAGCGCGATTCCCCTCCGTCCCCTCGACACCCTCTGGCAGCTGACCGTCAGCGCCACTCTGATCAACACCGCCGCCATCCCCTTGTTGGGACTGGGCTTGCTGCATCTGGCGGCCTATCTGAATCCCGACGATCCCGCCCTGGTTAGGCGCCGGGACGCCATGGCCCGCTGGGCGATCCTGGCCGTGCTGGGGTTCCTGCTACTGATCCCTGTGCAGGCCTACGCCTCCTGGAGCACCGTCGCCACGGCCAAGGCCCGGCTGACGACGCAACAGACCGCCGCCAACCGAAACTTCGCCCTGGTCCGTGAAGCGATCAGTGCCGCCACCAGCCTGGAGGACCTGCAGTCACGCCTGCAATCGCTCCAGTCCCCGGAGCTGGGCATCCGCTTCGAGAACCTGGGCCTGCCTCTGGCCGAAACCCAGCGGCAGATGCTCATTCGCCTCAATGACATCCAGGAGCAGGTGAAGACGCGGATCAATGCCCCGCCCCCGGACGCCATCGAAGACGTGGCCAGGAGCGCAGGCCGCCTGATGGCCACCAGCTTCGTCTATGCCCTCGCCTTCGCCATCGCCGCCCAGCGCCGGGGGCAGGACATTCCCCTGCTGGTGGAGCTGCTGACGATCTGGAGCGTGCGGCGGCAGGCCGCTCGCCCCCCGCGCGGCGCCCCCGATGGGGACTATCTCGCCCAGCTGGCGCCGCCGGACGACGACCCCACCCGCACCCCCTGAGGGGACGCCCCGGGGCGGCAAAACTTTGAGCAAGGTGAGAGATCGCCTGCTAAGGTGAAAGCAGATTAAGGAAGCGTTCATGCGGGCCCCAGCCCCAACCCTGTTCCTGCTGCTCGCTGGCCTGGCAGGTCCGCTGGCACTCGGTGCACCCGCCCTGGCCCGGACGTCCTTCGACGTGATCTTCGACAGTGGCATCGCCGGCACGAGCTACTACAACACGGGCGTGAAGGGCAAGATGTCCTTCGACTTCCGCAAGGACCCAGGCAACGGCAACACCTACACCCTGGATCTGGGCATCACCAACACCTCGGCGGCGTCGGGCCCCGCCTCCGGCACCCTGGTGGGATTCGCCTTCAACGAGCCCCTGCGCAGCAACGGCAGCGAGGCGATTTCCCTGTTGAGCTACAACCCCCTGGCCTCCGGATACGGCAGGGTGTTCGGGAACTCAAACCGAGGTATCCGCGTCGATCCCCAGGAGTCGCTGGACATCTCCAACCTGCGGACCTCCCCCTACGCCCCCTTTTCCAACTTCGATTTCTGCGCCCGCATGAGCAGCCGCAGTGGTTGCCATGGGGGTTCGGGCAACATGGGGATCGCCGGCGGCACCAGCGTCAACGTGCAGTTCTCGCTGAAGTCCAACGATGCCAGCATTGCCACGGCCGACCAGGTTGCCGAACGTTTCTATAGCCTGTTCAACTCCTTCGAACCCGGCGACCGTTGGAGCAAGGCCCAGATTGCCCTGCGCTTCCAGAACGTCAAGAAGGCCAACGGGAGAACGGAAAGCGGTGGCGAAAAGGTGGTGGGCTCTGCCTTCTGGCGGGTTCCCAACCAGGGACCAACGAACGAAGTTCCTGGCCCACTGCCCGTGATGGGTGCCGCCGCCGCCTTCGGCTGGAGCCGCAGGATGCGGCGGCGGATCAACAGCACCATAGCTCCGTCCCAGCCCACCCTCTGAGGCCGGGACGGCCCCGCTCCCGACCAAGTGCTTCGCCGTGACGTACCCAAACCCCCACAGCATTACGGTGGTTTTCTCAAGCCTTTCGACTTAACTTTTCCGGCAAGTCCGGTTGTTTCGGTGATCGTCAGGGACGGGTAAGCCACCGGCCTGGTCATAAGCAGTCACACCTTGACTGCCCGGTCGGTTGCAAGACTGGCAACATCCTTTGTCAAGGGATGAAGCCGTTGCGAGAAAGTTCAGCGGCCTGAATGCTTCCTCTCCCGTGGCGCTCGCGATCCATCCCATCGACATCCGCGCAGGCAACCCCGTCGTCAAGCCAGAGGGCCAGGTTCACACCTGGCAGCGTTGATGGCCAGCACGAAGGAATTCAAAGAGTTCGATTCGGCGATCCTCGCCGATCGACTGGCCTTCATGGCGATCGCCTTGTTCGTGATCTACCTGATCACCTTGCTCGCCAGCATCCTTCCGATTCGGCTGCTCGACACCGCCTGGCAGTTGCGATTCATCTCAGCCTGCCTGGATTCCGCCACCATTCCCCTGGTGGCCCTCGGGCTGCTGCACCTGGCGGCGTACCTCGACCCGGAGAATCCCACGCTCCAGAAACGGCGCAACGTCCTGGCCCGCCTGGCGATCCTGGCCGTCGCCGGCTTCCTGCTCATCGTTCCTCTCCAGGCCTATGCCGGCTGGCAGCGGGTGGCGGAGGCCAGGGCCAACGTCGCCCGTCAGCTCTCGGCCGCCACCAGCACGTTTGATCTGCTGCAGGAGACCATCACCACGGCCACCAGCCTCGACAACCTTCAGGCTCGCCTCCAGGCGATCCAGACCCCCAGCCTCGGCATCCGCTTCGAGGATCAGGGGCTGTCGCTGCCGGAGACCAGACGCACCATGCTCGCCCGCCTCAAGGAGGTGCGGCAGCAGGTGGAGGCGCGGATTCAGGCCCCGGCGCCCCAGGCCATCGAGGCGGCGATCCGGGACAGCCTGCGGGTGATGCTGTCCTCCTTCGCCCTGGCCATCGCCTTCGCCATGGGAGCCCAGCGAAAAGGCAGTGATGTGCCACTGCTGGTGGAGTGGCACACCATGCTCAGCGTTCCCAGCCCGCGGTCGGCAGGGCCAGCCAAGGGCGGCCTGCGGGGCCTTCCCCTTCCCGGCCTTGCCCCACCCTCCGAGGAGGAGTACTTCTCCCGGCTGGTGCCCGAGGACGACAACACCTCGGAAACCGGGGTACCCCCTCCTCCCTGAGGGCTTGCCCCGACGGGGCCTGGGTGGCACCATCCGCACAACGGACCAACGCTTCCGATCTGCAGCGCAGGGTTTGCCGATTCGTTGCACAAGTGCCGAAATGCTTAATGGCGCTTAGGCCGCTCATGCGCAGGCCTTCAGCGCCCGACCAGCCTTTACAAAGGGTTACATTGGTCGCCCCGGCTTGAGCCAGATCGCTTGGTACGACAGAGATCCTTCCGCCTCAGCGCCCCCCTGAGGCCCCCGTTTCGCGTTGTCAGCCGGGCCAACGCAGCCAATGCCGGTTGGCGCATGGATCGCATCGGCAGCGCCTTCACAGTGATTCTTGAACCCGAAGAGACAGGAGCGTAGGTGAAAACCTAAGCACTCGTTCAGCTTCGGCCATAGAACTCTCCTTCTGATTTGGCCTGAGCACAAAGACAGCAAGGCTGCTGCACAACGATGATGAGTGCAGGGGAAAGGGTCCCGTCCATCAGCCCTCCCCGGCAACAAAGTCAATCCTCCCCCAGTGCTCTGGGCTCGATGACTTTGCAGATGTCTTGGAGGTTCCACCTGGCAACAGTTGGATGCTCTGGACGCGGATGGATTTCGCCTGCTGTTTACCCTCTATTCGCCATGACTTACACCACCAAGGCAGGGGGCCAGCCATCGCCTTCCTCCCTTTTCCCAGAACTTTCAAGCCAGGCCAGACGGTCCTCTGACGTGACCCTGTCCCTGCTTGACGCCGCTTCGAAGGCGCCGCCCGAAACCCCGATCCCCCAGGACCTACCGGTTCTGGCCACCCCCGTGGCTCCCGCCCCCCTCAGGGGAGCCGTCGCCCGGGAATCGCTCGAATCGAGCTACTTGGCCCCGAGCAGTCAGGGTGCAGTTTTCGCGAAGGGTGTCGCCCTACCCGCCACCACGGAAGTGGCGATGACCGGCCATCAGGTGTTGAGTGATTCCCTTCCCGGCGCGGTGACGGGCAACGCCTCCATGGGGCCCAGCTGCGGCTGCAGGGCCTGCAGCGTGCTGGCCGTCACCGCCGGTGATGGCGCCGCCGCCTGGGACACGACCGCCGACCAGGCCCCCCTGGTGATGGACGGACTGGTCACCCTGGGCACGGGGGTGAACGTCAGCAAGGTGTTCCAACTGCACAGCAATCCAACAGCCACGAAGACGATCTTCCTTGACTTCGACGGCCATTCCATCGGCAGCACCCCCTGGGAGAACGGCGGGGCCCTGAGCCTGAAGAGCTTCTACACCACCTTCGACAGCACCATACTCACTGAAATCCAACGGATCTGGCAACGGGTGGCCGAGGACTTTTCGCCCTTCAATGTCAACGTCACCACCCAGGATCCCGGTGCCGAAAACCTGCGCAAATCCGGCACAGGCGATGACCGCTGGGGCATCCGTGTGGCCTTCACCAGCAACCTCAACCTGCTCACCGGCGCTGCCATCATCAACGCCGGTGGCGGAGGCACCGCCTACTACAACAGCTTCAACTGGAACACCGATGACGTGGCCCTGGTGTTCAACCGGGGCGAATACACAGCCGCCAACACCGCCAGCCATGAAGTGGGCCATACCCTGGGCCTCACCCACGACGGCTCCGGTACCACTGTCGAGTACTACGGCGGCCATGGCGGCACCGGCGCCACCAGCTGGGGCACCATCATGGGCGCTCCCTGGCTGGGCAACGACGAAAACCTCACCCAGTGGAGCAACGGGCAGTACTTCGGTGCCAACAACACCCAGGACGACCTCACCACGATCACCAACGGCAACGGCTTCACCTACAACGCCGACGACCACGGCAACAGCTTCGCCACGGCGACAGCCCTCACCGGACAGAGCTTCAGCAGCTTCGGCATCATCGAGCGGAACACCGACGTTGACCTGTTCCGCTTTGACACCGGCGCCGGCCTGGTGTCCTTCAACATCGTCAACGCCTCCAGGGCGTTCACCGGCAGCGCCGGCAGCTACGTCACCGAGTACCTCGCCGCCCGCGGCGCCAACCTGGACATCGCCGCCACCCTCTACCGGGCCGACCAGAGCATCGTCCAGACCTTCAACCCGGCCGATCTCACCACGGCCAGCTTCTCCATCAACCTCGCCGCCGGCACCTACTTCCTCGGCATTGATGGGGTCGGCTTCGGCACCCCCTCCGCCAGTGTCCCGACCGGGTACACCGACTACGGCAGCCTCGGCCAGTACATGGTGAGCGGCACGGTGCAGGCGACCTCGGTCGTGACCCCGCCTCCCCCGCCGCCGCTGCCCGCGCCCACCATCGTGGTGACGTCCGCAGGCGGCCTGGCGACCACGGAGGCCGGCGGCACCGCCTCGTTCCAGGTGGCCCTCTCCCGGGCCCCCACCAGCGACGTGACGATCCGGTTCAGCACCAGCGACACCACGGAAGGCACCGTCAGGACCAGCACGCTCGTCTTCACCGCTGCCAACTGGCAGACCCCGCAGACGGTCACGGTCCAGGGGGTGGACGACACCCTCGTCGATGGCAGCCAGCCCTACAACGTCCTGATGGCCACCACCAGCACCGATGCGGCCTTCAACGGCCTGACCGGTCCGGCGGTCACGGTCCAGAACAGCGACAACGACCTCGTCAGCCCGCCCACCACCACCGGGCTGGTGACCTTCCAGGCCACCACGGGTGGACTCGTCAATCGCTTCAACTTCATCGTGGCGCCAACGGCGGTGGGGGCCCAGTCGGCGATCAACACCAGTGACAACCAGCGCCTGGCCATCACCGAAGGGGGCTACCGCACCTCGACGGGCACGGCCATCACCCTGGACAGCTACCACTGGACCTTCGACAACCTCAACCGCGCCACCCACCTGGTGTTCGAGGGGTACCGCACCGCCAACACCAACCTCGACAACTTCAAGATCCAGTACTCCCCCACCGGCAACACCTGGGCGACGGCCTTCACCGTCACCAACACTGTCGAGAACTCCTTCAGCTTCGCCCTCCCCACGGCCGTCAGCGGCCGGATGCTGGTCCGGGTGGTCGACACCAAGACCGGGGTCGGTGACACCTTCTACGACACCCTCTTCGTCGACCGGCTGGCGTTCACCGCCGGCGCTGCGGCCACCAGCCGGAGCCTGACCGACGACCCGATCATCGGCGGCGCCACCAGCCTCGCCCCAGAAGCCGATGAGGCGTTCGCCTACGACCAGGCCGCTGCGGCGGATGGCCTGAACGAGGATCTGGGCCTCAGCACCGAGCCCATCCCGGCCCTCGCGGAGCTCGCCTCCCTTGGCACGGCCAATCCCACCGGCACCGAGCCCCTGGCGACGCCGTTCCCCGCCGCCGGCCTCGACACCTCACCCACCAGCCCCTGGCTGGTCGCCACCCAACCCCTGCTGTGAGAGGTCACCCACGCGCCGGCGTTTCACGGCCCACAGATCCCAGAGCCGCTGTCTCACCGCAGCGGCTCTTCTGTAGAGACCTGAACGTCGCCGTGGCGCTCATCAGGGCCTCAGGCCACCAGCCCCAGCGCCTGTTCCAGGCCGGCGAGCACCACATCGGCCGTCAGCTTGATGCGGTAGCGGCAGGCCTGGGTTTCGGTGCAGGCGAAGGTGCCGTGCTCCCAGTACTTGTTGCTGCCGGCGCCTCCCCCGCAGAGGCCGAAGTAGGCACACTCCTCGCGGCAGCGGTCGGTGCCGGCACGCATGTCCGCCAGGATGCGCTGAAACTTGGGGCTGGCGGCGATCGAGACCAGGCTGTCGGTCTGCACATGGCCGAGCACGAAGTCGCCGTAGGTGTCGGTCTGGACGGATAGCAGCTCGGGATCGAAGGTGGAGATCGCCCCGCGGGCATCCACGTTGACGATCGCGAAGGGGTTGTTCATGTCGGTGCAGTCGAGGCGGGCATCGGCCTGGGCCAGGCTGCAGATGCCCTCGAACTCCCGCACCCGCATCCGCTCGGGGTGCTCTTGCCACAGCGCCCAGAAGCGCTGCAGGAACTGGCGATAGGCCGCCTCGGCATGGGGACGGCTGAGGGTGGAGACCCGGTTCTCCCCCTCCGTCTCCTCCATGTTGAAGGCCACGTCGGTGATGCCGTTCTCCACGAAGAAGGCGTACAGCTCGTCGGGGTGGCCGAGGGACTCCTCGGTGATCACGGCGATCACCTGGAAGGGGATGCCGCGGCGGCGCAGATGCCCGATGCCCCGGACGGTGGCGGCGTGGGTCCCCAGGCCGGTGCGGGTGCGGCGGTGGACGTCGTGGAGGAAGGCCGGCCCATCCATGCTCACGCCGACGGCGATGCCGTTGCGCTCGAAGCAGTCGCACCAGGCCTCGTTGATCAGCGTGGCGTTGGTCTGCACCGACTGGTGGATCGTCAGGGGCTCCCCCTGCCAGCGCTCCAGCGCCCGCCGCACGCAGTCGCTGGCTTCGTCGTAGAAGGCGATCGGCACGGTGAGGGGTTCACCGGCGTGCCAGAGCAGGGTGAAGTCGCCGCCCACGTAGGGGCTCTCCAGTACCCGCTCCAGGGCCGCCTCCAGCAACTCCAGGGGCAACCGGTGCCGGTCGTCCCGGTTAGGCAGGTAGCAGTAGTCGCAGTCGAGGTTGCAGTACGGGGTGGGCTGGACCACCAGCAGCTGCAACGGCCCGAAGCCCTCCGGATTGCCCGGCGGCGGCATGCCGGTGGCGATCACCAGAAGTTGCGGAAGCCACCATTACGGAAGCCGCCGTTGCCCCAGCCGCCGTTGCGGAAGCCGCCATTGCCCCAGCCGCCATTGCGGAAGCCACCGTTGCCCCAGCCGCCGTTGCGGAAGCCGCCATTGCCCCAGCCGAAGCGGGGCCCGCCGCCGTTCACGAAGATGTAGGCGAGGCGGCCGTCAGGGGCCTTGGCCCGGCCCTCCGCCCCCGCCGGCTGGCCCTCTGCCCCCGCCAGCTGGCCCGTGGCCTGTCCCATGGCCTCCGAGATGCGCCGCAGCCGGGCGTCGATGGAGCCAGGCGCCGCCGCCAGGGGAGGTGAGGACGGTGCGTCGATGACAGCCCTGGCCCCCGCGCCGGCCGGCGCCAGGGCGGCCAGCAACAGCAGGAAACCGAACAGACCGGAACGGGGGTGGTTCGTCATCGGGTTGCTGCCAGGAAGGAACGAAGGGGCGGAAGGGTGGGGCGGAACGGGAGATTCAGGGGCGGGGCGCCGGGGCGGGGGCCACCAGCAGGAGGCCTTCGCGGGTGATCAGCACCGATTCGAAGAAGGCCCGCACCCTGTCAGCGGGGAGCGCCAGCACACCGGTGGGGCCGAACCAGGGGGCGACGCTGGCCACCGCATCGGGGCGACCCTCCAGGTAGCCCTGGAAGAGGCTGGCGATGGCCAGGTTGACCACGTTCAGCAGCCGGGAATTGTTCTCCGGCACGATGCAGCCGACGCCGTAGCTCACGTAGGGCTGCTCAGGCACCAGGGCCACGCCGGAGAGCTGGCGCTGGTGCCGCAGACCGGCCAGCACGTTGGCATCCCCCAGCACCCCCGCCACCTTCTTCTGCTCGAGGGCCGTGACGGCCAGGGCCAGGGTGGGGAAGCTGACCGCCTTGGCGCTGGGCTGGAGCGAACCCAGCAGACCGGCCCCGAGGGACCCCTCCACCACCGCGATCGGCTGGGCGGCGAGGGAGGCGGGCGAGCCGTCCAGGGTGCCGCTGCGGGTGAGCAGCCTCAGGCCGGAGAGGCCGATCGGCAGGGAGAAATCGACCAGCTTTTCCCGCTCCCAGCTGAAGGGAACGCCGCAGGCCAGGCCGGCATTGCCGCTGGCGACCGCCTCCACCGTGACGGCGGTGTTGTCGACGGGGGCGAAGCGGATCCGGACCGTGTTGCCCAGTTCCGCCTTGAGCTGCCGGTCGATGCGGCGGGCCAGATCAATCGCGTAGCCCTCCGGTTCCCCCTTCGGCCCGATCTTGATCAGGGGCGGGCTGTCGGTGGGACCCACCATCAGCACCTCGCCCGACTTGGCCGCCTTCTCCAGCACGGCGTCGGCGGCGCTGGCTGGCGCCATGGCCCCCAGGGGCCAGAGGCAGGCCAGGGCTCCAAGGGCCAGGACCCTGCTGCGGCGGGATCGGACGGAACCGGAGGAAACCGGCGCAGCAGGAAAATCCATGGGCAGAGCCGTGTACGTGCTGCACCTTAAGGGCGGTTCCCGGGCTTGCCCACGGCCGCGTTGGGGCTTGAAACGCCCCGGCCTGGTCGGGCCTACCAGTTCCGGAACGCCCCACCGCGCATGGCGCCCCCATTCACGAAGCCGCCCCCACCCCTGGCATTGACGAAACCGCCACCCCCGTTGCGGAAGCCACCGCCACCGCCGTAGTAGGGATGCCCATTGACGAAGCCGCCGCCGGCCACGTTGCCCCATCCGCCCCGGCCGGCGTTGGCGAAGCCATAGGCCAGACGCTGATCACCGGCGGCGGCCCCGTCCGCCCCGCTCCCGTCACCCTGGGCGCGGAGCGCCGCGCTGATGCGCTGCAACCGTTGCTCGATGGAGGTTGCGCTGGCCGGGGAGGGCAGCAGGGCCGCCTGGCCGGCGGCCGGAGCGGTCAGGGCCGCCAGAGCCAGGGAGAAACCGAGCAGGGCCGCGCGGGAGGTGATGGACATGGGAGGGTCTCCTTAGCGGGCAGGTGAGGTGGGGGCGACAGGCGATGGGGTCGTTGCCGACAGGGGCCGGACCCGTTCGTAGTTGAGCAGAACGGACTGGAAATAGGCCTTGATCACCTCGGGGGGCAACGCCAGGACTCCCTTCGGACCCAGCCAGCGGTTGACGCTGGCCACGGCCGCCGGCTCATCGTCGAGATAGCCCTGCACCAGCCGGGCGATGGCCAGATTGACCAGGTTGCGGAAGGTGGAGTTGTCCTCCGGAAGGATGCAACCCACCGCAAAGCGGGAGAAGGCCTCCGCGGGCACCAGGCCGTAACCCTTGCCGCCAAGGCTCTGGAGGGCACCGGCGAGCAGCAGGGAATCACCTCCCACGCCATCCACCTGGCCCGCCAGCAGCGCCCGCACCGCCTGCTCGATCCCGGCGAAGGGGACCCGCACCGCCGTCGGCTGCACGGCCGCGATGGTGGCGCTGCCCAGGGAGTCCTTCACCACCCCGATCCGCTTGCCCGCCATCGAGGCCGCTGAACCGTCGAGCCGCCCCTCGCGGGCGAGCACGCGAATCCCGGAGAGGGCGAAGGGCATGGAGAAGTCGACGAACATCTCCCGCTCCCAGGTGAACTGAACCCCACAGGCCAGATCCACATCGCCGCGGCTCACGTCACGGAACACCGCCAGCGGATCCGGGTTGGCGGTGTAGACGATCTTCACCGGCCGGTTGAGATAGGTGGAAACCTCCGCCTCAATCAACCGGGCCACATCGAGGCTGTAGCCCACCAGCGCCTTGCTGGCATCGAGGTAGGCGAAGGGCACCAGGTCGGTGGGGCCGGCCATGGTGATCTCGCCGGTGCGCGCGGCCTGCTCGAGCACCGATTCGGCCCTGGCCGCCGTGGGGCTGCCCAGGGCCGCCACCAGGGCCAGCAGCAGGGAGGGTGCCGCCACGGCGCAGCGCCGGGCCCAGGCGGCGACGCCGACCGGGGCGGCCTGCCGCTCCGGTGCCGGGTGTGGAAGGGCTGGATGCGGCACGGGTGACTGCGGCACGCGGGTCGGCTCGGGGGTCATCGGCGCTCACTCTGGCAACCGATCGGGGGCGGAACCACCGGTGCCCAGGGAGGCGGGGGATTCTTCACCCAGACCCCGGTTCAGGCGAGCAGGGGGTCGAAGCGCATGCTCAGATCCAGCCAGGGGCTGCGGGTGACCGGGGCGCTGGTGGAGATCAGATCGATGCCGGTGGCGGCGTAGGCGGCCAGCTGATCGGGCCGCACCCCCGAGGCCTCCAGAACCACCGCCGGGGCCAGGGCCCGCAGCCGGGGCACCAGGGCCGCCAGCGCCGCGGGGGTGAAGTCGTCGAGCAGCACGGCATCGGCCCCCGCCCGCACCGCGGACTCCGCTTCGGCGGCGGTTTCGGCCTCCACGATCAGCCGCGCCGGCCAGGGGGCCGAGGCCCGCACCGCCGCGACCGCGGCCGCCACCCCCCCGGCCCAGGCCAGGTGGTTCTCCTTGAGCATGGCGGCATCGTCGAGGCCGAGGCGGTGGTTGCAGCCGCCGCCGCAGCGCACGGCGTACTTCTCCAGCACCCGCAGGCCGGGGGTGGTCTTGCGCGTGTCGGCCAGGCGCACGCCGGTGCCCGCCAGCACCTGCACCAGGGCGGCGGTGGCGGTGGCGATGCCCGAGAGGCGCATGGCCAGGTTGAGGGCCGTGCGCTCCGCCGCCACCAGGGCGGCCGCCGGCCCCTCCAGCTCCAGCAGCCGCTGGCCCGCCACCACCGGCTCCCCGTCGCCCACCAGCCGCCGCACCGACGCCCGGGGATCGAGCAGCGCCAGCAGCGGCTCCACCAGCACCCCGCCGCAGAACACCCCGTCGCCGCGCGTGACCCAGTGGGCCCGGCCGGTGCGGCCCACCAGGGCCGGGGCCGTCAGGTCGCCGCGGCCGATGTCCTCATCGAGCCAGCGGCGCAGCTGGGCCTCCAGCGCCGGGGTGAAGGACAGCACCGGGGCCGGGGCCCCATCGGGTGAGATCACGGGCCGCCTCAGCTGCCGGCGGCGCCGACGGGGGGGGTTGGCATCGGAGGCGGGGCGAAGGGCGGGCAGACCCGCTTCACAGGATCACAGGCGTAGATCGTGGGCTTCTGCCAGGCCAGGGGAATCTCCAGCAGGTCGCGGCTGCCGGTGATCCCCTGCGCCACGAACAGCACCGCCGCCAGGATGGAGGCACTCAGGTGGATCCGGCGCCAGCGCAGCTCCTTGAGGATCTCCGGCCGGGCGGCCATCGAGAAGATCATCAGCCCCACCACGCCCACCCCGGCCCAGTAATGGGACTGCCAGAACGCGGGGCTCAGCGGGTTGTCGCTGAGGCGCCACACCTCCGGCTGGGCGCCCAGGCCGAGCACCCCGGCCCAGGTGAGCAGGGCGAAGACGAGCCGGTAGCCCTTGGCCTTCACCCGCCAGAGGGCGAGCAGGGACACCACCGTCCCCACCAGCACCAGCAGCAGCTGCAGGGCGCGGCCACTGCCGCCCGTGAAGCCCTCCGGCGGCTGCTTGGTGACGATCACCACCGTGAGGGCCACGAGCACCAGCAGCACCACGCCCGCCGAGAGCCACTGGCCCAGGTCGGCGTGGTCGCGGCCGGTGGTGGGGGGCAGCTTGGCCTTCTCGACCCGGCGCTGCCGGGCCTGGACCCCGAGTCGCACCACCATGCCGATCAGGGGGTAGATCAGCACCACCGCCAGGGCGGGGTGCAGGATCCAGAGCCAGTCGACCGTTTGCATTCGCCGCTGGGAATCGCTCCCCAAAGCATTGGGGGTGGAGGTTAAGCGGTCAACAGGGGTGAGCGTTTCGTGATGGCGGCGGGCGGTCCGGCGGCGGCGCCTACTTGCCGATGCAGAAGCGGGAAAAGATCCGCTCCAGCACCGCCTCACTCACCTCCTCACCGGTGATCGCCCCGAGGCCGGCGATGGCCCCGCGCAGGTCGATGGTCCAGAAATCCCAGGGCAACCCCTGCTCGGCCGCCTCCAGGGAGCGCGCCAGGCTGGTGGCGGCGGCCGCCGCCAGCTCCCGCT
>QLAH01000583.1_pt1 | contig 16599 bp, 10 predicted proteins | sample 4693081 | NCBI WGS metagenome assembly QLAH01 (sample SAMN09425401, study PRJNA476045) | Lake water metagenome, whole genome shotgun sequencing project.
GGCGCGGCGGCGTGGGCGCTCGGCGCGGCGGCGTGGGCGCTCGGCGCGGCGGCGTGGGCGCTCGCGCCAGGCTGCGCCTCGCGCCCACCGCAGAACACGCCCGCGCCTCCGCGCGAGGCTGCGCCAGCTGCGAGCGAACGACCATCTGGATCGGGCGAGCGTGTGTCGGATGTCGCGCCGCCGGGCGCTCGCGGCGCGGGCCCGGGTGCCGTGGCGGCGCTGCCCTCGCTCGAGTTCCTGCAGCTCGGCACCATCGACACAGACGGCTTCAGCTTGCCCGTGATCTCGCCGAACGGACGCTTCCTCGCAGTCCAGACGGGCGAGCCGCCCGACCTCGCCACGGCGCTCGCGCGGCCGGCGCAGCGCGTCCCGCGCGCCTCGCGCATCGCCCTCTATCGCCTCGACGAGCGCGGCATCACGCGGCTTGGCGAGACTGGCCCCGGGCTCGTGCTCGGGCGTGCCGCCGACGACGCGGGGTTCCTCATCGAGAGCCCGCGCCCCGACGGCGCAAGGTGGATCGGACGCATCCGCTGGGGAACTCCTCGCGGCAGCGAGGGCTACGAGCCCGAGTGGGTCGTGCAGGACGGCCGCGTGAACGCCTTCGCCACGCTCGGACCCGCGGGAGCGCTCGCCTACGCCACCCGTGATGTCCGCGAGCGCAACTTCGATGTGGTCGTGCGTGCGGGAGGACGCACGCTCAGGGTCGGTGGCGACGGGTTGCGCAGCCATCTCTACCCTGCGCTCAGCCCCGACGGCGCGCGGCTCTTCGCGTTCGCCGTGCGCGATGGAGTCGCGGAGCTCGTCATCGCCGAACTCGCCGCGCCACGCGCATCTGCCGAGGGGGGATCCCCCGCCACACGCCGCATCGAGATCAGCGACCGCGCCGACGATGCGGTCGTCGCACAGATGGCGACGCCTCAGGGACACTTGGAGAGCTTCGATGCGGTTCGTGGAGGAGAGGCATCCGAGGCCGCATTCCTCTTCTATCTGCCCGACGCATCCTCGATCGTGCGCACCGGGCCTGAGGGGCCGCTCGTGCCGCTTCGTATTCGCTGCCTTGCGTGGGCGCGGCTCGACGAGCGCCACGCGATGCTCCTCGCCGACGGCCGAGTGCTCCTCGACTCGGCGGCGGCCCCGACCGACGCAGCGGACCCCGCCGTCGCCCTTCCCCAGCTGGCCATTCCGCGCTCGATCACGGCGCCCGACGGGCGCCCTGCGATCCTGCTGTTCGCGCCAGAGCGCGGAAGGACGCCAGAAGGCGCGAAAGCGCGCCTCACGCGGGTGACGCTCTCGCCACTCCGCACGCAGCGGCGATAGATCTCGCCCCGCGGTTCGGACTCACTCGTCTTCGTCGTCGAGATCCTCGTCCTCGAGGAAGTCCTCTTCTTCGTCGCCGAAGTCGTCTCCTTCCTCGTCGCCGTCCTCCTCGTCCTCTTCCCCGTCTTCGTCTTCGTCTTCGTCTTCCTCTTCCTCTTCCTCTTCCTCCTCATCCTCGTCGAGGTCGTCGAAGTCGTCGTCGTCGTCCTCGTCTTCTTCCTCCTCCTCATCCTCGTCCAGCTCCGAGTCCTCGTCGCCGAATTCTTCCTCGTCGCCGAAGTCGTCGTCGTCCTCGATCTCGAAGTCCGCGTCCTCGTCGTCATCGCGCGCGATCACGCCGATCGAAGACCATCCGCACGGCGCAACAAGAGTCACAGCGGGCGTCACAGCGGGGTTGTAGACGCCAAGACCGTTGGCGAGCAGTGCCGATGCCTCGAAAGGCATGATGAAGGTGGCGGTGTCGGAACGGTCGGTGAGAAGCGAGGTCATGTTCGTCTGGATCCTGTGGCAATCGCGGCGGCTGTCCGCCTCAGTTCCCTGCAGCCGCCTCTATCGGACGGACCCCACCCATTTGCTGAGCGGAACACGAGCGAACGATCAGATCGTGCTGCGCATACGGACTCAACCGAACGGGGTTCCCTCCCGAAGGGCCGATGGCCGAGATGCGCACGGAGTTGTCGCGTCCGACCGACCGTCTGTCAACCCCTTCGGAACGGTCGCCGCGATGATCCCGTCGGTTCGGAGCCGAGCCTATCGCCCGCCGCCGGGGAACGGAACGGCGGTTGTTCCCTGACTTGAGGAGAGCAGCAGCCATCCGTCGACGACGAGCGCGCGGTCCGCACGCTGGTTCGGGCATCGGACCTCGAGCGGCGCCCCGTCGAGGCGAAGACCCTTCGTCGGGTCGAGCCGTTGGACGAGGTACGAGAAATCGATGCGGAAAGTTCCCGCGCCCGCGCCGGGGACCTGCCGGCCTCCGAGGCCGTTGAACTGGAGAAGCGCTTCCTGCGTGGGCAGGACGAAGGTGAAGTTGCGTTCGCCCGCCGTCGAGTCGACGCCGATGATGCGGCCGTCATGCCCGAGCAGGATGCAGCGGTGCTCGAAGTGGACGAGGAGCCCCTGTGGCAGAGGAAGAAGCCCCCGGAGGGACAGTGCCTGGCCGAACTCATCGGCGACGGCAGGCTCGGGCTCCTCGAGCGCCGCAAGCGGTCCGTCGTAGATCGGGAGAAGGAGCGGCCTGTCGTTGCGGTCGAGGACGACGAGCCGTGCGCCAAGCAGGATGGGAGCGTCCGTGGCGGCTGCGTCGTTGGTCGATGTGACGAGCTCTGGGCGCGGCGCTCCGTCTGTGCCGACGACCCAGCGTTCGACGCCTGCGGCGGTGCCCACGAAGAGTTCGCCGAGGGCGCTTGCGCGGACCCATCGCACTTCCTGACCGCTCACGGGCTCGATCGTGAAGAGGACCTTGAGCGAGCGGGCATCGAGGAAGACCGCCAGCGGCCGAGGATCGCTGCGCGAGCCGCCGCGCCCACCGAGTGCGAGCACGCCGTCGTCGAGCGATGCGCAGAAGACCTGCTGCAGCACGCCTCGGGCAAGCTGCGGCGCGTCCCGCGGGCCTGCGACCGAGAAACGGGCGAGGTCGCCGTTGCGTCGTACGAGTGCGAGCGTTTCGCCGTCGCAGAAGGGAAGCACCTGCGCCGAGATGAAGGCGCCTCCATCGGGAGTGGCGACCGCGCCCGGCCGCTCGCCGCCGCCCTCGCCGAGTGCCCAAAGGTCCGCCGTGCGCGGCGTCGACAGCTCGACCACACCGCTTGTCGGGTCGATGATCATGGCCGACTCCGCCACGCCTGGAAGCGACTGCCAGAGCACGATCCGCTCGCCCGCATGAAGCACGGTCGGATCGCGGTCATCGAGGCGCAGGCGCCACAACGGCTCCAGCACGCCTGTGCCTGCGGGCGGCGCGTGCCGCGCGTCGAGCCGGATGAGCGCCCCATCGCCGACGGCGAGCACCAAGGAAGGGTCGCGCGAGAGGAATGCGCTTCCAGTGAGCCGGACGAGCCTGCTGCGGAGATCAACACCCGCCCCGGGCTCTGTGCCGATGGCGGGGAACGGCCGCACACGGGCCGCAAGCAGCGGAGAGATCTGCCCGCTCGCGACGAGCAGCTCGGCCGTCCGCCTGCGCATCGCGTCGGACGGGCGCGGGGTGCGTGGTTCGGCGAGACGCGCGTCGAGTTGCTTGTCGACGTGCCGACCAAGCGTCTCGACGAGCGTGTCGGCGAGGTCGATCCTCGCGGGCGGCACAAGGCAGTCATGCAGCGCTGCCTCGAGGGCTGCCTGTCCGATCCGAGGCTCTGCGCGTGCGGCGAGGGCCTTCGCCGCCTCGACCGCCGCCGCAGTCCTCGGATGGTCGCGCACGAAGCCGGCGAGCGTCTCGACGACCGCACCTTCGCCACCGATCGCCGCCAAGTTTCGTGCGGCCGACTGTTCGAGCGCGGCGGCCGCATCCGCAACGCGCGCGGCAGTTCGGGCGATTCTGCCGAGCGCGTCGGCGCGGGCGCTGCGCAAGACGCCTTCCTCGGCCACGAACTCGCGCGAGAGCGCTGGATCTGCCGCCAAGGTCGACCAGACGCCGAGCGCATCGGCCGCACGGCCCGTCGACTGCAGGAACTCTCCCCGAGCGAGCGCAAGCCGCACGCGGAGCGGAGGCGCATCCGCAAGCTGCGCGGCGAGGGCGAACAGATCCTCGCCAAGCGCGGGCTGCGCGGAGGCGAGGTCGATGAGCTGCTCGAGAAGCGCCCCACGGATCGCTGCGCCTCCGAAACCTCTGCCGATTGCGGAGACGCCCGCACGGGCGGCATCGAGCGCAAGCGCCGTCCGCCCCGTCGCACGGGCCAGTTCAACGAGCGCAAGCGCAGCACCAGGGTCGTCCGGCGATGCTGCGAGCCGTGCGCGAAGGATCGACTCCGCGCGGTCGCTCGGCATGAGGATGCGCAGGGCGTCGTCGCCCGCTGCGACAATGCGGTCCTCGAGGAGCACGGCGTTCGCGGGGCGCTGGCCTCCGATGCGCGCGCGAATCTCGCCCGTCTCGAGCGAAAGAACGAGGAATTCGTCGACCCCGGGAACAAGCACCGTGTCGCCTGCCACGCTCACGCGACCGCGGACCCCAGAGCGGTTCTCGATGCCCGTCCGAGGGATCGCAGCCGCGCGCAGGGCGTCGGACAACGCCCACAGCCGCCGGCCAAGGTCGCGCGGGTCGTAGGCGACGATGTCGCTGCCGACGCCGAGCACGATGGGAACGGGTGCAGCCGCGCCCGCACCGGCGGGCGTGACGCTCGCAGCGATCAGGTACCGAGGGGCCTCCCAGCCCGATCCAAGCCCCGCAGGGCGGGCCTCGACGAGCCGTCCGCTGGCACGATCGAGCGCGTGGATCTCCGATTCATCGGGCGAGAGGACCAATACCCGATCGTCCGCCACGACCGGCCCGCTGAACTCCCACGGCTCGGTCGACCCCCGCATCTCGCGCAGCGGCACGGGCACGCGGCGCAGCCATTCGATGGAGCCGTCCCCGGCGCGGACCCGCGCCGTGACGCCGAGCGGACTCGTCACGACGACCGCATCGCCATCGCGTGCAAGACCCGCGTGGCGCCGCGCCGCGGTCATGCGCGTGCTCGGCGCGCCCGCGACCGTGCTTGCCCAGCGCACGGATCCGTCCGTCCTGTCGAGCGCGACGATCCAGTCGACCTGCTCGAGTCGCTGCGTCGACTTGCGCGCGGCCACCACCACGACTTCGGGGAGGAGAAGCGGCGATCCCACGGGATAGAGGCCCTCGAAATCCCCGCGGCGCTCATGGCCGTCGAGATCGACCGTCCATCGCACCGCGCCGTCCTCTGGCTCGAGGCACCAGATCCTCGCCGGTCCGCTGCGCGCGTTCGGGAAGGCGTGGCCGCTGAAGACCGCGAGCGCACCCTCGTCGACGGCGATCGCGGAGAGGTCGACCGCGCCGCCGACATCGCGCTCGACGCCGATGCCGCCAAGGGAGCGCGACCAGCGCTCGTCGCGCGAGTCGACGTCGACCGCACGCACCCGCTGCCCCTCGCAGATGTAGACCGTGCGCCCGAGCACGGTGGGAACCGCGGTCATCCAGTTCGCGTCCTGCCGCGCCCGCTCGATGGTGCGCGCGCCGACGGCGGAGGCGGCGCCGTCGAAGATGCGGCGGAAGAGCGTGGCATCGAGTTCGATGGACCAGATCTCGCGCCAATCCGCGCTTGGAACCTCCGCGGAGCCCCCTGCGGTGAGCGGACTCCGCGCGCCTGCGGCGGCCACGCGGGGCGCCGTGCGCTCGACCTGCGCGCGCGCGGCGTCGATCTCGGCGGCAAGATCCTGCGATGCGTCCGCTCGAAGCTCCGCGAGCCTGCGCCCCGCCACCTCCGCGGCTGCGAAGTCGCCCACGCGCCGGGCCGCCATGGCTGCGAGGGCCTCGAAGGCGACGCGCTCGCGCCCTGCAAGATCGGGGTGGGCCGAAACCCGCGCGAGGATCGCCCGCGCCTCGTCGGGCGAATCGGAGAGAAGCGCGCGTTCCGCGAGCGCGAGCGACGCCACGAGCCCCGCGCGCGTCAGACGGCGCGTCGCGGCCGTCAGGCGGACGCCCTGCGCCTCGAGCATCCGCTCCGCGACGCGGCCTTCCGCGGCACGGAAGCGCGCCAGGACCTCGGGGTTCGCGAGGAGCAGCCGCTCGACCTCGTCTGCAACGGAGGCGAAGCGCTCGTCGGGATCACGCGCGACGCGCAGCACCTGGCTGCGATACTCGTCGAGCAGCCTGCGCGCGAGACGCGCGGCCTCGGCGGGGTTCGCGGCGGCCTGCGATCGTGCGTCGTCGAAGAGTGTCTGCGCCGTGGGCGAGTCCGCGATCGCGGGCACGGTCTCCTGCGCCAGCGCGCAGCGCTGCGCGGGGGCCGCCGCCAGCACGGCCGCAATGGCCGCGGCGAGAACACCCGCGCGGCGCTTTCCGGCGCGGTTCGCGAAGGTTTCGGCGCGGATCTCTGGCATCGCGGGAAGCGTAGCGGTTCCGTGTCGTGAGGGAGACCATGAGCGAGGCCATGAGCAAGACCATGAGCAAGGTTCCCCGCTACAGTGCGCCGCGATGACCGCGTCCGTTCACCAAGGCCTTCGCCCGCTTCTCAGGAACGCTGCCTCAATCGGAGCGACCGCCGTCGTGCTGCTCGCGGCAGGCTGCGGCGTGGTGCGTCCCGCCGTAAGCGCCTCCGAGATGCGCCTCGGCGAATCGACGGCCGAGGTGACCGAGGTCGGCATCGTGCTCGCGCTCACGAACAGCGGACGGGACGAGGTCGAGCTCGTGCGCTACGACTACTCCGTGGTCCTCGAGGACGGCGCGCGATATGACGGCGTCTGGTCGGCGCAGCGCGCCCTGCCCCCCGGTCGCACGGTGGACGCCGTCATCCCCGCGGTCCTCCCCACGGCAAGCCTCGCGCGCGGCGGATGGCGTCTCGAGGGAACGCTCCGCTACCGCGACCCGAAATCGATCGCCCGAATCCTCTACGAGGCGGGCATTCTCCGCACGGAAGTCGGCTTCTCGGGCTCGGGCGCGGTTCCCGCGCCAGACGCGCCGCGCTGAACGCCGCAGCCGCCCGCGCGACCCGCAAAGGCCGCACACGCCGTACAGGCCGCACACACCGAACGCGCCGCGCAGCCAGCACCGCACGCATGCGGAGACCTGCATTTCGGAACCGCCCGTTGCAGACGCTCACCGCCGGGACAGACGCGGCCGATCTTCCACTCGCCCACGCGGCGGACAGGCTGCGCGGGCGGGAGGACCACTGCCGTGGCGGAATCAGACGATCTCAACGACATCCTGCGCTGCGCACACGAGCTCGATGCCTCGGACATCCACCTCGTCGCAGACATGCCTCCCATGGTGCGGTGCCGCACGGTGATCCAGGCGCTTCCCCTCGAGCCGGTCGACGCGGACGGCATGCGCCGCATCCTCGCGGAGATCGTGAAGAAGCACCAGTTCGAGACCTTCGAGCGCGAGCTCGACCTCGACTTCTCGTACGAGGTCAAGGGCCTTCGCCGCTACCGCGTGAACGCACACCTCCAGCGCGGGAAGATCGCGCTGGCGATGCGGGCGATCCGCACGGGGGTCCCCGCCCTTGCGAGCCTGAACCTGCCCGACGTCATCACGCGGCTCACCTATCTGCCCCGCGGCCTCGTCCTCGTGACGGGTGACACGGGATCCGGCAAGTCGACCACGCTCGCGGCCATGATCCAGGCGATGAACGAGCGCTACAAGAAGCACATCATCACGCTTGAGGATCCCGTCGAGTACACCTTCGAGAGCGAGCGCTGCCTGATCGAGCAGCGCGAGCTCGGAACCGACATGCCCACCTTCGCGAGCGGTCTCAGGCACGCGCTGCGGCAGGACCCGGACATCATCCTCGTGGGCGAGATGCGGGACCTCGAGACGGCGGCGCTCGCGATCACGGCGGCGGAGACGGGCCACCTCGTCCTCTCGACGCTGCACACGGTGAACGCCGCGCAGACCGTCGAGCGCATCGTCGACATGTACCCGTCGGCGCAGCAGAACCAGATCCGCACCATGCTCGCGAACACGCTGCAGGCGGTCATCTCGCAGACCCTCTTCCGCCGCGCGGACGGAAAGGGCATGGTGCCCGCGGTCGAGGTCCTGCTGTGCACGCCCGCCGTGCGCAACATCATCCGCGAGGCGCGCACCTTCGAGATCGCCAACGTGATTCAGACGAGCCGTGCCCTCGGCATGCGCTCGCTCGACACCGCGATCGCGGAGCTCTATCTCAACGGACTCATCACCAAGGACGACGCCGTGGCGCAGGCCGCGGCACCCGAGAAGCTCGAGCGCATGCTCGCGGCCTGACGCCCGCGCCGCAAAGGCCAGGCACGCACGACACGAACCATGCCGATCCAGCAGTACCGATTCCAGGTTCGCAACGCCCGCGGGGAGACCGTGGGCGGCGTGCTTGCCGCCGAGAGCGTGGCAGGCGCCGCGCAGACGCTGCGCGGACGGGGCGACCACATCCTGCAGCTCGTGCCCGCAGGCGGCGGCGAGAGCGCGTGGAAGCGCCTGAACGAGTCGCTGTCCTTCTCGGCGGGTCCGTCACAGAAGGACATCCTCGACTTCACCACGCAGCTTGCCGTGATGATCCGCGCGGGCATCTCGATCCGCTCCGCGCTCGAGGGAATCGCGGAGCAGGTCCAGAACGCGAAGTTCAAGCGGATCCTCATGCAGATCAAGGGGGACGTCGAGAGCGGCCGACAGTTCAGCGAGGCGATCGCGCGCCACCCGAAGCTGTTCGGCCCGCTCTACGTGAGCATGGTGCGCGCGTCGGAGATGTCGGGCTCCTTCGGGCGCATGCTCGACCGCATCGCCAACTACCTCGCGCAGGAGGCGGAGACGCGGCGCATGGTCGTCGGCGCGAGCATCTACCCCGGCATCATCGCCCTCATGGCCGTGGGAACCACGGTGTTCTTGCTCACCTTCGTGCTCCCGAGCTTCGCGGGCGTCTTCAAGGGGAAGGAAGAGGCGCTGCCCGGGCCGACGATCTTCCTCCTCGGGCTGTCGAGATTCATGATCGAGTACTGGTGGCTGATTCTCGCCGCGGTCGGAGCGACGGCGTTCGGGTTCCTCAGCTTCATCCGCACCGACTTCGGCGGCTTCTGGTGGGACCGCTTCAAGATCTCCGCGCCCGTCCTGAAGCGCATGTTCCGCGCGCTCTACCTCAGCCGATCGCTGCAGACCATGGGCGAGCTCCTCAACGCGGGCGTGCCCATGCTCGACACGCTGGCGATCACGGGCGATGTCGCGGGAAACCGCCACTACAAGCGCCTCTGGCGCTCTGTCCACAGCTCCGTCAAGCAGGGCAAGCAGCTGCAGACGCAGCTTGCGCGCAGCCCGCTCCTGCCGCGCTCGGTCGTGCAGATGGTCTCGGCGGGCGAGGAGTCCGGGCGTCTCGGAGAGGTGCTCGACGAGATCTCGGGCTACTACGCCAAGGCCCTGCGCGACGCGATCAAGGCAGTCACGGGCATGATCGAGCCGATCATGATCGTCCTCATGGGTTCGATCGTCGGCTTCATCGCCATGGCGATCATCCTCCCGATCTTCAAGATGTCAAACCTCGCTTCAGGAAAGTAGGCGGCTTCCGCGATGACCACGACCGCGATCGAAGCGATCCGCATGGACCCGGCACGGCGCGCACGGCGCCGCGCGCGGGGCTTCACGCTGATCGAGGCCGCGCTCGCGACCATGGTGCTCGGGACGGGCATGGTCGCGATGATCGTGGCGCAGCGCGCCTTCATCGCGCAGAACGAGTGGTCGACGCTCTCGAGCACCGCGCAGCGGCTCGGGAACGAGGTCCGCGAGCTCACAATGCGCATGCCTGCGAACGACCCCGTGACGGGCGACGATGTGTGGGGCGCGGAGACGGGCGAGGACACGGTCGCCGACTTCGACGACCTCGACGACTTCGACGGCGCAGTCTTCTCCTGGCTCGACGGCACGGGCCCGATCTCCGCGCTCGGGGAACCCATCGCGGACATGGACGGATGGACGCAGCGCGTCGCGGTCGAATTCGTGGACGACTTCGACCTGACGGAGGTGGTCGCGGCAGGCACGAGCGGAATGGTGCGGATGACGGTGGTCGTCGAGTTCACGGCGCCCGGCGAAGAGGACGCGCGCGAGATGGCGCGCGTGGCCTGGCTGGCGCCGCGATGAGATGGAGAATCAAGGGTTTCGGCGAGGCCTTCAGCGAGGTCTTCAGCGAGGGGAGTACGCGCAGGCGATGACGATGCGGGCGAAGCACGGCACTCTCGAGCGAAGGAAGCGCTGCACACGCGCGCATCCGCAGCGTCGTGGCATGGCGAGCATCCTCGCCATGCTCTTTCTCGCCGTCTTCGGCGCGCTCGCGGCGGCCATGGCAGTTGTGTCGCAAGGGAACGTCCGCGCCGCGGACAGCGCGCTGCGCGTGATGCGCGCGCAGGGCGCCGCCGAGAGCGGACTTGTCTTCGCCGCGCAGCGGCTCGAGCGCGAGTCGCGCCGCTTCGTCGTCTCGCGCGGCGTCATCGACGCAGGATTCGCGGACAGGCTCTGGAGCGGAACCTGGACGCTCGCGGACGGCACCGTCACCATCGAGGCCCCACAGGGCTACACCGAGGACTCGGCGCCAGCAGGGCTCTCGGCTGCGCTTCTCAACGCACACGGCGCGGACGGCAGCGCGTTCGCGCCGCTCGAGGAGCACGACGACCTGCCGCTTCTTGCCGACGGCCGTCTCGTGACGAGGCCGCTCCGCCTCGAGGCGGGCGTCGACACCTCGTGGTTCCAGCTGGTCTATGAGCGCATCGCGGGCACGCCCAATGTCCGCGTCACGAGCATCGGCGCGGACCTCGACGTGCGGCGGTCGATCTCGATGGAGTTCCGCATCGGAAAGCGCATCGAGTACGCCGTCCTCAGCGCGAATCGAGTGATGATCGGGAAGAACGTGCTCGTCGAGGGACCGCTCGGCACCCGCTACGGGACGGAGTCGGGCGAGTTGACCGCCGAGAACGGCGATCCACTGCGCATGCGCAGCGACTTCCGTTTCCTCTCGGCGACCCTCACGGCGCAGATCGACCTACTCGCGGATCGCGTCGCACTCTTCGACGCCGACGGCGATGGACGGCTGAGGCCGGGCCACTCGAGCGAGAGCGCGGGCCTCGGCGGCGGCTTCACCGACAACGACGGCGACGGCTTCGTCGACGAGTTCGACCTCTTCCTCGTGGAGTTCGACATCAACAGCGATGGCCGCGTGGTGTGGGATGCAGCTCGCGCAGCGGCAGCGGGGCTCGGCGTTGTCGCAGTCGAGTTCGGCGGCATCGACGACCAGCTCGCGCGGCTGATCGATCTCGCCGTGCCCGATCGCAACGGCGACGGCGTCGTCGATGCGCGGGATGTCGCGATGGGATTCTCCGACGGCGTCCTCGACAGGCTCGACCGCTACGGCAAGGTGCACGGGACGCTCGGGTTCGCCGTGAGCCGCGACGGCTGGGAGGCGGTCGCGGGCGAGTCGTGGCAGCGCATCGCGCAGGGGCCGATCCGTCCCGCACCCGACGCGCCGCCCGTGCGCTTCGAGGTTCCTGTCAACGAGCTGCGCGAGATCACCACCGCGGACTTCGCGGATTCGGCGGCGTGGTTCTCGACGAACGTGACGGGGAGCTTCGCGTCGGCGGTCACGGCGGGTGTCGCGAGCGGCGGGACCTTCACGCCTGCCGCGAGCGCGCCGTTCGAGCCCGTGCCCTTCGGATCGGCGACCGCGTACGACTTCTACCAGCGTCCGATCTACGAGGACATGACCTTCACCAACGTGCGGATTCCCACGGGCACGAACGCGCTCTTCAGGAATTGCACCTTCGTCGGCACGGTCTACATCGAGACGGAGAGCGCCTGCACGGACATGAACTGGAACTACGCGGGTTCGCTCAAGCAGACGGGAAGCGGCCCAAGCGCCACCTACACCCTGCGCTTCCCGTCGGTGACGGCATCGTTCGGCGCGAACACGCTGACCGACACGCGCACACACTCGAACTCGATCCGCTTCGACGGATGCACCTTCCTCGGCGCGATCGCGGGCGACACGCCGCAGCAGTACACGCACTGGCGCAACAAGATCCAGATCACAGGGGCCACGCGCTTCTTCAGCGATCCGAACGACCCCGAGATCGACCTCCAGCCCGACGGAACGGACTTGCGCACCCAGCTCCTCTCGCTCAGCGCCGACATGCTCGACCGCGTGCAGCGGAGCTCGATCATGCTGCCAGGCTGGTCGGTCGACGTGGGCAACTTCGCGAACGAAGTCGACGCCGATCCCGATCTCACGGCGCGTGTCCGCCTGCGAGGCACGGTCATCGCGGGCATTATCGACATCCGTGGAACCGCGGATGTGGTCGGGACCCTTCTCACGACCTTCCGCCCCGTCGAGGGCGAGGGGCCGCTCTCCTACAACGGGCAGCCCGAGGCGTTCAACACGACGCTGGGCTACTTCGGCGCGGCGGACGGCGATGGCGAGGGCGCTCTTCCAGGGGACGCGGGGTTCGCGGGCTTCGGCGAGATCCGCCTGCGCTACGACCCGGACGCGCGGCTCCCGGACGGCGTGCCGTGGCCGATCCTGGTCGAGCCGATTCCGAACAGCTATCGCGAAGGCGGTGCCGCATGACCGCGCCCATCCGCAGGGCTCGGGCCCGCGCTGTGCGCCGCGCGTTCACGCTCGTCGAGATGCTGCTTGCGCTCGCCATCTCGGCGGCGATCCTCTCGGCGACGGTGCTCGCCCTGCAGGCAAGCTTCCGCACCTACCAGGCGACCGTCGAGCAGGCCTCGACGCACGTGGTCGGCCGCATGGTGATGCAGCGCACGCTCACGCTCGTGCGCAACGGCGTCGCCTTCGGGCCGATTCCGGCGAACCCGCTCGACCGCTTCGTGCAGACCGACGAGTTCAGCATCACCGACGCGGCGGGCACGGTGCTGACCTTGCGGCTCGACCGCGAGGAGGAGCAGCTCCTCATCCGTGCAGGCGAGGGCGACGAGCGCGTGCTGCTCGACGGCGCGCGCGGACCAGTCGACGACGAGGGGAACCCCATCGGAATGTTCACGCTCGAGTACGAGAACGGGTGGATCCTCCGCCGCGCGCACCTCGACTTCACGCTGCTTGCCGACGACGACGTGACGCTCGCGATCGAGGGCGACGAGATGATCCCGCTTCGGCTCGTCGGCACCGCTGCGCCACGCCGCGCGGTGTGGTAGCGGCGAAGTCCGAGCTGTCGCCGCTGCGCGGCTCACTCTGGTGCCAAGGAAATCGGCTGCATCCCCGACGCTCGTGATCCCCGCGTGAGGGAGCCGCCGCAGCGGCGACCGCTCAAACCACGCCGCTCAAACCACGCCGCGCCGTCACCCCGCGCCGATGCCGGCCTCGTCGGCGCGGCGCTTCATCTCGAGCGCGTCCTGCATCAGCAGCTGGTGCGTGCCGAGGAGCAGAGCGTCGTCGCCCAGCGCATGCACAGCGTCGGGGTCGGCGAGCGTGTAGGCGCCGTCCGCGCACATCTCCCAGCGCTGGCGTCTGTCGGTCAGGTGAAGCTGCAGGATGCGCCAGAGCCGCTCGCGATGCGCGCGCTGCTCGATCGGCGTCGCACACTCGACGCGGGTGTTGAGGTTCCGATACATCCAGTCGGCGCTCCCGATGTAGAAGTCGCCGTCGAGCGGGTCGGCCTTGCCATTTCCGAACCAGAAGATGCGGCTGTGCTCGAGGAAGCGTCCGATCGTGGATGTGACGCGGATGTTCTCGCTCAGACCCGGCACGCCTGGACGGATGCAGCAGAACCCGCGCACCACCAGGTCGATGCGCGCGCCATCCATCGCGGCGCGATAGAGCGCATCCGTCACGCTGCGGTCCTCGAGCTGGTTCATCTTGGCGACGACGTGTCCCTTGCCGCCCGCGCGCGCGATCGAGCCCTCGCGCTCGATAAGCTCGATGAAGCGCCGCTTCATGGCCACTGGCGCCACGAGCAGCTTCTGGTACTCCGTCTGGCGGCTGCGGCCCGTCATGTAGTTGAAGAGCCCGACGAGGTCTTCCGTGATCGTGGGGTCCGAGGTGAAGAGCCCGAGGTCCTCGTAGATCCGCGCCGTCTTCGAGTTGTAGTTTCCCGTGCCGATATGGGCGTAGGAACGGAGCCCGCCCTGCTCCTGCCGCACGACGAGCGCGACCTTGGTGTGCGTCTTGTAGCCGACGACGCCGTAGGCCACATGCACGCCCGCGTCCTCGAGCTTGCGCGCCCAGAGGATGTTGCGCGCCTCGTCGAAGCGCGCGCGCAGCTCGACGAGCACGGCGACCTGCTTGCCGCTCTCAGCCGCGCGGATCAGGCTCGGGATGAACGGCGAGTCGCCGCTCGTCCTGTAGAGCGCCTGCTTGATCGCGACCACCTTCGGATCGGCCGCGGCCTGCTCGATGAAGTGCTCGACCGAGTGGTCGAAGCTCTCGTAGGGATGCTGCACGAGGAGGTCGCCCGCGCGGATCATCGCGAAGATGTCGGCGTCGTCGTCCTCGAGCCCGTGTGGCGCGATGGGCGTCCACTTCGGCCAGCGCTGCTCGGGCATGTCGAGGTCGGCGATCTCGCCGAGCGTGCCCCAGTCGAGCGTGCCGTCTGTCTCGTAGATGTCGTCCTCTCCGAGCTGCAGTTCGTCCTCGAGGAAGCGCATGATGCGCTCGCTCGGCCGCGCGCCGATCTCAAGACGCACCACGCGCGCGAACCGCCGCTCGCGGAGCTGCTGCTGGATCTGCTCGAGCAGGTCCTCCGCGTCCTCGTTGTCGCGCTCGGTCTCGGCGTTGCGCGTCACGCGGAAAGGAAGGACCTCTGCGATCTCCATGCCGGGGAAGAGGTCGTCGAGATTGTGGGCGATGATCTCCTGCAGCGACACGAAGCGCCGCGACGAGCCGAAGCGGTAGAGCTTCCCGCCGATCTCGGGCACCTTGACGCGCGCGAAGAGCGCCTCGCTCTCGCCGGGCCGCCGCAGCAGCACGCCGAGCGAGATCGACATGTTCGATATGAACGGGAACCTGTGCCCCGGGTCGACCGCGAGCGGCGTGAGGATCGGGAAGATGTTGCGGCGATACCAGCGCTCCGCCTCGATGCGCTCGGTCTCCGTGAGCTCGTTCCACCCGAGGAGCTCGACCTGGTGCTCAGCGAGAAGCGGCACCAGCGTCTCGCGGAAGGCCTGCGTCGCGAGCGCCGTCTGCTCAAGCACGCGGCGTCGGATCAGGATGAGCTGCTCCGAGGGCGAGAGCGGCTCCCACGGCGGGCTTCCCACGCCCGCGTCGATCTGCCTGCGCAGGCCGCCCACGCGCTTCATGAAGAACTCGTCGAGGTTCGAGCCGAAGATCGCGAGGAAGCGCACGCGCTCGAGCAGCGGGTTGCGCACATCGATCGCCTGCGCGAGCACGCGGCGGTTGAACTCGAGCCACTGAAGGTCGCGGTTGAGGAACCGCGCGGGGTCCTCTGGGCCGGCGGGCACCACGTCGTTCGGCGCTGTCACGCGCGGTGCGTCCTGGTTTCGGGATGACTTCGTCTGCGGCATGGGCTTCCCTGCGTCTGTCATGCGCGCGTTCGTGAGCGCGGGTTCAATCCTTCAGGCCGCGCGCGACGGCGACGCAGCCGGGGGCCTCGGTCACGCGCGTCCATTCGACGCGGAGCCTCGGCGAAAGCGTGGAGATCCGCAGCGAGAGCGCGCGCTGGACATGCCGCGCAAGCGCCTCTGCGGTCGGGTTGATCCGGTCGAAGGGCGAGGTCTCGTTGAGGTTCCCATCGCGGAACGGCTCAACTGCCTCGCGGAGGAACCCCTCCACGGCGTGGAAGTCGCACAGGAGTTCCTCATGGTCGAGGGCGTCTCCCGCGACGGAGACCTGCACGCGCCAGTTGTGGCCATGGAGACGCTCGCGCACGCCGCCGAGCACGATCGCGTGCGCTGCGGCGAAGGAGGTCTCGACCTCGATCGCGTAGTTGGACGGCTCGTCGTTCATCGGGCGGCGCGAGTGTAGCCGCCCCGCCTTCCACGGCGGCGGGGCGCGGCTCTACACTCGCGGCCATGTCCAGCGCCCCCGCCGACGCTCCCCTCATGCTCTCCGTCTCAGGCGCCCGCGGCATCGTCGGGAAGACGATGACCCCCGTGGTCGCGGCGACCTTCGCAGCCGCCTTCGGCTCGCATATCCGCACGCTCGTCGCAGGGCGGCGGCCGAAGCTCGTGGTCGCGCGCGACGGCCGCTTCGGCGGCGAGTCGCTCGCGCGCGCCGTGCAGGGCGCGCTTGCGTCGGTCGGCTGCGATGTCGTCGACATCGGCGTGGCGATGACGCCGACGGTCGGGCTCATGATCCGCGCGCTCGGCGCAGACGGCGGCATGGCGGTCACAGCGAGCCACAATCCGATCGAGTGGAACGGCCTCAAGTGCCTCGACGGCGACGGCCTCGCCCCGCCGAAGCCGGTCGCGGAGGCGATCATCGCGCGCTTCAAGGCAGCCGACATCGCATTCGCAGAGCCGCTCGAGATCGGCGCGATCACGACCGACGCGAGCGCCGCGCAGCGCCATGTCGACCGCGTCATCGAGGTGCTCGGCGGCGCGGGCGGCGCGGCCGCGCGCATCCGCGCGAAGAAGCTGCATGTCGTCCTCGACAGCGTGAACGCGTCGGGCTGCGCGGGCGGGCGCATGATGCTCGACGCGCTCGGCTG
>QLAH01000584.1_pt1 | contig 16598 bp, 15 predicted proteins | sample 4693081 | NCBI WGS metagenome assembly QLAH01 (sample SAMN09425401, study PRJNA476045) | Lake water metagenome, whole genome shotgun sequencing project.
GTTGACCATAGTAGGGCAACAAATGCAGGTCAATGGCTAAGCGATGACGGTGATTCACGATGCCCGATGGCAGGTGGCTTTGCAGCGCCGCATTCACTTGCCCCTCGACGGTCGTCATCTCCTCAAAGTTATTCAGGTGGTACCGGAGATCGTTGCCGCTGGGCACTCCAGTCAGGTGCCGGGCGGCATGTTCAATGCTGTCACGATGACTCGCCGCCCACAGCAACACGGCGTAGAGGGTCTCCGACGGGCACTCCCCTTGCATGGGCACCGGCAGATGAGCTTTCATGCACGCTAGGGCCGCACTCAAGGTCGCCTCGTCCGTCAACGCTGGCGTAGGAGATACTGAAGAAGGGCAGGTTGTCATGGCTTTTCATCCAATTCGTCTAGCCTGACCCTACCCCTTTTCTACAGATTCAGCCCCTGGCTCGATGCTTTGTGATCTACTGATCCTGTCTGAAGGTGATCTCTACCGCTACGTTGGGCTACTGGGTGCCAGTTAGCCATCGGAAGCCCGCAGGTCAGAGGCGAACGTTAGGGCATGGGGGCAGAACTCTCTTCAGGTTTCGCAAGGTTGCTTCAAATTTCGCTACATTGAAGAGGACAGCCGTAGGCAAATCACACAACGATAGCGATGGTAAACCCGGTAGCGAACTGGCAAGAAGTGGCGGGCAACTGGATTTTTATCCCCCCCCAACCGAGGGCCATGATTCATTTTTTGGGTGGGGCGTTTGTGTCGGCGGCTCCCAGTATCACCTACCGCTGGCTGCTGGAGAACCTAGCGGCCCAGGGCTACCTCATTGTGGCCACGCCCTTTATCAACACCTTTGACCATGAGGTGATTGCCGAGGAGGTGCTGATTACCTTTAGTCAGGCCTTGCGCTACCTGGATCAACGGGTGGGCATTAACGACCCCTACCTGCCTGTGTATGGTCTGGGCCACAGCATGGGTTGCAAGGTGCATTTGCTGATTAACAGCCTGTGGGAGGTGGATCGGGCGGGCAATATTTATATGAGCTTTAACAACTATCCGGCCAAGCGGTCGATTCCCTTTTTGGAACAGGTGGTGCAGTTTAGCCCTGCTCTGGATGTGGAGTTTACCCCTAGCCCGGAGGCCACCCTAGCCCTGGTGCGGGATCAGTATCCGGTGGCGCGCAATTTGCTGATTAAGTTCCGCAACGACACCCTCGACCAAACCCGCCCCCTTTCTGATGTGCTGGTGCCCCGTTTCCCAGAGGCTACTACGGTGCAGCTTTTGCCCGGTAGCCACACAACCCCCATTGCCCAAGACATTGGCTGGCAACCGGGGGAATCCTTCTCGCCCTTGGATGCCCTAGGCCAGTTTGTGAAGCAGGAGTTTTACCGAGACCTGAACCAACTCAAACAAAGTCTGTTGACCTGGTTGGCAGAGTCGGCCATTGCCCCCGGTGCTATCCCCATTTCTCTACAAAAGAAAGGCTAGGGGCATCTGATACTCAATCCTGCTGGCTTACCCCCCCGTACGTAGGGGCGAGGAGACCTCGCCCCTACGTAACCTCAGTTCGGGTTAGACATAGTGACCAGAGATCTCCTGGTAGACCTCACCCCCAGCCCCTCTCCCACGAGGAGAGGGGCTGGGGGTGAGGTCTAAAGCGCGAGATGGAAGCAGGTTTCTCAAGATTGCAGCAGCTAGCTTATCCCGAACTCAGGTTACGTACGGTTGGACAGATTGGGAATCGGGGGTATGGAATTCGGATTCGCTATGACTCCCTGGCTGAAACTCCGGCGAAAACTCTGTGGGCGCTATCTGTGGGTGGTACTCTGCTCTAAGCTAAAGAGAATGAGTAGCATTAAGCCCTATGGATCGCCCTATCCTCGCGTCTAAATTGCTGTTGCGCTGGCCCGATGGCTGGACGGTGGCGGTGTCGTTGATTGCCCTGGTGATGGTGTCTCCGGTGCTCATCATTCTCGCCAGTGTGCTGACGGGCACCAGTGACGCCTGGGGGCATTTGGCCTCTACGGTGCTGCCGGAGTATATCCGCAATTCCCTGGTGCTGATGGTGGGGGTGGGGCTGGGGGTGCTGCTGATTGGCGTGGGGACGGCCTGGTTGGTGAGTGCCTGCCAGTTTCCGGGGCGGCGCGGGTTTGAGTGGCTGCTGCTGTTGCCCCTAGCGGCTCCAGCCTATATTTTGGCCTACGTCTATACCGACACCCTGGAATATTTTGGCCCGGTGCAAACCTTTTGGCGAGGGCTATTCGGCTGGCAACAGGCCGATCAGTACTGGTTTCCCAATATTCGCTCCTTGCCGGGGGCGATTCTGCTGTTTAGCCTCACCCTCTATCCCTACGTCTATTTGTTGACGAAGGTAGCCTTTGCGGAACAGTCCACCGCCACCCTGGAGGCCAGCCGTTCCCTGGGTTGTGGGCCTTGGCGCAGCTTTTGGCGAGTAGCGCTACCCCTGGCTCGTCCGGCCATTGCGGCGGGGGTAGCCCTAGCCCTGATGGAAACCCTCAACGACTTTGGCACCGTGGCCTATTTCAGTGTGCCGACCTTCACCACGGGCATTTATCGCACTTGGTTTGGGATGGGCGACCGTCCGGCGGCGGTGCAGCTTTCGGCGGTGCTGCTTGTGTTTATTTTCGCCCTGGTGTGGGTCGAGCAACGGTCTCGCCGTCGATCTCGCTACTATCAAAGCATGGCCGCAGCCGCCCCCTCCCGCTACCGTTTGACCGGAATCCGTGCGCTGGGGGCTGGGTTGGCCTGCGGCATTCCGGTGCTGCTGGGGCTGATCGTCCCCACGGGGCTGCTGCTGGCCATGACCCTCCGCAACGCCGAGGACACCCTCAACGGCGACTTTGTCACTCTCAGCCTCAATAGCCTCATCCTCGCCACCCTCACCGCCCTAATTGCTATGGCCCTGGCCCTAGTGATGGCCTACGGGCTGCGGCTAAATGCGACCCCCTGGCTGCGGTTGGGGGTGCAGGGGGCTAACCTGGGCTATGCGGTGCCCGGTGCGGTGATTGCCGTGGGCACCCTGATTCCCCTGGCTCGGTTTGACAATGCCATCGATGGCTGGATGCGCCAAAATCTAGGATTTTCCACAGGGCTGCTGCTCAGCGGTACCATCGTGGCGCTGATTTTTGCCTATCTGGTGCGCTTTCTGGCCGTGTCCTTTGGGGCTGTAGAAGCCGGACTCACCAAAATCAAGCCCTCCCTCGATGATGCCGCCCGCAGCCTCGGCCAAAGCCCCCGCCAAACCCTCACCCAAGTCCATCTGCCCCTGCTCAGGAGCAGCCTGTTGACGGCCATCATGCTGGTGTTTGTGGATGTGATGAAGGAACTACCCGCCACCCTAATTATCCGCCCCTTCAACTTCGATACCCTAGCGGTGCGGGTCTACCAATACGCCGCCGATGAGCGCCTAGTGGAAGCCGCCGCCCCAGCTTTGGCCATCATTCTGGTGGGGCTGCTGCCTGTGTTTTGGCTCAGCCGCCGCATCGCCCAGGAGGATAGCCGCCCTAGTCTGTGATGATTACTGTCCCCTAGCGTCCAGGTGGGCCGTCTTCTAACCCTCTAATTTACCGCCCACAAAGGGGGTACTCCAAAGCTGCCAGTTTTCTTTGTTGAAGGGGGATCGCCAGCGGCGAATCAGGTCGCTTTCTAGGCGTTGGCGGGTTTTGCGGTCGGTGGCGGCGTGGGGCCAAAAGCCGATGTTCACCGCCACGGGGAGATCGTGGGTGCGATGGGCGGACACATAGCTGAGGATGTAGCGTTTGCAGTCGTGGAGGCCCTGCCAGCGCTGGTTTGATTTCACGGTTTCTCCCACGTAGAGCAGCAGCGGCACCTCGTGATCTACCACAAAGTAAAGGGCCGGAACGCCCGCTTCTTGGAACTGACCACGCCAAAATTCGGCATTCTGGGGCGGCAGGGTAAAGGGGTCGATGGTTTCAGCGATGGGAACACTACCGGACGAGACCACCCCAAACAAACAGCCCTGTTCCACCGTTGGAGCCTGTTGAACCTCTCGCTGATACTGAGCTACCCGCTGCTTCCACCGCTGCAATTCCACCTCGGATAGGGGGGTGCCTGCCTCCTGGTTGTAGGCCCAGGAGACATCCGCCGCCCGTAGGTCAGCTTGGGAGAGTAAGGAGGGTTGATCGGGGGAGGGCATAGAGAAACCGGGAGTCGGGAATTGGGAGTCGGGAGTCGGGCGGCGGGGAAGGGGAAGGGGGGAGATTGGGTTACTGCATGGCTTGGTTGAGGGCTTGGGGGGCGGAGAGGGTGTTTTTCTCCTCTAGGGCGGCGACGTAGGCGGCGATGGCGTGATCGCTGAATCGGCGACTGAGGATACGCCAGGTGAACCGAGTGCCAAGCTGAATGCCCGTATCCACATGGGCAAACCCCTGCCATTCGCGGGGAACACGGGTGACAATGTCCCAACCATAGATAAAGCGGGAACTATTGGGCACTCGTCGATTATAGGAATCGACCTGGGCCTGGTTGCCAACGCGGGGTGCGCCGAAGGTGTTGACGATGAAGTTTAAACCGTTAGCCTGACCAAAATGGTACTGAATATCTAGGGCCGCAATGGTCGCCAGGGCACCGCCGAGGCTGTGGCCGGTGATGATGACCTGTTGCCCAGTGAAACTGGATAGGGCTTCCATGAGCCGAGCCCGCACGGCAAAGTAGGCGGTCATAAAGCCCTGGTGAAATTTCACCTCGCTGTTGCCGTCGCCGTAGGGGTAAACTTGCTGGCGAAATTGGACGTTGTTCATCCAATCAATGGATTTATCGGTACCGCGAAAGACAATGTATAGACGGTCGCTGTTCAACTTGTTCAGCACCGCCGCCTGGGTATCGGTAAAGCCCTGCTTCTGGCTTTGGATGAAGATCGGCGCTACATCGGGGTAGGCGGAAAAGCGCAGCCCGCTGAAGTCACGGTAGATCTCCTCGCACAGACGGGCACAGGTGAGTGCCAAGGTGTAGTCAACCATGGGACAAACTCCTTAAAAATTGTTAGACAGTCTTATTAGATTGCCAAGTCTCTACTAGCCCACCCTGACGGGAAGCAAGCTATCCCCCAGCTATAAGTGTTCGCAAGTCTTAAGCTTTATACTAGATCCAGCCCCTAGACCATGCCGGTTTGCCATGCGTTTCAAACACCGATCCGAATCGCAATTGCCTGAGGTCAACCTCGTCCCGATGATGGACGTGCTGATGACGGTGCTCACGTTCTTCATCATTATTTCTATGGGGCTAAACGGACAGCAAATTCTCAACGTGAAATTGCCCCAATCTGTGGCAGAGGGCGGCCTGGGCGAAGGTGAAGTGGTCTCGGTAGAAGCCTTTGTGGTGGGGCTGGATAAGGACGGTAGTCTGGTGCTCGATAACCAGGTCACCACCTGGAACCAGGTTTCCCAAGCCGTGAACGCCTACTTTGCCCAAAATCCAGAGGGGCGCTTAATCCTCAAGGCCGACCGCACCCTAGCCTATCGTCAAGTGGCCCAACTGCTGGCAGAGTTGCGATCTATCGGTGGCAATCGAGTGTCCCTGGCGGTGGAATAGCCTTGCAGGCATTTTGCCCTCAATACCATAGGCTCAAGGACAATGCACTGGTGGAATGTGATCGGCGGACTGGTAGATCGCTCTATCAACTTTGGCAGCGTTATTGAAATTTGGCCCAGGCTTGAAGCCGATGGCGCAACACCTGCCACCCAAATAGCACGATAAAAAGAGGGTTATTCAACAAATAGCGCCGCCACAGCCGTCGGGGTTCTTGGCTAAAGCGATAGAGCCACTCTAGACCCAGCTTCATCATCCAGCGGGGGGCTTGGGAGACTTCGCCGCTAAAGAAGGTGAAGGCCGCCCCCACACCGATCATCACGGCCCTCGCGTGTCCAAGCTGGCGGTGCATCCATTGTTCCTGCTTAGGACAGCCCAACCCCACAAACACCACCTTGGCCCCAGATTGATGGATGCGTTCCACGTCGTCGGCTTCCTCCTGAGGTGACAAGGCTCGAAAGGGGGGCGCATGGGTTCCGGCGATGGATAGGCCCGGAAATTGGCGCTGCAAGGAGGCAGACAGCTTCTGTAGGGTTTCCTCAGTGCCGCCATAGAGATAGATGGGAATCCCCCGCTGCGCCGCCCTGTGGCACCAGGACAGCATTAAATCTGGCCCGTAGACCCTGGGCTGATTGGCCACCCCCAGCCGCCGTAGCCCCCACACCAAGGGCATTCCATCGGGGGTGACGAGAGCTGCCTGATCGAGCACCCCTTGATAGGTGGGGTCAAAATAGGCAGTCATTACCACATGGACATTGGCGGCTACCACGTAGCAAGACCGCTGGGCCTCGGCCCAAGCTTGAATGCGGTTGCAGGCCTCTTCATAGCTGGTGGCATCCACTCGCGTTTTGAGAATTCGTCGGGCAGGAAGCGGCCCTAGGTGTTGACTCTCCCGGTCTAGATCCACAATATATCCCTGCCATCCCGCTCACAGTATCGCTATTCTAGCTAGGGTGACGTTGCCCGCAGGTTTTTGTAAATGCTCCCTGTAAATGACCCCGTATCGCTGGAGGTTTGCCGATGCCCAATGCCCTGATGTACCAGGAAGAGATGTATGTGGTGTTGATGCCCGGTGAGGCAGAGTTTTTTGCAACGCCGGATGAATTGCTGGCCCAGTTGACGGATCTGCTAGCGAAACGACAGGCGGATTTACCCCGTGATTTGCAGAAATTCGGCACCGTGGCGGAACAGGCCAAACACCTGCGAGATACCGCCTGTGAGCTAGAACTGCGACCGGGCGAAACCATGCAGTGGTATGTGGTGCGGCTGGAGAAATCCTAGCTTGGCCCTCACCCCCTATACATAAGCCTCTATTCCGCCTCGCGCCGAGGGTTGATCCCCCCTAGCCCCCCTTAAAAAAGGGGAGAACCAGAGTCAAAGTCCCCCTTGAAAAGGGGAATGTAGGGGATCTAGCGCGAGGGCACAGTGGCAACAAGGCGACCCTTGGGGCATCTGCCAAGGCTAGGAAATCTGCCAAGCCGCTTCAAAGAAGTTGAGTTCGCAGATCATGGCATAGCGGTAGGTGCGTTGGGTCAGGGCGTTATCTGCGGCCTGGACGTTGACGAGGTCCTCTAGCTGCTGGGCCAAAGGCTCGAATTGATCGCTGCTGTAGGTGTCGATCCAAGCGGTGTAGGCGTGGGGTTTAGATTGGTTTACCGCCAACGACTGCCCCAAAAAGGCGTAGAGCCGCATACAGGGCGACATGGCCACGGCGGTAGTGCCTGGGTCGGCACTCCAGGCGGTGTTGAGCAAAAAGTCGGTATATTGCCGAGTGGCGTTACCTGGTGCCACGGTGGATAGATCCACACCCCACTGCTGGGCATAGCCGCCGTGGAGGTTCAACTCCTCCAGCACCCCCGCCGTTAGCCCGTGGAACACCTGAAAAATTTCCCAGGTTGGAGCCTTGGCCGCTGCAATGCTGTAGGCCCGTGCAAAGGCTTCGAGGAAAAAGGCATCCTGCCCCACGTAGTAAGCAAATTTGGCGCGATCTAGGGAACCATCCCCAACGCCCTGCACAAAGGGATGATTCAGGGTGGCGGTGGCTAGATCTTGATTGGCCTGGCAAAGAGATTGGGAAAGGGGGGGATGAGTCATGGGGATGTCCGAGTGACAGGGTTGGGGCACACAACGACATGCCCCAACCCATCGTAGCGGTTGTTTTGAACAAGATAGGTTGGCCCTAGGGATGGCCGCTTACCCCGCACGGCCCCCACTCAGACGAAGCCCTAGGATGGCAGGAAAACTAGCTCCCGTGGCAGCCGCAGCCCTTGTGGCCACAGCCATCGCCGCTGGTGTGCCCACTAGCGCAGGCCTCGCTGCAATAATAGTGGCCGTCTTTTTCTAGGGCTTTGCTGGTATCAACAATACACAGGCAGGATTCACAGGCGCATTTCATTTGGGTTACGGCGGTCATAGGGACTCTCCTTATCATCCAAAAGGATGAATAACTGTTCATAATTTCATATTAATACCTGAACAGGTGTTCAGGTATAGAAAATTTGTTAAGCTGAATGAAGTCATACCAAATCCGCATACCTCCCTAAACGAATGGAGGCTTCGACAAGCTCAGCCTGAGATGGAACAAGGTTTGAATCGGGGGTAAGCCACCAGGATTGGGTATCAGACGTCATGCCAACCGCATCCTGTCTCCAATGCTCGGTTGCCTCAGTGGTGGGGTGGGAACCCCACAATGGCCTAGATCATGGCAGCCCCCAGGGGGGAATCAGAAATTAGGGTTAAGGATGCTCTGTTCGGTGGGACAATTCCGATTATTGTGAACCTGCGCGGCCCTTTTGATGTCTTCCCTGCCCCACCAGTCCACTGCCGATGCGGTACCAGAGATTCTGAGCCCAGAAAAAGCCGAGCGAATGGCGGAATTTTTTGGCGGACTCGGTGACCCGAACCGCTGGCGTATTTTGTCGGCCCTGGCCTTGGGAGAGCGGCGGGTGGGAGAGTTGGCGGCGGCGGTGTCTATGAGTGAATCGGCGGTGTCCCATCAGTTGCGTACCCTCCGCAGTCTGCGCCTGGTGAGTCGCCAAAAGCAGGGACGCACGGTGGTTTATCGCCTCACCGATCAGCATATTTTTGATCTCTACCATGCGGCGTCAGAACACCTCGACGAACCGATGGACTAGCCCTGGTTGACTGACAAACCTTGCTAGAACCTGGAGCTGTCAAAGGGTCAGGAGACCTGACCCCTACATGAACCCAATCCTGTAGGGGTGCGGAAACTGCGCCCGACGCAGAATCTGGCGTCAGTCAGCCAGGGACTAGGGGCTGTCATCAAATCAGCTCAAACCCTCATTTTGCCGTATCCTGATGGAACAAGGGGCTTAAGCCCCTTGCCTGGACAGCTAGAGCGTCGAAACATCGTTAATCTCATCCAATGATGACACGCCCTAGCCTGTCGCCACCTGGTGCATCGGGGGAGGGGAATGCTCTGGACGCATCTGAGTCGGGTCGTTGTGTAGGGTAGCCCCCGCCCGCCGAAGAATGCGGTAATATCAGCGGAACAAATTGACCTGATTGATCTGCCGGACGGAGATTCCCTATGTTTCATCTTTACTTTGGGGCCTTTGACCTAGTGCTGTATCTGGGGGGCATCTATGCCGCCATGACCCTAGCCAAGGCAATCTGCGACCAAATGGATGCCGCTGACCTGGCCCAGGCTGTGGATCAAGCGGAACAAGCGGTGGAGCAATCTCCGGTCGAGACTGCCGAGCCGATCTGCACCATGGCCCCCATGCAGCCCATTCCGGCTCACCTGTCGGCCCCTGTGACCAAGCGGGAAGAGGTTGGGGTGAAGGTTTCGATTAACAGCTAGGGCTGGCCACAGCGTGATTCGTATTCCAGAACTATCAATTTCCCCTAGTAATCGGCGGATTTGACCTCAGTTTGGCTCTTGCTCATTTCCTTTTGAAGCACCTGTTCAACGGCATCGGGAGGGAGCGGTTTGGAAAACAGGTAGCCCTGGCCCGATTCGCAGCGCAGGGCTTTCAGTTGGGCATAGTGGCGGTGGGTTTCTACCCCTTCAGCAACCACGTCTAGACCTAGGTTCCAGGCGAGGCGCACGACGGACTGAAGAATTTCCAATTTTTCAAAGTCTTGGTCGGCATTTTCGATGAAGGATCGGTCAATTTTGAGGCAATCGAAGGGGAAGCGATGCAGGTAGCTGAGGGAGGAATAGCCGGTGCCAAAGTCATCCACGGCAAGGCGAATACCCATAGCCCGCAGTTGATCTAGGGTGTCGATAATGGAATCCGAGTGGTCAATCAGGACGCCTTCGGTAATTTCTAGCTTCAGCCGATGGGGATCCAAGCCTGTTTTGGCCAGAATCTCCCTGACTTCTTCCACCAGGTTTTTTTGAAAAAACTGTTTGCTCGACATGTTCACGCTGATGGTGAAATGGGCCATGCCGGGGTAGGTCTCAGTCCAGGTCTGCATTTGGCGGCAGGCTTCTCCTAGCACCCACCAACTGAGGGGAATAATCAGACCGCTCGTTTCGGCGGTGGCGATAAACTCCCCCGGCATCAATAGCCCCCGATCTGGATGTTGCCAGCGCACTAGGGCTTCAAAGCCGATAATGGCTTGGGTGTTGATGGTGACGATGGGCTGGTAGTGCAGCCGCAGTTCTCCCAGATCTAGGGCTTGGCGCAGGGCCATCTCCGCCTGAAATCGCTGGCCTTCCTGGGCTTGCAGAGACTCGTCAAAGATGCAGTAGTGGCAGCCCACCACATCTTTGACGTTATACATCGCGGTATCGGCATCGCGTAGCCAGTCTTCGGCGTGGCGGTAGGCGGAGGGGCCAAGGGCAATCCCAATGCTGGCATCGATATAAAGGTCTCGGTTAGTGAGGTGAAAGGGTTGGGTGATGGCATGGCGCAGGGAGTCGGCTAGGGTTCCTGCTTCGTCAGTGTGCTTCAGGTGCTCCACAATGACGGCAAATTCATCGCCGCCCAACCGGGCGGCCATGGCCTGAACGGGGAGCGATTGAGTCATCCGTTGCCCCAGTTCGGCAAGCAGTTGGTTGCCTACCCGGTGGCCTAGGGTGTCATTCACCTCCTTAAAACGGTCTAGGTCAATGAACAGCAGGGCCATGGAGTTGGCCTCTTTCTCCTGGGCCAGTAAGCGATTCACGCGATCAATGAACGCCGCACGGTTGGGCAACTGGGTCAGATCGTCGTAGTAGGCCTGGTGATGGAGTTGGGTTTCCCGCTGCTTGCAGGCCGAAATGTTACGCACCGAAAGGATGCCCGCCGCCGTTTCTCCAGGGACTGGCCCCCCGCTGACGGCCACCCACAGAAGATGATCGGCACCCCGCCGCACCAACACCAGTTCTTCGTTCTCTAGGATGTCTCCCGCCACCACCCGCCGCAGGGGAAGTTGTTCCTGGGGCAAGGGGGAGTGATGACGATCAAGCACTCGGTAGTGATCGTTATTGTCAACATTCCATAGGCTGGGCAAGTAGCCCGATAGCAACACTTGGGCTTGATGGTTACAAAAGATGATTTGGCCCTGCTTGCCAACAACCACAATGGCATCGGGCAGATGGTCTAGGATGGTCACATTGAGGAGGGTCTGGCCGTTGGCATAATCGATCATAGTGACGTGGATCCTGGGTAGATAGGCCTGGGTAGATAGGCCTGGGTAGATAGGCTAGAGGTGGGGTAGCGAAGGATCGGTCAGATCGGCCAACAAGCCCTCACTCTCCTCTGATAACCCTAATATCCTCTAGTGTGCCCACCCTCAGGCGACAAAACTAAAGATGCCTAACCTTTGTTATCTTTGGCCACGACCCAACCTGGCCCAAGGCGGTGCCTTCTGGTATTCATGGAGGGCATTCATGGAGGGCGGAATTCCTTTGTAGCCCTATCCCTGCACCACAGACAATGCCTTCACGTCAGGATGGCGGGCAAGCCATTGGGGCCGCAGCAAAATTTTCAGCAGTAGCCCTAGGGATTGGAGTTCGCCGGGGCTATCCCAGTGTTTCCATTGGCCAGGGCGGCAAAACAGCATTTCTACGAGCCGCCGCTGCTGGGCTAGGGGTGGTGGGTCAAACTGCACCCGCACGGTGGGGAACTCTCCCTGGCGGCCCAAACGCACGACTTGTCCGGTGAGGGTCAGGTTTTCTTCGGCAATGGTGAGGTGGAGGGGGGTGCCCACGGCTAAAACGGTAGGGTGAGGGAGTTGGGTGAGGGCAACATCAGCCCCACCCTCGGAGATCAGGGTAGTAATGCCCCACCAGGGTTGCGAAGGGGCGTCTGGGGTCAGACAAATGACGCGACGCAGATCGAACCAAGCGTTGGGATCGGGACGGGGGACATCCAGCAAAATCAGCAGAGCAATGGCGATCATGGCGAGGTTGTAGGCGCTCCACATCCAGCCGAGGGCCAAGCCTTTAGAATGGATGACATAGCCGCTCTCTCCCCACCCAGCCGTTAGGCACAGCCCCAGGTTGCGCCACAGACTGATGGCCGTTAGCCCAAACATGATCCCCAGGGGCCAGCCCAGCCGCCAGTTAAACTGAAACTGATGGCTGGCCGTTCCCTTGGGCGTGACCTGAAATCCCTTGGCGAAGGGGCGTACCATGGCCTGCACCACCGTAGCCGCTAGGGGAAATACCAGCACTAGGGAATAGATATCCGACAGTAGGGCCGAGCGAGAACGCTCATTGAGCCAGCTAAACACCGTGAGCTGAACCAGATAGTAGGGCAGAAAAAAATACAGCACTTCGGCGGTGGTGGCCTGGAGGGGAATGACGCCCAAAAACGAGTAGGCCAGGGGCATAATTAGGAAGAAAATGCGGGGCAGGCTGCTAAACCAGTGCAGCAGTCCCTCCAAATGCCCCAGGCGTTGCCACGGGCTAAGGCCTGGAATAGTCAGGGGGTTGGCCTCAATGAAAAAGGCTTGCAAGGTGCCCCTGGCCCACCGTAGGCGCTGGGTGGCGTGGGCGGCAATTGTTTCGGCAGCAAGGCCCGCACTCAGTTTTTCGTTGAGGTAAATGACCTCATGCCCCTGGGCGGCTAGCCGCACCGAGGTAAAGTAGTCTTCGCTGAGGGATTCGGTCACAAAGCCCCCCGCCGCCTCCAGGGCCTCGCGCCGCACCACAAAGGAGGTGCCGGAACACACGACGCTGCCTGCCCCATCCCGCATGGGCTGAATTTGGCGATAGAAGACCTCTTCTTCTGGGGTGAGAATGCCCTCTAGGCCGAGGTTGCGGGCAATGGGGTCGGGGTTATAGAAGCTTTGGGGCGTTTGCACGAGGGCCACCCCCGGCTTCTGGAAAAATCCTACGGTGCGGATCAAAAAATTGCGGGTGGGAACAAAATCGGCATCGAAGCAGGCCACCAATTCCCCAGCGGTATGCTGAAGCGCATGGTTGAGGTTGCCTGCCTTGGCATGGTTGTTGTGAGGGCGAATCATGTAGCGACAGCCCAGTTCCATGGCCAGAGCTTTAATGTCCGGGCGGCGAGTATCATCGAGCAAGTAGATGGTTTTGTGGGGATAGTCCATGGCCTGACACCCCATCACCGTGCGCCGCAAAATAAATGCAGGCTCGTCGTAGGTGGGAATCAGCACATCCACCCAGGGCTGATATCGCTGGCTGATCACATCTTGCTCAAGCTGATCGGCCTGGGATTGACGATCTCGCACCCTCAACAGCAGCACCAGTTGCAGCATGGCAAGGCCCAGGCCAAACAACTCCATCCCCAACAACCCCAGGCTAAAGGTGCCATTGAGAGGCGTCGAGAGGTTGAGGGTGGACAGACTGCGCCACAGCAAATATCGCACCGACAGCACCAGCAGAATGCCCACGACCACCGCTCGTGACCAGGACCGAGGGCGCGGCGAGAGGCGTGTAATGCCGAAGGCCAGCAACAACAGTGCCACCGCCGGAGCCAACAGCAGCTTGCCCGCCACCATGGGCACCTGAAGCCATAGGGGTGGCTGATTCTGCAAGGCCTGAAGCTGGCTCACCACAAGGGCAATGCGGGCTTCTCCGGCAAACCAGGCCACCACCGCCGCCGCCGCTAGGGCAACGATGCCCAACATCAACACCGTGGCTAGATGCAGACGGGGCGGGCGCGGGGGTGGACGTTTACCCCTAGGCATTGCGGGCTCTTCTGGGGGGATATCGGGGGGCTTAACCTTGGGCAGCAGCGTCATGGGTAGGCACACCATAGAGAACATGGGGAGTATGCCATTGCATTAACCCCCTATAAGAGGTTGTAGCGCGGGAATGCCATTTTTGTCGTCGGCTAGCCTACTTCTCGGTTGCCCCACCCAGACCTCACGCTGCACCCTTGCCCCGATATCAGCCTGCCCGCAACCGCGAAAATCAACCCAGTACGGTACTCGCATCGGTCAATTTCCGCGTTCACAGGCAGGGACATCTTTTGATTCGGAATCAACCAGGGGTACTAGCCCAGCAGCGCCTTGGCCCGGTTCATGAAGTTGTCGGCGGTGAGGCCGTTGAGGGCCATGATTTGCCCTGCGGTGGCGGTGGTTTCGCCGCGCTTCCAGGCAAAGGTGTCGCGGGGGGCGGTGCTGCGCAGCATGATGGGTTCTAGCATGGCGCTGGATCCACCCGTCACGCCAATCACCACATCGCCGCCAAACAGCCGCTCAAACCCGGCATCATCCAGGAAGTTGCTGTCGGCCTCAGAGCACATATCCCAGGCTACATCGGTGGGGCGATAGAGTTGGCGGGGGCTAACCACGGAGACAATCCGGCTACCGATGCCCAGGCTGGCCAGTTGCTCAGCGGCCTCGAACACGGGGATGAGGGTCATGTCGCCAATCACCGCAAACACCACGGTTTTATCCCCAGGGGTAGAGGCCAGTTCCACCGCGCCCTCGGCTAGGGCTTGGCGGGTTTGCTCGAAGGTGGTGCGAATGGGCAGGGGCGACTTGCTGGCGGTAATGGTAACGCCCTTGTTGACGGTGCCCAGTGCCCATTCGTAGCAGACCTGAATGCCGTTGGCATCGGTGGGGAAGAGGGGGAACACGTTGCCATTACGCATCATGCCCGCGAAGTAGTTTTCCACTTCCGGGCGCTGGTGCGTCCAGCCGTTGCGGCCCTGCTCTAGTGCCCCTGCGGTAAACAGGGTGATGGTGGAGGGGGTAGCGCGGCGCAGTTCGGCCATCGCCTGGGTGACGGTTTGCCAAATCGGCAGGCCGTTGATAGCGAAGGACTCGTAGGAACACCAGAGGGTGCGGCCCCCAAATAGAGCTTGGGCGGCGGCGAGACCCGCACAGGCATCTTCGCTGAGGGGTTCGTAGACCTGGCCCTGGGGCTGCTGGAAGTAGGTGTCGTCGGGGGTGGGGTGGATGATCTTCAGGGCTTGGTTGATGTTGTTGATGCCCGAAGCGGCGTTGCCGTCGGCGTTGGTGACCACAAAGGTAGGATCTTGTTGACCGACGTAGCCCACCAGGGCACCCATGGCGGTGGTGGCAACTTGCTTATCGCCCAGGGCATACTCGTTTAGGGGCAGCGTCCCCAAATCCGCCAGGGGCAGTTCTTTTTCAGTGACGGCCACCTGGGAGGATGGGCCACCAGCGGCGCGTTCGTAGTTGGTACGCACCAAAGCCCAGGCATCGGGGTGCAGGGCGCGAGTGGTGAGGGCGCTAACGATGTAGTCCCGCTCTAGGGAATCGCCGGGGTAGAGGTTGTGGGACTGGGCACCGCGCTTGTGGACGCCCGCGCCCTTGAGTTGCTTCACAATCAGCACCGTCAGGGTGCCGCCGAGGGCGAGTTTGGCGGCTTTGTCGGTGGCTTCTAACACAGCCTGGGTGAAGGCGAACCGCTGGGGGAAGCTAAAGGCGGTGCTATCGACGTAGTCTCCGGGCTGGTTGGCATCGTCAAAGTCCTTGGCATCCACCAGGATCACCTCCTGGAAGCCGTTGCCGCGCCAGTAGTCGATCATGGCCTGGTTGCTCTTGGTGGAGACCATGCTGTGGTGCTCTTGGCTGTAGCCGTTCCACACCAGGATGGGCAGGAAGTTGGTGGCGCTGGGGTAGGCGGTATTGAAGTGGCCGATGCTGCTCATGATGTAGGGTTCGCCCAGGCCGCCATCGCCAATGGTGACGGGGAACAGCACACCGGGATGGAGCTTGGCCCCGGCCATGGCAAAGTGCTGCCCTTGCCCCAAGGGGCCAGCGGGGGCGAGGAGTCCCGGAATTTGGCCCGACAGGTGGCCGAGCAGCCCGTGGGTTTCCCGGAAGCGGTCGCAGAGATCCTGCACGGTGCCAATGCCCATCGCCTCTAGGGAGCCATCCAAAAACACGTTGCTATAGAAGCCAGGGGCATGGTGGCCCACTTCCGTGACGATATTCTTATGGCCCAGCATCACCAGGGCGGCGATGGCTTCGGCAATGCTGGCAAAGCCACCGGGATGGCCCGATTCTTTGCTAGCGGTCATTTGCAGGGTCAGGTAGCGCAGGGCATCGGCGGCCAGCAGGGTTTGGTAGACGGCAGCGGGGTCGCTGGGGGAAGCAATGGCGGTTTGGCCAGGGGCAATGGCGGCCTCCTTACCATGAACCTCAAAGTCGGGAGGGAGATCCCCAAAGTGCTTGATTCCCTCCACAAAAGCCGGAACCGATTGGGTGGTGGCCGCCGTCATACTCAAACCCCTTAACAAGCGTCAAAATAGAAAAACGTTCATGCCTCGGCTGATCCTGACCACGGAAGCCCTGTTTAAGCTCACGGGTCACTGTATACAATCAGCCAAGGTCTGTTTACCATCCTACACAGGGACGGGTAGCCCTTGGATGAAAGACCGCATTTCCAGAATAGAAATCCCATTCATCCTCGTCCTCATCTACCTCCTCATCGCTGAGGGAGGCCAATACCTCTAGGGCATAGACGGCATGGTCGATATCGATACGGCCATCGTTTTGGATGGCTTCTGTAGCCAGAGCTAGAATGATGCTAGTTCCAACTTATTTTGTGTCGGCCTCCTTGGGCAAGGGCCTTCTGCCATTCAACGATGAAGCAATCAGCAGATTGCGCACCCAGTTATCGTGATAGCGGAAACCGTTGAGTTGTTCAAAGGGG
>QLAH01000585.1_pt1 | contig 16561 bp, 4 predicted proteins | sample 4693081 | NCBI WGS metagenome assembly QLAH01 (sample SAMN09425401, study PRJNA476045) | Lake water metagenome, whole genome shotgun sequencing project.
CGGCAGGGTGGTGTCGTTGCCCTCGGTGCCCACCAGGACCTCGCCGCGCTGGGCCAGAACCAGGGGATCGATCCCGAACAGGGTCGTGTACATCAGGCCGTAGATGCCCGTGTTGTCGACCGTGGAGGGCAGCAGATCGGCGTTCATGCCGTAGGTCTTGGTGACGATGCTGCCCGGGAAGTCCGGCGTGCCTGCCCAGGCGATGCCGAAGTTGCCCATGGGCCCGTCCACGCTGTTCACCGAACCGAACGCCGTCCAGGGCTGACCCGGGGTAGCGGTGCTTCCCTCCGGCCCGTCGAGAAAGGTCCTGGAGGTGTTGGTGGTGGTGCGGTTCACATTGATGAACGGCACCTCGGGCTGGGTATCGGCGAGGTTGGGGTTGGAGACGTCGAAGTTGCCCGTCGGCCTGGTGTAGGGCGCGAACTGGAACACCTGCATCCCGCCCGCATCGCTGTCGGCAGCCGTGATCACCAGGGTGTTGGGATCCTTCTGATCCACATAGTTCATGGCCACGCCAATGGCCGCATCCGCGCGCCTGGTCGCCTCGATCGAGCCAATGGCGTTGTTGTTGTTGGCGAAGTTGTCGGTCCCCTCCTCCTCCACCACGACGAAGAAGCCGTCATCGCTCTTGCCGACGATCTCCAGGGTGGCCGCCAGCATCTCGGCGACCGTGGGAGCCGTGGCCGTATAGAGGGGGAGAGGAGCGTCCGTGTTCAGGCCAAGGCTCTCCTCCCGGCGATCGTCAAAGGTGTGGTTGGCCGCAAAGATGCCGAGCAGCTTGGTCGCGGGTGTGGCGTTCTGGGTCGCTTCGAGCAGTTGCTGCTTGGTGTAGACAACCTGGTAACCGAGAGACTTGGCCAGTTCGATCAGGTTCTGGGTCGGGCGATCTTCGGCGTCCGAGAATCGGGCGTCGATCTCGGCGGTGACGTGGAAGCCGAGCGTCCCCTTCGGCAGCAGGTAGACCTCGCCACCGGCCAGGATCACCTGGGTTCCCGAGCGAATCACCTGCTCAGCAATCTCCGCCGTCTTTTCCCGGGCACGAATGGAATTGCCATCCCGGTTGGTGGTGGCGGCAGCAAAAGCGGCCGTGCCGGGCTCGCCGATGTGGCCCGACTGGATCAGGGCCGTGGCCTTGCCTGACGCAATGGCCTCTTCGAGGATGGTGTAGCCGAGCTTCCCGGAGGCCGAGCGGATCGGGGTGTTGTCCTCTTCCAGGCCGAAGGATTCATTGAAGACCTTGGTCCCCGTGGCATGGGTGACGGCGCCGGCGTTGGAGGTGCCGGTCAGCTGGTTCTCCATGTGGCCGAGGTAGACACCGGCCTTGGTCATCTTGTCCCAGTTCAGGCGACCATCCGGGCCCTTGTCGATGTTGCGCAGGGCCATGAAGCTCGATGGCGTCGAGCCATCGGGATGGATGAAGATCACATTGCCCGTGTTCTGATTCGCCGCCGGAGCCGTCTTGATCTGATCCGGGAGGCGAGACGCGATCTCTGTGTCAAACAGAGTCTCGTACATCAATTCGTAGATCTTTGTGTTGTCCAAGGTGGCAGGAAGCCGCTCGGCATTGAGGCCGTGGGCCTTGGAGACGATCGAACCACTGAAATCGGGCAGACCCGCCCAGGCAACGCTCAGGCTGAATCGATCTCCGTTCTGATCAGGGGCCGACAGGAACGGCAGACTGCCGACGCCAGTGACGCCATCGGTCGGCAGATTGCGGACCGATGTGCCATCAATCGGATTGTTCGTGATGGAGCCAACCGGCCGATCAGCGGCCAGCGGATCGCGCACCTGCAGGCCGCCGGCATCGCTGTCGGCCGCCGTGATCACCAGGGTGTTGGAATGGCGCTCAACAAAATCCAGGGCGACACCAATGGCCGCATCGGCCCGCCGCAGGGCCTCAAGGCTGCCGGCGGCATTGTTGTTGTTGCCGAAGTTATCCGTGCCTTCTTCTTCCACGATCGTGATCGACCCCTTGTCAAAGTTGGGGTGGGCCTCCATGAGGCGCTGGGCGGCCGCCAGCATCTCGGCGATGGCCGGCGCCGTGGGGGAATAGAAGGGCAGGCCCGCGGCGGTGAGCTGCTCTTCGGCGCGATCGTTGAACGTATGGATGGGAGCAAAGACGCCGAGAACCTTCTGGGGCAGAGCGGTGCCATTGATGAGGCTGTTGAGCTGGTCCTTGGTATAGACAACGGTGTAGCCACGGCTCTGGGCCAGCTCGATCAGATTCTGGCTGGGCCGAAGACTCGAACTCGTGCTTAGGGCGTCGTACTGGGCGGCGGTGCCATGGAAGCCGGCCACACCGACCGGCAGCAGATTGAGCTCACCGCCGCTGAAGATGAAGTTGACGCCTGACTCGATGACCTGCCTGGCGATCTCAGCCGATTGGGCCCTGGGAACGACACGCGTTCCATTGGGATTGACGATCTCCTCGGTCTTGGCGACGAAGGCGGCCGTTCCCGGCTCGAAGATGGCTCCGGACTGCACCAGCGCCGTCACCTTGCCAGCCTGGATGGCCGCCTCAACGATCGTCCTGTTGCTGCCATCCAGCGAGGTGATGGGGAGATTCCCCTGCTCGTACCCAAAGGATTCGGCATAGACCTTGGCGCCGGTCGCATGGGTGACGGCACCGCCATTGGAGGTGCCGCCCAGCTGGTCCTCCATGTGTCCGAGATAGACACCGGCGGCTTCCATCCTGTCCCAGTTCAGGCGACCATCGGGGCCATGGTCGACGAAACGGGCAAATCCGAAATGTGACGGACTTGCACCATCCGGATGGATGAAGATGACGTGATTACCAGAGGTCGTCATGGCTCGAAGAGAGAGGGAGTAAGAGGCTGTGAACCCGTCCATGGGGACGAAGACGGGAATCGCTCAGACGGGAATGACGGAGACGCGAATTGCTCTGACTGAAAATGCTCAGACCGGGAGTTCACTCACCCGATCCCTTGCATTGTCAAACCACTCCTTCGGCCATGGAGTGCTGCTGAAAACACGACCGCTGTAGCCTGGGATGCGCCGAGAAAAGATGTTCTTAACCCGGGAAAAGTTGGCCTGGTTATTGAGAGCAGACATGCTGATCTGCGTGATGTGACCCACGGCCACATCACGCAGATCTACCCCGCCTGGCGGGGGGCCGACAGCAGCAACTGGGGCCCTCCTGTATCAGGCCAGCAGCTGGATGTCGTCGCTGGCCCCGCCCAGACTGAGCCCCCGGACCCCTTCAAGCAGCACACCCTGACCGGGCCTGCCGGAGAAGCTCAGGAAGGTGCTGTTGCCGTACTCCGCCACCTGGGCCGTTCCCACCCCACCGATCACCTGCAGCCGGTCACGGCCGGCCTCGAAGCCCACGATGCGATCGACACCCCCGTCGAGAACGTCGCAGAGAACGGTGTCAGTTGCCCCGTCTCCGCCTCCCCCGGGGGCGCGCAGGTCGATCAGGTCACCGCCGCTCACCACCACCCGGCGGGCCGATCCGCGGCCGGCGAAGCGGAAGCTGCCGCCATCGCCACCACCGATGAGGAGGTCCTCGCCCAGTCCCCCGATGAGGGTGTCGTTGCGCAGAGAACCAATCAGGGTGTCGCGGCCCTCGCCGCCATTGGCCTGGAGCCGCACGCTCCCCTGGGTCTCGATACGGTCATCGCCCTCACCACCGGAGGCGACGGCCGTACTGAAGCGGCCGTCGTACGTGGAGTTCCACTTGGAGCCGTTGTTGGCCGGGGCGTTGTCGGCCAGCAGCAGGTCGTCGACGCTGGAGCCGCCCACGGCAGCAAAGCGGATCACGTCATTGCCGTCGCCACCCGACACCGTGGTCGTATTGGTTCGGCTCGGCCCATCACTGTGGAACAGCCAGGTGAGGGTGTCATGGCCGGCGCCGAGCTCGATCGCACCACGCTTGGCTCCCACCACCTGGAGATCGAAGTCCAGAGGCGGTGCCGTGGAGAGATCCCAGCGCACATCGACGAAGTTGGCCACCAGCAGATGGCTGCCGAGCGACGGGTTCCAGTAGTCGGCTCCGAGGGTGAGGTTCTTGAGTCCGTTCCAGTAGTTGGTGTTCTCAATCCGTGCCCGGGGTTCGCTTTCGCCGGGGAGGGTGATCGGGCTGGTCTGCACGGCGCCCAGGGAAGCGGTGGCGAGGGGCCGTCCCGCCGGGGTCGATCCCGGGGGGTTGCCGCCTGCCACCTGGGTGATGGAGAAGCCGGGGCCATTGATCACCGCCGGCTGCACGGCGGCGCCCTCGGCCAGATCGTTCACAGTGATGGTGAAGGGCCGGTCGTAGCTGTTGCCGTCGCTGTCGGTGACGCGCAGGATGATGCTGCGCGTCGCAGCCGCCTCGAAGTCCAGTGCAGCGGTGGTGAGCAGCTGGTCGCCGTCGAGGCGGAACAACCCTCCCGGATTGCCGTTCGGCGCGAAGGAGAAGCTGAAGGTGTCGACCCCATCCGGGTCCGTGGCGGAAAGCAGCCCGATGAGCGTGTCGGCCGGCAGGTTCTCCAGCACAGCACGACCCGTGAGGGTGATGACCGGGTCGATCACCGAGTCGCCCCGCACCGCCAGGTTCTGCAGGCGGGTGTCGAGGGCCGCCGGGGTGTCGGCCGCCGTGAACGGGTTGGCGGGGAAGTGGTTGGCCACCAGGAACTCGGCCAGGGCGTCCTGTTCGGACCCGTTGGCCGCAAACGTGGCGGCACCGCTGCGGGGGGTGCTGGGCTCGGTGATGTTGACCCGGTTGGGGGCCGTGAGGCTGGCGAAGGGGTAGCCATCGCCGCCGCTGGCCAGGAAGTCCAGGGTGACCATGCGGATGGTGCGGGCTGGATCCCCCACCACGGCACCGCCCCGGACGACAACGTCGAGATCGTTGCCGGCGGCGTCCTGGATCGCCAGGTTCACCACCCGGGAGCCGGCGGGACGGCTGAGGTCGTAGCTGAAGGCCATGCCGCCCACCTGGGGGAAGCGGCCCTGGTTGATGCCGGCGGCGATGCCGAATTCGATCAGGGCCTTGAGTTCGGCGGGGGTGACGCTGACCAGGGACAGGCCGTTGTTGAAGCTGAGGGCGTTGGCGATGTCGTTGCGGGAGATGCCGCCCTCCGGCTTCACCACGTTGCCCTGGGCGTCGAGCACCGCCGCGGTGGGCAGCAGTTCGGGGACACCGCTCACCGAGCCGGTGGGAATGACCGACTGGCCGATGGAGTTGCGGATGCCGCCGCCGTTCTTGAGCGACACCACCACGGTGGGATCGATCTGGCGGGCATAGGCCAGGTTGGCGTCGGCCGTGAGGTTGCCGAGGTTGGTTTCCTCGCTGCGCACGCCGGGGTTGCGGTTGCCGTTGAGGAACACCTCACTGACCCCGAACCATTCCGACTCCTGGGCGACGATCACCGCCCGCAGGTTGTCGACCACCTGCTGCACCCGGGCGTCGATGAAGGCCTCGGCGTTGAGGGCCGCCACCCCGGCGGCATCGGTGCGGTAGGCACCACTGAGGCTGGGGTCGTAGCTCGCCGGGAGGATCACACCCTGGGCGTCGAAGTCGAGCACCAGGCGGCCCAGGTACTTGTAGTTGCCATCGGTGTTGACCACCGCCACCGGCCTGCCATCGGCGCCGGTCTTGACGATCGGGTAGGGGCCCTGGACGCTGTCGCCGGGGCGGGTCACGTCATTGCCGTCAAACAGGCGGGTGTTGGAGCCGCCGGCCACGATGATGTCCACGTGGCGCAGGCGCTCGGCCAGGGCCTGCTCAATACTGATCTGCTGCATGTGGGCCAGCAGAATCACCTTGTTGAGGCCAGGGTTGGCGGCCAGCAGGGCATCCACATCGGCCTGGATCTCCGCCGCCAGGGCATCGAGCTCAGCGGCCGTCGGGGTGCCACCGAAGGGGACGGGGGCCACGCCCACACTGCCCGGGCTGGAGATGGTGCGCAGGGTTGGGGTGGTGGCCCCGACCACACCCACCTTCTGGCCGTTCACATCGAAGACGACACTGGCGGTGATGCTGTTGGGCTTGGGTGCCTCGCCGGCGGGCACCACCAGGGAAGCGAGGTTGCTGTCGGTGGCGAAGTTGAGGTTGCCGCTCAGGTAGGGGAAGGCGGTGCCGGGATAGCCCGCGGCGGCGTTGGGCCGGATCAGGTCCCGCACCACCGCGGTGCCCTGGTCGAACTCGTGGTTGCCGAAGGCGATCGCCTGGACGCCCAGGGCGTTCTGAATCAGCACATCACCGCGGCCCACGGCGCCGTAGGCCTGGGCGGAGGCCCCGTAGAAGAGGCCCGGAATCCAGGCGTCGCCGCTGGACAGGGTGAGGGTGTTGACGAAGCCGGGGACCCCATCGAGGTCAATGTCCTGGGCCCGAAGGGCGTTGAGCACGCCGGAGAGGCGGGGCGCGTCGTTCAGGGCCGCGATGCCTCCCTCCTGGTCGGCCAGGTGGAACAACTGCAGGCGGAAGGAGCTGCCCGTCGCCAGGGGCGCGGCGGTGGTGACGCTGACCACATCGTTGCCCTCGCTGCTGGCGATCACACCGGCCGGCTCGCCGGCGGCACTGCGCAGGAAGGTGATCCCCTCGATGCGGTTGGAGCCGGGGAACACCAGCGGATCGGCGGCCACCACGTTGTACGGGTCGGTGATGTCGAAGACGGCGGCAACGCTGGTGGTGGTGCGCTCCAGGGCAACGACGGCGTAGCTGCGGCCGGCCACCGTGACCACCTCCACCATTTCCGGCTCGGTGCCCTTGTCGTCGTCCCGGTTGCTGGCCATCAGGCCCAGGCGGTTGGCCAGCACCTCGAGCTGGTCGCCGGAATCGAACACCAGATTCCCCTGCTCGTCATGGATGCGCAGGGAACGGGAGCCGATGGCATAGGCCTGGTCGACCCGGCCATCGCCATTGGTGTCGCCGTAATCGTTGAGCAGGTTCAGGCGCGTGCGGCTGATCCCCGTCGCCGCCTGGAACGCCGCGTTGAGGGCGGCCACGCCCGGGTGGTCCCGGAAGGCGGTGCCGTTCACCACCGTGCTGCCGCTGGCCCTGGTGAGGTCGACGAACACGTCGCCGATGTCGGGCTGGTATTCGCGGGAATCGCCCTCCCCAGCTGCCAGCAGGAAGCGGCGACCCTGGCCGTCGGTGTGCAGCGCGATCCCATCGGGCATGGCCAGGCCGTACACCGGCAGTCCGGCAACCGGCCGGTAGACGTTGCTGCCGCCAGGGCCGTCCTGGTCGGAGCTGTCGAGGCCGGTGCGGTCGAAGCTCACCACCGTGAAGGCGTTGCCGCTGGCCCCTTCGGTGCCGAAGTCGTTGTCGTAGTTGATCACCACGGCGCCGTCGTCGCGCAGGGTGAGGCCCTCCGGCTTGTCGTAAGCCAGGGTGCCGCCGATCGAGGGCAGGTTGAACAGCTCCACCTTGGAGGCCAGGCGGATGCCGGCGCTGGCCAGCACGTCGGCGCTGGAGGTGGTGAAGATCTGGGACGTGGCGGGGTTGCTGTCGTGGTCGACGAGGGTGCGGCGGTTGTCGAGCAGCTCGGGGCTGCCGAGCCCGATCCGGGCCAGCCAGCCGTCGGTGGCCGGGTTGGCGGCGGTGGTGATCGGCAGGGTGTTGGTGGCACCGCGCAGATCCACCTCATAGACGTGCTTGAAGCCGGTGAGGCTGCGGCTGCTGTCGCGCTCCATCACCAGGAACACGCCGCGGGCCGCATCGAAGCTGACGTCGCCGATCTTGTCCTGGCCGTTGCGGCCACTGAGCAGGTAGAGGTGCTCCTTCACCGGGGCACCGGTGGCCGGATCGATGGCCAGGATGCGGGTGAGCTCGGAGCGGCTGCGGCCTTCGGTGACGCCGTCGCCGTTGGCATCCACGTCCAGGGGGCTCTGCAGGAAGGCATAGAGCAGCCCGTCGCTGGAATTGAAAGCCATGCCTTCGATGCCGCGGTTGCTCCAGCGGTTGCCGTAGACGGCGGGCAGGCTGTCGATGGTCTCGGCGCCGATCGGGGTGGCACCACCGACGTTGTGCTGGGCCACGAGCTGGGCCTTCTGACCGGCGGGGATGTAGCGCTGGATCAGGTTGCCGGTGTTGAAATCGAACAGGCCGATCTGGCCGCGGTATTCATCACCGACGGCGAAGACTTTGCGCGTGCTGCCGCCGATCGTGACGTTCAGGACCGCGATCGTTTCTGAATCGATGCCAAAGGGGTCGTAGGCCAGCGGCGCGTTGGCGACAGTGATGGGGATGTCGTCCTTGCTGGCCAGCTGGGGCAGGCCGGTGAGGGGGGTGCCGTCGGTACGGTTGAGGCCGATGCGGCCGAGCTCCACGACGGCGCCGGTGGCGCGGTTCATGCCCAGCTTGTAGATGCTGGGCTGGAAGTCGGGGTCAAGGAACTGGCGCTGGCCCGCCACCAGGGCGCCGTTGGGGCCGCGGTCGGTGATGGAGAAATAGACGTCCAGCTCCGTGCCCGCCACCGTCTCCTTGCCGGCGAAGAACAGACCCGAAAGCCCACCGGCCAGCACGCCCGTTGGCCGATTGGCGGAACCAGCGGCGTACTCCAGCTCGTAGCTGAAGTTCTGGGCACTGGGCTGGCCCCGGCTCCAGTCCTTGATGCCGGCCGAGAAGATGGTGCTGATCACCGGAGCAGCGCCGGCCAGATCGAGCACGGCGATGGCGTTGTTCTCCTGCAGGGAGATCCAGGCCGTCTTGCCGTCGGCGCTGATGGCGATGGCCTCCGGCTCGATGTCCTGGGCCACCGTGGTGGTGATGCCGAGGCGGGCGCCGATGCGGACGCCGCGGTTGATCAGCTCGGCGCGGCGATTCTCCCAGGCACCGAAACCGACGGTCTGCACATCGGCCTGGGCCGGAGCCGTCCGGACAGGGGCCAGCCAGCCACCGGTGTTGATGATCGAGACCGACCCCTCGGGATCGACCGTGTAGAGGGCGCTGGGCTCCGCTTCATTGGAGACGAGCAGGCGGGTGCCGTCCTGGCTGAACTTGACCATGTCGGGCAGGGCCCCGACGCTGACGGTGCTGAGGTGGACGGGCAGGGCCGGGTTGTCCAGGCCATAGAACTGGACGAAGCCGGGATCGGTCTTGTTGGCGTTCTGGACGGCAATGGCCAGGAGATTGCCGAAGACGGCGGCGCTTTGCAGCGTCTGCAGCTGGCCGTCGGGGCGCGCCACCGCCACGGCCTTAGGGGTGGCTGGATCGTTCAGGTCGGTGACGACGATGGCGCCGGATCCGCCACCGACCGTATAGAGAAAGCCCGTGGTGGGGCTGTAGGCAGAGATTTCAGCATTGGCTCCGAGGTTGGCCAGGGAGATCACTCCATTGGTCGCCTGGATGGTGGGATCCAGGGCCGTGAAGGTGAGAGCCATGCCGTTCTGCATTCAGTCAGCATCAAGCTGCCAGCAGAACCCTTAGCGGAGGTTAAGCCCAGTCAAATGCGCGTTCAAGGAATGGGGGCCGTCGCGGGCCGGTCACGCCGGCAGGTGTCCGGGACGACGGAAGTGCCCGGGCCCAGCCGGTCCCGAATCAGGCGCCAGCATCGGGCCTGAATCAAGACAGAAAAAACCCCCGGTGGTAACCGGGGGTCTGGGGGTCCCTCGAAGATTCGAGAAGGGGCTTAGACGGTGTTCGGGAGCGTGGGCTCAGCCGAACTTGCCGGACGTGGACGCGATCAGGAAGGCCGCGTACGTGAGGATGTAGCCGATCGTGAAGTGGGCGAGACCCACCACACGGGCCTGAACGATCGAGAGAGCGACGGGCTTGTCGCGCCAGCCCACCAGGTTGGCGAGGGGCGTGCGCTGATGCGCCCAGACGATGGTCTCGATCAGCTCCTGCCAGTAACCCCGCCAGGAGATCAGGAACATGAAGCCGGTGGCCCACACCAGGTGACCGAAGAGGAACATCCAGGCCCAGACGGCCAGGTTGTTGGACCCCATCGGGTTGTACCCGTTGATCAGCTGGGAGCTGTTGAGCCACAGGTAGTCACGGAACCAGCCCATCAGATAGGTGCTGGATTCGTTGAACTGGGCCACGTTGCCCTGCCAGATGGCGAGGTGCTTCCAGTGCCAGTAGAAGGTGACCCAACCCACGGTGTTCAGGGCCCAGAAGACCGCCAGATAGAAGGCGTCCCAGGCCGAGATGTCGCAGGTGCCGCCACGGCCGGGGCCGTCGCAGGGGAAGGAGTAGCCGAAGTCCTTTTTATCGGGCATCAGCTTGGAACCCCGGGCATCCAGGGCACCCTTCACCAGGATCAGGGTGGTGGTGTGCAGACCCAGCGCGATGGCGTGGTGCACGAGGAAGTCGCCAGGACCGATCTGCAGGAACAGGGAATTGCTTCCCGAGTTGATGGCATCCAGCCAGCCCGGCAGCCAGACGGCGCCGTTGTTGGGCCACGCCGTGGAGGCGATGCTGTCCGCGTTGGCGAGCAGCACATCCATGCCATAGAGGGCTTTGCCACTGGAGGCCTGGACGAACTGGGCGAACACCGGCTCGATGAGGATCTGCTTCTCGGGGGTACCGAAGGCGACCACCACGTCGTTGTGGACGTAGAGACCCAGGGTGTGGAAGCCGAGGAACAGGGAGACCCAGCTCAGGTGGCTGATGAGGGCTTCCTTGTGCTCGAGCATCCGGGCAAGGACGTTGTCCTTGTTGGCTTCCGGGTCGTAGTCACGGATGAAGAAGATCGCACCGTGGGCGAAGGCACCGCACATCAGGAAGATGGCGATGTACTGGTGGTGCGTGTAGAGGGCCGCCTGGGTGGTGTAGTCCTTGGCGATGAACGCATAGGACGGCAGCGCGTACATGTGCTGCGCCACCAGGCTGGTCACGACTCCCAGGGCAGCCAGGGCGAGGCCCAGCTGGAAGTGGAGGGAGTTGTTGACGGTGTCGTAGAGGCCCTTGTGGCCGGCGCCCAGGTCACCAGGGGTGCCCTTGGGGGGGTTGTGGGCGTCGAGGATCTCGCGGATCGAGTGGCCGATACCGAAGTTGGTCCGGTACATGTGGCCGGCGATCACGAAGATGCAGCCGATGGCCAGGTGGTGGTGGGCGATGTCCGTGAGCCACAGCGCTTCGGTCTGGGGGTGGAAGCCACCCAGGAAGGTGAGGATCGCGGTGCCTGCTCCCTCAGAGGTCCCGAACACCTGATTGGCGGTGTCGGGGTTCTGGGCGTAGACCCCCCAGTTGCCGGTGAAGAACGGAGCCAGACCGGCGGGGTGGGGTGCCACCGAGAGGAAGTTGTCCCAACCGACGTGCTGTCCCCGGGATTCGGGGATGGCCACGTGGACCAGGTGACCGGTCCAGGCGATGGAGCTGAAGCCGAACAGCACAGCCAGGTGATGGTTGAGCCGTGATTCAGCGTTCTTGAACCAGGCCAGGGAAGGCAGGAACTTGGGCTGGAGATGGAGCCAGCCGGCGAACAGAGCCCATGCCGACAGGATCAGCATGAAGATGGAACCCTGGTAGAGCTCCGTGTTGGTCGTCATGCCGATCGTGTACCACCAGTGGTACAGACCGGAATAGGCGATGTTCACCGGGGAGGAGGCGCCCGCCTGGGTGAAGGCGTCGATGGCGCCCTGGCCGAAGTGGGGATCCCAGATCGCGTGAGCGATGGGACGGACGTGCAGCGGATCGGCGACCCACTGCTCGAAGTTGCCCTGCCAGGCGATATGGAACAGGTTGCCCGAAACCCAGAGGCCGATGATCGCCAGGTGACCGAAGTGGGTGGAGAACAGCTTTTGGTAAAGCCGCTCCTCCGTCATTCCGTCATGGCTCTCGAAGTCGTGAGCCGTGGCGATGCCGTACCAGATACGGCGGGTTGTCGGGTCCTGTGCCAGACCCTGGCTGAACGAAGGAAATTTCGTTGCCATTGGGAAAGGTCAGGTGGAGGTCAGCCGACCGCGATGAGTCGGGACAGGAAGAAGGCCCAGGTGGTCGCGATACCGCCCAGCAGGTAATGGGCGACACCGACGGCACGGCCTTGGGTGATGGAAAGCGCCCGCGGTTGGATGGCGGGAGCCACCTTCAGCTTGTTGTGAGCCCAGACGATGGACTCGATCAGCTCCTGCCAGTAGCCGCGGCCACTGAAGAGGAACATGAGGCTGAAGGCCCAGACGAAGTGGGCACCCAGGAACATCAGACCGTAGGCGCTGGAGGACGAGCCGTAGCTGTTCAGCACCTGGGCGGCCTGGGCCCACAGGAAGTCCCGGAGCCAACCGTTGATGGTGATGGCCCCTTGGGCAAAGTTGCCGTTGGTGATGTGCTGGACGCTGCCGTCAGCATTGACGGTGCCCCACACGTCGCTCTGCATCTTCCAGCTGAAGTGGAAAATGACGATCGACAGGGAGTTGTACATCCAGAACAGGCCGAGGAACACGTGGTCCCAGGCCGACACCTGACAGGTACCGCCACGGCCGGGGCCGTCGCAGGGGAAGCGGAAGCCCAGGTTCGCCTTGTCGGGGACGAGGCGGGAGCTGCGCGCGTAGAGCACACCCTTCAGCAGGATCAGCACGGTGACGTGGATCGTGAAGGCGTGGATGTGGTGGACCATGAAGTCGGCCGTTCCCAGGGGGATCGGCGCAGCGGCCACCTTGCCGCCGACGGCGACGACAGCGCCGTTGAACACTTCGCTCACACCGGCCAGCGCATTGGGAGCGGTGGTGCCGGCGGCTGCGGCGTGCAGGCCCTGGATCCATTGCGCGAAGACGGGCTTCAGCTGGATCGCGGTGTCGCTGAACATGTCCTGGGGACGTCCCAGGGCACTCATGGTGTCGTTGTGGATGTAGAGGCCGAAGCTGTGGAAGCCCAGGAAAATGCACACCCAGTTGAGGTGGCTGATCAGGGCATCACGGGCTTTCAGCACCCGATCCAGCACGTTATCGATGTTCTTGGCCGGGTCGTAGTCGCGGATGAGTGCGATGGCCGCATGGGCACCGGCTCCGACGATCAGGAAGCCGCCGATCCACATGTGGTGGGTGAACAGCGACAGCTGGGTCGGGTAGTCGATACCGATGTAGGGATACGGAGGCATCGCATACATGTGGTGCGCCACGATGATCGTGAGCGAACCGAAGAGCGCCAGGTTCAGACCCAGCTGGGCGTGCCAGGAGGTGGTGAGGAATTCATAGAGCCCATCGTGACCTTTGGGCGCGGGGAACAGCAGGGGATCACCCTTCTGGCCCTCGAGAATTTCCTTGATGCTGTGGCCGATGCCCCAGTTGGTGCGGTACATGTGGCCAGCCACGATGAACAGCACCGCGATCGCCAGGTGGTGATGCGCGATGTCGGTCATCCAGAGGCTGCCGGTCACAGGATTCAGACCACCCTTGAAGGTGAGGAAATCGCTGTAGGCGGCCCAGTTGCCGGTGAAGAAGGCGGAGATCCCCGCGCCGAAGCCGGGGAACAACTGGGTCAGCAGATCCTGGTTGAGAAACTCGTGGGGGAGCGGGATGTCGGCCACCGAAGCGATGGTCTTGCCGTTCAACACCAGCGGGCTGCCGGCGTCGATGGCGTCCATCAACTGGGTGGTGGGCAGCGACACGTGCAGCAGGTGACCTGTCCAGGACAGGGACCCGAGCCCGAGCAGGCCGGCCAGGTGGTGGTTGAGCATGGACTCAACGTTCTGGAACCACTCCAGCTTCGGCGCTGCCTTGTGGTAGTGGAAGACACCGGCGTTGAGCATCAGGCCGGCCATCACCAGGGCACCGATGGCGGTGCACAGGAGCTGGAACTCGTTGGTGAAACCCCAGGCTCTCCACACGTGGAAGAGGCCGGAGGTGATCTGAATGCCGTGGAAGCCGGCACCCACATCGCCATTGAGAATTTCCTGACCGAAAATCGGCCAGACCACCTGGGCACTGGGCTTGACGTGGAGGGGGTCGGCCAGCCAGCCGGTGTAGTTGGAGAAGCGGGCTCCGTGGTAGAAGGCGCCGCTCAACCAGATGAAGATGACGGCCAGATGGCCGAAGTGAGCGCTGAAGATCTTCCGGGAGACCTCTTCAAGATCGCTCGTGTGGCTGTCGAAATCGTGAGCGTTGGCGTGGAGGTTCCAAATCCAGGTGGTGGTTTTGGGACCTTTGGCGAGGGAGCGATCGAAGTGCCCGGGCTTGCCGAGAACATCGAAGTCGACGGGAACGGGGTTCCGGTCAACCATGTCCTTCGCCGTTTTCCCACGCTCTGGTGGGCTGATGGTCATCGAGACGTTCCTCGAGGGACGGGGTCGAGGTGGAGGTCCACCCCTTCGACGGACGCCGGGGACAGGTCATGCGACCGTCCCGGCCCCATCGGTGGGCCCCATGGCCGGGAAGCCCCGACCATGGGCACCAGTCGCGATGGGGGAGAAATCCCTTGCCACGACTGGGGCTTTGGGCCCCGAAAGGGGACCGCTGGCGGAAGTATAGGGGTCGAAAACAAGGCGAATCGGCCGCCAGTTACAAAGGTTTAATCCCAGCGGTTCCAAGGCTGCGACTGCGGTCTGGCGACATGTTGTCAACAACGTAACAATCAGGAAAACCACGGGGTTTCTATAACCCCTTGCTGCATTTTGCAGCGATTTCAACAGCCGTTTACCCCTCTTCGGGCCCCGAAGCAGAATGGCTCGACGAACGACGGAGAGCGCGTGGGCGACAGGGGTGAGGGGCTTGGGGCCACGGCTCGGGCGGTCCGTAGGTACTTCTGCCGAGCCGGTCTGCTGGCGGCCGCCCTGCTGCTGGTGCTCACCCTGGCGCCTCCCGCCGCCCTCGCCTTCTCCCTGCCGGGCCGACGGTCCGCCTCCCCGGCCCCAACCACCCCCGCCATGGGGCGCACCAGCCAGCAGGAGGTGGCCCCACCCCTGGCGGTGCAGCAGCTGCAGGAGGCCCTGGAGGGGCGACGCCCGCGGGTGGAGATCCTTTCCCCCACCGACGGTGCCCTGCTGCCGGCCGGTCCCTGGGCCCTGCAGCTGCGGGTGGAGGACTGGCCCCTGGTGGACGCCGGCCCCCTCGGGCTCGGACCCCACGTGGTGGTGCAACTGGATGGGAATCCCCCCCTGCCGCTGACCGGCACCAGCACCACCATGCGGCCCCTGGAACCGGGCAGCCACCGGCTCACGGTCTATGCCGCCAGGCCCTGGGGCGAGGCGGTGAAGAGCCCCGGCGCCCAGCGCCAGATCCGGCTGCACAGGGTCGCGGCCAACCCGTTGAGCCAACCCGCGCCGGGCAGCCCCCAGCTGATCGCCGTCAGTCCCCGGGGAACGGCGGCCGGCACGCCCCTGCTGCTCGACTGGCTGCTGCTGGAGGCCCCGCTGCAGAACCTGCGCAGTGGTGACGCCAGCTGGCGGCTGCGGGTGAGCATCAACGGGGACAGCTTCCTGGTGGATCAACAGACACCCCTCTGGCTGGAGGGCTGGCGCAACGGCAGCAATGCCGTCCAGCTCGACCTGCTCGATGGCCTTGGCGAGCCCCTCAACGCCCCCTTCAACAGCCTGGTGGCGGAGGTGACCGTGGAGCCCGGCGCCGCCGCCCCCCGCTGGCTGGGGGGCCGGCTGGCGCCTGGCGAGCTGGCCAGCCTGCTGGGTGAGGCCCCGCCACCCGCCCCGCCGGAGCCGCAGCAGCCGGAGCCGACGCCGGAGCCAGACCCCCAACCGGATCCCGAACCAACGCCAGAACCGGAGTCGGAGTCGGAAGCCCCCACCGACGCCCCACCCGTCAGCACGCCCGAAAGCGGGGCCCAGTTCGAGCTCGGGGTCGAATCCCCGGGGGACAGCGCAGAGCCCCAGCCCGAACCTCCCGTCCCGGCGGAATCAATACCTCCGTCCCCCCTGGCCCAGGCGCCCCTGGGTGGGAGCGTGGAGCCATGAGCGGCACCCAGGGTCCCATCGTCGGCCTCGGCTTCGGCCCGGCGGCCGCACCGCTGCTGCATCGGCTCGCCCAGGCCGGCCTGCTGGAGACGGTGCGCGGCCCGGGGGATGGGGCGGCGGCCGACTGGCTGGCGGAGCGGTGGGGGTCCGCCGGAGCGGTGGTGGCCGTCGGGGCCTGCGGCCTGGTGACCCGGCTGATCGCCCCCCTTATCACCGAAAAGGACAGCGATCCGGCCGTCCTGGTGGTGGATCCGCAGGGGCGTTTCGTGGTGTCGCTGCTGGGGGGCCACCACGCCGGTGGCGATCGGCTCAGCCAGGAGATCGCTGCCCTGCTGGGGGGCGAGGCCGTGCTCACCGGCGCCGGAGCCGCCCTTGGCCGGCTGCCCCTGGATGCCTTCGGCCAGGCCTGGGGCTGGCGCCGGGGAGCGGGCGACTGGCGGCGCCTGATGGTGGAGGCGTCCCGCGACCACGAGACCAGCCTGCGGCAGGAGGGCGGCAACAACCTCTGGCAGACGCTGGAGGGCACGGGCACCACGCTGACGGCCGGCCCGGCGGACCTGGTGATCAGCCCCCACGGCGGCGATGGCTGCCGGTGGCATCCCCCCACCCTGTGGCTGGGTGTCGGCTGCGAACGGGACACGAGCCTGTCCGTGCTGGAACGGCTGGTGGCGGAGGGCCTGGAGCAGCAGGGACTGGCCCCCGAGGCCGTGGCCGGCCTGGCCAGCATCGATCGCAAGGGGGATGAGCCCGCCCTGCTGGCCCTGGCGGAACAG
>QLAH01000586.1_pt1 | contig 16490 bp, 15 predicted proteins | sample 4693081 | NCBI WGS metagenome assembly QLAH01 (sample SAMN09425401, study PRJNA476045) | Lake water metagenome, whole genome shotgun sequencing project.
ATCGGTGAAAAAGGAAGACCTTACTGCAGTGGAGGAAGTGATACAAAGCTATGGCCAACTGTACGAGCTGATAGGCGAAGTAACCGACGGTGCCGTGTGGGTGGACAGTGAGCAATGGGGCTACATTGGCGGCTGGAAAGACCGCTACGATACTGCAATAGAAAATATACTGAAGGGGCATGAAGAAGATCATGCATTGATGGCATTGTAAGATTGAATTACGAATTATCAATTACGAATTACGGGTATAATACCTGGAGCATTGGTGGTAGTTTGCAGTGGCAGGTTGAATTGCTCAAAACATTAGTGCATAGCGGCTGGTTTTCGGATATTATTGGGTTTATCTTATATTTGTCAATTGGGGTTGCACCCTTGAGGTGGCTTTGGGTAAACTATACTAAAGCTATAAAAATAAGGTGCAACTTACAACTATGACAATATTGAGCATCCGAATAACCTAAAATGGCCTCAATTACATTTATTGATACCGAAATTGAACCAAAAAGCCGGCAGATTCTCGACATAGGCGGCATAAAAAGCGATGGTAATTCCTTTCACAAAACCTCGGTGCCCGATTTTTTACAATTTTTAAAGGGAAGCCGCTTTGTATGCGGCCACAACATTATTCATCATGATGTAAAATTTATAGAAAGGGAACTGGCAACTGCAGGGATAGATTCGGCCAATATTATTGATACCTTGTACCTATCTCCGTTGCTGTTTCCCACAAAACCTTACCATGCGCTGTTAAAAGATGATAAGCTTCAATCGGACGATTTTAACAATCCATTGAATGACTGCCTTAAGGCAAAGGATTTGTTTTATGATGAGGTTGCAGCATTCAAAAATACCGAGAAGCCAACACTGCCGCAATAATGAAGGAGTATGTATCCTTCCTCTCTATACCCAACACAGCCAATGATACCATTGGTTTAAGAAAGAATACCGACTTCATTCAACAAATGATGCAGCAAAGAGGAATTCAAAATATTCAACTATTACAAGCCAACACGCCCAATACAGCACCCGTTGTGTATGGTGAAGTGAATACACCTGGCGCAACCAAAACACTGATTTTTTATGCACACTACGATGGGCAACCTGTAAACCCAGCACAATGGGCAAAAGGATTAAAACCCTTTGAACCGAAACTATACACCAATGCTTTAGATAAAAAAGGTGAACCAATTGAATTCCCCAACAACAATAACTACCAACCAGATTATCGTATTTATGCAAGAGGAGCATCCGATGACAAAGCAGGTGTAGCTGCTATTTTAAATGCTTATGCCGCAATTAAACAATCGAACCTACCATTACAATACAACCTAAAGTTTTTCTTTGAAGGTGAAGAAGAAGCGGGTTCTCCGCACTTAGACCAGATACTAAAAAAATATGCCCCGCTATTACAATCCGATTTATGGATTATCTGTGATGGACCAGTTCATCAATCAGGAAAAAAACAAATTGTATTTGGCGTTAGGGGTGATACCCATTTAGACTTAACAGTCTATGCTTCTAAGCGTCCATTGCACAGTGGGCACTATGGCAATTGGGCTCCTAACCCTGCGCTACAATTGGCTACTTTATTAGCTAGCATGAAAAACGAAAAAGGCAGGGTTACCATCAAAGGTTTTTATGATGATGTAACACCACTAACTCCAACTGAGAAAAAAGCTTTGCAAGAAGTACCACCCGTTGATGCACAAATGAAAGCAGAGTTGGGATTCAATACCGCTGAAATGCAAGGCCTATCACTGGGTGAATCCATCAACCTTCCTTCATTAAATATCAATGGAATTCAGAGTGGCAATGTAGGCAAATTGGCATCTAATCAAATTCCCACATTTGCCACTGCTGTATTAGACTTAAGATTGGTATTGGGCAACGACTGGAAAAGACAACAACAAAAAGTAATTAATCATATTAAGGCCCAAGGTTTCCATATAATCAATAATGAACCAACAGATGCAGAAAGAAAACAATATGCTAAACTGATTAAAATTGCACCTGGCGCAGATGGCATGAATGCACAACGTACGCCAATGGATTTACCCATGGCACAAAAAGTAATTAAAGCAGTGAAGTCTACCACTGCAGATCAAGTGGTATTACAACCTACCATGGGTGGCAGCCTTCCGCTCTATTTATTTGAACAAATTCTAAAAGCAAGAACCATCACTGTTCCAATTGCCAATCACGATAACAACCAACACGCCGAGAACGAAAATATTCGATTGAAGAATTTCTTTGAAGGAATTGAAACCATGGCAGCGTTGATGTTGATGGCTAAGTAAAACATACCGCTACCCCATCATTCGCCTTTGCATCAAGTCTACTATTCGCTTTGGAACACCATGAGATAAAGCAGATTTAACAAAGAATGGTATAGTATCTTGTATTTCTTGAATCACTTTTTTATACTGTTTAACAGCATATTTTTTAGCCACTGCTTCAACATCTTTCCAAAGAATATCAACACGCTTTCCATTGACAGATAATGCGCGTGAATGATTCAAAAAATTAAGTTCAGGATTGAGTGAATAAGTCAAGTCATATGCAGGTCCAAGACGCCATGCGTCGGTATCAGAATTGTAAACGAAACTATGGTTTTTTAAATGATCATCGTGATTCGCAAATACTAAATTAAAGACCATTCTTCTGAATAGCTGCTCAACATCTTTGTGTGGACATTTCAGAAACAACATCAAATCAAAGATGTTTTCATAAGCCGAATCAGCTGGCTTAGTATAATCTAAGCCAGTTAATCCAGATACAGTTAACGTATGATTTTTTGATCCGTTCATTCGATCAAATCGAAGTGTAGCAAAATGTTTGTTGTCAATCAATTTAGCATCCATCATGTCAATACCAACTGATTTAGCCGCAAGCCAGTAACAGTATTCAACTACTTCTCTTGAATAACCTTTTTGATCACCAATATCTAGTTTCACTAAATAATGACGATGGTATATATCAGTCAACAAATCGCCTGGAACAATAGCGCCAGTTGCAATATTTTCAGATACAAGAATTTTTGGACGCATACCGCCAGCAGAACTACCTATTTTAAAAATAGTCAACAGGGCTGCATGATTCATTGAATCTGCAAAAGTTGATTGTTTCTGCTCAAGAACTTGTTTTACTAAATCGGCCATTTCACTGATATCAATAGTAGCATCCAAAGGCACTTTTTTGCTAGGATGATATTCAAGCGCCCCCATTCCCCTATTACCAATATATGCCAACTGCTCTAAAACTGAAATAGATTCAAAGTCTTTTGCTGTTGTTTCCATCCAAGTTTTAAAAATGATGTTCCCAAACATATCTGGAAGTGAATCAGCAAAAAGAGGTGGTAACCCTCTGAAAATATCAGAATGAAATTGACTAAATACCTGTGTGGGTTGAATTCGCCGAATGATCAAAGGAAATAAATTCAACCACTTATTGGTTTTTAAAAATGTAGGATTGTATTGAAAAGATGATTTTTTTAAATTTTCATCATATCCAAGTAGGCCAATCTCTTCGCCTTCAAAAACAACAGATAGCAATTGATTCTTTGCCATAGTTTAATATAAAGAGGGTTGTTGATTCAACAAGGTTTGTTCTTTGAAAAAATCATGAATCAATGCTAGTTGATCAAAATGTTGCAACACTTTTAAAACAGTATCCAAAGTTGGATTTTTACCCGCTTCCATATTTTGTATGGTAAGGCGAGAAAGACCGAGTAGTTCAGCCAATTCAGCCTGTGTTAATCCCGCCTGATTTCTGAGTACTTTACAAAGTTCCCCAACCTGGGTTTTAACCTGATTGATGGTAATTAACTGGAACATAAAAGCATATTATAATATGCAATTTAAGCTATTTAAACCAAAATGTCAATTAAAATATACATTTAATTGCTGAAATTACCCAATTCCTTGTCCCAATTATAATCATTAAATTGAATGGAATACTCTGAAAAATCGCGCTGAAACACTTTCTTTAGCAAGGCTTTGATCCCTTTGGTACCACCAAAATCGCCCTTAAACCAAGAGAGGATTTTGCTGACCGTCACCTGTTTTTTGTCATCATCAATGACCGACTCCCCTTTCATAAACGACATAGTAGCCATATCTAATTGCCGATCAATATTGGCATATCTGTAAAACGCAATCGGCGGACAACTCTTGGCTCCACAATTCAAAGCAAAATGAATGCGGCAATCAATTGAATCTACTGCTAATTCTTTGATAGCTTTTTGAGGTAAAAACTGCGGCAAATAACCCATACTCCACTTCCAACGATACTTACGAAGTATGCCATGCTCAATATCATCTAAGCTCAAGCTTAACCCAGCCAATGGAATTAATTTTTCCGTAAATATTTTAGGCCTGGTCTTATTCAAACGAATCGCCAAAATTTGATACCATGCGTTATACATATTTACCCAAAAGGTTTTTTTAGCAGCATCATTGTTAAGCCCTTCTAATAGTTGGTTATAACTTAAACCAGACAATGCTTTTTCTACTGCTTTGCTATCCGCTTTAATCTTCACTTTATACAACAACTCCCCAGATAGTTTCAAGATAGAATCAGCCATTGGGTTGATCATAGCCGCCGCTTCACCACTAGCCCGCTGAGGTTGTTTAAAAGGCATAGCACCATAACACCAAAAAGCGATAACACTCAACAATAAAATGAAAATAATTAATCCTTTCAAGTAAAATATTTTATTGAAGTTCCGCTTTAATTGTTCAATAACAAACAAAAATGATGTAATTTATAAACCGATTAATTCAATTGTTATAAATGAAAAAAACAATCATTCAACAGGTTATTCTGTTCATTTTATTTCATGTTTTAATAGTGCCAAACTTAAACGCCCAAGGGAAAACCACTTTAGTAGATGGGCACCATTTAGCAGGACTCAACTTAACACTAGGGCATACTACTTCTATACCATTAAATTATTTTGTTAAACAACAAGGATCTAGTTTAAGTAACCCTATCCCTGGATTTAATATTGATGTACCCTATTCTGATGGAAACATTACCATAAATGGCATCATGAGTGATGCAGCAATTGCAATTGACTGGTGGACACTTTTTGGAGAACCTGCAGAACAATATCTTTTCACCTGGAAAGCAAAAGACTTTTACGAGATAATCTCCTTGGATGCAACTGGATCCAGTACAATTAAAAGAACTGTCAACAAAAATGACCTCAAAAAATATCCTGACTTATTACTCAGATATGAAAACATCAAACCAAGTGAAATAGAATTTGAAATACAATGGGGTTTAGAAGACAGAGACGTATTTAGTCTTACAGGAATGTCTTTTACCTCCTATTATGGTGTAAGAAACAGTTTCAAAACAAAAGTATCTTCAGCTAATATATTAATTGAAACAAGCGGCAAAACTCCGTTTGGTGTACCAGGAATTAGACAAGGAAATGGCGAAGCGTTTTTTGGACTAGAAAAAAACTTCCCAAAAGACAAATTGAAAAGCCTAATGCAATTATTTACCAAAGCACCTTATCAATATATCAATGCAGTAATTGTCACCAAAATAAAGTGGCCAGTAGGCGAAATGAAAGCGATAGCAGATAAGTATGATCAATATGAAAGAGGTGAAGCAACTCCTTCCCCAACACAAATCATCAACGAAGAGCTAAGAAAAAATCAGAATCTAACCGCTTACAACAACAATGATTTCTGGGGGGATGCTTATGAAGATGAGTTTAAGCCATTTGAGATAAAAAATGACTATAGTGGGAAAAGACAAAACGTGGTCACAGACAATAAAATTATTTATTCAGTAGATCCCTCACAATATCAACTTAACTACTTTTCAACAAATAAACGATTTATTACAAAATGGGACACTAGGAACAAGACCTATCAAATTATTAATAGCAAAGGTGTAGTTCAATCCATAGATGGATACAATATTTTTGAAAAAATACAAGGAAACGATATATATATTTATAAAAGAGATTATAGAAGAGTTAGATTATTGGCGAAACTTTCTGGTATAATGGGGCCTGATGGTTCATTAGATTTTGATTCAATGAATAAAGCCATTGACGCATTAAATAGTTGGGACGATGGTTACACCAGAAAAGAAAAAGAAAATATAAAAGCAGGTCGTGAAATATACAGGCTTAGCACCTATTTAAGCAGTAGAAACAGTCCTTACGGGGTTGGCTCATTTAAAAAATACTTATTAAATGAAAACCTTAAAATAGTTAATTCAAGCATCGTCTTTCAATATTTTGCTGAAAACGACTATAAGTAAAATCAATTAAAAGAATCAAGAACAACAACATGAAATTTCAATATACAAGGTTTAGCATCATCATATGCTTGATTTTTATGACGCTAAATATTTGTGGACAAAACGCTACAAATACGTTTAATTTGGCAAAACAATATTTTGAACAAGGCAATTATTCATCAGCCATTCAAAATCTAAAATCCATCGAATACCAAATAGGCTCCAATCCAAAAACACAATCTCTACTAATTTATTCTTATGTTGCTAGTAAGGATTACACCAATGCCAAAATTGAGTTAGAGAAATTTAAAAAGTTAATCGGCTTTAAACGCACAGAACCGATACAAGCCGTTCTAAAATTAGAACCTGAAATAAATAGCGGAGTACAAAATGCAGACCAAAACTACAGACAAAACATTTTGGCTAAACGAATGGCAGAAGCCAGAAATATTGTAGAGAGGGAAATAAACACTAATAACAACAAAAGAATTGCACTTAACAATCAATTCAACAATTTAAAAGAACAAGCAACAAAAAATGCTAACCCAGTTGACATTGCTAGTGCCTTATCAACTTTAGATTATTCTAAAAGAACTGAACTTCAAAAGTCGCTTAGAAAAGAAAAAAAAATCATACGAAAATGGGAAGTTCAATACACAGACAAAAATTTAACACATATAGTAAAACTCAATTATTATGAATATAACGGACATGGAGATTTAATTAAATCCCTAACAAAAGAATTTGGGGATGTCAGTAATATAGCCTTTAGCGATTTCCCTTTATTTGAAAAAAAAATGATTACTACTGCCTATATTGATGAAATAGAAAATAAACAAGAATATTCGTTCATTACTAACAATCAAATCATCCCATTAAAAAGAGACAATCAGTCCTCCTTTCAAAAAGTTATTAATTACTATACGCAAAAAACGAATACAGGATTGTACCACGATTCAAACCTACGCTATCAATGGAAAAATCAAAATGGGAAAATTGTAAAAGACTCTATCATCGAAAAGAATAGATTATCAATTAATAATTACAACCAAACTTTCATATCGAATTCAACTTACACGAATGGTAGATTGTCGAGTTATGTCTACACAGAAATAGCAAGAACAAGTAATATAGCAAATGAAAAAACCACTTACAAATCATATGAAAATACTGGCGTAGTGACAACATACAGTTCAACTGAAAAAAAATATACAGATTTAGACGATGTTTATAGTGAAAAATTTACCAATACCAATATAAACGATATTTTCAAATATGATATCTATGGCAATATCCAATACCAAGACCGATTTTTTTCAAGTTATGGAACAACCGAGTATCAATATTTTTTCAACTTTTATGATTATTCTGACGGCCACAAAACGGCAATTAGCGAATACATCAATCAAGTCAATGCGAATAGACCGTCTTTCAAAATTTATTCAAAGAGAGAACTTACAGAGCACTTACACTTAGGAATTACAAACTACAAAAAATCTAACCTTCCGGAAGCAAAAAGGCTTTTGAGTATTTGTTTCAATAAAGACAGCAGTAATATTGAATACAATTATTGGATGGCAAAATTATACATCAGTGCAAACGCATTAGAAAAAGCAAAGCAGACCATCAATAAAATATTAACGCTGGATCCATCCTTTTCACCTGCATATGAATTGTTGGGAAATATTTATATTAAAAGTTCTAAAACTCAAACAGAAGCCCTTGAATATTATAAATTGGCTGCGGAATGGGGAGTAACATCAAAAATAAAAACACTAGAAGCTTATAAGACCAAATTCAAATTAGACAAAAATTTATTTGAAGATGAAAACAGTCAAGAGCCGATTGAAATTGACAATATGATTTTTGAATGCGATGAAGAGAAGAAATACTACGCCAAAATATTGAAAGTTGACAATCGCATTGATTTCCAGTTTTTATCAACAACAGATCGAAACAGTGGCTATGGACCGAGTATAGAATTGAAACAATCCAGAAAAAATCCAAACTTATACATTTGGAAAACCAATCCCAATTACCGGCTTGTCGTAACCAAAAACTTTATCATTTACTTTACCCCTGATGGGCACAACCTTTTTAAACCAATCAATTGATCATGACCAAATTTAAAATCAATCCAACATACAGCATTATGCATCAATTGAACTATGTCAAGTTGTTTTGTTTTGCAATAGTGATATTAATCATCATCACTCCCCTATCCGCTCAACAACCATTTCATTATACCATACAAGTACACCCAAATCAGGAAAGCAGAAGCAAAATCCTATTTATTGAATACGAGATTGGGGGTCAAAAAATAAAAGACAGCATCCTTCTTTCCAACAAATCAAATGCGTTACGAAAAAGCTTGCCTCAACCAGTAGCTGCCAATATTTATACCAACGATAAAACCATACCATCAGAAAACGTTTTTTTAGCCAACAACTTGATCAACTTAACGCTCAATGCGAAAAACATCAGCATACCTAAAACAAAACTGCAACAAGATTTTGCTGACTTAACTGCCAATGATCAAATTAGACCAACGTACTTTCCACTCTATGGAGAACTATCAGCCAAAAATGATACAGCCGGACTTAATAAACTATCCATCATTTTTGACAGCTTAAAAAAGGATGATGTAAAAAAATCACTGGCTTTCTTTAAACTGAATCGTACAAGTCTCTTGAGTTTATTTGCGTTCTCCAGATTCACCAGTTTCTTTGCAGATTACAGCAAGGTTAAAAAAGACTATTTACAATTGCCTCTATGGGCAAAAAACAGTCCTGATGGAAAAAATATATTGGCTAAAATTCAAGGGGCACAATCGGCGCAACTCAATACCATTGCCAAAAACTTTTCACAGTTATCAAATACGGGTAAAACAATTAGACTATCTAATTTCAAAGGCAAATACCTCCTGCTTGATTTTTGGGCCAGTTGGTGTGCACCCTGTAGGAAAGAACACCCCAATTTGATGAATGTGTACAATACATTTAAAGGAAACCAATTTGAAATCATTGCCGTATCCTTAGACAACAACAAACAAGATTGGGTCAATGCCATCCAACAAGACAAGATCAATTGGATTCAGATTTCCGATTTAAGAGGACAACAAAATGCCATTGCCTTGCAATATGGCGTGCAATCGGTACCTGCTAATTTCTTGATAGACCCCAATGGCGTGATTATTGGCAAAAACTTAAGTCCAGAAGCATTGAGGGAAAAATTAGCGACGCTGATCAAACTGTAACATCCCCCCCACTCATCCGTTTTAGCGGCATGAAATACATGAGCGCCCTCTTGGTCTTCCTATGCCTTACATTGACTAGTTACCCACAAACGAAACAGAGTCAAAACAAACAGACATTCATAACCACCGACCTCAACCATTATTGGGCCGCTTATGATCAAATTGTACAAACAAAAGACAGTGCCAAACAAATCAAGCTTATACAAGACTTGTACATCAATAAAGCCAGCGAGGGATTAAAGCAAATGATTCTAGCCAAGGGATATACCGCTGCGGAATACATTCATCAGATCAATTCCTATCCATTGTTTTGGCAATCGTTAAGAAAAAACACTATCCAACTCAATCAGTATTACCCGGCGATCAACCAAGGCATTGCAGAATTTATTTCTTGTAAAGTAACAGGACAGCCTTCTACTACGCCTGCCATTGCATTTGGCAAAGACAATGAAGCCAAAGTAGTAGAACAATTTATAAAAGACGTTTTCAATTTCACCAATGATGACAATTGGTTATGGGGACGCAACAACAATCACTTGAAAGTAAGAGACATTGGTTATTACATTGGTTATGAAATAGCAGAACGCTATTACAATGAAAGCCAAAACAAAACAGCCGCCATTAAAACATTAATTGAATTAGACTATACCAATGAAAAAGAGGTAGAGCGAATTGTTGATCAGTCGAACCTATTGCCAGCCTCACTAGAAAAGCTATATGAATCATACGATCAACAAAGACCAACCATTATCAATATGAGTCCATTCAAGAATGGAAGTACAAATGTTGAATCGGGCTTAAGAACCATTACGATATATTTTTCTGAACCAATGATCACGTATAATACAGGCGTTGATAATGGCCCCTTGGGCGAACAATACTTTCCAAAAATGTTGCCCAATCGCAGCTTTTCAACAGATGGATTGTCTTGGACGTTTACGGTTGATTTAAAACCCAATCAACAATACCAGATACTGATTTCAAATAATTTTAGAAAAGCAAATGGGGTAAGACTAAAACCGTACTTAATTGATTTTAAAACCAAATAAATATTTATTTCATATTCCGATTCAGAACACTAATTAATAATTTTTTTACCGTTTCCATTTCTTCAGCTTTGCTTGCAGCAACTAATAAAGTGATACTTGCAAGTGCTTCATTACTGATTAAAGGTTGATTATTCTTATTATATAAAAGCTCATTACGCTCTAGAAACAATAAAAAACAAGCCGCTGCAATTCTCTTGTTGCCATCGACGAAAGCATGGTTTTTAACCACTAGGTAAAGCAACGTTGCCGCCTTTTCCTCTATAGATGGGTATGCATCCTTATCCCCAAAACTTTGTTTAATCTGATTTACTGCACTCTCAAAACCCTTGTCCTTTTGTTTGCCAAATATGTCGGATTTAAAATCAGAACGCATTTGATTTAACAAATCTAAATACTCATTAAGATCGGGGTGTTTTGCAATTTGATTGTGGTTTCCTTTCGTATCAAGTGACTCATGATCATAATCATCTAAAAGCTGTAAACCCAAATTAAATGAATTCAACCAACCGAAATTATCAGATGTATCTATTTTCTCTTCAATTACTCTACTTAGAATTCTGATTCCATCATGCAAAATTTGAATCTCTTTGTTTTTCTGTTCTAGTCTTTTATTGTTTATTGCAATACCCTCTACTAGGAAATCTTTGAGAACCTGTGAGGCCCACTGCCTAAACTGGGTACCTCTTACAGATTTAACTCTATATCCCACAGAAATGATTACATCAAGATTATAAAGTTTTGTTTTGTAACGCTTCCCGTCGGCAGCAGTTGTCAAGGATTCCTTGACAACTGAAAATGACTCTAACTCTTTCTCTTTAAAGCAATTATTAATATGTAGACTTATGTTTTGCTTGGTTTGGCCAAATAAGTCTGCCATTTGCTGTTGAGTTAACCAAACAGTATCATTCTCAAATTTTACATCAATTTGAGTTTTTTTATCTTTTGACTGATATATAATTACTTCATTCACCTCAGACAAATTTATGTCATATGACATTTATTCAAATATAATAAAAATCAATTTTAAAACCGCTCCCCATGCGTCTGCTTCACAATAGCACGCACCAAAAAAGGAAAGGGTTTTAGCATCGCAATAAACAAATTGGTCATCCAAGTTTTACCAAAAAACCGTTGCACCCATCTGCCTACTTTTAATCGCTGGGCAAATGTTTTAGACCATGCATTACTATACTGTTGCTCCATAGCCTCCCTACTGAGTTCATTGCGCAAAAAAGGTGCGATGGCTTCATAAGCCAGCTTTGATCCATGTAATGCCATACTCATGCCATTCCCACATAAAGGGGTAATCATACCTCCTGCATCGCCCACCATTAATACATGGTTTTCAACTAATGATTTTTGTTCAAAAGAAATCTGTGCAATGGTTACTGGTGCTTCATACAAATGCACTGCTTTTTCTAAAATATCTTTTAAATAAGGATTGGCCTTTAATACCAATTGCTCCATCGCTTCAATGGAGCTTCCATGCGTTTTTAAATTATGAGCAGTAGTTAAATAACACAAACAAGTTTTACCATCTTCAATATTGGAGATACCACAATAGCCATCTTTAAAATTATGCAAAGCAATTAAATCGTTCGGCCATTCAATATCAATATGGTACTTTACCCCAATAAAATTATCCAACTGTTTTTGCTTACCTAAAATAAAAGGTCGCTTCCACTTCACATCTAAATTGCTGCGCTTACCAAAACTGCCCACTGCTATTCGCGATTGAATCATCCCTATTGAAGCATGTACCCTAAATTCATCTGCTTCAAATACAATATCATCTACTTTTACGCCTGCTTCAACTCTTACTCCCAAGCCTTTTGCCAACTTATATAATTCCTGATCAATGGTATACCTACTAATGCCAAAGCCTCCTAAATCTAAGGGCTGTTCAATATGGTTTCCGTTGGGTGCAGTTACCATTAACCGATTCACAATCGGCAATTGTAACTTACTTAAAGGGATACCCAAGCTTTCAATAAAATCCCAACTTTCTAAACTGATGTATTCCCCACATACTTTATGAAATGGATATTGCTCTTTCTCAAACAACACCACACTAAATCCAGCTTTAGCCGACTGTATAGACAGTGCCAATCCGGCTAGCCCACCGCCAACTATTGCAATATCGTAAACCGTATTATTTGCCATGGCCAGGCTTATTGGTAATGGAGCAAATTAACCACCTAAACGCCCATTTCCATTGTATTTCATAATGTGTAATGCCTGCTTCTACAAACATATTTTCTAACTCTTCTTTACTGAATCCACGCAAGACCGAAAGCGGTGCATCGTTTTTAACTAAATAACTATTAGAGAAAGCACTGGTTAATAATTTAATGGAATGGTAAGCAAAATAATGTCGTTGCAAATCGTTGATAAAATGCCCCAATAATGCATGGGTATTGCACCACTGCAACATCTGAACAAATTGTTGTTTGTCTAAATGATGTCCAAATAAGGAAGAAAAAATAATATGCGGCTGCTGTTGAAATATTGTATGCAAATAGTCGGAGCAAACAAATTCAATTCCTTTATTCTCTTTTCTACTTTGCGCATAAGCAATACAATGCGGATTAATATCTACTCCCATTAACTCCACTTCAATCTGATATAACCTACACCAATCGCGTATTACGCGAAGATTGTCTCCTCCCCCACAACCTATTTCACAAATACGAACAGGGATTCGAGTATTGGCATAATCCAATACATATTTTAATCCTGCAATGGTAATATCATGACCGCCCAATAAAGTATTGATGCGATCCAGCTCTTTCATATTTTGCTGAATTGCTTCAAACGGAATATCATCCCGATCTAGTAATTCTTTTTGATATGATCGTTCGTTAAAATTAGGCATGGGTAGATGCAATAAAAGTTTCCATGGTTAACCCCGGGCCAAATGCTGCACCAAAAATATTGGCTGACTCACCTGACTGAAGGGTATCCATAATTTTCTTCAACACAAACAATACGGTTGGTGAAGACATATTGCCGTATTCTTTTAGTACTTCAAAACTTTGCGTTAGCTCTGGCCCATTAAAATCAAGGCTTTTCGAAATGGCATCGAGTATTCTTTTCCCGCCTGGATGGATGCACCAATATTGAATGTCTTCTTTTGTAATGCTCGCTTTACTCAAAGCCTTATTCATCAAGTTGTCAAAATCTGCTTGAATTAAGTCGGGAACATATCCACTCAGGGTCATTAAAAATCCAGTGGATGCAATCACCCAACTCATATCGTCTTTCCCTTTGGGAACAATTTCTGAATAGAAACTTTTGAGGTGTAATCCTTGCATATCAACATCATCAGATACTACTAACACTGCTGCTGCGCCATCGCCAAATAATAAACTGGAAGCAATATTATCTGCACTCGCTACATCTTGAAAATGTAGGGTACACAATTCGGTGCAAACAATCATGACTTTTGCACTCGATTCAGATTGACAAATGGCATTGGCCATTTTTAATGCATGAATAGCTGCATAACATCCCATAAAATTGATGCTGCTTCTAAAAATATTTTTAGGCAGGTTCAATAATTCTATCAACTCTAAATCTAAGCCTGGTGCACTCATGCCTGTGCAACTCACTGTGATCAAATGCGTAATTGAATCACAATCCATTTGATTGGCTAAACATTTTTCAATCGCTTCCTTTGCCATGGGTGCAGCTGTTGCACCATATAAATTCATTCGTTTTTCAATAGAAGGAATTGGATCAGCAGAACCCACTGGCGGAAAAAAATTCCACTCTGCAGCTTCCTTACTAAAATCGGAAATGGCCGAATAGCGATAGTCAATTCCACTTTGCCTATACAAGAATTTTAATTTCCTAGCTTCTACTGCATCTAACCGATACACTTCTTGCATGAATGTTAATATGCGATTTTGCTCGTGTTGAAATGCAGGTACTGCGGTTCCTATGGATATGATTTTACTCAAAAAGATTCAAAATTAAAATAGTGATAAATGCTAAGTTAGTGCATACAGAAGCAATCAAATTCATTTGCATAGTATACTTAAAATTAGCTGCTGCGATGTCTTTCCAAACCTTATTTGCCCAATAGAAGAAGTACAGTAAGGTAGGTATAAAAAACAGTTGTAACAAAACAAAGCCAGTTATTTGCAATGTACTTAAGAACCAATAGGCCAACAACCCGAAAGAAATTACATAAATAATTGCTGTAAAAATAAATGTACCTCTATAACCCAGCACATAACTAATGGTAGTTACCCCATCGGCTTTGTCGGCTTCGTGCTGGTATATTTGGGTAAGGGGATAAAAGCCTCCGATTAAGCAACTGGCCGCCAGTATCGTTGGCCATGGTGCATTTGTAGCAAGGGTTTCACTACATCCATGGTATACCAACCAATAGGTTACTCCTCCTTGAAAAACCACCACCGTTAAAAATCCTATGATGGGATATTGCTTTAAGCGGATGCCTCTATAACTATATGCCCTGGATACTAAAATGTATAATAACACGCCAATAGAAAAATACATACTCACCAACAAACTCAATAAAACCGCCAATGAATCCATGACAACCGTTACGATGAACAATTGGCGGGTAGGTTGCATCGGCTGCTCTAATCCCCCAATTGGGGTATCATCTTGATCCATGTATGAATTGTATCCATTACTTGCAGGATATACCAATACATGTAATACCATGAACACGATTACCGCATTCAACCAATTAATGGAAGGCACCTGACTCAATGCAAACCAATAAATGGGCATTAAGAAAAAGGAGAAATGAAAACGAAGCAGCTGAATGGTTGATTTTTGCATCTCAGTTTAAGATACGGCAATATTGTTAAAAAGTATCATCTATTAAAACAAATTTGGCATACCCTTGTAATGAGGTTGAACAGTCAACATGCTTTCAAACAACTGAATATAATATGCAAAAAATTTTCTTCACGATTGGTCTATGTTGCTTAAGTTATTTTTCGATGGCACAAAAATATACCCCCTCCGACTCTGAGAGCAAGGTTCAATTTGTGATTAAAAACTTTGGACTAAAAGTAGATGGGCAATTAAAGGGGATTAAAGGATCCATCAGTTTTGATCCCTCCGAACTCAACAACAGCAACTTCAATGTGTCGGTAAATGCCAATACCATCAATACCGACAACACTGCTAGAGACAAACATTTAAAAAAGGCCGACTACTTTCATGTGGAGCAATTTCCTTTGATCAGTTTTGTGAGTACCAAAATAACACAACGCACAACAGCAGGTCAATACAAAGTTGCTGGAAACCTTACTATTAAAGGAACTACAAAAGCTATCGAATTCGACTTTACTGCTAACCCCACTAGTAAGGGCTATCAATTTAAAGGCGCATTTACCATCAATCGGCGTGATTTTAAAGTGGGTGGCAGCAGCTTACCCTTGTCGGATAACTTAACAGTGGAATTAGACATTACTGCTTTAAAAAACTAACCAATCAAAACAAATCAAATGAAAAATTTAAGCTTATTCATTCTTTTAATAGCCAGCACTTTTTCTCTTCATGCCCAAAAAAAGTCTAAAACCGAACAATTAGCAGACTTTACCTTTGGTTTTGGTAGTGGACAAACCACTGTTTCTGGTGCTTATTATAAAAATTGGAACTTAGGAAAAAAACAAGGCTTTTATATTGGTACTGGTGTCCGCTTGAGTGGGGCATTTGGAAAGAACCAGATATTCAGTTCTGCACCGGCTAGCTTAGCTGCTGATAAAGCCAATACAGACAGTTTATTGGGCATCAAAACCAGCACTTATGCTTTGAATGCTATACTTAATTTAGGTTACCATATTTCTCCTAAACTAGACCTTGGGTTTAATATTGATTTGATTGGGTTTTCATTTGGACCAACCAGCAACCGATTTTTCAGCTGTAATGGAGCCCTAACT
>QLAH01000588.1_pt1 | contig 16431 bp, 16 predicted proteins | sample 4693081 | NCBI WGS metagenome assembly QLAH01 (sample SAMN09425401, study PRJNA476045) | Lake water metagenome, whole genome shotgun sequencing project.
GTAGTAAATTCATCATTCAACTACCCTTGCAAAGTATATAATCTATTCTTCGTTTTTATTTCCAGCAGCAAAAATTTGGTCAACAGCACCACCTAGCATAGGGAATTTATCTTTTACAAATCCTGCAATCGTAATAATTGCTTGTTGTGCCTGTTGTTCTGATAATCCAGCTTCTTTAACTAGTTTCTCTATTAATTCGTTCATGTTTTATGTTTTTATTTATGCAACTTTAAGCGCACTTAGTTTACTCTTACTAAACATCTTTTCAGCATAATCTAGTGTAACGTTTAAGGAAGTAGTATTGGTGCCTGGTAATTCAAACATTGCTTCTGTTAAGATACTCTCACAAATACTTCTTAAACCTCTTGCACCTAGTTTGTATTCCATTGCTTTAGCAACCATGAAGTCTAGTACAGCTGGTTCAATTGTTAATGCAATACCTTCCATGTCAAACAAGCGCGTGAACTGTTTGATTAAAGAATTCTTTGGTTCAGTTAAAATACTTCTAAGTGTTTCTGCATCTAAAGGATTTAGATGCGTTACCACTGGCAAACGACCTAATAATTCAGGAATTAAGCCAAAACTTTTTAGGTCTTGTGCATTGATGAATTCTAATAAATTACTTCTTTGATGTTCTTGTTCGTCTTTGTTGACGCTAAAACCAATTGCATTGGTATTGATTCTTCTAGCAATTACTTTGTCTATGCCATCAAATGCACCACCGCAAATAAATAAGATATTTTTAGTGTCTACCTTAATCATTTTTTGCTCTGGATGCTTTCTTCCGCCTTGTGGGGGAACCAACACCTCTGTACCTTCTAACATTTTTAATAAGCCTTGTTGAACCCCTTCTCCACTTACATCTCTGGTGATTGACGGATTGTCTCCTTTACGTGCAATTTTATCAATCTCATCTACATAAACAATGCCTTTTTCAGCAGCAGTTACATCGTAGTTACAATTTTGTAATAAACGCGTAAGCATACTTTCTACGTCTTCACCTACATAACCAGCTTCGGTAAAAACCGTTGCATCCACAATAGCAAAAGGGACATTGAGTAAACGAGCAATTGATTTAGCCAATAAGGTTTTACCCGTTCCAGTTTCGCCTACCATGATGATATTGCTTTTTTCTATCTCAACATCATCTACAATTTGTTTATTGTTTACTCTTTTGTAGTGGTTATACACCGCTACACACAGTATCTTCTTTGCTTCGTCTTGACCAATTACATACTCGTCTAAAAATTGCTTTATTTCTTTAGGCTTTCTGATTTGAACATTACCCACCCCACCCGTTCCAGTAGGATTATTTTTAGCGCTTAATTCCTGAGCAATAATTTCCTCTGCATGCTCTACACAATTTTCACAGATATGACCTTCTTGACCTGCTATCAATATCTTGACCTCGTCACGGCTTCTTCCACAGAAAGAGCAATGTAAATTATTTTGTTTTGCCATATCCTATATCTTGTTTAAGATGCTGTCTACAATGCCATAAGCAACAGCTTCAGAAGCATCCATCCAATAATCGCGGTCAAAGTCCGCTAAAATTTGTTCTACTGTTTTGCCGCAGTTTTCAGCTAAGATTCTTGCACCTAACTGTTTGGTTTTTAAAATTTGGTTTGCTTGAATTTCTATATCTGCGCTAGTTGCTTGATAGTAACCACCTAAACTTGGTTGGTGAATCATTACTTCTCCGTGCGGATAAATGTAGCGCTGACCCTTAGCTCCAGCACTTAAGAGAATCGAGCCCATGCTAGCAGCTAATCCCATACAAATGGTACTTACCGGACTTTGGATCATTTTAATAGTATCGTACATGACCATCCCACTGGTAACAACACCACCTGGGCTATTGATATATAATTTAATTTCTGCACCTGGTTTGTCGGCATCTAATAAAAGTAATTTGGTAACTACTTCTTTAGCTGATTTATCGTCTACCACACCCCATAAATACACTGCTCTTTTTTCAAAGAATAGTTTTTCCATTTTTTTGGTCATGAAGCTGCCCATAGCATCTTGCTTCTCTTCCTTGTTTTCTTCTGGTTCTTCCTGATCATTATTTAGAAAAGGGTTTACGATATATTTTGATTGTATCATTTTTAAGCGTTTGATTGTTTAAACAATTATCCTTTCTTTTCTTTGCGAGGATTGGTTAATAAAACTTCGTCTACCAAACCATATTCTTTTGCTTCTGAAGCAGTCATCCAGAAATCACGATCACTGTCTTTTGCGATGGTCTCAATTGATTTACCAGTATGATTTGCAGTGATTGCATAAAGCTCTTGTTTCAATTTTTTAATTTCACGCGCAGTGATTTCAATATCAGTTGCTTGACCTCCAATACCACCACTTGGTTGGTGCATCATGATTCTACTGTGTTTTAGTGCGGTTCTTTTGCCCTGCACACCTGCACACAATAAAATTTGACCCATGCTAGCAGCAATACCAGTACAAATAGTGGCAACATCAGGCCCAATAAACTGCATGGTATCATAGATTCCCAATCCAGCATAAACGCTGCCACCTGGGCTATTGATATACATTTGAATATCTCTTGAACGGTCGGTACTTTCTAGGAACAATAGCTGTGCAGTAACAATATTGGCCACATAGTCGTTAATGCCTTCTCCTAAAAAAATAATTCGGTCCATCATTAAACGGCTAAAAACATCCATGCTAGCAACGTTTAATGGCCTTTCCTCAATAATGTAAGGAGTAAGGTTGGTTACTTGGCCATAACTTTTGTAGTTGTGTAAAACCCCGCTGCTGATGCCACGGTGTTTAACTGCGTATTGTTCAAACTCTTTTCCAATATTCATAAACTGATTTTTCGCTTTGAAGTTAAGTGTTTTGTTAAATAGGTATAAAGACTGTTCAAATACTATGCAAAGCTTGGTTTATGGCAATTTGACATAATGAACAGTAAAACCGTTAAAACACGGTTGCAAAGGTCGTTCATTTTAGATAAGTTCAAAGCTAGTATTGTTAATATTATGTCAGAGAATCCATTTCATATAGGACTTTGTATGGCAGGTGCGGTATCTGCTGGAGCTTATACGGCAGGTGTTGTAGATTATTTAATAAAATCATTAGACCGGTGGGAGCAAAGCCGCGGCCAACCAGGAGTTCCCACACATAGGGTACAAATATCCATTATTGGCGGAGCTTCTGCTGGCGGAATGACGGGTTTACTTACTGCAGCAGTCATGCATCAATTAAAGGCAGATTTGTTGTATAAAAGTTGGGTTACCATGCAAGCCGATAATATGATGGAAAAATTGTTGTCTTGCACCGACTTCAATACTGCGCTACCTCCAGCTTCATTGTTAAATGGTGCTTTTGCTAACGAATTAGCAGATAGGGCATTTAGTAATAAAGGTTTAATATGGAATGATATTCCTCCTTTTTTTCATCCACAATTGAAAGTATTTACAACACTAACCAATGTAAGCGGATTCCCTTATAATATCTCTTTCAATGCCGATTTAGCTGCACAACACCATGCAATGTCGGTTCACTATGATTATGCCTGCTTTCAAGCTGCTACAGCACCCAAATGTATCAACGGTTGGATGCCTTTGAATATAAGAACAGGGTTGAATGCTCAATTAGCAAAAGATGCAGCAATTGCAACAGGTGCATTCCCATTGGGATTGCCAGCCAAGAAATTAAATAGACCCCTTGAAGCAATAGTCCAAAATAAATGGATTAATCATGAAGGATTAATGATTGATCATACAAAGCCAACCTATGAATCCTTGCATGTAGATGGGGGACTAATGAATAATGAACCATTTGAGAAAGTGAGGGAATTACTGAATGAATTGGTATTAACAGAAACCCAGCAATCTAATGCGTATAACCGCTTTGATCAATTTAGAAGTACTGTCTTAATGATTGATCCATTCCCTGAAAATACTCCCATTCAAATTGCATATCCGCTTTCTATTGGTCAATTGGCAGGGTCTATCTTGCAAGCGATGATGCAGCAAATGAAAGCAAAACCAGCACCCATCGCAGATGTTTTGAGTAAAAATAAAGCGGGTCAATTTTTGATAGCACCAGTTCGATATGCTATGGATATCGAGAATACTAGAATTGAAGGGTCTAAAGCCATTGCTTGTGGAGCAATTGGTGGTTTCGGAGGTTTTATTAGTAAAGATTTTAGGGCGCACGATTATGCTTTAGGACAATATAATTGTGAAATGTTTTTGCGTAATCATTTTACCATACCAATTCAACATTTAGAACATCATCCTATTTTTTCAAAAGGGTATGAAAGAGTCAACTATAATTTATATAAATCGAATCAAACAGAATCAGTGCAAATCATTCCACAGTTTGAACCCGTACAAAAACCATTGCCATGGCCAACATTGGAAGCAAATCCATTCATTCATATGCGGCCAGTTATTCAAAAAAGAGTTGCCATGTTATTAAATTCCATCCAATTAACTGGATGGAAAAAATTATTACTGCAATTGAGCGGGGGTATATTTTTAAATAGAATGCTTGCGAATCAAGTGCAAATTCACATTCAACGTCAATTAAAAAAACATGACTTAATAAAATAAAAAACCAGCCCGAAAGCTGGTTTTATCAATCATTCAACACTTATTTATCAATGATGATGATGCTCTAATTTCTTAGCAAAATCATCTGCGCTAATGGTTTCGTCATTTGCTTTTACCTGAGCACCTAATGCATCAAATAATTTTTCTGCATTAATTCTATGATAGCTGTCTTCAACAAACTTTTTATCCTGCATCATTCGATTAGCGTAGTCGTCAACCCATTGTTGGTTATCGCCTAAAGCACCTAATTGATTGCCCATGTAACTAAACAATTGCATTTTTGCAAAGTTGCGAATGTCTTCAGGTAATACTTCAATCTTATTATCTTGAGTAAGCTTGCTACTGATTAAGGTCCATTTCAATTGCTTCACAAATGCGGGGAATTCTGCCTCTGCTTCTTCTGCAGTTTTAGGTTTTTCACCGCCATTTTGTAGCCAACGCTTTAAGAAACTTTCAGGGAAATCCATCGTGATATGGTCAACCAAGTAATGATAAATTTGATCGTGTACTTGATTTTGTGCAGACTGAGCATAGTATTTTTCAATTTCAGCCTTGATTTCATTTCTTAGGTCAGCTTCTGTTTTAATTTGGTCGTTGCTAGGATATACCTGAATAAAGAACTCTTCGTTTAATTCAGCCTTCTCCACCAAACCAACTTTAGTAATCAATAAATTAAAATACTTTTCAGCGTCTTCTTTTGATAATCCTAAGTCTGATAAAATGGTTTCGGCTTCTTTGTCTTCAAAAGCAGTTTTTATTTGCAGGTTCACTACATCTTCCTTTTTCTTACCCATCAAATTATTGCGGAATCCTTCTGCAAAATATTTAACTAATAAAGAATTGTCTTTTGTAATGCCGTTTTCGATGGTATTTCCTTTTTCATCTGTTTCGGTGAAAGTCACGTTCAACACATTGTCTTCACTGCTTACTGATTCAGGTTCAGTCATTTTACCAAAGCGGGTTTGAAGTCTTGCAACTTCATCATTTATCATTTCATCGGTTACTGTTACTACATAACGTGTTCCGGTGAATTTAGATAAGTCTACATCAAAGTTTGGTTTCAATCCAATTTCAAAAGAGAAAACATAATCAATTGGATTATTCATATCTAAAACGCGCGCATCATTTTCTAAAGGCAAGGGTTGAGCAAAAATATCTATTTGCTCTTTTGCCATATAAGCGTTCATTTCTTGTTCTACTTTACGAAGTACTTCGTCAGAAAAAACGCCCTGACCATACATTTTTTTCACTAAGCCAGTAGGAACCATTCCTTTTCTAAAACCTGGTATATTGGCTGTTTTAGCATACTTCTTCAGACTTGTTTCAAAGCCTTTTAGGTAATCATCCTTTGTAAGGGTAACGGTAAGCTTATCATTTAATAAGCCAATGTTTTCTCTGGTAATTGTAGCCATATAGTAGTTTTATAAACTTAAAATCGGGCTGCAAAGGTAAGGGATTCGCACAAAAAAACCACCTTTTAAAGGTGGTTTGGTGCGGATGATAGGGGTCGAACCTACATGCCTCGCGGCGCTAGATCCTAAGTCTAGTGCGTCTGCCAATTTCGCCACATCCGCATTTTGGACGGCAAAAATAGGGGATTTTTTTAAAAACGAACAGTAAATTTGGTTCCAATACCAGCTTGACTGGAACATTCAATGGATCCTCCCTGCTCTTCAATTTGGTTTTTAATCAAATAAAGACCTATGCCTTTGCTGTCAAAGCCACTGTGGAAGCTTTTTTGAAATTTAAATAGCAGGTGTCCAAATTTATTTAGGTCTATGCCTAATCCATTGTCACTGATACTTAAAATGCAATTACCATCTTGCTCGTAGGTTTCAATAAAAACAATGGGTGCTATAGTTGGCTTAGTGTATTTAAGGCTATTGCTTAATAAATTGTAAACAATACTTTGTAGATACACTCTAGGATAAACAATTTGTTTAATGTTGAGGGACAGTGAAATTTTTGCTTCTTTTTGTTGAATTACGTCTTGTAATTGCAACATAGCACTGTTAATCACTTCCTCAAAAAGACAGTCAGAAGCGGGAATATCTTTTTCTAAATGGATTTGTAAGATTTGAATTAATTCATTCAAATTATTCGTAAGGTCTTTACTGATTTTTTTTAAATAATCCATTGAAGCATTCTTCAACTCAGGATCATCTGTACTCTCGTACATTTCAAGCATTTTTGAAATATTGTGAGCAGGGCCTCTAACATCATGGGTAATAATACCTGCAAAATCTTTCAATTGGCTTACCTTTTTTTCAAGCGCATATTGCGTCTTCAGCAATTTTTTATTTTGCTCTTCTAAGCTTTCCATTGCAGCTGCGGTAGGATTATTCATGGCTTTTAAATGGGCATGGAGGGGTGCCTTACCTAAAATTAGGTATTTCTTTAAACGGATGATTATTTTATTAAATATTCGTCAACTGGCGAATTACTGATATTTTTTTATCGCCTCCAAGATTGCTCCAATCGTATCATTCATGCCTTTTTGACTAATCCATCTTAGAACCACTACTAAATCATTTTCTTTGTCTACATAAATGATATTATTTCCATTACCTACATGAACAATAGCAGATTCGGGCGCAGCAGGTAAAAATTTTCGATGCGTGTTTAAGAAAAAATTCATGTAACCATATTCATCATTAGCGGGTCCGGGAGTACTAGACTGTTTAAGCCAATTTTCAGTAATCAATTGTTGATTATTCCATTTCCCATTGCGTAAGTGTAGTAGTCCAAATCGGGCCATGTCTTCTGCATGAATAAACATTCCTCCTCCCCAATGCCCACCCCCACTAACTGATTGAACAGGCTGCCCATCTAAAACAATCCATGAATTTCTGTAGCCTGTCCATCTCCAAGTATTAGAAGCCCCAATAGGATCCATAATGTATTGCTTTAAAATTACTGGCAAGGGTTTTCTAAAAACACTGGTAATCGCTAAGGCCAAGGCATTTACTCGAACATCATTGTATTCATAAACGGTGCCTTGAGTATTTCGAGTTCTATTCAACCATTTTTTAGGATCTGCATCAGGTCTATCTGCCCAGTCAGGTTTACCCCATAAAGTGCCTTCCCAATCACTGGTTTGTCTGAGCATAGATTCCCAAGTAATGGTTTTGTTATGGGCAGAATTAAAGGGTTGTATTAATGTTGGCTGTTTAAATTGTTCTGCAGGTTGTGTAACAGGATTGGTAATGAATAATTCGATAGGAGGAATATAAGGAGCAACCAGATCTTTTACAGAAGCAATGAGTTGTTGTTCTACCGCAAGCCCAACAACTGTTGATAAAAAGCTTTTAGCAACACTATGGGTCATATCACATTTAAGTGGAGTGCCCCATTCTGCTATCTTATATCCTTTGTAAACAATTATGCCTGTTTGGTCTCCTCTGTCTTCAAAAGGGCCTATGCCATCTCCAAAAGGTTCTTTCCCAAAAGTTTTATAATGGTTTTCTTCCATACTGCGTGGATTGGGAGACTCCGATTGTTGGGCAGTTTCAATCGCTTTTTGAATGGCTGCATTCGAAAAGCCAAAATTGTCTGGGCTCTTTTTTTCCCAAACATGCAAAGAAGGAAAATACAATGGGGCACTAGGTGCGGCTGACTTTTTAGGTTGGCTAAAGCAGCTGATGGATCCTATAAGGGCAACAAATAAAAAACGATAATGCTTATTCATAAAAACAAATTAAGCATTATCGTTTAGGTAAAGAAGTTTATCCGCGGGTTTGAGCAGATTTATGATAGCTAAACTTTCTTGTTCTGTTCTGTTGTTGAGGCCTTCTATTGCGCTCTGGTAGTTTAAAACTACTCACAACTGGGGCTTCAGAATGATATGCATGATTGGTTACAACGGGTAACTGAATCTTGATTAATTTCTGAATGTCTTTTAAATAAGCCCGTTCTTCGGCATCGCAAAAAGACACTGCCATACCACTTGCACCTGCTCTGCCCGTTCTACCAATTCGGTGAACATAGGTTTCAGGAACATTGGGAAGTTCGTAATTAAAAACATGCGATAATAAATCAATATCAATTCCTCTTGCAGCAATATCAGTTGCTACTAAGATGCGAGTGGTACCCGCTTTAAAATTAGTGAGTGCACGTTGTCTTGCATTTTGTGATTTATTCCCGTGAATGGCTTCAGCAGTAATCCCTTGTTTGGTAAGGTCTTTTACTACTTTATCAGCTCCATGCTTGGTTCTGGTAAAAACCAGTGCGGTTTGAATTTGTTGATCTTTCAACAACTCATTCAATAAGTGTTTTTTGTGTTCTTTCTCTACAAAATACACAGCCTGTTCTATTTTTTCAACGGTTGAAGAAACGGGTGTTACTTCAACTTTTGCTGGGTTGTGTAAAAGGGTAGCAGATAATTTTTCAATTTCTGGAGGCATGGTTGCAGAAAAAAACAGGGTTTGTTTTTTAGCGGGTAATTTGGCAACAATTTTTTTCACATCATTGATGAAGCCCATGTCTAACATACGATCTGCTTCGTCTAATACAAAAAACTGAATCTCGTTTAAACGCACATGACCTTGTTGCATTAAATCTAATAATCGACCTGGTGTTGCCACCAAAATATCTACGCCATTGCGTAATCCATTTACCTGATGAACCTGCGATACTCCACCAAAAATGACCTGGTGTTTCATTCTTAAGTTCTTGCCATATGCTGCAAAACTCTCATCAATTTGAATAGCCAATTCTCTGGTCGGGGTTAAAATAAGCGCTTTAATTCCTTTGCTGTAATTTCCTCCAATTTGTGTTTTACAAACCAATTGTAAAATTGGAATTGCAAATGCAGCTGTTTTACCTGTGCCGGTTTGGGCGCAACCCAATAAATCTCTTCCAGCCAATGCCAATGGAATGGCTTGTTGCTGAATTGGGGTAGGATTTACGTACCCTTCTGTTTCGAGCGCATTCAAGATGGGCTCAATGAGTTCTAATTCTTTGAATAACACATTATGTGATTTAAGTGAACACCTGAAATATCAAGTGCTATATAGCCTAACTATTGATGGGATTACCTTGTCACTGAAGTAGATTCCAGTCTAACCGAGAGAGTATATGAATACTGCAAAGGTACATTTTTTTGATTAAATGTACAAATGGGCTCATTGTCGGGGTTGGAATTCCCTTTTTAATAGTTGTTTAGAATGGACACAATTGATTCTAAATATTGCTGATCAGTTGTATCAAATTGATCATAGTCGCTGCTGTCTACATCTAAAACGCCCCATACAACACCGTCTTTCAGCAATGGTACCACAATCTCCGACTTAGACAAACTACTGCATGCAATATGCCCAGGGAATTTCTCTACATCAGGCACAATCAATGTTTTGGCCTCTGCCCAACTAGTGCCACAAACGCCCCTGCCTTTTTGAATTCTGGTACAAGCAACAGGACCTTGAAAAGGCCCGAGTACCAATTCGTTTTGATCTACTAAATAAAACCCAACCCAAAACCAACCAAACTGTTCTTTTAAAGCTGCTGCTGTATTAGCTAAATTAGCTACCAAATTGGTTTCGCCGCTTAATAGCCCTTTAATCTGAGGAATAAGCGTTAGATATTGTTCTTCTTTTGAACCCTGGATGATATGTAAATCTTCTGCCATAATGCAAAGATAACCATGTGTACTTAATTGGCTTTGCGGAATAGTTTGCTAAATTCTTTTTGTTCAGCCCACCATACCAGCCAACTGAATAATCCTATACTTATGAATCCAATTAAAATACCTAACCATAAACGAGGGAAGAAATACAAGATGGTTCTTTGGATGCCCCAGAATAAAACTACAATCACCATATAAGTAATCAATTTTTTTACTGCATAGGGAACAGGGTAATGCTGTTGACCCATATAATAACTTACTACCATCATGAATAAATAGCATAAAAAAGTAGCCAATGCAGCACCCATATAATGCAAAGAAGGTATTAACAGGATATTTAATCCTATAGTGATTAATGCGCCGGATATGGTTATCATTGCGCCGTAATTATTTTTATCGGTGAGTTTATACCAGATGCTTAAGTTGTAATAAACCCCTAAGAAAATATTTCCCAATGCCAATAAAGGAACAATCTGTAATCCTTGAACCCATAATGGTCTATTGATTGTAATAAAAAACCAACCAAATAAATCTATGAACAGGCTAATGAAAAGAAACATAAAACAACAAGCAATCACAAAGAACTTCATCACGCGGGCATACACTTTTTGTGCATTTTCTTCTCCTTTTTGTTTAAAGAAAAAAGGCTCTGCTGCCATTCTAAAGGCTTGAATTAAAATGGTGATTAAAACAGCCAGTCTATAAATATTTCCAAAAATTCCTAGTTCATGCTTTGCTTCATCAACAGGTAAGTTAACCACATGCTGATAAATTAATCTGCTCAGCATATCATTCACCATCCCGCCCATACCCACTATAATTAATGGGTAACTATAATTCATTACTTTTTTAAATAGGGCAATACTAAATGCAGCACTTATTTTGCGGAATTCATGAAAGAGTAATAAAAAAGTTAAAAGACTACCCGCTAAATTGCCAATTAAATAATAGCCAATTCCGATATTATTCTCAGTAAATACGGTTAACCATGAACTTGGATCTTGTTGCACTTTATAGGGAATCCAACCAATGAATAAAAGCACAGTAGTTAAATTGACAAATACACTCGACAAACGAACAGCCGCGTATTTTTTTGGTCTATTTTCTTGTCTCAATTTAGCAAATGCCAAAGTGCTGAGAGTGTCAAAAAATAAAATACCAATCATCCAATTGATAAATTCAGGATGAGCCGATAAATTGGCCCATTGTATTATGCTGCTGCTGAAAAACCATAAAAGCCCAGTAAATAAAAAAGTAGTGCCCAAGAGCGCAATCGATAAAGTACTGTATAATTTATTGGGATCTTCTTCTTTACTAAATCTAAAATAGGCTGTTTCCAACCCGTAAGTAAATAAGACATTCAAGAATGGGATGATGGCATAAATTTGTGTAAGATCGGCAGTGGTGGCTGGTTGTGCAAAGAAAAGTGGCAAAGATAGATTCATCAGGTACCCTAAGAATCTACTCGCAATGGTGGGTACTCCATACCACAAAGTTTGTCCTGCCAGTTTTTTTATCTCACTCAAAATAATAGTCTAAGGGTCAAAAATAAGGTTTTGTAATCAGTTGTGTTGGTCTAATGGCGCAATGCCGTTTTGTAACAAGCCCGGTTCTGCAAATTGGGGGTTTTTTAAAAAAACCGAATCGGTCAATGTTTGTAAAAAGGCTTTTAGTTGTCCAATTTCGTAGTTGCTTAAGGGAAGTTTATTTTTCAGTAATGAATCTGTAGTAGGACCCACTTGCATTTTATTGCGATAGTGTTCAAAAACACTCATTAAAGAAAAAAATCTTCCATCATGTCCGTAAGGAAAACTCACTACTACATTTCGCAAACTAGGCACTTTGAATTTTAAAGAATCAATTGGGTTATTGGTGATATTCATTCTTCCTAAGTCTTTTAAAAAAGGATCGAATGGCATGCCTATATTGGTGTAGCTATAATTGGTGAAAAGTGGTTCTGTATGACATTGCGCACATTTTGTTTTAAAAATGGCATAACCTAATTGCTCAGGTAATAAGAAGCTGTCTTCGCCGCGCATTACCCGATCGTATTTACTATTGCTACTAACAAGGGTTAATAAAAATTGGCTCAATGATTTACCTAAACGTTGGGTGTTGATTTTTTCATCTCCAAATGCTGCTTTAAAAAGCTTTGGATATTCTTTGTTTTTTTTGAGTTTCGCCAAAACATGATCAATCGATTCTCCCATTTCATTGTGTGCGGTTATCGGAGCTAAAGGTTGTAGATCTAGGTGATTAATACCCCCATCCCACATAAATTCCTTTTGCCAAGCTAGATTAAATAAGGAAGGGGCATTGCGGGTTGTTAAAGCATTGTCTATGCCATGACTTAAAGGGTGGTCGTAACTATTAAATGCGCCAAATTGTTGGTGACATGTTCCACAAGAGATGGTATTATTTTTACTCAATTGAACTTCGTAAAAAAGTTTTTTTCCTAAAGCAATTCCAGCTTCAGTTAATGGATTTTGTTTAAAATCATAAGATGGAGCTGGCCAGCCTTTGGGAATTTTGAAAATTACTTTTTTACTAGATTGAACTGGTGCATCTTTTTTTATAAATCCAACACAAAAAAATATTGCAGCAGTAATTACTAGTATGGTTCTGTTAATTTTCATAATTAATTGCTGCTGATGGTAAACATGGTAGCATAATTGTCTGCTAATTGCATGGCCAATTTACCTGCATTATGACAGTTGGGATTTTCTGAAATTTGTATTAACTGCTTTCCATTAAACCATTTCTCTAAATGCGTTTCTATGATTAAAGGTTGTTTTTGTGTTTGCATTGGAGTTAGTGCTAAAACAATTGTTCTAACTGCGTTATACGGCGATTGAAATCCTCCCACTTCATAACTAAACCGGTTGCCTGCAGTATTGGCTTGCGGAGAAGTACCTTGTAATTTAGCCATGATATAGCCTGAACGCCAAGTCCAAAACATACCTTTTGCAGGATCTAATACACCGGTTTGAATGCCCGTTGTGTTTTTTATACTGTCTACTCCTATATTGAATAAAATTTTTTTGACATTTGCAGGAATATGAAACGGGAGTTTTAAAGATTGCCCATCTTGTATATTCATTAAATAGTGCTTTTTAGATAATTCAATGGTATCATCTTGGGTATTGATTGCCTTCCATTGTGAAGTATAAAACATGAAACGATTAATCTGTAAAGCTTCTTTTGCACTATTATAGTAAATACTATCTTCTTGCCAGTTTTGATGATTAAAGTAAAATTTGAATTGAATATTTGATTGGCTATAGCCCATATTAACAACAAAGATGAACACAAGTAAGGCAGTAGTTATTTTCCAATTTTGTTGCATCAATGGGTTTATTTTAACGATTGGTTATCTTAGCTTTTCAAATTTCGGATAAAAATCATTGCATGAGAGTAGTAATTCAAAGAGTTTCTGAAGCTTCTGTAACCATTGATCATACAATAAACGGACAAATTAAATTGGGCTTATTGGTTTTGGTAGGCGTTGAGGATGCCGATACTGCAGAAGATATTCAGTGGGTAAGCAACAAAATTGTGAATCTGCGCATTTTTAATGATGCAAATGGCGTCATGAACTGTTCGGTAAAAGATGTTGACGGTGCGATTCTTTTAGTTAGCCAATTTACTTTGCATGCCAGCACCAAAAAAGGGAATCGCCCTTCTTACATAAAAGCGGCAAAACCTGATATCGCTATACCTATTTACGAAAGTTTTAAAAGTGTATTAGCAGAAGAGTTGGGTAAACCTATCCAAACTGGCATTTTTGGTGCAGATATGAAAGTAGCTTTGTTAAACGATGGACCTGTTACTATTTTAATTGATTCTAAAAACAAAGAATAATGACTATTCAAGATGCACAAACACAAGTTGATCAGTGGATTAAAACCATTGGTGTTCGTTATTTCAACGAATTAACCAATCTAGGCATTTTAATGGAAGAAGTAGGAGAACTCAGTAGGATTATGGTTCGAAAATACGGAGAGCAATCGTTTAAGGGAGAAGAAAAGGATCAAGCTTTAGCGGATGAAATGGCCGATGTGCTTTGGGTATTAATATGTTTAGCGAACCAAACTGGGGTTAATCTTACGGAAGCCTTGCAAAAAAACATAGAGAAGAAAACCCTACGAGACAAAGACCGACATAAGAATAACCCCAAATTATAGTTGCATTTATTTAGTTAAAAATGGTTCTGGCTTTTGCTAACTTTTCTATTTCAGCAACGGTCCGTGGGGCTCCAGCAGATAGGTTGCGATTGCCCTCTTTTGTGATTAAAATATCATCTTCAATTCTTACGCCAATACTCCACCATTTAGGATCGCATTTGCTGCCTGGTGGAATATAAATGCCGGGCTCTACCGTTAAATACATGCCAGGCTCAAATGGTGAATTACCCCTAATACCTAAATCGTGTACATCTAAGCCTAAATGATGCGAAGTGCCATGTGGGAAATATTTTCTTGCTTCCATATCGTTCGCGGCAATTCCTAAAGCGATTAGTCCTCTATTGATAACTCTTCTTGCAGTAGCATCCGATCCACTATACGGCATGCCCGGTTTACAAACAGCTATGGCAGAATCTTGTGCTGCCAAAACCAATTCATAAATGATTTTTTGTTCAGGAGAAAACTTTCCATTCACTGGAACAGTTCTAGTAACATCGGCAGTATATCCGTGGTATTCTGCGGCACAGTCACTTAAAAGTAAATCCCCCTCTTTCATGAGTTTAAGATTGGTAACATAGTGCAAAACACAAGCATTTTCTGCTGCTCCATTAATACTTGGGTAGCCAGGATATTCTGATCCATTTTTCTTGAACGAATACTCCATAATGGCTTGCGCTTGATATTCGGTCATGCCAGGTTTCACTGCTTTTATAACTTCATTGTGTCCTTCTACACTTATGGCAGCAGCTTTTTCTAAAATGGCAATTTCTTCTGGTTGTTTAATGCCTCTTAAAGCTGTTAAAATTTCTATAGTATTTCTTGAAGCAATGGGTTTTTTATATTGCTTAATTAAACTATCAACCACTCCAGCCATTCTACTTAACTCGTCTTTTGCTCTTGGATAAGTTTGAAAAATATCTTCTGACCTGAAAGTAGTCAATATTGATTCGTACTCATTTAAATTAAAAGTATTGTAAGAGAAGTCTTTGTTTAAGAAAACATTGCTGAATTTATAGCGGTTGGTAACACCTTCAATGCCTAGTATTTTTCCATTCCACATTTCACGTTGTGGATCTCTGTTTTGCACAAAAATGAATTCAGTACCTGTTTTGCCCATGATGGTGGTAGGCTCTTTAAACAATAGCAATAGCGAATTGGGTTCTTCTAGACCAGTGAAATAGTAGAAGTTTTTATTTTGCGCATATTGATAATCTACATCGTCATTTCTAAGTCTGACTTGGCTGGCAAAGAAGATTCCCACTGATTTAGCAGGCATTTTTTCTTTAAATGCAGCCCTTCTTCCTGCATGAAATTCAGGACTAAGGTAGTCGTTAGGGTATTCCGTAGTTTGAATATTGGTTTGCTGGGCAGTTGCCAAATTGGGGAGCAAAAACAATAAAAGCCATAATTTTCTCATGCTAATCGGTTGAGTTTTGAATACCTAAGCTAATTTTTTTTAATGAACATTCCCCATTTTACTGGATAAACGGGTAATCACCTATTTTTGCCGCCGTATGAGCACAGCAACAGAAAATACCTTTCAAGCAATTATTTCGCATGCCAAAGAATATGGCTTTGTTTTTCAGAGTAGTGAAATTTACGATGGTTTAAGTGCCGTTTATGATTATGGTCCTTACGGCAGTGAGCTAAAAAAGAATATCAAAGACTATTGGTGGAAGAGCATGACACAAATGCACCAGAATATTGTGGGCATTGATGCAGCTATTTTTATGCACCCTACTACCTGGAAAGCAAGTGGGCACGTAGATAATTTTAGTGACCCAATGATCGACAACAAAGACAGTCAAAAAAGATACCGAGTTGATCATTTAATTGAAGCAAAAGCAGATCAATTAACAGAAGCAGGAAAAGGGGAGGAAGCCAATGCCTTGATTGCATCCATGGAACAGTTATTGGCTGCAGAAGATTTTGTGGGATTAAAGCAGCTCCTTACCGATCACCAAATTGTTTGTTCGGTTAGTGGAACAAGCAATTGGACCGAGATTCGCCAGTTCAATCTGATGTTTTCTACCCAATTGGG
>QLAH01000589.1_pt1 | contig 16392 bp, 13 predicted proteins | sample 4693081 | NCBI WGS metagenome assembly QLAH01 (sample SAMN09425401, study PRJNA476045) | Lake water metagenome, whole genome shotgun sequencing project.
GGTTTAGATGGTCAACAATAAGTCGATTTGCACGCTTAAACGTTAAATCAGTTATTTTTACTAACACATCACCAGTATTGAGCATAGTAGGCAGATTGATTTGGAGTTTCTAATAGTTCAAAGCATTAACTTGTTGAGAACAAAAGTCAAGCAATAATTGGTGATTTTCTATACGAAGTCACCGACGCCGCCCCTAACGCTTGATATCATGAAGCGCTATTCTACCCCCTACCTCACGTAGCCTTATAAGCAAAAAGTTGACTATATTCGCATTCTTAGAAAAATTTCAGTAAAATTAATTCATATGAATATGATATTATAACGATATGGATGCTATTCTCAAATTTAAACAGCATGCTTCCACAAAAGAACCTCGTTTCTGTCAGCTAGGAAAAGCGGTCATCGCAACAGAGGCCAGAGCAGTTAGTCAACTGCTCTCTCGAATCGATCACCATTTTAATCACGCCTGTGAATATCTATTAAACTGTAAGGGCCGAATCATAGTGCTTGGCATGGGAAAATCTGGGCACATTGGCAATAAAATTGCTGCCACATTTGCGAGTACGGGCTCACCAGCATTCTTTGTACATCCTGCAGAAGCTAGCCATGGCGATTTAGGGATGATTACTGGCACAGATGTAGTGCTCGCCATTTCCAACTCGGGTGAAACGAACGAAATATTAACGATTCTGCCACTGATTAAACGCTTAAATATACCTCTTATCAGTATGACAGGTAACCCTAATTCCACCTTAGGGAAAATGGCTACTGTGCACCTTGATGTGAGTGTAGAGCAAGAAGCATGTCCATTAGGCTTAGCACCAACAGCTAGTACAACAGCAGCACTCGCTATGGGAGACGCGCTAGCGATTGCTTTACTTGAAGTAAGGGGATTTACAGCACAAGACTTTGCATTATCCCATCCAGGAGGCATACTTGGACGCCGGTTATTATTAAAGATTCATGATATTATGCGTACTGGTGATGCCATTCCCAAAGTTTCTCCCACGGCATTACTCAGCCAAGTATTAATCGAAATGACCCAAAAAGGTTTAGGTATGGCAATCGTCGTAGAACCTAACGATCAGGTTATCGGTATTTTTACCGATGGTGATTTAAGGCGTATTCTTGAAAAAAATAGTTTGCCATTTGATCAAACAACTATCACCAACATTATGACTCGGGATTGTAAAACCATTAAAGCCGATATGTTAGCAGCTGAAGCGTTAGAGCAAATGCAAAAGTATCAAATTAACAGTTGGGCCGTGGTCGATCATCAAAACCGGTTGATTGGTGCATTCAACATGCAAGATTTATTACGTTATGGAGCTATTTAAATGCTAAAACAAACTGTATACGATAAGGCAAAAACGATCCGTTTAGTTATTTTTGATGTTGATGGTATTTTAACCAATGGTCAACTATTTTATACTGACGAAGGTTATGCAATAAAATCATTTTATGTTCATGATGGGCTTGCCATCAAAAGCTTACGGGCTCACCATATTGAAGTGGGTATTATCACTGCACATCAATCCCCTGTCATAGATCACCGTATGCAAGATTTGGGGATTATTCATGTTTATCAAGGATACCAAAATAAATTACCCGCTTATCATGATTTATTAAATAAACTAGGGTTAACACCAGAGCATGTTTGTTACGTGGGAGATGATTTGCCAGATCTACCGTTAATGCTACGCTCAAAATTAGCCATTACAGTTCCCAATGCCGTGCGTGAAGTGAAGCATAGAGCTTGCTGGCAAACGGATGCTAGAGGGGGTGAAGGTGCTGTTCGAGAAATTGCAGAAATGATATTAAGTGCGCAACAAAAATGGCAAGCGGTTGTAGATGACTACTTAACAACTAGTGAATCATGATGATCCTATCCCGTAGCTACCTTAGCTGGATGGGGATATTATTGGGATTAGCTATATTATCTTCTTTTAGTTTACGCATTAATTTATTTAAACAGTCTACTGCCTCAGATGCTACTTCTAGGCCTGATGCCAAAGCAACAAATGTGCGTTTCATGGCAACAAATGAAACTGGTAACATGCATTATACGATAGAAGCGCAAGAATTTATTCATTATACTGAGCACAATCGTTCGCTTTTTAGCAAACCTGTCATTACCATTCTACAAAACTCTCCCCAAAAAAACTGGGTTATTATTGCGGAAAGAGGCGAAGCTCTTAGCACACGAAATATAATCCATTTAAATGGCCATGTGAATGCTTCCCAAGCAGAAACCACGATTACGACAGACTATATTACCATTCATCCACAACAAGGTTGGGCAGAAACAGATGCTCATGTGACCTTAACCACTCCAGCAACTTATCTTGAAGCAGATGGCTTACGCGCACACTTCAAGGGAAAACAAATTATGCTTCAACATCATGTCAGAGGGTTATATGTTCCAAAACCTAATATTTAAGGGAATAATTTACCTAAGTTTAGGCTATATAATATCCGCAGCGGCTATATTAAACCCCTCAGATCAGGATAAGCCGTTAACCATAGAAGCAGATACTGCAGAATTTGATCGTTCATCAGGCGTATCACTTTATCAGGGACATGTCAAAATTTACCAGGGCAGCACCTATGTTTCCGGTGATAAATTGATGACTAAACAAGATAAAACCCATAACTTAGAAGAAATTATCATTCATGGTACTTTAGAAGAGCCAGCACACTATGAGGCATCGTTAGATGCCCATAAACCTAAATTAATCGCTTCCGCACAAACGATAAAAGTGTATCCCCAAAAAAGATATGTGATACTACTAAATCACGCCAAAATTAGCCAAGGAGAAAATGCCATTCATGGAGAACACATCGAATATGACATGGAAAAACAAAAAATGCGCGCCACTGCAACGATTAATGACCAAGTGGAAAAAAACCGGACCACCATTATTATTCTTCCTGAACTTAAATAATATTGAAGGCTATTACTATGGCAACTTTATCTGCTAGAAATTTACAAAAAATGTATCGCAAACGTGCCGTCGTTAAAGATGTTTCGCTAGAATTACAACATGGTGAAATTGTAGGCTTATTAGGCCCCAATGGAGCAGGCAAAACCACTAGCTTCTATATGATATTGGGATTAATCCCTTGTACCTATGGTAGAATCTTTTTAGATCAACAAGACATTACCCAACTTCCTATGCATGCAAGAGCGCGCCTAGGGATAGGATATTTGCCACAAGAAGCATCAGTATTTCGCAAACTTAGTGTTATCGATAATATCTTAGCAATTCTAGAATTGCGCACTGAGTTAACATCAGAGCAACGCCATCAACAAGCAGAAAAATTGCTGGAAGAATTCCATATCAATCATATTCGCCATTCGCTTGGCATTAGTTTATCTGGCGGTGAGCGCCGTCGGGTTGAAATTGCTAGAGCATTAGCTATTGATCCCAAATTTATATTATTAGATGAACCATTTGCAGGAGTTGATCCTATTTCAGTGATTGATATTAAGCGTATTATTCATCATTTAAAAGCTCGCAATATTGGCATTCTGATTACTGATCATAATGTTCGGGAAACCTTAGATATTTGTGAGCGTGCCTATATTGTCAATGAAGGGCATATTCTTTGTGAAGGCACGCCTCATACTATTTTAACTAATCAACAAGTCAGAAAAGTTTATTTAGGAGAAGATTTTGAGCTCTAAGCTCTGAATGAATTGAGAGCATGGGAAAGCCCTTATGCAAACTTTCCTTGATTCCAAGCATATCGCTCTTGAAAAATCGAATGAGTCCATCTCTCATAACAGCACATCTGACAATTGTAACTTATCAGACTCTCATGTGTAAGCATGATACTGTGCGTCAGATCACGTCTCGATTAGTACAATTAATTTGAAACTTTAATCCTGCCCGTAGTTTGTTTGAGACACTGAATACAGTCCAAAGCTAAGCCCCGTCAATTCCATGATGGAGGGACCATCCATGCACCTCTCAGGAGTAATTTGGTCGCAATTTCCTGCTTTCGTTCTTCTTTCCCTTCTGCCCTTCCTTTTTTTTATCCTCTTTCCAAAACTGTTCAGCAATTGTAGGCATATTCTGCTCCCCTTGATTTGGCATTTCAGCACGCTTCGTACTTAATGCGGCCCATATCTGCTCCACATATTGAGATGTAGCCATCCCCATTACCCATATATTCTAACATGCTTTCTAAGATACTCTCTCCTCTCAGAGGCACTTCTGAAACACCTTCCACCAACCGCTGCATCACCTGCGAAAAATAAAGTATTCCACGCTATCTAGTACTGCCATTAGAATGTAGTAAATACAAAGTGCTTAAGCGGTAGCCCAGGATTGTAGTCAACGTGATCCCTAGCTTAATAGGCATGACGCTACGTAATCCAGTGGCAAAACTATTCCCAGAGATGATCGAATGGGGGGACAAAGATGTTCCAAAGGTGTTGCATATTCAGGATAGACCAGGGGATACAGGCAATCCTCGTTGTCGACGAAAGCAAGCCATTGAGAAAGCAGGGACATTTTACGTTTTTTAAACCAGAATAGTCCTCACCCCCTTGGCAGCTATTATCTACTCTTTAAACCTCACATAGGGCTCTTGATAATCTATCTAAGATGTTCAAGTATAATATTCTATTACTAGAGATCAAGAAGTCTTGAGATCGGCAATTTCAATCCTAATCCCATTTTAGTCATATGGAGTATGCTATCTAATGAGGAGCCTATGACATAGATCATTAAAATTAAGGCTCCCATGTATCCGCAGCATGAAAAACCCAATAGCAAGGCATTGGAAAAGCTGCCTACAATCTAAAATAGCTTTAAGGGTGTTTTGGCCATAACGCGTTTTAGATATCGAATTAACACTTGATTAATCGCAATAACCACTTCCGGCAAATCATCCATAATACGATTAAGCGTAACTTTATCCAGATACAGCAATACACCGCTGCTCGTAGCTTGAGCAGTCGCTGCATATGGTGTATTATCTAATAACGCAATTAACCCAAAAAAGTCGTTTTTTGTATAATGAGTTATTAATTGTTGTTGGTGCAATAAATCTACCTCTCCACTAACAACCATATACAAATACTCCGATGAATCATGTTCCTTATAGATAATTTCACCTTTTGCCACATCTCGTTCTCGTGATTCTTCAGCAATTGCTAGCAAAGTTTCTCCAGCCAAATCTGAGAAAATCTCAATATTAAGTAACACAATCATCTTGTGGAAAGTATCCATTGGTTTCCCCTCTATCATGATGCATGGAGTCTGTAGACAATGCTTTAGCCAATCATCAAGTCTTGGCAAACTAATTTGTAGTGCTAATTTTGGATTACCTGGATTCGCCATATCAAAAATAGTTCTAATAAGTGGCACCTGTTCTTTGTAAATAATTTCTTCTTCTAATAATTCTAATGCTTGATCTAAAACTATAGTTTTCTTACCAAAATTTTCTATCACAATAGGAATAATCGGTAGAATCTGCTTAACATGATTAGCAATAGCAATCCAATATAGTGCTCTTTTGACGGTCAGGTTACGTCTTGCTAATACTTCTTTTAATGCAAAATCATCTGAAACAGATAGGGAATTTAATAACTGAATATAATTTGCTTCTATTATTAATTGATCTAAGGAAAAAGATATTAATTCCTTTGGTTTTTCTATATCTCTAAAACGATACATTAGATATTTAGCTATCTTATTTTTTATCACAAAATTAGAGACTCCATAAATTTTAATTAATTCAGGTATAACTTTATTAGATTCTAAGAAAGCTAAAGCTTTAATAACTGCTACTTTATGATTAATAGTTTTTGCAATATCTAACTGATGCTTCAATATAGGAATTGCCGATTCATTATAAGGCTTTATTGCTTGGATTGCATAATAAGCCAATTTAGAATCTTGTAGCTTATTAGCAGCAACTGCTAGCAACTCTAAAGAATACATCCTTTTTGCCGCTCTTAAAGCATTTTTAGAAACATGAAAATCACTATCTTTAATTAAATTAATGATGTCAGATGACAAATCACCAATCGAAACATTCGCTATAATATTAGCTGCGCTTGCTTTAAGGGAAATATCATCTGAATTAATTAAATTAATTAATTTATTAATAGCAATATCAATATCTTTTAAACTACCCTGTTTAATTAAAATATTAATAGCAGCTTCATGGGCTGTCAGTGAATCTTGATTAAGATAATATATAGCGATATCTCTGGATTTTTTAGGATTAATTCTTGATAGCACATATAACAAATTGTTAATAATTTCTGCATCAGATTCAAATTTAATAAGCTCTAAAATTAATTTTTCTATTTTGTAGTCATTAATATTTTGCAATGCTTTAATGGCCATTATTTTTATATTTTTATTTTTTGAGTAAAAAAATTTTATAAGTTTTTTTGGCAATGAAGAAAACCCTGCTTTATGAATAAAACTCAACCCTAAAATATTTGTTTGAACATCGTTAGAAGATAGAGTGGTATAAACTAATTTTTGGTAATATTTTTCATCAATTAAGTTTTCGAAAATTAATTCTGGTTTAAACCATCTCAAAGTTAATGCTTGAGTCAATTCTTCAATATAAAGCTTTTGTAACCTAATGGCTATGATTAACATCATCATCGATAATAAAATCAAAAGTATCGAGAAATCATAACTATTGAAATAATGGACTACTATAATAACTAGCCCAGATCCCACGATAGTTCCAATAGTATTCCCAATACCTTTTATAATTGATTTAGCTTTGATACGTAGCATGGAAGGTAAGATATTCAGGCTCATTTCTCGGCCTGTTACATATAATGAATAATTCATAATGCTATAACCGATCGATAATAACACAGCTGTTACTAGCCCAGGCAAGATCAGATAGCTTATGGCAAATATCAATATAGCAATTGGTAGAGAGGCTACCAAGCCACTAACCCCATAGTATTGAATGATTTTTTTGGCGATAGTAGTCTGAATCAATAAACCAATTAAATTGCTTATGACAAGAATACTACTTAGAAATTGAGCAATTCTATCGCTAGTAAATTGAGCAGCAAGTGCTGTTTTGAGATTATAATCAATTAAAGTGAATACTACATATGTCAATATCACGAGTATGAGGATAGAAACAAAAAGCTTATTATGACGAATCTTAGCAGGATATTTTTTAGGCAATTCTTGCAGTATTGGAACCTCTAAATAATAAAGATTAATGACACTAGCTATCAACAACATGGTACAAACCACTAACAATATTTCAAATCCTGCCACACTAATTAAGAAAGGCAAGGTAATCCCTGCTACGATTGCACTGAGAGTAGAAGCCATCATCAGTTTAGGATTATGCGCTTTGAATCCTCGAATACCTAACACGAGCGACGGAAAATTCCAACAATTGATGGTGCTAATACTGCCTAACGGGGCAAAAATAATACTAAATATAAACGGAACACCAGGAATATTCCAATAAAGCAGACTGCCTGCAGCTAGAATGACAATACAAGTCACTATATATAGCCACATAGCTGCCTGCTTAGGATAACGACTTGAGTATCTCTGAGTACCATATAATAAGCTTAGCAAGGCAACCACTTGCCCTATATAAAAATAAGGCAGCCAAGCACTAGGATAATGCGCCAAAAATAATGTGGATACATAAATACCAATTGCCACCGTAATGGAAACATTTAAAAAAATAAAAGCCACTAATAGGCGTATATTGCGGGCTTCATTACTCATTATTTATATCAACATCAAACTATATGTACTGATCATTGTTATTATTAGTATAGCGTATTTAAGCTAGCTCACTTTGCCTATAAAGTTACTCTAAAAGCTCTCCATTCTGATGACTTTATATGTAACATTCACCTAAGCTTGCATTAATAATAAGACTTTATAATAACTGCTATCCGTAATAGTGAATGCTCATATTCCATATCAACTGAGTTAGGAGTTTATCATGCCTATGCAACCTTCAGTTATCAAACTTGAATTTTATAATAAATGCTTGGAGTTAGAAGGAGAGGGTTTATTAAATTTTAATTTTAGTACCACCGTAGTCCAGTGGGGCGATCAGAATATAACGCATATCATTAATGAGCTTTCTTGTGGCACCATTTTAGATATTGAAGGCGAAATTGGATTATCGAGCCAATTAAAAGAAGAATTACGGATGGTTGTCGAAGCCCATAAGAAAATTCTATTACGGGAAATCTATCTGGATATTCTAGATGGCAAAGATATTGGAGAAATAAATGCAGATTATCTCGCAAACAAAAAATCATACTCCGTTCTGATAGACTCTACTCGAGTATTGGGGCACACATTAGGCAATTCTAACAGTACGCATCAGGAAAAAGTCGCTGCAATTCAAGACATACTAAATCAAACGGATCAAACTAGTATTATTTGGCCTATTGTTAAAAAAGCTTTAAAAACGATTGCTTTAATTGCCTTACCAACATTCGCATTTGCTTTAATAGGGGGAGCCAGTGGTGGTCTAACTTCTCTCTTGACGGGCCCAGCAGCTCCAGCAACGTTCTGGGCTGGTGCTAGTGTTGGCAGCCTAATCGGTGCAGGCATTGGTCTTACGCATGGTATCCGACTATACCGACAATATGGAAATAATCTAACAACGAAAGAACTTCTGCAAGTTGCCAGCCGAGCTATTTTAGACAACACAGGATCAGCCATAGAGAAACTGAACAGCAACGCTTTACTAAAGCCTAGTTAATCTCTCTCAAAAACTGAGTTAGCCCTTTTGACTAGGCTAGCTTATAGTTAAATTATTCATTGCCATCTCTTCATGGTTCCAGGATCTCATCATGTAGGAAAAACTGTGGGTGAAATTGCGCAAGCTGCGGCTGTTCACCCCATAGCCCCAAGGCTCGACGCAATAATAAATGCTTTAATGGTTTAATTTCTTGGGTAAATTGTAAGCCTATTGACCGCAGCCCAGGCATAAATCCAGTCTCTTGACTGAATAAATACTTCAAGCCTTGCATGACAGTAGCCATCGTTTGATTAGCGGTATACCGCTTTCTGGCATAATCACGCAGCAATTTTTCTGAATACAAAGGTCGTTTCTGAAAGTATGCTGTAGCTAAATTTTCAGCAAGTTGACAGGCATCCATCATCCCCAAGTTCATACCCTGGCCTGCTAACGGATGAATCGTATGCGCAGCATCTCCAATCAATACCACCTGATTAGCATGGTATTGTTTGGCGTGGCGCATGACCAATGGCAGTGCTACTCTTGGGCCAAGAATTTCGACGGCTCCCAGGCGAGCATCAAATGCTGTGGCTAATTGCTGATTAAAATCTGACGTTCCCATACACATCAAGTCTTGAGCCTGCTGTTCGCAAGTTGACCAAACAATCGAGCATACATGAGGATAATTAGGCAATCCGGATAAGGGTAAATATGCTAATGGTCCTGAAGGCAAAAAGCATTGCCTAGCCGTTGCTTCGTGAGGGCTTGCTGTAGCCACTGTAGCAACGATTGCAGTCTGCTGATAAGGCTTGATAATTTGCTCAATTCCAGCTTGCTGGCGCAACCATGAATGCGCGCCATCCGCTGCTATCCATAATTTAGCATTTAGCGACATAGTCGCTGTCACAAGCTCAGCACCCGTAGCATGGGGATAGAATGCCTCTGGAATAATATCGAAAAAGCTATCAATATTATCGCAAGCTTGGCAATGCTGCCAAAGAGACTGGATGATAAGCTCATTTTCAATCACATGTCCTAGGTAGGGTAAGCCTAATTCACTGGCTAAAAATTCAATCTCTCCTCCACCAATTGAATCCCACGCCATTACTTTCATAAAAGGGCTGCAGCTCTGAGCGACAATATTGGGCCAAACACCCAAACGTCGCAAGGCAAATTCTGAGCTTAGGTTTATAGCACTGACACGAGTGGGGATAGCTGTATCCACTTTAGGTTGAATACATGATTTTTGCTCAAGTATAGCAATTTTTAAGGGTAGTTTAGCGATCGCTGCGGCAAAGGTTAAGCCAACAACGCCTGCCCCTAGAATCACGATATCGTAATCAGCCATAGCTTAGTATGATGAAATCATAGAATCAAGGTAGAATACCTGAAACTGAGGGTATCGTCATCTCTTATATGAACTCCCCCGCCTCTTGATTTTTTAGGGGACGCTTACGGAGTTTATTGCTTGCTTTAACTGAAAATATCATTACTTTACCTGCTAACAATAAAGCTCTTCGTTACGAGGTAATTAGCAAAAATTGGGGTCTACTTGCCATTTTTCGGTACATAATAACATTCTTACATTATGGAAAAAATAGATCTGATCTTTAGAGGTAAACTAACAAGGCCTTTATTTTCAATTATAGATTAGTCATCAGCCACTTATCGGGGAATTTTGGCTTTTGGAAAGCCTTATCAGATCCCAGAAGCGTGCAAGAGGGACTGACTATTTAGGATTTGGTTACGAATGGTCTGATAGTAAAAGACAGAGATCCAACTGACTATAGGCATATATGGCAATGGTAGCCCTTACATTATCCAATTCTTGAATGAGCTAAAAGGTTTAAAATATCCGTCTTAAGATAGTAGTGGCACATTCTCTACCATTCTGACTCAAAGGGAACCATAGCGAAAGAAGCAAAACCTTACCATATCTACTATAGCAGCTTGTCGAATGGCTATTTTCTCCAAGAATTCAGTGAGGAACAAGGCCAGGCTCGCAAAATGACCAATATCCAGTAAATAGCTCAGTAAATTATAGAATAAGCCACTCCACGATCAATGACATACAAATTACAAGAGCAAAATGGCTAAACCTAACACAGGTAACCCTACTTTTTTAAGCTAAAGCCATAATATATTAAAAACCCATGCTAAACTTAGATCAGTACTTTATAGCCTTTATAATACACCATGAATATAGAACTTAGTAGTTTGCCCGGACTAGTATATTGGAAAGATTGTGAATCGAAGATCATGGCTAGTAATCTGAGTTTTGCTAAGCAATTGGGGTATCCAGAAATCAGTACTTTAGTCGGAAAAACCCTCAAGGAAATAACATGGACTACAGAAGTTGCGGCGTATATTGCTCAAACTGATCAAACTGTTTTAACCTGCGAAACAGAAATTACTCATGAAGAGATTTTCAAGCACGCCAATGGCAATCCCATTACATTATTGACATCTAAACGAGCACTTTACAATGATCAGAGGCAATTAATTGGCATAATATGCTCATGTCATGATATTACTCTCCAGCAAGCTAAGCAAACTGCAGCGGAAAAATATCGAGACCAAGCCGAAAATTCTAATAAAGCCAAATCTGCCTTTTTAGCATGTATGAGCCATGATTTACGTACCCCTTTAAACGCTATTAATGGTATGGCACAAATTTTACGTACTCAATCTCTAAACCCAGAGCACATGGATTTTATTGATGATATTTTAGTATCATGCCAAGTATTAAAATCTTTAATTGATGATATATTAAATTTATCTAAAATTGAGTCTAACCAGTTAGAATTCAATGAAGAGCCCCTTGATTTAAAATTGCTGTCAACTGAAATAATTTCACAGTTAACATTTTTAGCAGAGCAAAAAGACATTACTTTACTATTATCTTATAATGATGAAGTGCCACGATTTCTTATGGGAGATTCTCGTAGACTTCGACAAATTTTTATGAATTTGCTTGGAAATGCAATTAAATTTACTTCGAATGGTAAAATCATACTATCTATAGAGCTCATTAAAATCGAAGCAGATTGGGTAGAGATTCAAATTGCTGTTGAAGACAGCGGAATTGGTATACCTCAAGAAAAAATTTCCAATGTCTTTGAAAAATTTTATCAAGTTGAAACTGATCAAAAACGAGAAGGCAGCGGGATAGGATTATCCATTGTAGAGCATCTTGTTAGTAAAATGGAAGGAAAAACCCATGTTAATAGCTACTTAGGAAGAGGCTCCACTTTTTGGTGCAGCCTTAAATTAAGGCGTCAAATTGATAGTAACCAGCTGTCATCTTGGAAAAAAACTTCTAAAGAAACCCTAATATTTATTATTGATCACTATCAACCTCGAGCAGAATATCTACAAAAAACCATTGATACTAATAATACTATCTATGCTAATTCAAAAACCATTTTTGAAATGCTACAAAAAACATCTAAATTATTTATACTATTTATGATCCATGAAGATATTTTGCAAGAAGACCAAGATTTTATAAACAAACTATTAAATCAAAATTTAAAGCATAAAATTATCATCTATGGAAATTATTCAAAACCTAGAATTGCACCTCACAAACATATTAGTGAATATATTTCTATTCCTATTGATCAATCTGAACTAATTGGAATTCTATTAAACTTATATCATAAATTACATCAAGAAAATACTGGACAACTTACTCTAACTTATAAAACCATATATAAACCTAAGATTTTATTAGTAGAAGATAATCCCATCAATCAAAAAGTGCTTACTATTATGTTAAACCACCGTAATTGTGACGTTAAAACTGCTAGCAGTGGTCAACAAGCAATAGCCCTTACAAAAACAAATTCATTTAATCTAATTTTTATGGATATAGGCTTGCCTGATATGCATGGCTTTGAAGTTGCGCGTCATTTGCTATCTGAAAAATATTTTGACAATACTGTTCCAATTATTGCTTTAACAGGATATACGTCAGAAGAAGATAAAAAAACATGTTTGGCTGCAGGGATGCGTGAAGTTATTACGAAACCTATTAATGATAGCGATTTAGTGAGAATCCTAGCAACATATTTGACATAACCATTCTATGAAAATTTTTTAAAAATTCACAGCATTGCTTCCATAGTTTACTATCCTGCCTCTAACACAATTGTAAACAAATCCCAGTATTTTTTCGAAAAGCCAAATTTTGAAAATAGTGACTTAACCATACTTTAGTCCAACTTCTTAAAATTCGAATTTTTAAGCCTTATTTCTACAGGTGTCTATTTCCACAGTACAGTAAAAATATCAATTTATGAAAGATCTTTTATCCCGTATTGCGTTTGGTATACCGTAATTGCTGTTAAAATCTTATCATCCAGCTTTGTTTGCCTAAAGTAACACATTAAATCACTCAACGTAATCAAACTAATAACTGGAATTTGATAGTTCTGGTGAATTTCCTGGACTGCTGATGAGAGACTGTGGCCACGCTCTTGTCGGTCCAGCATCAATATAATGCCCGCTGGAATAGCCTTAGCGGTTTCTACCCAAGCAAGCGCTTCACGTACCGCAGTACCCGCTGTCATTACATCATCAATAATCAATACCCTACCTTGTAAAGGATGTCCAATAAATGTACCCCCCTCCCCATAGGTCTTAGCTAATTTACGGTTAAAGCAATAAGGAACCTCTCGTTGATAGTGATCTGCCAGGGCAATCACCAAGCTGCTCACCAAGGGAATACCCTTATAAGCTGGGCCAAATACCATATCATATTCAATAGTTGCATCTTGTAATGCTTGTGCGTACAATCGCCCTAAGGTTGCAAGCTGTCGACCCGTATTAAATCGTCCTGCATTAAAAAAGTAAGGGCTAATACGCCCTGATTTCAGGGTAAATTCGCCGAATGTCAAGGCTTTGGCGTGTAAAGCGAGTTCAATGAATTCAGTTTTATAAGCTTGCATATGGATTAACTTATTAAAAATAGCTAGTGTATTATGCGAGTGATTACCTTAAATGTAAATGGCATACGTGCTGCTGAGCGCAAAGGATTTTTTGACTGGTTAGCCATACAAAATGCAGATATCGTGTGCTTGCAGGAAATCAAAGCCCATCAAGAACAGCTAGCTAAAGATATCTTTTATCCTGCAGCTTATCATTGTTTTTATCATGACGCCCACAAAAAAGGCTATAGTGGCGTTGCTTTATTTACAAAACGCCAACCACTACGCGTGACTTATGGCTTAGGCTGGGAAGTTGCCGATACTGAGGGCCGTTACGTTGAAGTAGAATTTGATGATTTTATTATCGCTTCTGTCTATTTACCCTCTGGCAGTAGTAGCGATATACGGCAAACCATCAAATTTGAGTTTATGCAACAGTATTTGCCTTATTTACAACGATTAATTTCTGGCAAGAAAGAATGCATTTTATGCGGTGATTGGAATATTGCTCATAAAGAAATTGACTTGAAAAATTGGCGCTCAAACCAAAAAAATTCAGGCTTTTTACCTGAAGAACGTGCGTGGCTGAATCGATTATTGACTCAAGAAGGCTTTGTTGACGCTTTTAGATTACTCAATCAAGAACCCGAACAATATACTTGGTGGTCAAATCGTAGACAGGCATGGGCTAAGAATGTAGGCTGGCGTATTGATTATCAAATTATCACGCCAGGACTACAACCTTACGTTAACCAGGTTTCAATTTACAAAGACCATCGATTTTCAGATCATGCCCCTGTGATTGTGGATTACACGTGCTAACTTGCATTTTAGGGTAAGTTTTCAAAGACTTTAAAAAAAATTGGCAGATAACTCACATTCTCCCATCAGATAGAATTTCCAACCATACTTTCACTCGAGTAGATTACGCTAAACCAATCATCATAAACATCCTTGTCAGAAGGATAAGGATCGCATACACTCGGCCATCAGGGGTTTACCCAAAACGCCACGAATAGGCGAAATCTATAGTACGATTCAGGAGACTAGAATGGATAGCGAATCTACCCCAAGAAGTGATCAATGGGCAGGGATAGTGCGAGGCTTACAGCAGTTATTACCCTATGTGCAGTTTTTATTTGACCAATGGGATAAAGCGGTCGGCACATGGTCGGAAACGGATTGCCGGCGGCAGCACTTAAAATACCTCGCAGACCAAGTTCTCGGGCTGTTTGGACAGCAACACTATGCCGCCATCCTAAAAAATCCTCAAAAAGCCCCGTTAGATCCTAAGACTCAGCGACAGCTCGATACTGTCCTAAGCACTTATGCGAGTTATAAAACCATTCTAGCCAAAACTCCATTGGAGCTCAACCAAATCCTGGAAGATACCGAAATCCTCAGCAGCACTGGAATCCTACCTGAGCCATTCGATCCCAAGGCAGACGCCTTGGCGCAACAAGCCTGGCATGAGAAAGTCACTAAAAATGAACGACTGTTTTTGTATAAAAGCGGCCAATATACCGGTTATTTTATCGGCCATGGTGAGGAATCCGATACAGCAAATCGCGCACAACGGGCATGTTATTGGCAGCAGATAGGCACTCGGTTACTATATGCCGGTCACTGGGAGCAAGCCTTGCGTTGGGTCATGGGCGCCTTTTTGGCTGAGCGCCCGCATCAGCAAACTTATTTTCATTGGGCACCCTGGCTCACTTTATTCGGCCAAATTGCCGAACAAGCGCTGGCTGCAGCAACCGGCTCCCCATGTCAAAACAGGGAGCCTATCGACGCCATTGAACCTGATTATCGCCGTTACCAACGACAATTACAGCAGTCCCGCACGCAACTCCAGCAGGCTTTTCAAGCCATCCCAACCCCCGAATTCCCGTGCCCTGCACTCGCTCAAGCCTTACAGGCGTGGCAGGAACATATCAGCGCCCTCCTGACCCAGATGCTACAAGATGCCGAGTTGCTCCTCGGTACGCCCGCCTGCGCCTATGCCATCGTCTATACCGGCTCCCTCTCCCGCGATGCCGCCACCGCGTATTCCGACCTCGAAATCATGCTCTTAGTCGAAGACCCAGCGCTATCCCACGCCCTGAAAGCAGCCCTCGAACATCAACCGGTCACAACACATGCCCAGGCGTCACACGCCCAACACCTATTATACCTGTTACGCCTATTTCGCTTTAAACTCGCCAGCCTCGGCGATAGTGCTTTAGCCCTCGATGCATCCGGAGACCCGCTACAGGAACCACGCCTCATCGGCACCCCTGAGGAATACCTACACGCCATTCAAGCTCCGGAAAATCAAACCGGTGACCGGGGCTGGGCGTATTCACTAGCCCATGTTCAAGCCAAGCGCTGCTATGCCCATCCTGCAGGCCAAACATTACTAGCCCGATATCAACGGTTACTCCAGAAGGCATTTGCCGCCCCTGAACTCATCGTCAACTGGCACCCTATCCCCTGGTTACTTAATCACCAACACGATAATCACCTCAATTATACCAAAGACAACACCGTCTTTAACCTGAAAACCCATGCCCTCAAACCCCTGACACTGTTACTCATTGATATCGCTGGCCTTGCCGGGCTTGACATGCACAGTGTCCCGGCGGCTCTACACGCCTTACGCCAAGCCGACTACCTCCCTGCTACCATCACTGCCGACTTAGTCTCCCTCTGGCACGGTGTGCTCCAATGGCGCTGCTACCAACAAATGTGCCAGCAAGGC
>QLAH01000591.1_pt1 | contig 16300 bp, 29 predicted proteins | sample 4693081 | NCBI WGS metagenome assembly QLAH01 (sample SAMN09425401, study PRJNA476045) | Lake water metagenome, whole genome shotgun sequencing project.
CCCCAAAACCCCAAAACCCCATAGAAATAAATGAAATTCAATTTAAATCTTAGAAATAATAATTGAGTTAATAATCATGCTCAGTTAGCGAGAGACATAAGCAAAGCTGTACCACGCTTAATCCAGAATTCAGGTGCGTTATCTCCAGTCTTCAAGTCAATCTTAAGCATGAAGGAATCCTTGTCAATAGTGCCTTCACGGATAGGGTAGTAGTAGCAAGGACATTCGTAGATGTTTTGAGGTGGCTTGCTTCTCTTGGAGATCGGTTTGAAGTGAAGCACTGGCATTAAGACTTAAAGTTCCATCACTTCTGGTTCCATCAGCCATTGTTTGTCAAAGTTCCATTTAGCTCCTTCGAGGTAGAGACCAGTGATGTAAGCACCTTCTTTAGCATGTTCACTGATGTCTTTTAAAGGCTTAGCCATAGGAATAAAATCGAACTCCAATTTATCAATGGGTGCACCATTAGGCTTTCTACTGAATCTTTGAAGAAGGGATGTTGTGAAACCAGTAGGGTAAGTGAAAGCAGAAATCCAGAATACGAAGGGTGCACTCTTTGAAGACCAATCAGCAAAGAACTTATATCTGTCATTCAAGTCTCTGATCCAAACAGCCAGTGGCTTAAGTGAGAAATAGGCGAAGCCCCATTGTTTAGGTACTTTGTTCTCAAATAAGGATTGCATTATGCTTTCTAGATCTGGTGAGATAACAACGAAACCCTTTATTCCTTTCTCAAGCTGTTCAAGAGAATTCAATAGCACATTGAGAAGTATGTTATATCGCTAGAGTTCTTGAACAAGCACCACAGTGAGAGGATTATCATCATTTCTGTACTTATACTTGAGAGCAACAATGTCAACTTAATTGGGAATATTTTCTTGCAAATCAGAAATGAGCTTTAACACTGCGCTTTCTCTCGTATCACCATCTCCAGATACTTTCTAAGGTTGAAGAGAAAGAATTGAGTCTAAAAGTTCATTAGAGTCCATAATCTGGGATGTAATTTCAGCATTGATATGCTGACCAAAAGCAACTGGAATATCTATTGATTCCATCTTATCAGCAATTTCACTGTAGAAGAAGTCGCTTGTGAACAAAGCTCCTTGGTCTGGGTTTTTCACATTTTGCTCATCTGCAGGGTAAGCATATGATAATTCATCTGTTCCAGGAGGTTTCCATTTCTCAGCTGTAATCAAGCTCTCATTAAAGATCTCCTTGGCATAGACCTTGATAAGTCTTCTATCTCTATCATCAGTAATTCTTCCACCATAGTTAGCTTCGGCTATCAAATACTGAATAGCTTGCCAAGGGATAGGAGCTCTCTTGTCATAACCTTCAATAGGCTTTCCTTCCTTGAGTCTTCCCATGTAAATGGCGAGCAAATCTTCGCAAACTGAATAATCAGAGTCATTGAAGGCATAAGATACATTCCAACCTAGAGTCTTGAACTTCTTACGCTCAATGAGAATTGAATGGAAGAAGCAAAGACCGTAAAGAGTCTTTCTGAAGTCTTTCTCCTTATCTACTTCTTAGAACTAGCCCATGTTAGAATAGAGTCTGAGCATATTTGACTTAATACCCTTGGGTGGCTCTTGTGTTACTTTGATGGAACGTTGAAGTAGTGAAATAGGGAATTTGGGATGAGGACTAGCAGATAAGAACAATCTGAAATTGGGATCATTGTGCTGCTTGAAGACCAAATCAATGATTGATTCAAGCTCAGGTAACAGACTGATTGAAAGATGGCAATTAGCCAAGAATACCCATGATCCTGATTCAGCTCCTTCTGTGAGAATTTTCTTAGCTTTGTCACTTTGACCCTTTCCTAAAGAAATAGAATCGATCTTTTAGTTCATTTTCTCTGCAAACTTCTTGAGTTAATCAGTAGGATCAACACCTGGTGAAAGTACAAAGATAATTGGTGTATCAAATTGAGATTCATCATAAACTTCTTGAATAAGAGTAGGCTTGTTCTCAATGAATTCTTTCTTCAATCCAAAGATCTCAATGAAATTTCTTATAGCAAAGATAGCTCTATCTGGTCTTAAGCATCTAAGGACAATCATTTTCTTTAACTTATCTTCACATTTAGTTTCCCATTCTCCTGGTAAAGGAGCATTTTCAGGTTCAGGTCTTTGTGAGAGGAACCATCTTTGCCATTCCTTAGGATTCAGAGTAATTGAATTTGAAATACCAGTGAAAGTTTCACCTAATGCTTTTTCAAGCTCGGTGATATTATCCCAGGCTTGGCTGGTGATCCAATCGAAGGGAGGTTTAGGAGGTTGTTAAGATCTGTCCATCACTTGACCTCCTCTGAGGAAGAATGACCATTCCTCTTCATTAATAGTACCATCTCCCATCTTCAGTTTGACACACATCTGTAAGCTTAAAAGTAATTTGTGCTTTTCAAACAGAGATCTGCATGCCTGCTTGTAAACTTGGAGAGCATGAGTCTTCAAGATATTCTTGATTCTATCACCATATCCCTATTCCTTACTATCTTCAATAGATTTTTGGAACAGCTTCTTGTACCATTCTAGGGAGAACTGATACATAGGATCAATCTTGTTAAGATCATTTAGTACGAAGAAAAGAATAGATGCCACTTTACCGCAAGGTCTGTATGTTTCTCTTGTATCATCAATTCTCTTCATGGTTTACTCTGCTTGCTCAAGATTTTGCTTAACTTCATCAGAGGTTTCTTTTGAGTATTGAAGTGTTGAAATGAGGGTAACATCTTCTAAAAGGTTAACCTTAGATTCAGAAAGCATTCTAAGAATCTTATCTTCTAACTCAATAAGCTCACGCTTATTGCTTGCGATTCTTTGGACAACATCATTTTTGGTTTATTCAAGGTTAGGTTGTTCTTTCTTCACCACAATACCTAGGCATTACTCCTCTAATCCTGATTCCTTAACTGTAAAGTTCACAAGCACCACTTTAGTGGAGACTTCAGGTGTGTAATGAGGATTTGACATTCTGGTAGTGATATACAACTTCAAGTTCTTATTGTACTCAATATCATTTCCACCAATTTTGATGGTCATCTTCTTGCCAATCATGATAATTGACTTATTAAGTACGTTATCAAGTACAGGGTCCATTTCTTATTCAACATCTTGGAAGAGGACTTGACGACCGTGAATGATACCTTATTCAATTTTCTTAATATAAGATGTGTCTTTGAAGTCTGCAATAACCAAGGAGTCTCCTTCCATCTTTTTGATCCAGTTGTTAGCTTAACTTTGAGGATCAATATTAAGAGCCCATCTGAGACCTCTTGTAACAAGCACACCATTTTCAAATGAGAACTTATCAGTAGGAAGTCCTTACATCTACCATTCTCTAGCTATGGCTTATCCAGCCATGAATTCTGAGAAATCAAAGTTAGGAGTGAAGGGAATCTTTTCGATTTCAACTGTTGAAATCCAGTTTGAAATTAAGTTATCTCTGTATTCAGAAGGGAAAGGTCCGCAATAACTCATGAAAGCAGCAGCTAGGATGCAATCACCTACAAGTTTTTCATATTGATCATCTAACTCAATTAAAGATGCTTCCCAACGAGTCTTTTCTCCTGAGAGACCTGATATAAGTTTATCTCCTCTATCGATCTTAGTTTAGAGATCATCAAGCTCTCTTTTATAGCTCTGCATTTCTTGCATAGTTGTCTAATACTTAGCGTCTAAAACAGCAAGCTTCTCAGCCAAAAGTTGATATTCAGTTTCTAGCTTTAATAGATATTCGACCTTTTCTCTAAGTCTTTCCTCAGCATATGCCTTTTTATCTCTCTTAGGTCCCACAATCTTGAGAGCCTTGGCATAATCTTCAAGAGATCTGACCCACATACAAAGTGCACCAGCAGCCATTGATTTCTCCTTAACATAATCAGGCTGGAAGTTCTCTTGCTTTGTATACTTTTCGATGGCCTTAAGAGTCTTGGCTGAAATAGAGTCCTTTTGGAAGCCCATAATTTTATCGACGAACTTAGGATCAGCTAGTTCCTTTTTAACACTAGCCCAAGTAGGATCTTTACCAAGCACTATCATGACACTGCTCATGACGATAGCTACATCAGCTGGAGGGTTGACGAAAGATTTAATTTCAGCAATATACTTTTTATCTAAACTTTCTAAAGCTTCTTGAGCTGCTAAAAGAGATGGCTCAGCTTTTTTAAGTTCTGCTTCTGCATCAGCAGCTAATTTTTCTGTCTCTTCTTTTTCTTTACCAATAATAACACGCTCTCCTTCAATATGCTTTTGCTGTTCATCAGCTTTCTTTTATTCAATAGTCATATCAATCACCAAGTCTTCGCACTTCTTTTATTGTCTGCTGACTTCTGCTCTTTTGATTTCTGACTCTTAAGTCATTTCCTCAACTTGTTTTCTTGCATCATCAAGCTTTTATAGACCATTTCTAAGTTTAGAAATCTAATTTCCTACTTCTCTTCTCTTGTTTGACAGAATAGTGTTATATCCTTTCAAGAGTTCAATATAGTTTGTAGGAGTGACATAGAAAATTCTCTTTAGTTCTTTGATCATTACATTTGAGCTTTCAATACATGTTGAATGGGCAAAACTACACAGCTTAGCAAGGCCAGGTTTGAGTTCTTAAAGTAGATCCATCTAGCCAACGAATTTCATAGCCACTTCAGTAAGGGCTTCATCAGGCCATCTCATGAACCAATTAATAGTTGTATTGTTAATGAGAGCAGGATACATTCTGCAGTAATCTCTGAAGGCTTGACCAATCGGACTCATGCATATTGAAATGTGCAAGTTATCTTTAACTCTACTGAAGAAAAATTCGTTCAGGGCATCTGGATTATCAACTGTGCCTCCAGCTTGCTTATATGGTCTTCTAATTTCTTCTCTTATTTTGCCAAGCTCATCTGGCAGATAAAGATTGGGTACAACTCCTGCACTAAGCATGTTGTTGACATCTTCTAAGAAAGATTCACTGACGACATCATTATCAGAGAAGACGAAAACACTCTTGAGTTTATTCTTTCCTTTATATGCTGCATGCTCATACATATTTTTAAGGAAATCTCTGAATTATCTCAGACCGAATCCTTTTGTTACTTCAAGTTAGAACACATTCATCTCAGATATGAAAGCACTAAGTCTTGTGAGAGAGTGTCTTCCTGAACCACCAACTCCTACCAAGAAGCAATGACCTCTCTTCAAATTAAGAACTCTATAGATTTTAGCTATATGTGTAATAGCATCCTTGAAGAGTACAAGATCCATCTTGATAAGCTTGGGTTGTGAATTGTAGTTTTCTAGTTGTTCAAGAAGATATGTTCTTAATTTTTCGAAGTTTGTTACTTCTTCATAGACTTTCATATTCTCATTAAGGAAATCAACATAGACAGCATCCTCACCATTAGTAGAACAGTGCTCCTTATAATCCATTTAGAAATGTATCTAGAGCTATTCATTAAGGAAATTCTTAAATTAATCTCTATCTTCAAATGAAACAAGACGATCATGGAAGACTCTTAAGATTTCGTGAGACCATAACTTAATTATTTGCTCTTTGTTTTCATAGAATGTCTTGTCTGCCATATAAATACCCTGGAAGACCTTTGAAATATCTCTCATGTTAAACACGTAATGAGATTTTGCGGGGGTTGGCAAGAAATTCTCCTGAATGATGTTGAACAAATAGATTGTAGAAATAGCAAGAGGTTGAGATAGCTATTTGATATCTTCATCAAAGTTCAAGAATTTAAGAGTAGCGATAGTTTCAAAGATTCTCTTCATTTAGGTCTCAGTTGGAATAGTGTAGTTAATGATATGGAACTTTGATTGCAGTCTCTTTGAAATTTCTGCTCTACCTCCACCTGGTTTACCCATGGCAGATAGTATTTAGAGATCGCATATTTGGTTCTGCTGTATTTTCTGTCTATCATACCAGAAGCCATAATCAATCCATTGTCTGATAAGCTCAAGAGGTGGTTAAGAACCAAAAGTATCTTTTCTAGGCATATTTAGATCATCAATAAAGCAGATTGCCTTTTGCTTTGCATTCTTAGGCCTGTACTTATTTTTAGCTCTTCTTTCAAAGTTACTCTCAATAATGTTTTGAGTATTTTCAGAAGATGTACCAGCTGAGAAGTTAACGCTAAAGTGATGAACATGAGCATCTTGAGTTAATAAGATACCTTCAACTAGTACTGTCTTGCCAACACCAGAGTGACCAACTAGTAATACTTGAGATCCATGATCTAGTAAGGCTTAGACAATGTGTCTATTTCTGACGGTATCAATGGTAGCTACATAAATCTTGTGGAATTCTTTTTCATTAGGCTTAAGACTGCTTTAAATCTTGTCTTCCCAAGGAGCCCAATCTTTCTTCTCCAAATTCAAGAAATACTCATAAACAGTATTTGTATGAGGGAACATAGATTCAATATCTCTCAGAATATAATCAATATCTCTTCTTGATTATTCTTCAACGGTCGCTCCAATAGACCAAATGAGGCAGAAGACAAACCATTTTTCCATGTATAAATTGAAAGTATCATTGTCTTCATCATCACTTTGCTTAATGTTTTTGCACATTGCATCAAAAAGTTTGCATAAGTTAATCACACAAGAAGTCTCACTAGTAGCTACTAGTTCCTTGCATTAGGTTTTCTTTACTTTAAGAACTTTTGGAATGTACTTATTGATAAGCTCTTCTAGGAATTCTCTGAATTCTTCTCCTTATTTCTCTGAGATCCATTGATCTACAAGAGGTTTCCAACCAAGCTCTTCAATATCTAAATAGATCATACCTGCTCTTGATACAGTAGCAGGAGAAGCCACGGCAAGATTTTCAACCTCAAAGAGTAATCTAACGTTGGGAGACAAGCCGATTCTATCTCCATTATTCAAAGTAAGTAGTTTGTTATCATCAAGCACTGAGTTCATAGACTCAATCCAAAGTGTATCAACAGGTCCATCCAATATCATCCATCTATGGTCACTCTTAGCCTCTTAACAGATTCTTTTTAGAACAGAAGAAAGAATACCATCATTCCATTGAGGAGGGGATGTGTCTTCGAAGAATCCGAATAGCTCATTAATAGTGATAGATTTAGGATTAATAGATTCCCATTTCACAGCAGGGTATTTGCAATCTTCTGGCTTTACTCCTTTTTCTCTTTCTTCAGTGTTTAAGATGTTAAGAGCATCTGATAGAATCTCCCAGCAAGTAGTCTTTCCAGACATTGTGACTCCTACAAGCATGTTACCGTGTCTTGTCACCTTTGACTCATAAAGTTGTAGGATTTTGACGACAAGGTTCTCATTAAGTTAAAGGTTCTTCTTTCTGAGTGAGTCCTCAATAGCAATAAGTAAGTCATCACAGTTATTTTCAGGCTCATCACAACCAGGGAATAGATCAATGAACAAGTTATCGAAGAGCAACACATCTTCAGCCAAAAACTTAGGCAAGTTCATATCTCTGATAGCTTTTATCATTACAGTGAACTCATCTTGGTCGGGCATTTCTCTTTTGATTCTACCAGCAGCAGAGAGTACTGACTTAACAGCTCTCATTCCAAAGTCATAATGATCTTGCTTTGAAAGCTGCTTCTTCATGAGCTCATAAATAGTAACGACTTTCTTTGCTAATTCTTCGTTCTTCTTGAACCCTTCAGACATGAGAATGATCTTGGCGATGGTGTTGAAATCTGGTACCATCATAGCAACTGGTCTGAAAAGACTCTTAAGATTGTCTGGAAGTTCAGTTCTTCCAGCATATCCAGGATTCATTGTAATGAAAATACCAACTTCTTTCTGGACCTGGATAGTTTTTCCTTGGAAGTTAGTCTGAGTCTCTTCTTTCTTAACAGCATCTAAAATAGTTTGAATTTGTTAAGCAACCACAGAGAGCACCTCAAGCTCAATTCTGTTAAACTCATCAAAGCATCCCCAAGAGCCTGAACGAGCAAGACCTGCAAAGGTATTACCGAGGGAAATATAATCCATAGAGTCAGAACAGTTTTGAATAATAACAAAGAAGGCAAGATTCTTTCCAAGATCTTTTACAGTTTCAGTCTTTCCTGTACCTGCTGGTCCTTAAGGTGCACCTCCTCTTTGCATGTTAAGTGCATTAGTCAATGTCATATAAGCTCTATCTGTAAGAGGTGTGACGACAAGACGACCATTGTTGCCTTGGTATTCATAGCCATAGTCAAATGTGCAATTTGTCTAGTCTATTTGAATGTAGAGTTAATCATTTTCTGGTGCAGCATGCTTGAATCTAAGTTGTTATAGCCATTCGAAATGTCTTGGTGACTGAATTTTCTAGGCATATATTTTCTCAATAACTTCTCTGTTGTGCTCTTCGATTGTGATAAGTGCGATTAATTTAACTCTTTCAAGCATTGTGAGACCTTTTCTCTCAACCATTTCTACATAATTCTCGACTTTTTTCTTGTAGTTTTGTCTTGCTTTTTTAAGAGCATTAACTTGACCATTTTATTCAAGTTGAATTAAAGCACTGTTAACTTCAGATGTCCATTAAATCTAAGCGAAGGTTAGAAGTACTTGACCTTGAATCTTAAGCAATTGCTTTTCTCTTTCATGGCTCTTCTTAGATCCACCACTATTCTCTGTATAGAATTTGCAGAATATTCTTCTTAGAGCTTCTCTCATGGCATCCATCAAGGACTTAAGCCATTATTCTACTCTGGCATCAGCAATAACAGACTTTATTTCAACTTCCTCTTTCTCTGGTGAAATTAGACCTATAATTTCGTACTATTTGCTTGATCTTGAACCTCCAGATGGTACATATTTCAAGTTTTAAATACCTTCAAAAATCTTCTTAATATGCTTTGAAACAGGCTCAGGATCTTTAGCTTGACCAATAATTTCAAGAAGATCATCATTCGATAAGAAATAGAATCTAGGGAATGAGTATCTCTTCTGATCTAAGAAATCATTCAAACTTTTCTGAATATGTTCAAGTTTCTTGTTTAAGTCTTGAAGTGTTGGGATCAATCCTTTAACAATAAGAGATCTGTAGGCATTCTTCTCTTTGTTAATTCTTTCCATTTCAGTCTTGAAGTCATTGTTAATTTTGTTGAAGATTGAACTTTCTTAGGGAAGTTGTTTAGCAATATCCTACTGACCTCTGAAAATACTTTCGAGATAGTTCCATTTGCCTTAAACGGTAACGAGCAGCTCAAGAGTTTCAGTAATCTGAGCAATATTATTTTCCCAAGAGTCGATTTTATCATCAAATTACTTATAGTAAGGAGAACTCTTCATGTTGCTGAGTTTAACTACATGATCTTCAATAATTTGGTATAAGTTCTCAGTAGATTGAATCTTGAAGAATTCTTCATTGTTTGCTTTGGATTTCATTTTGATGATATCTAAATCAGTGGTTGGATCATCCTCCCACATTCTCTTGATTTCCTTAAGCTAAACTTCAATCTTAAGTTCCTTTCTCGCATTATCAGAAAGTTCTGCAATCTTTTCAGCATGATTATGAAGACCTAGGTCGAATACTTTCTCAAGACAGAAGTCATCAGCTGTCTCATCAAAATCTTCTTTAACATCGAATCTAAGTTCTTTCCAATGTCTTTCTCTCATGGCTTCATCTCTGAGATCCATGATAAGAGGCATAGCACTTCTAAAGACATCGATCTTATTTTTCAAGAAGTCGTAAACACCCCATTGTCTAACTTCCTTGTCAAAGCCTTTGATTTGCTCTTGGAATTCAACAGCCTTGTCATCCATGAGATCAATATTTAAGTCATAGAACTTTTCTTGTTTCCAGTTGTTCCATTCATGATCCCATTGCTCTTTGACGGTCCATATTTCTGTTAAAAGAGAAATTTCTTTCTCAACAATGCTGAGCTCTGGATAAACCATTGGCTCAATATCGAATATTTCGAGTCCAAACATCATTTCATCTTCTTTCTCTCTTAATTCTTTAGTGATAAGCCTGAATTCATGCAGTTTTTCCTTTGCTCTCTAGTTATCCATGTTCTTATCTACTGAATAAGGAGCCTAATTTTAGAAGTTCTTCTTGTTATCCTGAACTTCTTTCTTGAAATCATCAATGGTATGATCCATCTCAGTCTTAAGCTGAGCATATGATTTCTGGATGATCAAGTTTGACTCCTCAAGACCATCTTTAAAGCGAGTCCAGGCATCATCAAGCCCTGCTAACTTATCTTTATCTTCTTCTGTAAGGCCATTTTAAATGATATCTGCTTCTTAGTCGAAAATGTACTTGAACTTCTTCTTGATAGGATCTCTTCTGGCGTTGAGTAAGTTTAGTTTATTTCTCACTTCATTGTATTTATCTTTATTTTTCTTAAGATGTGAGAGATCAGAAGATGGAGTCTTTAGTTCATCAATAGTTTCAGTGAATTCTTGAAGTAAAGATCTCAGATCTTCTTTTGAGTCTTTGATAAGATGTTCAAAGAGAGATTGTATAATGATACTTCCCTGATCCATAAAGACTTACTTGAGTTTACTACAGTCAATGATAATGAACTATTCTGGCTTTTGGGAAGGTCTGTTCTTGCAATCACTAAGCAGCTCGCTAATGAATTCGATAGATTGCTTATACTTTGCAACTGGATCAACATCAAGAGGATCATTAGTTCCATTCAGAATTCTCTTCTTTCCTCTATCTGATCTTCTACCATTGAGTTGGATGAACTCATCAGAACCTCTCCAGTGCTTCTTGTCATCATCCATGACTTACTTAATGTTTTCAATACTGTCCAAGATCAATTCGATGGTCGGTTTAACACTCTTGTGGCCTTGGATATATCTTTCATTGTCCATTTTAGCCTCGAATGGCTTGGGCAGTTGCCATCTCTTTCTCCAATCTTCATCTTTTTCTTCTTGAGTCATATTCTAGAAATTAACATCATTGGGGTTTCTAGCACCGCCGCCTCTACCGAAGCGACCAGCATTTCCAGCAGCTCCTCCACCACTTTTCTCATTGTCTTCTTATTCTTTTCTAATCAAAGCAATTCGGAGATCTCTTTCATCTCTGAAGACCTTTTCCACTCTAGGCATAACTTTAGTTACAGCAATCATCTTCTTGATGAATTCACTCATATTGCTCTTTAGTTCTTCGTGAGAAGGATCATGATATAGTCTCCAATTAGGATCTTCAGTGTCTAAATTAGTCATGACTTTGAAAATTGGAGCGAGTTCTTGTTTGGAGTCTCCTCTAATATGCTTGCATAGATCTTACAAGGAGTTTTTCACAGCTTGCTTAAGACTTCTTTTCAGTTCATCATCTAGTTTGGTGATGAAATCAAGCCATTCACTTTGAATCTTAGCTCCTCTATGGATGAATAGTTCGTAGGTCTTCATAATTTTGTTCTTAACGATTTCAAAAGAGTTCTTGAAATCTTTTTCTTTTATTTTCAAGCATTCTTCCTGTTCTTTGAAGAATTCTTTCATCATGTAAAGCTTTTTCTGAATTGAAGTTAAGATAGTGGATTGAATTTTATCAAATTCATCAGTTATCTTCAATGAGTTCTTTTAGAACTTTTTCACCTTCTTAAAGACATCCTAACATTCTCTTCTACATGTATAGACGAAGGTATCAGCAGCAGCACCCCAGTTAAATCTTTTGATACCAGGTTCAATTGTTCTATCCAGAAGATCTAAATGCTCTTTGAACAGAGATCTCTCTTTTTCAGATATGGTGTGGATAATTTTGTTATAGTCTCTGACGATGAGCATGACGTTTTCTCTCAAGATTCTAAGTTGTTCTCTGCGACCTAACAGTCTTGAAACTGTGTGAGGGATGGTAATAAATCCAAGAGTCTGAATCTTTGTCCAATAAGTCAGCTCAATTAAAACTTTCAGAAGTTGAGAATCGAAGTTTGACTCTAGAAGACCGTTTTTCTTAGATCTTTGGAAAAGAGGGTTAGAGTTGAGTGAAGCCGGAAGATCATGCTTGGCATTCTCAGTTCTTACAAGGATAGGAACTTCAAGTTTATCATCGATGTTCTTAGTATCCATCATATCAATTTCTCTCTTCCAGCTATTGTAGCAAGTACCAGCAATGAAGAAATCGAGTGAAGTTCTAAGCTTTTAGTACTTGTCCAAAGCTTCTTTGGCGTGGGGATGCTCAGGGATAAAATACAAAGAGTCGATTGCATCTTTTGCTTTATCTAGTCTAACAATCAATGATTGAGCCCAAATAGCAAGACCACCATGCTTGGGATGAGAGATAGGCATAGGAGGCAACTTCTTGTGCTGGCTTTCATACATATCTTCTATCTCTTTAACTTCATCGATGAAAAGCTTGTATACCCATTCAGCAGCTTTCTTATGAACATAGTCCTTAATCATTGGTCTCTTGGCCAAAGAATCGAAATTCTCAAGCATCTCGATTGCATCTGGTACAGTTGAAATATATTTGAAAGCCAAAGCAATTATGTTTTGGTAAATAATTTCAATGTTCTTAATGCTCTCTTTGAAAACTTGGCCATAATCATCATGCCACTTAGTGATCTTCACATCGAGAATATCATAGCTGAGGTTTTTGATATTTTGAAGATGCTTTTCAAACATCTTTTCTAAATCTAATAGATTTTGTGTGAGCTCTGGACCTTTTGATCCTCCAAATACTGGCATAATAATGTTAGGGCTCTTTCTGGCAAATTGAAGTTAGCCTTCGCAAATTTCTTTCAGATCTTTGCATCTCTGAATAAAAGCCTCATTTTCAGCAAATATGGTTTCGTCAGTATCAAGGTTCCAGTTAGGTCTTGAAGAATACTTCTTGATCATACCTTGAGATTTTAAGCAAATGGTTTTCCATTCACGACAGCAAGAAATACTTTCATCAAGATCTTGCATACATTTCTCAACCTTGTCTTCAAGCATATCATCTTTGTTGATTTTCGCTCTACATCTCTTTATGATCTAGTTGCTTATCTTTGTGAGAAGTCCCTTCATTCTTTCAGGAGTATTGTAGAACTTACTGAGTTCCCATATCAGTCTTACGCTATTGAGTACTTCGGGTAAAATTTTAGGAATATCTTTAGGCTCGGCATTTTCAATCTTTCTGCAGGGGTCAGATAGTGTGTTGAGGAATTGTAGATTGTCATTAGCCTCCTCATGACCAGCCTTGATCTTTTTCTCTAAGTCCTTGAATCCAGCTAGATAAGAGCTTCCAGCAAGATCTAGAACATTGATGATTCTTTTAAGCTCAGGCTTTTATAGTTAGATGTTAAGAATGTTAAGATTGGCGGTTCTATTAGTCCAGTGCTTGATTTCATCTAAGGGACTAGTGCTCTCAGTACTATGTTGAGAGTCTTAATTTGAAGTGACTTCCTTGATCTATCTTGTCCAGTAAATAACTGTAGACTCAAGTCTTTGAAGTAGATCTTTGTCTTTAGCTGCAGCATCAGGGTCACTCAAGTCTTCATTTGGAATGTAGAGAGTAGTTCTTCCCTTGGAAGCATGGGAGGCTTCAGTTAGAGCAGCCATGAATTTGTGAAGATTTGCCACAAATTCCTTCTTGACCCCTTCTGGCCAATTCTTCTCACTGAGAAGTTTAGGCAAGAACTCAGAGTTCATATTGTTGAGTAAATCATCTAGTGGGTCACCATCGACTAGTCCTACAATCACAAATTCTTGAATGTTTTAAAATGTGATGGGCTTGTCACAAGGTCTCTTCATAAAGAATACTACCTGATAGTCAGCTGGGTCAATACCAAGATCTATATTAAATGAGTAACTGATGGTTAAGAGTAATATATGATGTTTGAGGAAAATCAAAGAGCTCTTTCATGAAAGAGTAGCACTTTCCTTTTCCTCTATTTAGTATCACTCGCTATTTAAACTCCGATCTTATATTCAAAAAAAGGAGGGATAAAACGAGTTTTTTTGAATTCAAATTTGGCGCTTTCCACTTACCATAAAACTTGGGAGGGTTAGCATTAGTTAGCATTACTTCGTCTTTCTCAATCCATATGAATAGCTTCTTACTATCTTCAACATCTAGGAACTCTAGTAGCCATGAGTAGTATCCGGCCTTCCACATCTCTGACGCATTAAATTTGTCAAGATTTTCTTCCAGTTAGTTGATCATCCATAGCAGTCCTAAATAGTTTCTCACTCATTAATAGCTTACTGTTATCCTTGGATGGGTCTTTCTTGGCAGCAGCCTATTTAGCAGCATTGGCCTTGGCTACCTTCCTTACAGACACGGGCTCTTCCCCATCTTCCCCACCTTCTCTGTGGGATGATCCCTTGACTTCTTCCTCATCATCTTGGTTTCTATCTTCCTCATCTGGTTAGGCTTCCTCATCGTTTTCACCCATTTCACCCATTTCATCAAGGGCTCTCTGTGATCCAGCTTCGCCGTTATCAATTTCATCGCCACCCCGTCTAGATCCAGATCGTTGGGAACCATGGACGCTTTGCTTCTGAGATCGAGCGTCTAAATCAGTCATTTCTTTGTGGCCATCGTCTTCTTAGTGATCAAGCAGGGCTTGATCTGCTAAAGAGTGATGGGATTGCTTGTCAGCATCTAAGTGCTGAGTATCTTCTCCTTCCATTTGAACTTGCTTCAAACTTTGAGAATTATAATTATAAAGAGAATCCTAGCATTCTATTAAATAGCCAATATATTAAAGTTATCTCAGAACTTCTTATTTAAATTTTAAACTAAAGTTAATCTCTCTCAGAGTTTTGGCTTCATCATAGTATTGAATCTCTCCGACTCTTCAATCATGACGACCCCGTATTTCTCCAGTTCCCTCAAGCAAGGATCATAAATCTCCTTTTTCACAGGTGAGATAACGCCTCTCTCCGCTATTCTGCCCTCTAAAACCAATCTTAAACCGATAGCTGCAGTCATTCCGACTGTTTTGGCCATGATAGTGTAGCCGCCTTGCTTTTTAGAGGAGCCTGAGGCTAGTAAAGTAGAGTAATGGTTCCATCTTTTGTGGGTTTTAGGGTCTTCAATGATGAAATTGTGTCGCATGACTACTAAGTCACGGTCATCATCGGTCATGGAGAGTTTGTGTGCAAGAACATCACTGAAAGCGTCGAGATAGGATCTGGGTTTACCTTCTTTAGTTCTGGTGGCAAGTTTAGCATCATCAAAGAAGCCTAAGAACCTGATAGTCTTGATCAGCTATTTGAAGAAATCTTCTCTTTCAGAGGGAGGGATGTGAGAAATGTCAACATTACAGAACTATCTTAAGAGAATATAGTCAGGATTCTTAAGGCCTTCCTCTTCAAGTTAACCGCATAAAGTGAGCATTGCTTGTTTAGCTTCAGGATAGTAATTGCTCAAATTGGAGTAAGGAGTACCTTTGAATTTAGATTCTGCTAAGTCTCTGAGAGTAATAACACCATCAGGGATAAGATCATCAGAAGTGAGTCCAATATCATGGAAAGCTGAAATCACATGTGAAAAACCAGAGAATCTAATCGTTCCTCTGATAAAAGTTTCACAGTTTTGCATGCCGAATTTCTCCATAAATCTATATAGTCAAATAAATTAGAGCTTACACTAAGCTGTCTCTATTAGGATAAACTTCCAATTTCATAGCTACTGATATGTCATTTCTCTGTTCAACCACTTTAAGAGGAGCTGGTGTCTCTACTATTCTATTGTTCTTTTTGTATATAGCCTTATTTTTAGATGCTTTAATCCCAGCACCTGGGTTCCAGCTAAACTTATACCCGATAGGATTATCAGCTTGCTCAGCTACAGGTAGACCACCACAATAGCTCTCATAAGATACTATCTTATAGCCAGCTGCCTCTGCATCATCCTTGACTTTAATACTGCTCATAATATCAATGCCAGGGTCAAGTCCGCATTCATTCAGAAAGATTAGTCCTTTCGCTTTCACTGCTTCATGGATCTTCTCCATATCAGGAGAAATATAGCTAGAAGTTACCATATTCTTTCCCTATCTCAAGCAAGATTCACAAATCGGCATGTGCATTGTAGGTGGAACAAATGATACTACTGCATCATGCTGGCTGACTAGTTAATCAAGTTCTTTCGCCTATAGAGTTTCAAACATATGAGATCTTACATTAAAGATGTCAATGAATACTGCAGACATAAACTCTGGATGACGAGATGCAATCAGCTTTGCATCATCAAGAAGATTACTGCCGACTGTCACATGAGTATCCTTGAAGGAAACTAGATAGTCAACTAAAGCTGGAGTCATGAGTCCAGAACCAAGTAAGAGTACTCTATGCTTTTTGCTAGAAGATTGCATATGGTATATATTATTATCTAAAAGATTTTCAAGAATCTTATCTCATGGGGTTTTGGGGTTTTGGGG
>QLAH01000592.1_pt1 | contig 16290 bp, 18 predicted proteins | sample 4693081 | NCBI WGS metagenome assembly QLAH01 (sample SAMN09425401, study PRJNA476045) | Lake water metagenome, whole genome shotgun sequencing project.
GGGCTGATAGCAGAAGTCCTCTGAAGAGGCCTGGGGAGATTGAGACGATTGTCCCCAGGGAGCTATTAGCCCGGTCATTTTAATGCCGGGATGAGGTCGTGCCGGGATGAGGGCGTGCCGGGATGGAGGGCGTGCCGAGGATGGGACGCTAATGGCCCAGACCGCCCCAGAATCAAATTCCAGGGCTGATGGCAGAAGTCCTCTGAAGAGGACTGGGGAGATCGAGACGATTGTCCCCCAGGGTCATGAGCTATTAGCCCGGTCATTTTAATGCCGGGATGCGGGCGTGCCGGGATGAGGTCGTGCCGGGATGCGGGCGTGCCGAGGATGGGACGCTAATGGCCCAGACCGCTCCAGAATCAAATTCCAGGGCTGATGGCAGAAGTCCTCTGAAGAGGACTGGGAAGATTTTTGAATCGTTGAAGGTTCACCACAGCAACATGTGGCTGCGGGGTTGGGATGCCTCGTTGGCTAGGCCCAAACGGAAATAGTGGATGAGGTCGAAGAGTTCTTCTAGCTTGTCTTCGGGGATGCCTTGCAGTTCTTGCACGATTTTCTGAATCAACATGGATGCCTTGACTAGCGAGGTTGGTTTTATTGTAGCTATCCCCCTGTTCTACCCGTAGGGAGGATATTGGCTACCATTCCCCTGTTGATCTCAAAGGTGAGTTCAGGGAAGATCATAGCTTTTCTAAGTATTCCTTGACCTGACGGACAAAGCTTTCAGCTTGTATAGAACACTCACTCGCATCTTCTAGCGATGGCTCGATCAAGTCAGCATAGTCAGCTTCTAGGCGTTGCTCAAAGGTATGGTGAAGCCACATTGACATTTCTTTGCTGAAAATTCCTGTTTTGACAAACTCACGATCAAATAAGGAAATCGCCCCTTTATACTTTGAGGTACCAAGCTGCCGCGTGACAAGCAAGGCTAAAACAGCATAGAACATGGCATAGTAAGCACGATTAATCGAATCAGAGTAAAGACCTTGACCGAGTAAAATTTGACCCGCATCTAGGGCATTTTGAGCCTGCCGAAGTCGTGCCTTTACCAACGTGTTGATATCGTCTATTTGACTCATGCGGCAATGCCCTCTGCAAGGATGCTGTGAACCAGAGGACTGGCCGTATAAGGGCTAGACTCAAACTGCTGGCGGGAATATTTGACGGTGGTAATCACGACGTCATGCTGAAAGCCTGCTTCCCAAGCGATATCGCTAAGGGTCTTCCAAGTGGTGCGGTCTAATTCGTCTACCACAACACAAATATCAAAGTCTGAATCAGGCTGAGCATTACCCCTAGCCCGTGAGCCAAAGGCCCAAATTTGTGCATCAGGAAATTGCTGGCGCACGTTGGCAGAAAACTCCTTCAGGATTTGGTGATCGCGTATTTCCATGCCGTTTGCCATCCTCTTTGCTCTTTTCCATTGTAGCTATCCCCCGGTTTTAGGTTTTGGGGAGGTATTTGACGAGGGCTTTCATGACTTCGTGGGGCTGGAATTGGATGGGGCGGTCGGCGTTGGGGGCGCTGAGGAAGTCTGTCCACTCGAAGATTTCGGCGAAACCGAGCTGGTGGAGGGCGGCGATGATGGAGCTAACGGCGGGTTTGCTGCCGATGATGAGGATTTTGACGGGTTCGCGGTCGGGGTGGGGGTAGGTGTGGAGTTTGAGGGTGAGTTCTAGGTGGACGGGGTCGGGGCTAGTGAGGCGGGTGCTGTAACGGGCGGTGGGGGTTTGCATATTCTGTCAACTACTAGGACGATGCGATGCAGCCTAACCTGCCTAAAGGTTGACTGTCAACCACTAGGATGTGTCTAGATGGGTGATTCTCTGAAACCATGGACGCATGGGAAAAGCAGGACAAGCGCTGAAACAGGTTCTAGAGGATTACAGCATCAGCCAGTTTGCCTTGGCGGTGGCGATGGATGTAGAACGCAATAATGTTTACCGCTGGGTGAATGAGAAGCGCGACCCAACGGCGGAAACGGTAGTTGAAATTGTTAGGGCACTAAAAACGTTGAACTCTGAAGCGGCTAAAGCTTTTGCTGACTTGTATTTAGGTAACGAAACTTAATTGGGGTGTTGGGTTCCGCTTCGCTGCACCCAACCTACTTACTAAAAAACTTATGGATGGGGATAAGGATGCCTTTCTGCTGGTGCTTAGGGACATTGTGGAAGCCAAGGCATTAACGGAATGGCATCATCAAGTTTCCGATGCCCTCAGTCAAGTGTTGAATCAGGGTGCTTTGCCCAGCCTGGAGGCTTTGATCGATCTTCTCCATGGAGTAGTTGGGTGGTAGGCAGTGCCCACCCTACTAGAACAACAATAATAATTCTAAGCTTTCATTTCTAAAGTTCACTTTCTGGCCTCAAAATCACAAAATTTTGACGATCACTGATCAGCTTTTCTCTACTCAGAACAAGCACTATTTCATCATATTTATTGTCTAAGTTCCAAGAGACTGAAGGAAGATTCCACCCTGGCAGATTCCTTCTTGAAAGATCAGTCTCCGCAAGTAAATCTCTCTTTATTTTGGTTAGATTTAGAAGAGGGAGATTTTTATTGTCAACGCAGGAAAGAGTAGAATTTAAGGTTGTAAAAGCTATATGCCAACCTGCTTTTTGGCAGATTTCTAAGAGGTTTGCAATAGCTGCCGCATTTCTCTGTTTTTCTTCAAATCCAATTTCTGAATCATTTTCAAATAATTGATTGATTTTCCCTTGAGGCTCAATAATGATGCAAATACCTGACTGTTTTGAAGATAGAGACTTAATCGTTTTCAGCAAATCTATCCACCATTTATCTTCTCTACTCTTATGGGGAAAAGAGGCAGAGAAGGTTATCATATCGAACGTGTTTTCCCATCTCGCTTGTTCTGATCTAAGAGTCTGATGATTAGACATAATGTCATCAATATCTTTCAACTGATGATCAACTTCAATATGCTGAAAATTTGCTTTTGGTTTGCATTTGGCCATGTCGATCATTTTCAGGCTAGGCTCTAGTGCTGTTACACGTATCTTCTCAATAGGCTTAATCATTGAGAAGTAAATTCCTAGTGCTATTGAAACGGCATCTGTTCCAGAGCCTATGTCAAGAACTGTTTTTGGAGTTTCTATATTCGCTAAAGACAGTATTTCTAAAACGCTAATCATAGCCATGATTCTACGTGGAAGATAGATTAAGCTGTACGCGACTGGGACGCTTGGATTATTATAATCTGGGTCTTTGCCATTCTTAAAGATTTTTTGGATAGCGGCATAACTTATTGCAATTTCATTTCGATCATAATTTATTTTCGTCATATAACTTGCAATTTTTTGGCTGCAATATTCATCAATAAAAATACAAATCTCTCTGTATTTTTGGTTATCAATAATAATTGAATCGTCCTGCCTCATGTTTTCTTTCCTCGACAATGTAAGTCGTATAATGTATTGCTCTAGTTTATTGCCCACTTCTCTCTATGCCATTTCAAACCATCTAGGCTAGGCAAGAAATCAGACTCATGAGGTAGTTGAAGCCGCTCTCCCCTAAAGTTCCCCATTCCTCGGCTTTCTAACACCGCCTCTTCTATAAATCTATCCCACGGAATCAAAATCCGGTAGTCATCATCTACCCCAAACCAGCCATGGTCAAAGGCCCAGTGGTGGTTTTTACAGAGGGCTAGGCCATTGGTAAAGCGATCATTGCGGAACTCTGAGAACGGTTGAATATGTGCCCCGTCTACAATGTTTAGCCCATCCCAGCTAACGACACGCATTTTGCAAAAGGCACAGCGTTGATCGTAGAGCTTCACCACATTGCGACGAAACGCCGCATTGCGAACAAAGATCCGGTCTTCGTCCTTAAGGTCATCCACATTGTAGGTTGCGCCGCCAGAGTCAAAAAGAGACTGTTGGATCGCTTCAAACTCATCGTATTTGAAAGATTCGGCAATTTCACTACCCTGATCAGGAAACCAGGCTTGGATCAGGATGGTGGTTAGCTCGGTGCGGCTGGGGGTGTGGTTGAGGAGGGCAAAGAGTTCGTCGTCGAGGTAGGCATACTTCACCGCCGAGCGCAGAGCTGGCAACGTGCGAATCTTCACCCTGGCTTGGATGGTGGCCTCAAAACCGGGGTTGGGCATCAGGTGCCAGAACTTATCACCTGTGAGGTGAAAAAACGGCAGGGCAATATTGGAATGGTGGTCGCTAGAAACAAACTGGTGCCAGAACTTGAGGAAATTGGCCGTAAGTTCTGGAGAAAGATAGATTTCGTTGCGGCTGAATTTACCCTTCTCGAATAAATCCAGCACCGCCAGCAGCAGAATCGGCTTGTGGGGTGCCGTGCCACGGGCCTTGTCTACTCGCAGCTTGGCGAATTTCTTGGCGTAGTAAGTTAAATCGTGAACCACAACCCTAAACCTTTCGCCTCAGGCTTCTTTGAGCCTGTAGCGGCTGTCTGTCTCCCTAAGGTACCCAGGTGGGTTTTGAAAATCACTCGTTTGCGAAATTTTCTTAACCTCCGCCAACCGTCCTGGAAACCATTGCCCCACTAGGACAGCTTGAAGGCTGTCGCGGCAGGGGGTGTCTTGCCAAAACTCAAACAGGTCTTCATCCACATAGGCATAGCTGATGGCCTGCTGCACCTCCGCTAGGGTCTTGAGCTTGATTTTGGCGGCTAGAACCCCCTCAAAACCAGGATTTGCCACCAAATGCCAGAATTTACCGCTTTTTAGGTGAAAGAAGGGCCGAGAAATATCAGGATTATGACTCGCTGAGCCAAGGTAGCTCCAGTATTTGAGAAAGGTGTGGTTAAGCTGGGGCGATAGCTCGATCCGGTTTTCGGTGAGGATTCGGCGTTCCATGTGTTCCATCACCGCCAGCAGCAAGATCGGCTTGTGCGGTGCGGTGCCATGCGCCCGATCTACCCGCAACCGCTGAAACTTCTTAGCGTAGTAGACCAAAGCCTCTAGATCGGCCAAACCCCGCTCCAGTCCTCAATGCTCACATCCTCCGCCCGCACCGCCGCCATGGGTTGCGCCGTAAATTGCTCCGCCGTCGCCTCATCCCGCGTCACAATCTCAAACGCCCTCAGCATCGTCAGATCCTCCATAGCATCCATTTAGAAAGCCTTGACAATATTGCCCTCCCTGCGGCGACACCCATCCCGAACGTAGAAAACCTTCAGGCTCACACAGGCTCCCGTTAGCTAGCCATTGTTTCTTGCAGTTTAGCCAAGTTCAGCCATCTTGGCAGACACCTTAACAACCAACCCAGCCTCAGTAGATCACAAAGATGTCTCTTCGTATGGGCTTGGCCCTCCCCCCCAGCCCCTCTCCCAGGGGGGCTACTGTGTACACACATCTTGCTTTCCTGCCGCAAGTCCTTGGAGATCCCCCTAAATCCCCCTTAAAAAGGGGGACTTTGATTCCGGCTCCCCCCTTTTTAAGGGGGGCTAGGGGGGATCGATCCCCTATATCGTCTACGTCAAGGACTTATGTGTACACAGCAGCCCAGGGGGGAGAAGGGAGCCGGAAGTCCTTCAAAGTCCCTCTCCCAGCTTGGGAGAGGGATTTAGGGTGAGGGCCAAGCTGAGGGCAGTCAAGAGAGTTTGTGATCTACTGAGCCTGACATCACTAAACCACCACACAACCATCTGGCCGATTGAGAGTATCGGCCAATATCAGCCCCCCGCCGCCCCCATGCCCTCACCCAACCCACCCCAACAGAAAACCTTCACCCAACGGAAAACCAAATCGGCCCTCGCCGCCGCGCACATTTTGCACCCCGTCCGGCAATGGTTGCAACCGCCATCAATAAAAGGCTAGGCGGGCACACCCTACAGAGCAACAACCTCTAGCCCCTTGGGGGCCGCTTCAGCGTTAATGGCTTGGCCCACTTGTTTGCTAATGTCGTTACTGCGGGCCTGAAGCTGAGAGCGCACCGTTTCAAGCCAAGGCTGTTGTTGATCTAACTTCAGCAAGGGGCGAGATCGTAGCTATCCCGCTGGGCCAGGGCTGTCTGTACCTAATCTGGGTTTGCCCGTATTTTCGGACGCTATTCAAGCCCCAAAGGATGGTCTAGGCTAATGGTCAGGCTCCCCCGTTCCGTGCGTGCTTCTTTCCTGATCTCTCCCTTTGATCGCTGCTATGGCTTCCATATCCCTTGAAATTCTGCTGATTTTGGTGCTCATTGTCGCCAATGGCATCTTTTCCGGGTCAGAAATTGCAGTGGTGTCGGCGCGCAAAGTTCGTCTAGAGCAATTGGCAGAAGAGGGCAACCGCCGCGCCCAGGTCGCCTTGCGACTGGCTAATGCCCCCAACAACTTCCTAGCCACAGTGCAAATTGGCATCACCCTAATCGGCATCCTCAGCGGTGCGGTAGGGGGGGCCACCCTAGCCCAGCGTCTGCGGCCCGTTTTCGACGGTGTGCCCGCCCTTCAGCGCTACAGCGAGGGACTCAGCGTCACCCTGATTGTGGCCACCATTACCTACCTCTCCCTAGTGATTGGCGAACTGGTGCCCAAACGCATCGCCCTCAGCGCCCCCGAAAAGTTGGCCTGCGCTGTGGCTCCACCGATGCGGTTTCTGTCTCGCATCACAGCCCCCTTTGTCCATCTTTTGGGAGTATCAACCGATACCTTGCTCAAACTGCTGGGCATTAGCGCCTCCGGTGCTCCCGATATTACCGAAGAGGAAATCAAGGTAATGATTCGCCAAGGGGCGGAAGCTGGCATGTTTGAAGAGGCCGAACACGAAATGGTAGAACGGGTATTTCGCCTAGGTGATCGCCCTATCCAGGCCATTATGACCCCCCGCACCGAAATTACCTGGCTCAATACCGAAGCCTCCCTAGCGGAAAACCTCCAGGCCGTTATAGACAGCTATCACTCGCGCTTTCCCGTTGGGCAGGGCAGCTTAGACGACTGCATTGGCGTCATTCGCGGCAGTGTCCTCCTAGCGGCCCAACTGTCGGGGCAGTCCATCGATCTAGCGGCCATGGCTCAGCCGCCGCTGTATGTGCCGGAAAACGCCCGTGCCCTGACGATGATCGACCAGTTTAAGCAAACCGGGATTCACATTGCCCTTGTCACCGATGAGTATGGTGGCTTAGAAGGCCTCGTTACCCTCAACGACCTGATGGCCGCCATTGTTGGCGATCTACCCTCCCTAGAAGACCAGACAGAACCCCTAATTATTCAGCGGGAGGATGGATCTTGGCTCGTTGATGGATCGCTAGATATTCATGAGCTCAAAACCCTAGTAAGGCACAAGGCATTACCAGGTGAGGCGGATGGCCATTTCCATACCCTGGGGGGCTTTGTGGTGCATTTCCTCAACCATATCCCCCAGTCGGGCGAATTTTTTGAATGGAGCAGCCTGCGGTTTGAGGTGGTAGATATGGATGGGCCACGGGTAGATAAGGTGTTGGTCACCTCCCTGGCTCCCACCTAATGGCCTCAAAGTTTAGCTAGGATACACGGCATTCAGCGGCATTCATCATCTTCAGAATGGGGGAAGTTATGGCTGTTCGGCTTTCAAAAATTGCCCTGGTAGCCGCCGTTGGGCTACTGGCGCTAGCTATCGTCCTTAACAACACCACCGACTACAACACCAACTTTCAGTATGTGTATCATGTGCTGTCGATGGACACGATTTTTCCCGATAGCACCCTAACTTGGCGAGCTATCCATACCCCCATCCTTCAGCACGCAGCCTATCTTCTCATCATTGCCACTGAGGCTGCCATTGCGATCCTCTGCCTGACCGGGGCGGTGCGACTTTTGCAAAGGCTTAGGGCGGTGGGCCATCACTTTAACCAGGCTAAGGCCATCGCCACCTATGGACTCACCCTCGCCTTTCTGTTTTGGTTCGTGGGGTTCATGGTGGTGGGGGGCGAGTGGTATGCCATGTGGCAATCCGCCGATTGGAATGGTCAACCAGCGGCCTTTAAGTTCATCGGCTGCGTGGGTTTGGTGCTGATCTACCTCACCCTCACCGATACAGACTTACCCGCAGCTTAGAGACTCTGAAAACAATTTAGGTGCAAGATGCATCGTTGTGCCTGACTCTCTCGGCCTGGTACATCCTGGGGGATGATAGGAAGAGAGATACGGCGGCCATAACGCTTCTACGGCGACGACCCCACAGCGATACCCCAGAACGGGCCAGCATCGTTGTCTTGGTGCATGGCGGCTACCATCTCCCAGTGAGTTCTGAGGTTTTCTATGTCTTCCGGTGCGTCTTTCCACGCCCAGTCCCAAGCCGTTAGGCTGTACGACTTCCATCCCCCGATGGAAGATTTCCGTAGTGCCGTCTTGCAGGGGTTGACCCAGACCCAAAAGGCGCTGCCGTCCCATTTCCTCTACGATAAGCGGGGTTCAGAATTGTTCGATGCCATCTGCCAACTGCCAGAGTATTACCTCACCCGCACCGAGATGGCCATTCTCCGCGCCCACACCGACGACATTGCCCGCGCCCTTGACCACCGAGTTTTGGTGGAACTAGGCAGCGGCAGCAGCCAAAAAATCCGGATTTTGCTCCAGGCCGCGCCCCAAGTGCATACCTACGTTGGGGTAGATATTTCTCGGCAGCACCTCCAGGAATCCTGTCTGGCCCTGATGCAAGACTTTGACGGACTCGAAACCATTGCCCTCTGCGCCGACTATACCCAACCCCTGCCGTTAGATCAGGTGCCAGAACTGCACCACCGCCCTACCATTGGGTTTTTCCCCGGTTCTTCCGTCGGCAACCTAGAACCTGCCCAGGCCGTAGCCTTCCTAAAAACTGTGGCGGTGCTAGGGGAATTGATTGTGGGGGTAGACCTGAAGAAATCCACCGCCATTTTGGAACCTGCCTACGACGATGCCCAGGGGGTTTCTGCGGCCTTTGCCCTCAACCTGCTTACCCGCATCAACCGAGAACTGGGGGCCAATTTCGACCTCAGCCAGTTCACCTACCAAGCCCACTACAATGAGTCTGCCGGACGCATCGAAATGGCCATCGTGAGCCAGGACGATCAAACCGTTCGCCTAGGCAACACTGAAATTTCCTTTACTCAGGGCGAAATCCTCCGCACCGAATATTCCTATAAATACACCGTTGAGGAATTTCAACGGTTAGCGATGGAGGCCGGATTTCAGCCCGTAGAGGTGTGGGTTGACCCCGATCAGCACTTTAGTATTCATCATTTGCAGGGCTTGTAAGCAGGTAGGATAGCCTGAGTTCGGGATAAGCCAGCCGCTGCAATCTTGAGAAACCTGCTTCCAGCTTGCGCTTTAGACCTCACCCTAAATCCCTCTCCCCAAGGGAGAGGGACTTTGAAGGACTTCCGGCTCCCCTCTCCCTCGTGGGAGAGGGGCTGGGGGTGAGGGCTAAGCCCATACGAAGAGACATCTTTGTGATCTACTGAGGATAGCCTGAGTTCGGGATAAGCCAGCCGCTGCAATCTTGAGAAACCTGCTTCCAGCCTGCGCTTTAGACCTCACCCTAAATCCCTCTCCCCAAGGGAGAGGGACTTTGAAGGACTTCCGGCTCCCCTCTCCCTCCTGGGAGAGGGGCTGGGGGTGAGGGCTACCAGGGGATCTGGTCACTAGGTCTAACCCGAACTGAGGTTAGCCTACTTCACCTGGGTTACGCGCCAACTGAGTTTGAGGTTGAGCCAGAAGTTCCACAGGGTCACAAGGCCGATGGCGATTAGGTTGGCGAGGTAGGCCCAGCGCTGGCCAAACACCAGGTTGTAGACCAGGTTCAGAATCAGCACATTCAGTACCAGCCCGCCCAGGCAAATCAGGTTGAACTTGAGGAAGCGCTTGAGCCGCGCCGACCACCCCTGTTGCCGGAGGCTGATATCCGCAAACGTCCAGGCATCGTTCCAGGTAAAGTTGTTGAGGATGGCGACCTCTGCCGCCACAATTTTGCTGCGGGTGAGGGGCAGCCCTAGGGTGGTGTGCAGCAGGTAGAGGATGGTCATATCCACAACGACGCCGGTGATCCCCACCAGGCCAAAGCGCAAAAACCGCTGCCAGGGAAAGCGGCGATGGAGGTGAGAGAGGCGGCCACCGGCCCGCAGCCGCAGGAGATGGTGGATGTAGTCGAGGTATTGCCGCCAGGTGACTTTGCTGCTGCCCTCCTGACGTTCTTGGAAGACGTAGCCCACTTCGGTAATGGTTTCGATGGTGCCGCGACCGATCACCTCTAACAGAATTTTGTAGCCCTTGGGGTTAAGCACTGGCCCCGCAATGGCCTGCCGACGCACCATAAAGTAGCCGCTCATGGGGTCGCTTACCCGGCCTACAACCCCTGGCAAAATCAACAGGCCGAGGGTTTGTGCCCCCCGCGAAAGCACCCGTCGGGCTAGGCTCCATTCACTGACGCCGCCCCCCTCCACATGGCGACTGGCCACGGCCAAATCGGCCCCCGCTTGCATGGCGGCGATCAGCCCTCGCAGCACCGCTGGCGGATGTTGCAGATCGGCATCAATTACCCCTAGCACTTGCCCCTGGGCGACCTGCCAGCCCCGAATCACCGCCGACGATAACCCCCGTTCCCCTTGGCGACGCATGACTCGCAATTGGGGTACCTGCTTTTCTAGGGCCAGCGCCTGCCGCCAGGTGAGGTCGGGGCTGTCGTCATCAACCACAATCAGCTCGTAGGCATGGGGCAGCACGGGGTCGAGGATAGTCACCAAGGCATCGATCAGCGGGCCTAGGTTCTGGCCCTCGTTGTAGGTGGGGATGATCAAAGACAGGAGGATATCAGAACTAGGGGTAAGGCCATTAACCTGAAGCGGGCCGCTAGGACAGGGCAAGAGCCGTTCAAGCTGAAGCTTGGAAACCATAGGGTACCGATTTACAAGAACAACATCCGCCCTAGGGGGCTGGCCCCAAACCCGGACAATGCGGCATTTTTTACAAGTACTCATTCTACCGCAGCCCTTGAGTGGTTCAGAAGCCCCCTCGGAGGATGATCTCCAACAAGCTTTCCCCCAGAACGTGGGAGATGGGCTGCAAGAAGGTTTCCATCCGTTCCATAAACGACTGGATTTGTTCAACCTCCAGCACCACAGTTTCGGCGGGATAGGCCTGCAAAATCTCCAGCAGCGTCAAGGCTCCGTCGTCGCTGGCCGACAGCACCAGGGCCGACCGCAACGCTTGCCGACTCGCTTCTCCGCTCACAGGCCGAATAGCTTGGCCCAACTGATCTAGCAGCCATTCTCCTGGCAGACTATTCAGGGCTTTGTCTAACACCACAACATCAGTGGTAACGTTGTGGGCCAACACCGATTGCAGGGTTGCCGGACTCAGGTTGACCTGGTCGAGTAAGTCGGACAGGCGGGTCGGGGCTTCCCCAGTGGTCGCCAGGGTGGCCAAATCGACAACGGCAACGGTACGGTTCAGCCCTCGATAGCGCAGCATCACTTCCTCCGCTGCGAGGGTTGTGGGGGCCAGACTCGCCCAGGCCACACTGGCCAAGGCCAAGGGAAACAGGGGCAGTCGCTTCATCGGGGCGTTCACGGCAAAAGACTCGCTTCCAAAGGTAAGGATAGTAGACGCCCGTGATTGGCCTAAAGTTTCTTCGCAGCGATAGCTTCGCAGAATCAGGCCCACGGGAAGCCTAGCATAGCGCCTTGGCGCTGCCCATGGCCAATCGGCCTTCAACGCCGTCAGCTTGGCATCGATTTCAGCGAGATCAGGCTTAGCCACGCCATCGGGCACTAGATCCTGAGGGGGGCTAAACCGAGGTAGCGCAATCCCTCAAGGGTAATTTCAAACCGATAGGGCAAGACCTGCACCCCAGCGGCCATGGCCTGCCGCAGCAGGTCGCCATAGGTGGGGTCGGCCTCGTCGCCAGGCGCAAAATCCGTGCAGTCACCCCGGTTAATGAAATACACCATGGCGGCCTTGGCGGTAGGGATCAGATCCGTCAGTTCCCGCAGGTGCTTTTGGCCACGGGTGGTGACGGTATCGGGGAACAGCGCCAGGGTGCCCTTGGCCCAGGTGGTGTTTTTGATTTCGATGTAGGTGGGCGGAGAGCCATCCTGCCGCGATACCACAAAGTCAATGCGGCTTTTGCCATCGTGGCCGTAGCGCACCTCTGGCTGAATGGTGTCGTAGTCGCCCAGTTCGGGGATTAACCTAGCCTCTAGTACCGATTTCATCACTCGGTTGGGCAGGGCTGTATTGGTGCCCGCCCAGGTGGGGACGGTGTCGTTCACCTCCGCCAATTCCCAGGTGTAGGCCAGCTTGCGCTTGGGGCTGGGGTTGTGGGAGACCATCACCCGTCCGCCGATGTGGCAAATGCCCGTCATTGGCCCCGTGTTGGGGCAGTGGGCGGTGATCACCTCGCCGCTGTCGAGTTCAATATCGGCAAAAAACCGCTTGTAGCGCTTTAGCAAGGTGCCACCCTGGAGCGGCGGAAAAGGATAAAACCAGTCGGAGGTGGCCATGGGGCAGGACGCAATCACAGGGGCAATGGGTCATGGATTACCCTAGCAGAAACCTCGATGGCTACAGCGTTTTAGCAATAGAGGGAATTTTAATGGAGCTTTGGACTAGAAGTCCAAAGCTCAAAGCTGAAATCCTCTAAAGAGGATTGGGAGCCGAGCCATCCAGCCGGGGAGCCTTGGACTGGAAGTCCAACGCTGAAAGCGGAAATCCTCTAAATAGAGGATGGGGTGCCGAGCCATCCAGTCTGCTTCAGCAGACTTTCGCCATCAGCCAGGGAGTTCACTCCCTGGTGGTTGTAGCCGGAGGTTCAAATTTGCAAAGCACCCACGATGGGCGAACGTCCTCCCCATTTGCCGCTCTATTGGTTATCCTTTAGGCGATTGCGGCCTATCATTCCGTCGTTAGGAGCCACCCCCTATGAGCTTACTGGGCAATATTATCTGGCTAATTTTTGGAGGATTCCTAGCGGGGCTAGGCTACATTCTGGGCGGGTTGCTGCTCTGCCTCACTATCATCGGCATTCCCTTTGGTTTGCAAGCGATCAAGCTGGGCACCGCCACCATGACCCCCTTTGGCCGCACGATTGTAGAAGACGAGAATGCCAACAGCGTTGTCAATATCATCCTCAATGTGGTGTGGATGTTCGTTGTGGGTTGGGGCATCGCCCTCACCCACCTCACCCACGCGCTTATCCTAGCCATCACCATTATCGGTCTGCCCTTTGCCAAGCAGCATATCAAGCTGGTGGTGATCGCGCTGTTTCCCTTTGGCCGTCGCTTTCAGCGCATGTAACTCAGCATGACTTCCCCTTCAAACCAGGTTCCCCAGCCCTTTCCCTACGATGACGCTCTGCGGCGGCTGATGACCCAGGCCAACCTTCCCAGCTATCGGGCCTTGAGTCAGCAATCGGGCCTTTCCCGTTCCACCCTGAATCGCCTGCGGCAAGGGCAGGTGGATCGGCTACGGGTCGGCACGTTACAACGGCTGGGTCAAACGTTGGGGATGTCTGTGGCGGAGTTGATCGCTCAGTTTGACAATGCCGGGGCAAATCCAGAATCGGCAAAGCTCAAATCAACGTCAGCCGTCCATTCAGAATCACCCCCAGTCGCCGCCGCCGCTGCGACCATCGCCGCCCTGCGCCAAGAGTATGATCGGCTCCAGCAGCAGATGGCCAGTCAAGAACAAACCCTGCGGCAGCAGGTGCAGCGGGAAGCCCTCACCGTGATGGAACCCTGGCTGCTGATGTGGCCCAATGCGGCCCAGGCGGCTCAAGAGAAGCCCGATTTGCTTGCCAGTAAGGTGATTCCCCTCACCCGTCCTCTGCAAGCGTTGCTGCAAACCTGGGCGGTGCGGCCCATTGGCACCGTGGGAGAAGTAGTGTCCTACAATCCGCAACTTCACCAATCAGACCGTTCTATACAACCTGGTCAATCGGTACGCATTCGCCATCTGGGCTACTGGCATGGAGATCGCCTGCTCCATCGGGCCAAAGTTATCCCCATGGAGGACGGCTAAATTTGCGAGCATTGCTACAGAACCGTAGCGTGCATTTGCGGCTAGATTCCCCTATAGTCATGACCTCATCATTTTGATGAGCCGCAATGCACCACCAGGAAACTGGGTATCAGCCTGAGCGGGATCAGCGTTTGTATCGGGGGTAAGCAACCAGGATTTGGTATCCATAAGCCCCAACCTCAAAGGCGTGGGGGAAAGCCTAGCAAGGCTGACGGTGTAGTAGAGTACACAATAGCTTCACCTCCCGGATTGCGCCCCCCATGACCTTTTATATTGCGCCGCGTTTTTTGAAAAAGCTGGCGGTTCACATCACCAAAAATTTCATCGACCTGCCCAAGGTGAAGGTGCCGCTCATTTTGGGCATCCACGGGCGCAAGGGCGAGGGCAAAACCTTCCAGTGCGAGTTGGTCTACCAAGCCATGGGGGTTGAGGTTGTCCACATCTCGGCGGGGGAACTGGAAAGCCCCGATGCAGGCGATCCGGCCCGCCTCATTCGCCTGCGCTATCGGGAAGCGGCGGAACTGATTCGAGTGCGGGGCAAAATGGCGGTGCTGATGATCAACGACCTCGATGCCGGGGCAGGGCGGGTCGATGCGGGCACCCAATACACGGTCAACACCCAGTTGGTAAACGCTACGTTGATGAACATTGCCGATAATCCCACCAATGTGCAGCTTCCGGGCAGCTACGACGACACGCCCCTGCATCGGGTGCCAATTGTGGTGACGGGCAACGATTTTGCTACCCTCTACGCCCCCCTAGTGCGGGATGGGCGGATGGAAAAGTTCTACTGGGAACCCAGCCGGGAGGACAAAATTGGCATCGTGGGCGGCATTTTTTCCGAAGATGGCCTTTCAATGCAGGATGTCACCACCCTAGTCGATCACTTTTTAGATCAGTCGGTAGACTTCTATGGGGCGCTGCGGTCTCGCCTCTTTGACGAACAAATCGAAGACTTTATCGACCGAGTTGGCATTGCCAAGGTCGGAGCCTCGGTGGTGAATACAACCCAGCCCCCGGCTTTTCATCCGCCCAATTTCGCCCTGCCCCACCTGATCGAGCAGGGCAACCTCATGGTAATTGAGCAGCAACGCCTGCGGGATATGCGCCTGGTGCGCGAGTACAACCAAGTTCTCTCCGAAGGTCGCCCACCGCAACCCGAACCCGCCGTCATCTTCTCGGCTAACACCGACCCACGCCCCCAGGCCCTTCCTACCACCGACGGCTACCCCCCGACGGCTCCCAGCGACACAATCCAGACAGCCCCCAGCCCGTCTCATGGGGGTGGCCCTGATCCGCAGGCTGTCCTTAATTCAGATGCCCTAGATCCAACCATGGCCCAACAGGTGCAGTCCCTTGTCAGCCAGGGCTATGCCATTGGTGTGGAATATGTCGAGCCGCGTCGCTTTAAGACGGGTTCTTGGCAAAGCTGCCGCACCATCGCCCCTACGTCTCCCACCGAAACCCTCGCCCATCTGGCAGGTTGCCTCAACGACCATCGAGGCCACTATGTGCGGGTGTTTGGGGTAGATGTGTCCAAACGACGGGTGATGGAAACCATTATTCAGCGACCCTAGGGCACCGGTCTGAAGCGGTCGAATGCCAGGGGTTGAAAACGTTTTTTGTTTTTACTCTGGTGACAACCCATAGGATGAGCGTTGCAACAGGCCGGGGGCAGGAAACTTCGATCCGCTGAAGCCAAACCCGCTGGCTTTCGGGGTGCCAGATCAACTGACTATCGAGGAGGAGGGCAGCAAGGGCGGGCGGGGGCAGTCTAACACCAGTCAGGGTTTGATCCGTTTTTAAGCCATTTGGCTGTGTATTTACGTATCATTTTATGCTTCTGCCATCCATAGCCACTCATTCTTCTGGCTAGGTCTTTCCAGCAAGAAGCTTTACCCAGCAAGTATTTGGGGGGTAATACGCATCTGTATCTCTCAGGCTGTGTAAGTTTCTTCTATAGTATCTACTGATGATCGCTGTATTTTTCAACAAAAAACCTGCGTATCTTTACGGTTATAGGTTATTCTTTTCACATTGGTCGTCAAATGCACTCAGTAGTATTCGGTAAGCATCTGTTTACCTGAGCAACTACGTTTTGCTCCCCATCTGGTCTTTGTCTATCCCCACCTGCTTCACGCTAGTCAAGTTTGCAAGTGGGCGTTTATCTCATCGGTGTTTTGCAAGTCGAGTTTGGGACGCATGTTCCACAGGTTTGTGAATAAGCTGCTAGTCATCTAAACCGCATATAATACGTTAAAGTTCTGAAATGAGCCATGGGATTCAGAAACTATCTAACATCCGAGGAAAAGCAGGAACTTCAGAAGCAGTTGAAGTTCCATGAAC
>QLAH01000593.1_pt1 | contig 16238 bp, 13 predicted proteins | sample 4693081 | NCBI WGS metagenome assembly QLAH01 (sample SAMN09425401, study PRJNA476045) | Lake water metagenome, whole genome shotgun sequencing project.
CGCACGGGCTACACGGGCGAAGACGGCTTTGAGGTGATGCTAGATCCCGAAGTCGGCCTGCTGCTATGGCAGACCCTGTTAGAAGCCGGTGTTGTGCCCTGCGGCCTGGGTGCTCGTGACACCCTGCGGCTAGAAGCGGCTATGGCCCTGTATGGCCAGGACATTGATGACAGCACTACACCCCTGGAAGCAGGGTTGGGTTGGCTGGTCCACCTTGACCGGGTACCGGAGTTTGTCGGTCGGCCAGTCCTGGTAGACCAGAAGCAAAACGGTGTCGCTCGCCGCCTGGTTGGATTACAGTTAGCCGGACGCAATATTGCCCGCCACGACTACCCGGTGCTGCAAGACGGCAGGCCCGTTGGTCAAGTCACGAGCGGCACCCTCTCGCCCACCCTGAACTATCCGATTGCGCTGGCCTATGTGGAGGCTGCTTTCGCCAAACTCAATCAGCAGCTAGAGGTGGAAATTCGCGGTAAAAGCTATCCTGCAACGGTAGTAAAGCGCCCTTTTTATAAAAGTGCCCTCTAGCAAGGTCACTACAAATGTGCGCTAGCCCTCCGGCGCTGTTTTGCTGAATCCTGCTGATATGACTTCGTTGTTCGATCTGCTGGGTCAAGAACTGACTCCCATCGCTGCTCTGCTGCTGGCTGCTGCTCTGCTGCTGGCGTTGGGATTCGAATTTGTGAATGGATTTCACGACACGGCTAGCGCCGTTGCGACGGTAATCTACACGCGCAGCCTCCGACCGGGTGTGGCGGTGGTCTGGTCGGGCCTGTGGAATTTGGTTGGCGTACTGGTTTCGAGCGGTTTGGTTGCCTACAGCATTGTAGCCCTGCTGCCGGTTGAACTGGTGCTAAACATCAACTCTGGAGCCGGATTTGCCATGGTGTTTGCCCTGCTGCTGGCCGCAATTCTGTGGAATCTGGGCACCTGGTATCTGGGGCTTCCTGCCTCTAGCTCGCATACGCTGATTGGTTCAATTTTGGGTATTGGTTTGGCAAATGCGGTTTTGTCAGCCGACTCGCCTCAGCAGTGGGGCCAGGGCATCAACTGGATGAAGGTGCAGGAGGTGTTTGTGTCGCTGCTCGCCTCGCCGCTGATCGGATTTGTGGGAGCTGGCCTGCTGCTGCTGACCCAAACGCTGCTGCCACAGCTAGAGCTTGATCAGGCCCCTAAAGACGAACCACCGCCCTTCTGGATTCGGGCAATCCTGATTTTGACCTGCACCGGGGTGAGTTTTGCCCACGGGTCTAACGACGGGCAGAAAGGCATGGGCCTGATTATGCTGATTTTGGTCAGCCTGCTGCCCGGCCTGTTTGCCCTCAACCTGGCCCTATCGCCTGCTGATTTGGCCCAAATCACAACGGTTTTGGAAACCACCACGGTTTCTGTCCCCGTTTCGACTCCAGGTTGGGTCCCAGGTTTGGCCCCAATTTCGACTCCAGCTCAATTACCAGTTCAGTTCGTTTCCGGCACAACATCGCCTGAGGCTTCATCTCCAGATGCCGACCTGCTTCAACAGCGTAACGAACTGGAGGCATTCCTCAGTACTCCTGCCAGCGCTACGCTGCAACCACCGCTTATGGCCCTCCGCCAGCTGCAGCAAGATGCGATTCGCCGGCTCAGTTTTCCTGAAGGTCTAGCTCCACTCAACCGCTCAGAAAAAATTGCCCTGCGCAACGAATTGTACCTAATCTCGGCCAGCCTGGATCGATTAGAGCAATTGGGGCAACTGCCGCCCGATTTGAACCACCAGACCATCGCAGCCTACCGGCAGAGCCTACGGGCGCTGACCCAGTTTATCCCGGTCTGGGTCAAGGTCTCTGTGGCGCTAGCCCTGGGCCTGGGTACGACCGTAGGCTGGCAGCGAATCGTTACCACCGTGGGCGAAAAAATTGGCCAGGACCACCTCACCTATGGTCAGGGGGCAGCCGCCGAGTTGACGGCGATGGGCACCATTTTGGCTGCCGACCTCTGGGGTTTGCCGGTTAGCACCACCCATGTTTTGTCTGCGGGCGTTGCCGGAAGCATGGCCGCCAGTCGTTCGGGTCTGCAAGGCAACACGGTGCGCAACATTGTGCTGGCCTGGGTGCTGACGCTGCCGGTTTGCATGGGGCTGAGCGGCGTGATTTTTGCGATTGCTGTGATGCTGTATTGCTAGAAGAGATGGGCAAATGGTCGGAGTTGCGGCTGCACTGCCACCGGAAGGTCTGGCAAATCGGCGATATGTTTCTTCGCTTCCTGAAGAACTGTTACAGTTCCTGAACAAACATGAGTTAAGGTCCAGGCTCGGTGATAGGATTCCTGAAAAACGTTCAGAGACTATTTCATGGCAGAAACTCTTACTGGACAAACTCCCATTTTCGGCGGCAGCACAGGTGGGCTGCTTAGCAAAGCAGAAGAAGAAGAAAAATACGCAATCACCTGGACCAGTTCTAAGGATCAGGTGTTTGAAATGCCGACAGGCGGTGCGGCTAAGATGCAGGCTGGTGAAAACCTGCTGTATTTGGCTCGCAAAGAGCAGTGCATCGCCCTCGGTGCTCAGCTGCGCAGTAAGTTCAAGCCTAGAATCGAGGATTACAAGATCTACCGAGTCTACCCCAACGGTGAGATTCAGTACTTGCACCCGGCAGATGGCGTCTTCCCTGAGAAGGTGAACGAAGGCCGTCAGGCTGTGGGCAGTGTGCCTCGCAATATTGGCTCGAATCCCCAACCGGCAAGCGTGAAGTTCACCGGCAAGAAGACCTACGATCCTTAAGCTTTCAGCTGTGGGGTCTTGCAGAATTTAGCTGCAAGGGTCTAAATCCAACGCTGAACCTGGCATTTTCGAGATCCCTTTACTCGAGGTGCCTCTGTTCAAGCAGTCTTCTATTTTCATCTGTTTACCAAAGTAGGGCTATTCCGGCCCTACTTTTTTTGGTGCTTACTTCACGGTCTTGGGGCTAAAGATGGCTTGGAGGCTACAGCCACTGCAATTCGGCAGTCCGATCTGGAGGACAGAAAGGCATCCCCACAACCCGCCCTGCCCAGGCCAGCGCTACCCATAAAGCATTCCAGGCATTGTTCAATAAAATATTGACTGAAGGAATAGAATTGACTGAGAAATAAAGTCGTTTCGCCCTGGCTGCCATGTCTGACTCTGCTGCTCAACAGCCTACCTTAGCCAGCTTTGTGATTGAGCATGTGGTGCCCAGAGGGCGTGGATTAGCATTTCGTTGGTGGCACGCTCGCCTCACCCACTCGGCCCAGCAATACGAGGGCTACATTCGTACCGATCTCTGCCCGCCTGTCAAACAGGGCAGCCAATTGCGCTGGTACTCAATTATCCACTTTGAGTCTGCCGAACAGCTCAGCCGCTGGCTGAAGTCTGCTGACCGGGAACGCCTGATTGAGGCAGGACGTAAGGTGTTTAAAACCTATCAGTTCAAGTCGTTCAGCACCGGATTAGAAGGCTGGTTTTCACACCAGAAGGGCACCGAACAGCTGGGTTTAGGCCCACCGGCCTGGAAGCAAAACCTGGCCGTTGTGTTTGGTCTCTACCCGGTTGTGATGCTGCAAACCCTGCTGTTTCAGGCGCTAGGTCTTATGGAAGACTGGCCGCTGGCCGGTTCTATGCTAATCAACAATTTGATCAGCTCTTCAATTTTGACCTGGGCGGTAATGCCCCTTGTGACTCGGTTGCTGCGGTTCTGGCTACAGCCCGTCCATCAGGAATTGCCCTTGCGGCGTGAGTTAATCGGCCTGGGACTGCTTCTGTTCGTTTTGGGAGCAATGGTGTATGGCTTTGGTTTGGCCTAAGGTGCGTTAGCTCGGCGGCGGATGAGCCTGGCGGCGGACTCTACAAAATCTGGTCAATCACCCCCATCAGGGTCGTGATGTAACGCTCACAGAACGCTTCGGCCTGGGCCAGCGACAGCCCTCGCTCTAGCGCGTAGGTTTCAAAGGCGTTGTAGATCATGGCCTCCGCGATCTGCTGTTCTTCGGCTCCAATCGCCCAGCGGTATTCCACACAGCCCCGAATGATTGCCTCCACAATTTGGCTTTCCTGCTGTAAGTCCGCAATCAGCTGATCGGCAATGCTGGCTGAAGTCATGGCGAAGGCATCCAACGTCGGTACTCCTATTCTAAACAGGGCGGTTGGATTGCCCTTTGTCAAAAATTTTGTGTCAAAAATTTTGCCATCACAGACCCAGCCAGGCCGGGGAAAAGGCGGTCAACGATGCGCTAAGCCGGTTTTGTGTCTCAACTTTGCCTAGCCAATAGGGACGTTGGAAAACAGGGAATGCTGAGCAGGAGTCGGAAGCAGATCAGAAGCAGACCAAGCGATGGTGCATCCAGAACGGATTTTTCCAGATCGCCTATCGCGAGTCTTTGATCTGAACGGCGAAGCGCTTGAACAGCTCTGCCTCGTCTCTGTCCAGGCCCATTCTGCAACGCATCTATTTTTGTGAGACCGTTTGCTTTCTGTTTCGTTTCCTGTCAGTAGGTAGGTGAAATTATTCACAGGATGACCGGGTTTTGGGGGCTGTGCCGCCAGCAGAGCCCTTGCCCTCTGCACTCCCTCACTCCATGTTTAGGTTAATTAAGCCCAGCTACTTAATGTTTTATGATCCAAGCGAATCTATCGCAGTCTGGTCAGCCAGAGCCGCAGTTTTGCCATGAGCAGCCGTATCCTTCTTGCCAATTGAACCAGTCGCCGGTCAAGCTAGAAGGCGCTTGGCATCAGGAAATTCTCGAAGCCGTTTTCAACGAATCAGCCGATGCCATTTTTCTGGTTGATCCCCAAACCCTGCTGACGCTCGACTGCAATCCGCGCGCGGTTCAGCTATTCGAGGCCGGCAATAAGCAGGCTTTAGTGCAGATCGAGGGCCATAAACTTCAGGTTCAGCCGTTCCACAGTGAACAGCTGAATCAAATTGTTGCAGAAATGAATCAGACAGGGGTTTGGAGTCAAGAACTGGAATATCAAACGCTCAAAGGGAAAACATTCTGGGGAAATTTAGCTGCTAAGCAAATCACTATTGCAGGTCAGGCGATCAACCTGGTGCGGATCACCGATGTCACGGCTCGCAAAGCGGCTGAGCAGCAGCTCAAAAACTCCCTGCGCGAGAAGGAATTATTGCTCAAAGAAGTCCATCATCGGGTTAAGAATAATTTGCACATTATCTCCAGCCTGTTCGATTTGGAATCGAATCAAAGTCAGAATCAGCAAGCGCTGAAAGTTTTCGCCGATAGCCAGAACCGAATCCAGGCGATGGCCCTGATCCATGAACAGCTCTATCAGGCCAAGGAGTTTGGCAAAGTTGAGTTTGGCGACTACATTTACCGCTTGGCCAACAACCTGGCCTTTTTCTACAACGACCAGATTCATTCCGTTCAGCTTGTGGTTGAGGTAGAACCCGTGCAGATTAATCTGGAAACTGCAATTGCCTGTGGCCTGCTGCTGAATGAGCTGGTGACCAATGCCTTCAAACATGCATTTCCCAATAGCAAAACCGGCGAGGTGCGGATTCAGTTGAACCAAGATGCTGACCGGCAGTTTCACCTCCAGATTTGGGACAACGGCATCGGTATGCCCGCAGATCTGAACTGGCAAACCCCAACCTCCCTCGGCCTGAATCTGGTACGCATTCTGGCCAAGCAGCTCAAGGCCCAAATTAAGTTTGAGCCCCTGCATCAAAACGATCGCCAAACGGGCACCTGGATTCAAATCAGTTTTGCCGAACTAAAATATGCTGCTCGGATCTAATGCGCCTATCTCCTGAGCGCAATACCAGCAAGAGTTTCAGCCCCTGGTTTGATTGAGGCGGGCGTAGTTTTGCCTAGTCCCCAAGGTTTCTGACTGAATTGATCACGGCCCTAGAACTTTATATTGCAGAAAATCGCTCAACATCTGAAGCTCACTTACATCTATCAGGAAGTATCTATCAGGAAGAAATCACGACTGATCAACCCAATGATTAACCTGTAACCAAAAACTTTGCCGTTTCTTTCACATTCTCATCACCAGCCCTTTGCGGCCAGCCTTTGCAGCAGTAGCCTGTGAACTTGCCTATTCAGGGTACCTGCCTAAGAATGGGGGCACCTGGGTTACTAAGGGGAACTGCCAAATATGCAAGGCTTGTGGTCTCTGTTGGAAAGTCAACCGATTTTGACGTTATTTCTGGTGATCAGTCTGGGCTACGCCGCAGGAGAAGTTTCAATCGCTGGGTTTCGGCTCGGCGTCGGGGCCGTGTTGTTCATTGGGCTGCTAATTGGCGCTCTGGCACCTGCTGCCGCACCTCCGGCCATGCTCAGCACCGTCGGTCTGATCCTGTTTTTCTACGGGATTGGAATTCAATATGGCAAAGCTTTCGTCCGGGGCTGGCTCAGTCCAATCGGCCAGCGCCAAAACTTGATTGCCCTGATCAGCACGATTGGAGCCGGACTGGTGACGATTGCCCTGATGATGGCGCTCCAGGTGCCATCAGACCTGAGTGCAGGATTATTTACTGGGGCACTGGTCAACACGGCGGCCCTGGATTCGGTGGTGAACCGATTGGGCAGCGAAACGCCGATTGTCGGCTACGGAGTTGCCTACCCGTTTGGCGTGTTTGGTCCAATTCTTTGTATTTATCTGGTGCTGAAGCTGCTGCGCCCCAAAATTCCAGTGCCCCAGCGGCGCGGCATTCAGGGCACGGAGCTGGTGTTGCACAACCCAGATCTCTACGGCAAGCTGCTGTCCGAGGTGATTGCCCAGATGCCAGCAGACGTGCAGGTGATCGCGGTGCGGCAGCAGGGCCAAAACCGCCTGCCTCGGGGCACGGTTCGGCTGATGGCGGGAGACGAACTGCTGGTAGAAGCCAAGGGAGATTCGCTGCAGCAGGTGCGCCGCCTGATCGGCGAAGAAGTAGCCATGCACCGCATTGTGGACGTGGCCGATCTAGAGGACATGAATGTCTATGTTTCCAACCCGGCAGTGATTGGCCGCAAACTGGCCGAGCTGAATCTGACCGAGCAGCCCGGCTGTGCGATTGTCGCAGTGCTGCGGGGTGAAGCCGAACTCTATTCCCAGCCCGGACTGGTGCTGGAGGCAGGCGATCAGCTCCGGGTAGTGACAGAGCAGGGCCGCTGTGAAGCCGTGCGCACCTTTTTTGGCAACTCGGCCCGCAGCATCGCCGAAGTCAGCTATCTGGCCCTGGGGATTGGCATGGTGTTGGGCGTTCTGTTTGGCCTAATTCCGTTCCCCTTGCCCGGTTTGGGTAGCTTCTCGTTTCGAGCGGCAGGCGGTGCCATGATCGTCTCGCTGTTTCTGGGCTGGAAGGGCCGGATTGGTCAGCTCTGCTGGATCATGCCGCCTGCGGCCAACCTGACCCTGCGGGACTTCGGCCTGACGCTGTTCCTAGCCGTGGCCGGATTGCGCTCTGCCGAACAGTTTGTTGTCACGGTGCGGGAGACGGGTTTTGTGCTGCTGGGCATGGGAATCTTGATTACCCTCACCGTTGTCCTGCTGGCAATGCTGCTGGCCACCTGGGTTTTGCGGATGCCGTTTGATGCGCTGCTGGGCGTGGTTGCGGGGGTGACCGGCAATCCGGCCATCCTGGCCTACGCCTCGCGAGCCGTGCCCAGTAACGAACCTGAGTTAGGCTACGCCATCGTCTTCCCCACCAGCACGATCATCAAAATCATCATGGCTCAGGTAGTGGCTACCTGGTTCCTGGCCAAATAGCGATCAGCAGGTCAGAGGATCAGCGGTTAAAAGGTAGGGTTTTCGCGGCCTGGCTGGCGAGTCTTCCGGTCTGTCGCTTGTTTTTGATTTGCGATAGCGTAGAAATGCCGAGCACTAGATCAAGGAGCGCCTGTGTCGCCTCTCAAGCAGCCCTTCAAGCAATCTGTCCTCCTCAGCAGTCTGGCCGCCCTGGCCCTGCTGCCGCTGGCTTCCTGCGCCAATACTCCCTGGGCCAGCCAGCTCGAAAATTCGCTGGCGGCAGATCCGCAGCTTCAGGCTAGAGTTGAGGCGAGCCCCACGGCTGATCCCACCGCTCCGGTGCAGCTTCCTGCCAATTTTCCTGCCGAAATTCCGCGCTATCCCAATGCGACTCTGGTTGCAGTATCGGGGGGCGATGCAGGTAGTTCTGATCCGGCTCCCAATCCGGCTAGTTCTGATCCGGCTCCCAATCCAGCCAGCCCTAATCCAGCTAGCCCTAATCCCACCGGTACCCCAGGTGCAGCTCTGGGCGAAAACCAGCCTGTGCGGACCCGCTGGCAGACTAGCGATGCGGTAGAGCAGGTGAAGCAGTTTTACCAGACCCAGTTCCAGACGAATGGCTGGCAGCTCAGCCCCACCGGCACCGAGGCCAATGCTGCACTACAAGCCAGCCGAGATGGCCTACAGGTTGTCGTGGCCGCCCAGCCTGCCAACGGCACGACCGATCTGACGATTCAGTATCGCTTTGACAATACGGTTGCCGCCAGTCCTAGCGCTTCACCTCAACCGGGCGATTCAGGCTTTGTGGGGCCGGTTGCGCCCAGTTCGCCTTCCAATAACCCAACGGCCAGCAATTCACCTGGGGCTGGCTTTGCCGACCTGGGGCAAGCTCCGGCAGAACTTCAGTCCTACATCACCGACCTAGCCAAGCTGGGTCTGTTTGCCAATCAGGCGAACTTCAACCCCAACGCCGAAATTTCGCGGCGACAATATGCCCTCTGGCTGGTGGAAGCCAACAACCGGATCTACGCTAACCAGCCCGCTCGCAAAATTCGCCTTGCCTCCGGCAGCACTGACAAACCTCTGTTTCAGGACGTGCCGACCTCCGACCCCGACTTTGCGGCAATTCAGGGCTTGGCCAATGCCGGACTGCTGCCCAGTTCCCTGACCGGCGATCCGACCACGACCTTCCGGCCCGACTCGCCCCTCACCCGCGAAGAATTGATTCTCTGGAAGGTGCCTGCCGATCTGCGTCAAGCCCTGCCCAATGCCTCGGTCGATTCCATCCAACAAACCTGGGGCTTCCAGGATGCCGCTAAAATCGACCCGAAAGCCCTGCGGGCCGTGGCCGCCGACTACCAGAATGGCGATCTGTCCAACATTCGTCGTGCCTTTGGCTACACCACCCTGTTCCAGCCTCAGAAAACTGTCAGTCGGGCCGAAGCCGCCGCCGTCCTCTGGCAGTTTGGCTCCCAGGGCAACAGCCTGACGGCTAAAGATGCGGCCCAGATCACTCCAGCTGAGTCGCCCAGTCCGACGGGCGGGTAGGTTTTGGAGATCAGGACGTCAAAGAAGAGCAGAGGGAGAGCACCATCGCTGCTTCACTTCCCCTGTTTTCCCAGTCTCGCTAGGCCAAGACAAAATCCACATCCTCCGCGCCCTTAACCGCCCCATTGCCTGCCCGCAGCTTCTGGCCGTTCACCTCAATGGCGAAGGGAGTTTCGTCTAGGTCAATGTTGTAGTCGGTCATGGCGCTGGTGTAGCCAACGCTGGCGATCATTTTGCGGCCTGCGGGTGTATAGAGAAAGGCAAGCATTTGGTTTTTGTTTTTCTGGTTGTCTCGCGCCCAAACCACCATATATTGCTTGCCCTGGTAGTCGAACACCTTTGGAGGGCGGGTGGGTACATAGCGGCCCGGCGCGCCAAAGCTGACGTCCAGAAACTTTTGCAGCGAGGCGTCTTCGACCTTGGCATAGCTAACTTCTGCGGCGGATGCGGCCTGCTGGTCGCCCTGCTGGGCGTCGGGGGCGTCCTCGTCACCTCGGTTTTTGAAGTAGTCTACGGCAGCTTTGGTGCCAATTGCACCGACCGTGGCGATGCCAGCCCCAATCAAAACATTGCGAAGCAGGTTGCTCATAGTAGATACCAGATGTCTGTAAGGACGAGTGCTAGGGGCTGTGATCAATGATCTGCTGAGCGCAATCACAACAGAGGTTTCAGCCCCTAGTTTAATGGGTTGAGACGGGCGTGGTTCTGCTGAGTCCTCAAGAGTTCTGAGCTGAATTGATGACACGCCCTAGATTCTGCCTCTGACTCTACCGAAGCCCAGAACGATTGGACAGCCTTTTAACAAAGACTTAGGAATCGCCATCCTGATTGAAACTACCTGATTGAAACTACCTGCTTAAAACTGCACCAGACAGAGCCTACTAGCCCAACCCACCGATCGGGTGAGTGCCAAATTGCCAAACTGGATTAAACTATAGCGGTCACTCTACAGATAGCGTAAAAGTCGCCTGAACATGCGGGAAAACGCTATCTGTGGTTATAAGCCTTGACGTTGGCTGTTTTCTCCTATGGCTGCCTCTTCTGTCCCCAATTCTGGTTCGCAAACTCGCCCCTCTGCCCAAGCTCGCGCCAGACGCAGCAGTTCTAATCAAACGGTGCTCAACCCAGCAGCAACGAATCTGGTTCTCTCAACCCTGCCAGCCGGGGGCAATACCGCCGCAACTGCCGTGGCTGACTTTAATCGCGATGGGAATGACGATCTGGTGGTGACTCTGTCCAACTCAGCCGTCAGCAACAATATAGCGGTGTTTTTGGGTCGCGGGAACGGCAGCTTTGGATCAGCAATTTCGCTAGCCAGCGGGGGGCTGAGTCCGGTTTCTGTGGTGACGGGTGACTTCAATGGCGATGGTAACCCAGATCTCGCGACCGCCAATTTGGGTTCAGATACGGTTTCGCTGCTGGCAGGCAACGGGACGGGCGGATTTAGCAGCGCCCAGACCTTTCGGGTCGGCGGGCAGCCCAGCGCCCTCGTCTCGGCTGATTTCAATCGAGATGGTCGGCTGGATCTGGTTACGAGCAATTCTGCCTTTAATGCCAACTCCCTGTCGGTGCTGCTTGGTGAAGCAGGCGGATTTCGCGCGGCCAAAACCCTGTCGGTTGCGGGCAGCCAGCCCGTTTCCGTAGCCGTAGGCGACTTTGACCGAGACGGCAACCCCGATCTGGTCAGCACGGATGCGACAACTGGGTCGATTTCGGTGTTTTTGGGACGGGGCAACGGCGACTTCAGATCGCCCAGCCAGTTCTTTGTTGGCGGCGGCAGGCCCGTGACCGTGGTGACAGGTGATTTCAACGAAGATAACAAGCTCGATATTGCGACGGGCAATCTGGGTGACAATACCCAGAATCTGACCCTGCTGTTGGGCAACGGCAAGGGCGACTTTCCCCAGGCTTCCCTGCTGCCCGTCGCTAATAGCCTCAACGGACTAGTTACATCTGACCTGGATGGCGATGGCCACCTTGACCTAGCGGCCCTGTCCCAATCCTCGGCAGTCTTGACGGTTTATCGCGGCGATGGCGAGGGTCGCTTTGCCCGTTCGGGCGGTACGGTGGTGAGTGATTTGGCTCAGGGGCTCTCTACCGGCGATTTCAACCGGGATGGCAAAATTGATCTGGCCAGCGGCAGCGGCACCAATGGCGCGATCTTGCTCAACCGTACTAGCCAGGTGCTGCTGCGGTCTTCCAGAACCCTGTCGCAGGTAGATGGCCGTCGGGAAACCGACAGTTCGCTGCGGGTTGATCTGAAACAGGGCAGCCTTACTATCAACAGCAGCCCGCCCCTGCGCGTTTCGGTCCAAGGCTTTCAAGATGTTCTGGGCACCCAGCGCTCCGATCAAATTACGGGCAGCGACAGCAAAAATCAGCTCAGCGGCCTCAAGGGCGCAGATCAGCTGTCGGGGCTGAACGGTGATGATCTGCTATCTGGCGGGCTTGGGGCCGATCGACTTACCGGCGGTGCGGGACGCGATCGGTTTTTGTTTGACCATGGCATAGCCTTCGGTCCCAGCCAGGGAACCGACCGGATTACCGACTTTGAAAAAAATCGCGACAGGTTCGTGCTGGATCGGGGCACCTTCACCCAACTGGCCGGTCGGGCTGGCAGGCCGCTGGGCAATCAGTTTGCCGCTGTGTCATCCCTCGCTCAGGCCCAAACCAGTTCCGCCCTGATCACCTACATCCGCTCCAGCGGGCGGCTCTACTACAACGCCAATGGCGCCAACGCCGGATTTGGGACGGGTGGCCTGTTCGCCAATTTGTCGTCCAATCAGGGCAGCGTCAATCTGGCTGCCAATGACTTTTTGATTCAGACCTGATGCGAACCAAGCAAGCTGTGTTACCATGACGCATCAAAAACATTTTTCTTTGACGAGATTGAATAGCATGGACACCAAACCGGTTGGAAGCGCTGTTCTCGCAGGCACTATCCTCAGCCTCCTGGCCGTTCTGGCCGGACGCAGTTCCGCAGCCTCTCTGGCTCCCTCGGTTAGTCTGCATTCCCCAGTTGACTTGGCTCCAGCTCAGGTGCATCAATCTCTCAGTTCTTCTAGACAACAAACCGCTGACCGTTCCGGCGCTCAACCCGCAACCCAGATCGCCCAATATCTCCCTGTTGCCCCTGCCGCACCAGCTTCCTCGGCTGAAACGGGCTGCCGCCAAACCAACGCCACAACTGGCCTCTATACCCAGCCCAGCCTAGACAGCAGCTCGCGCGCCATTCTCAGCAGTGGTCAAACGGTGCGGCTGGAGCTACTTGGCACCGGAACGGGTTGGGCTAGAATCACTGCTCCGGCCACGGGTTGGGTTGAAAGCCGCTACCTGACGCCGCCTACGGCCTGTACTGGACTGGGTACAGCTTTGCCTGCCGCCCAAGTCGTTGCGCCAGTGAGTTCGCCGCAAGCCGCCCAGCCCCAGGCTGGCCCCACCGTGACGGCAGTTTGCGAGGTGCTGCCCACAGAAGGGCTGGTGGTGCGCAGTGAACCGGCGATTAACCCTGGGACTGCCCTCTATACGATTCCTAAGGGTGTCCACCAGTTTCAGTTTACGAGCGACCACATCACGTCCCATAGCACCAATGGCGTTGAGCGCCACTGGACCTACATTACAGCTCCCTACCCAGGCTGGATTTCCCTAGGAGCCGTGGGCGGCAGTTTTAATCTGAGCGGCAAGGAGTGCGGCTAATAGGCTGCGAACAGGAGGTTAGCGCCTGCGGCCTCCGCCAACCCGACGACGGTCTCCACCGCTGCCAAAGCCTCCCGAACCACGCACCCGGCTGGGATTTTGGTTGGTGGTGCGACGCAGGTTGCTAGAGCCATAGCCCGAACCGGTCGAGCGGTTGCCCTGGTTCACCTGAGGGGTGCGGGTAGCTGCGGGCGTGCGGGTAGAACCCGTGCCCAGGCTGGGTGAACGCAAATTACCTGTGGTGCGGAAGGTTTGTCGGTTTTTCACCTCAGCAGGCGCAGCTTTGTAGCGCGTCTGGTAGCTGCTGACGGCATCGTTGTAGTTGCGGCCATAGCCACCGTAGCCGGTCAAAACTCGACCCGGTGCATAGACGGGCAGAATGTAGTAGTGGGGCGTAAACAACAAGCTGCCAATTGCTTGACCGGCCAAAGCACCTGCAAAGGGCGTCCAGAAATTAGACTCGCGCCGAACTACTACGGTCTCCTGCTGGCCCGTTTGGGGATTGGTTTGGGTCTCGGTGACGTTATGGACGTACTCAATCCGGAAATCTTCGGTCAAATAAAGCACGGGTTGGCTGTTCTCTACCTTCAGGTAGGACTTTTGTCCAGCCTGAATCTCGGCATCGGTCAGACGCGCCATCTGCAGATTGGTAGCGCGGTAGACGGGTGGTGAACCCGCCGGGGTATTCAGCAGCATCAGCGCATATTCTCCTGTGCCGTCGTCGTAGGTCGCCTGCTGCACCGGATAGCTGCCGTCCTGGATAGCAGTAGGTGTGGCGACAGGCGCTTCGACCTGGGCCATAGGACTGCTGGACGATGACGGATCGGCAGAAGATTCAATTCCACCGCAGGCCAGCGTCGTTACCGTGAGGCTAAGGGCCATCGTAGCCACTAAAAACTTGCGAATCATAGATCGATAGAGTCGGTACATAGGTTGAGGTCAGGATGGAAGTAAAACAGCAGGCCCAGTGGCCCGGTAAAGCCAGTAGCTAGAGAAGATCTGGGAGAAGCCTAGAGCGGAATCAGTTCGGAGAAGTTGAGAATCAACTGTTCGGAGGTCAGCACATCCCCCAGTTCAGCTGGAGAAAAATGGAGCTGCACGGCCCGGAGGCGGCTGTCATCCAGGTTCATGATTGCCTTCAGCCCCGCCTTGAGCGCGCTGATGTCAGCCAGGTCGGTTTCAAGAGCGGGAACCTCGCCTTCGTAGGCTACGGTCAAGATCACAACTAAATTTTGCGTTACAGGCAGGGAGAGTAGATCATCGTTGCTCGGCTCGGCTGGAATCTCAACCCCATAGCGCTGGGCCGAGTCCGTAAACAGCTCAGCCACATAGTCGCCTGCCTCGCCTTCATCCCAGAATACGTCTCCTTCATTGGCTGCCGACTGCCAGTAAAGGTCGTATTGGAGTAGACTCTGACAAACCTGCACCAAACCTGCGCCCAGGGTTGGCAGATCTCCTTCGGCCTCAATCGCTTCGCGGGCGGCTTGATTCAGCACACCCAACAGGGGCGCAACTTCGTTCCCGGCTAAATGCACAAAAATTCGGCAAACGGCAAATCGCGTTTTGCCACTCATGCGATTCAGGCGATCTCGCCAATCTCCCATTTCGGCTCCTTGTTTGGTTGGCTCTCTTGAGTTATTTTGCCTAGCGGTTCTACTCAGCAGTTCCAGCCTAGCGGTGCTCGGTAATTCCCTTGCCGTCAAGGGCTATAGCTGGAATCAACAGTGGGTTCCTGAATACTCGCAGCGCTAGCGAATTTTGCTGGGGCTTGACTGAAACTTAACTGAAGCTTGACTGGAGCAAAACTCAATCAATGGTCATTCAAAGTCTTCATTCAAAGTCTTCATTCAAAGTCTTGCAGGTGAAGTTGCTTTTACTCTAGTCCAGGCTTAACTGAATTACTTCTATCTCTGGTTTACTGGATCAAGCGGGCGATTGGAAATGTGGATTTCCGTCTTAACCGCCACCGGTTTAAACCAAAGTTTAAGCAACAGCGAGTTCAGTCAGACTGAGTTTCCAGAGCCATGCAGCCAATGACGCGATTGCGGCCTTGAGCCTTGGCTTGTAGCAAACGCTGATCGGCTCGGTGCAGCAAAGCCAGACCTTTGGCGTCGTCCTCCGGGCGCAGGGTGGCCGTACCGGCGCTGATGGTAACGGTCAGATCCAGCTTGTCGTCAATTGAGAAGGGCTGTTCACTCACTAACTGGCAAAGACGAACGGCGATTTGCAGGGCTTCCAGGTGATCGGTATTGCTGAGGATGATCACAAACTCTTCGCCGCCATAGCGGAAGGGCGTATCGTAGATGCGCAGGTTGTGCTGGAGCCTTGCCGACAAAAACTTCAGCACCTGATCGCCGGTTAAATGCCCGTAGGTGTCGTTGATCGCCTTAAAGAAATCGACATCCAGCATCATCAGGCTGATCGGTACGGCACGGCTGCGGGCGTTCTGAATTTGCCGCGGCAGCTCCCACTCAAAGGCGCGTCGGTTATTGAGAGAAGTGAGCGGATCAGACAGGGCAATGGCCGAGAGCACATCATTAGTGCGCATCAGCTCCCGGTGCGTTCGGATTTGTCTGAGGCCGGTTTGAAGCTGGGCCTGAAACAAACGCGCTAGGGAGTCGGCCTCCGGGTCGATTTCCAGATCAGCTTCTGAGCCAACTTCTAAGCCAACTTCTAAGCCAATTTCTAAGCCAGCTTCTAAGCCAACTTCTAAGCCAGCTTCTGAACCAGAGGGCGGTAGCGTCAGGACAACGTCAGCCCCGGCTTCTAAAAGCGTAGTGTGAAGTTGGAGCCGATCGATGGCACTCAGAGTTTGATCTTGATCGTCCACCACCATGCAGTAGATCCAGGCTAGGCAGTTCTGGGCCTTGACCTGCTGGCAAAGCTCTAGGCTATGGGATTGGCTAGCCTGAATCAGCAGCAGATCGGGCTGCTGGGCTAGAATCAGCGGCATTGCTTCAAACGGATCGGCTACATGCTCAACCGCAATGCTTTGTATGGTTTGAATTAAAGTCATAAGCGCATCGCGAAATCGCGAGTCTCCAATCAGGAGAATTGAAGCATCCATCAATGTTTCGAAAACTACTCTTCGAGTAGCCCAATCGTATTCTGAAAGCCTAGGTACCTTATCACAATACCCAAACCCCGGTAGGCCAGTTGCTTAAGCACCTAATAACTGGCTGAATTTGATCAGTTCTCCCATTCGTTAGGTCAATTATGGCGGCTCCTGAAAAGCAATGTCAAGCGCCATTTGGCTGACTGGGGGATGGGGAGATGGGGGAGATGGGGAAGGTGGGGGAGGTGGGGA
>QLAH01000594.1_pt1 | contig 16198 bp, 6 predicted proteins | sample 4693081 | NCBI WGS metagenome assembly QLAH01 (sample SAMN09425401, study PRJNA476045) | Lake water metagenome, whole genome shotgun sequencing project.
TTTTCATCTCTACCAATTACTTGATAACGGGTGGTTACAGTAGGACTGGCTATTGGATTAGGAATATCTATTCTATTTAAACCAAGCGCCGGAGACCAACTATATGAGAGCGCACCCCTTGCAAACAAATTGGTGCTTTGACCAATACAAATGGTGTCGCCCAACCCAAACTCCATTTTAATTGGCTGAACCACTTTTATATCAACTGTGTCAAATGCAAAACAGCCATTGGTTGAAGCTCCTTTAACAATATAAGCAATACTGCTTTGCGGAGATGCTATCGGTGTTGCACAATTAGTACAAGAAAGTCCTTCATTCGGAAACCATGTATAGGTATTCCCACCTGTTGCAGTTAAATTAACCGTATTGCCTTTACATAAAACTACAGAAGGTGGGGTGGCAACAATTGTTGGTGTTAGGTTTACGGTGAAATTTATTTTAGCCGTATCGAAACAACTAAATTCAGTTCCTGTAATAAGTGTTACATCAAAGTTTCCTGCTCGTGGAAATGTAACAGCAATATTTGCTTCATCACCTGTTGCCCCATTAGAAAATTGCCATTTATAAAAAGTTACTTTATCTACTGATTGTACTTTAGATAAAAATTGTTGAGCTGTATTATTACAAACAACGCCTTCAAGAGAAATCTGAGCTAGTGGGTTTTGTTTTACAAAAATAGGTAAGGTACGAGTCACTGTATCTACACAGCCTGAGTTGCTGGTAATTAATTGCTGCACTAAATAATTATTCGTCAAATCGTACCTAGTGCTTACGGTTGTACCAATTTGACTCAGCCCATTACCAAAATTCCACCTGATATTATTGATGCCAAAGAAAGCATTTGAAGAATCTATAAATTGTACATCTGTGTAGTCACATACTTCTTGTTTTACTGTTCTGAAGCCAGAAGTCAGTCGATCAATTTTTAATTCTCCAATGCTTGGAACAATAAATTCACAACCATTCCTAGATTTAAATCGCGCAGAAGGTGTGTAGGTTCCTGGGTTTTTGTATTGATAAAAAATTACCCGATCAGTTGTGACTAGCTCTGTTCCATCTCCAAAGTTCCAAATAATGCTATCCGTATTTAAAGGAATTGCTTCAAAGCGAATGGCATTGTTTATACAATGAAATCCTGTTTTAAATTGCATGGTTCCTTCTGGAGCAGTCAGTCTAACTTCTTTGGTAGAAGTGAATGTACATCCAGTTCTAGATTGAATGGTCAATCGAATCGTATATACACCTGTTTTTAAATAGGTATGTGAAGAACTAGTGCCAGATCGTTTTGTGCCATCTCCAAAATCCCATTCAATGGTTGAATAATCTTGAAAGTCTGTTCTTACACTCACATTAAACGGAGCACAATTCGAAGTGGTTTCACTCAAGAAAAAATCAATTGGTAAACTATCTCTAATGATAATATTACGAGTAATACTATCTATACAAACATTTCCCGGAAGATTCGTTTTTGAAGCAATCAATGTTACTTGGTAAGTGCCTGTTTTTAAAAACCGGTGTATCGGATTGGATAAGTTAGAAGTATTGCCGTCTCCAAATTTCCAAGTATACGAATTGGGATTACCCCAACTTTGATTGACAAATGAAACACTATCGCCAATACAAGAGTTCAACGTAATCGAAGTAAAATTAGGAGTCGGTTTGCCAAATACTTGCACCAACTCTGTAGTACTTGTATCAGAACAATTATTACTAGCAAATACCTGAACATTATACGAACCCGGTGTGGTGAATGTATGCAAAATCGTGTCAATATTTCTACTGGTAGTTCTTGAATTACCATCACCAAAATCCCATCTGAAAAGACTTGCTCCAGAAGAGTTATTGAAAAACCTTACTGTATGAGGTGCGCAGCCATTCTGTTCAATTCCACTAATGGCAACATCAAGTCTGATGGTATTAGGAGTAACAACCAATGGGAAGATAGAAGTATCTCTTCCACAGTCATTTTGCGCAATCAACTTTACATAAAAAGTATCTTTTACGCCCGTTACGAAAAGATGACTAACAGGATTTTTACTATTAACCGTTTGAATAGTACCATCACCAAAATCCCAAGTGTAACTATTTACTTGACCAGCCGAAGTATTATTAAATACAACAGTTAAAGGAGAACATCCAGTAGATTTTGAAGGAGTAAATCTGGAGATTGGTTTTGCGTAAACCGTAATAAAGGTTTCAGCTTTAACCGTATCACATTGATTAAACGATAACAAAGTCACTTTATAAACCGTATCGCCTGAAGCTGGATTAGGTTGGAAAGTAATACCACTAGGCTGATACAGCGTACTGGTTTGTCCATTACCAAAATTCCAGAGATACTTAAAATTAGGATCTTGCGAAGATTGATTGGTAAATCGAATTTGAATAGGACCACATCCAGCACTCGCACTTGCAGTAAATGAAGCATCAGGTTTACGATAAGTATAAAATCTTGTTTCAACACTATCGTTTTTACAACCGAATGAACTGTTAGCAACCAATTTAACCAATACACTTTCATTGGGTGTTGGAATTGTATACCCAGGGAAATTATAACCAGTTCCAACCAACTGATTATTTACATACCAAGCGTAATTGTTACTTGAAGTTAATGCAGTGGTATTGCTAAGTATACTTGCATTGATATTGAAAGGCGCACATGCAGTATCTACGCTTTTTGCAAAAGATGCTTTAACATCTGGATTCACCGTTGCTACCAATTGAATAGGATTCCCCAAACAATTTCCTGCTGCACCTGATTGAGGGGTAATGGTGTAAGTGATGGTGGCAGGTCTATTAGAATTATTGGTTAGTACCTGAGATAAAAATGGCTGCGGAATATTTTGTGCAGTTCCGCCTTGTATTAATCCAGCAGGATTCACAATAGGCGTAGTCCATGTATACGTAGTTCCTGAAGGCACAATGGTAGTAGGTGCAGCATTAATAGGATTAAATAGTACAGTACCACCATTACAAATTTCAACTGTTTGCGAAGCTATTACAGGTATTGGATTAACAGTTACTACTACCAAGAAACTACTATTACCGCAAGAGCCCGCTGTTGGACTTACGGTATATGTTAGGGTTGCAGGTGCGTTCGTAATATTTTGTAAAACTTGCGCAATGGAAGGCTGAGGAGCAGCAGCGGCGCTGCCACCAGTAATTGCACCAATGGGATTACTAATTGGAGTGCCCCAAGTGTAAGTAGTACCTGCAGGTACACCAGTTGGCGCAACAGTAAACTGTGTTCCACTACAAATCGTTGCTTGTTGATCCGTTATACCAGGTTGAGGGTTAACCGTCACATTAATTTCAAAAGGAGTGCCCGCACATCCATCCGCCTGCGGTGTAACAATATAGGTTAACACAGCAACAGATGTAGTGGTATTAAATAAAGTCTGATTGATTTTATTTTGCGGAGAAACAGCAGCAAGCCCACCCGTAATTGCACCGATAGGATTACTTACAGGAGTTCCCCAAGTATAGGTAGTTGCAGTAGGAACAATAGTGTTGGGTTGATTATTGGTAGGGGCAATATCAAAACTATTTCCACTACAAATAGTTTGATTAATATTTTGAATCAATGGTTTTGGAAGCACAGTTACCACCACTTGAAAAGGATCACCATCACAAGATCCAGGGCTTGAAGAACGAGGAGTTACTGTATACGTAACGGTTACTAATTGATTGGTTAAGTTCACCAATGATTGGCTGATCAAGGATTGCGGCGTAGTTTCTGCAGTTGCACCAGCAATTGCACCTGCAATTGAAACAACAGGAGTTCCCCAAGTATAAGTGGTGCCATTCACCAATATGGCATCCGCAGCATCGGTTGCTTTTGGTTCAATGGTAAACGCCGATCCACTACAAATTGATTGAGTATAGTTAGGCAGTTTTGTTTTTGGACTCACCACCATGGTTAACGTAAAATTGGGACCCACACAGGTTCCAATGGTTGGCGTAACCAAATAAGTAGCGGTCTGTGCAGTATTGGTTGGATTGATCAATGTTCCATTCACACGATTGCCCGTTCCATTTACACCACCTGTTAATCCACCAGTTACACTTGGAGTGTTCCAAGTATATATCACCGCACTACTCGGAATGCGTAAAGGACTTGAAAAAGGCGTGGCAGAACATACTGTATCAATTTGATTATTGATACTCGGGGTAGGGTTGATCTCCACTGCTAAAGTAGCACGAGGGCTTTCGCATCCTTGTGCACTCTGTTGACTAACAAAATACAATTGAGTGCCTGTAATGCTTGTATTGGGTGTTGGTGCAGTGATACTGCCTAATCCCCCCGTTAAACTATTGTACCAACGTAAAGTACTACCTGCATCACCTGTTGCAGTTAATGGAGATGCAACTGTGCCCTGACAATAAGCAATGCTTGTAACCGTAGGTGCAGCAGGAACCGTATTCACCGTAACATTCGTAAATCCAGCACTAGAAAAACAATTATTCAAAGAGGCAATCACGGAATACGTACCAGAAAAAGAAAGTTGTGCTCCTGTTCTAGTTAAGGATGGATTGGTAGTTGTTGCGCTAAAACCATTTGGTCCCGACCAAGTATAAGTAGCCAATGGAATTGGATTACTAACGGTTAACGTAATATCACCTCCCACACAAATAGGGCTGCTGTTTACAATAACAGGAATATCATTTAGTGCAGGGTTAACTGTAACATTAATTTCAAAGGGAGTACCTACACAACCATCTGCTTGCGGTGTAACAGTATAGGTTAACACAGCAACTGCTGAAGTATTGTTGATTAAAGTTTGATTGATTTTATTTTGCGGACTAGCAGAAGCAGTTCCACCTGTAATAGCACCTAAAGGAGAACTAACAGGCGTGCCCCAAGTATACGTTGTTCCAACAGGAACAATTGTGTTCGGCAAATTATTTAAGGGATCCACATCAAAACTACTTCCACTACAAATGGTTCTAACTTGATTTTGAATCTGTGGTTTTGGAAGCACACGCACCACTACTTGAAAAGGATCCCCATCACAAATACCAGGGCTTGAAGAACGTGGAGTTACCGTATAAGTAACAGTCACTACTTGATTGGTTAAATTCACCAATGTTTGGCTGATCAAAGCTTGCGGAATTATTTCAGCAACAGCACCAGTTACGGCACCCGGAGTAGACACCACAGGAGTTCCCCAAGTATAAGTGGTGCCATTCACCAATATGGCATCCGCAGCATCGGTTGCTTTTGGTTCAACAACAAAAGCCGATCCACTGCAAATTGTTTGCGTATAATTGGGGAGTTTTGTTTTTGGACTCACCACCATGGTCATGGTAAAATTAGGCCCCACACAAGTCCCAATAGTTGGCGTAACCAAATAAGTAGCAGTCTGCGCAGTATTGGTTGGATTAATCAAAGTGCCATTGATTCGAACACCAGTTCCATTTGCACCACCCGTTAATCCACCTGTTATAGTTGGTGTGTTCCAAGTATACATAGTCGTATTACTAGGGATGCGTAAAGGACTTGAAAAAGGCGTGGCAGAACAAACCGTATCAATTTGATTATTAATGGTAGGGGTTGGGTTGATCACAACTGTTAGGGTAGCACGAGGGCTTTCGCATCCTAGTGCATTCTGTTGGCTTACAAAATAAGATAAGGTGGTTGCGTTGGTAGTGATGGGTGTTGGTGCAATGGCAGACCCCGATCCCCCCGTTAAACTATTGTACCAAAGTAGAGTGTTACCCGCATCGCCTGTTGCTGTTAATTGTGAAGCAATTGCACCCTGACAGTATGCTATATTTTGCACTGTAGGAGCAACAGGATTAGGATTAACCGTAATGGTAAACGATTGAGGAAGGCCTGAACAAGCACCTAATAATGGTGTAACCGTAATGGTTGCAGTAATGGGTGCATTGGTACTATTCGTTAAAGTAAAATTATTAATAGAAGAACCAGTACCGCTTGCTGGAAGACCAATGGCCGTATTAGAATTGGTCCAAGTGAAACTGGTACTCGGAGAATTAGAAGTAAAATTTAATGCACCCGATAAAGTTCCTGCACACTTCACCAAATTACTAGGCACATTAACAGTTGGTAAATCTTTTACGCTAAAATTTCGAGAATCATTAGTAACACCGCATTCATTGGTAGCACTTAATAAAACAGTGTAATTTCCTGCAGCAGCATAGCTAATATTACCGGGGGATTGTAGCGTAGAGCTAGCTGGAATACCTCCATTAAATGTCCAGTTATAAGTGGCTGCACTAGTAAAACAGTTTGCGATTACGCTAGGTGATATACTTGAATTTTGACAGATATCTGCAATTGCGTTGATCGAAATAACAGGCTTTCCTTTAACCGTTATTTGCTGTTTTACTACAAGAGAAGTACAAGCACCTCCAGGAGCAATCACTAATAAATTGATCGTGTATAAGCCAGGATTCAAAAATTCAAACTGTGGATTTTGACTATTCGCATTGGTACCACCAACAAAATTAAATGAAGCAGTAGTAGGAACACATCCAGCAATGGGTTCATAATCAACAGACCAAACAAAACGGTTCGTACCACATTGGGGCGTATTGGTAACACCATTTGCAGTAACTATAAAAGGCGCACAACCATTATTTGCATTGGTAGTAAAACTAGCCGTGGGAGTAGGGTTTACGCAAATTGTTTTTGTAAGTGAATCAATACCACAGAGTGCGTTAGTAGCGGTAACTTGTGTGATATTATACAAACCAGGTGCATTAAATCTTACTTCAACGGATGGAGTTCCTGCAGTCCAAAAATTAGGATCCAGCGTATTATTACCGTTTCCCAATGTGCCCGCAATCATTGTAAATGATGCACCAGGGCTTACAGAAGATATTCTCCAAATGGTTTTCCCAGGGGTACATTGTTGACTCTCCGCATTATTTCCAACAGTTCCAGCATTGGCAAATACGACGGTTTGATCTCCACATACCGTATCTCTTGATGAGGTGAAATTGGGCGTAGGCTTATTAGAAACATAAATGGGGATGATGGAACCTAGCGCAACTCCACAAGGGTTTTCAATGGTTAAATAGGCACCAAAAGCATTTTGAAAAGTACTTAACCCATTTGAACTGCTTGTGCCACAACTACTCCTTAAATATTGATGGGTAATCTCTCCTGATCCAAGATTTGTTATTTCCCTTATTGGGCTACCATCACTAAAGTCGATTCTATAAATTGTTCCCGGTGGGTTGTTGTTCGCTCCTATTATCAAAAATTTTTGCTCATTACCTGTACAAATGGTTGATCCACCTGTACCAATAATTCCCCCTGCTGGCACATTACCTATAAAAATATTATAGGTGCTACTGTCTACACAGCTTCCAGAGTAAACAAGAAAAGTTAGTTTATTTAAACCAACTGCATAAGTATGTGAAACAGTAGAATTGAAAGTAGGGCTATCATAATCTGGAGTACCATCCCCCCATTTGATTACATATCTGGTATTGGTACTAGTAGTGGATGATGCATTCGAAAAATCAAATCTTGTAGGAGTTGTTCCGCAAACCCTAAAGTAAGATTCTCCATTAAATGAGGTTAGTGCTACATTACTTGATATCCTCGAATCTGGGCCTTTATTAATGGTCAACTGCTTTATGATGGTATCACTTAAATTGGCTTGATTGGTTACAATCAACCGTATATTAAATGTGGTGGTATTGGTTCCGCTACCAGGATTAAAAATATGTGTTGGATTTATGTTAGTAGATGTTACTCCATCACCGAAATCCCATCTATAAGATAACCCGTTTATTAATGGAGGAGTGCCATTATCAGAAGCGTTCGTGAAGTTGATCGTTGTTCTACCACAACCAGTAATTGGTGAAAAGGAAAAGTCTGCATTCGGGCTAACTCCTTGACCAAAAGCACTCGCTTTTAAGATATAGAATATTAAAAAGCATAATATTCTGTATGAGAAATTAGTTTTTACTTTCAGTACCATGATTGCAGGTTATACCCTAGCTTAAATGCCATAATTCCTTGCAAAAACTAACGAGCGTTAATTAGTTACACTTAATTATTTTTCATTATAAGATATTGGTAACCGAAAGTAGTCAATCGCGCTTAAATTGTGAAATTTTTGTTAGAATTTCTTATAACTCATAGGGGGCTGTTATTTATTCGCGTTAAAAATTAAAATTCGTATTGACGATTAATCCACTGTTGCTTTGGAAAATATTACGGCCGTTAATGAGTCGGCCAAATTGTAGGGTTTGATTAAAGTAGCCGGCTTCTATTCGGAGGGTTTTATTGAATCGATACCCCAGTAACAGTCCTATGCGGTTTTGGTCAAATATATTGGCTCCGACATTTTTGCCAAATCCAATCATGACTTCATTGTAAGCTGCGGCATATGGTGTTTTGTCTTTTATTATACGGCCTTTTAGTGGAGCTTGTAATCTGAGCATATAACGTGCTCTATGCATCAATGGAAATTCATCTTCTTTTGCCACTGCTGCTGAACTGTATCTTCCTACAAAACGTTGCTCTAGCATAAAGCGATGTGATATTGAAATCAATCCTTCTTGATGCGATAATTGAGCCATCTGAAACAAACGGTGCTCAGTAAAATCTCTGCCCAGCCCATTAATCGGAATTTCTCCGTAGGCATAAGTTTCAATCCATGCATAACCCGCGCGTAATAATAGATTCGGGCTTGCTTGATAATTAATACCAACGCGCAATAAACCCTGCTGCCAACTATTAATTAAATCGTTGCGTCTGAACTGGTACTCGGTGTGTAATCCCCATTTGGATGAAAGTTTAATCGTGCCAAAATAATTAAACCAGCCAACCGTGTTATAATGTGTTGAGCGATTGGCTGGGGCGCTTGGATTTGGGCCACTAGGTGTTCCTGCTCCTTGCGCGCTTGCTTCGGGGGGAGCAATAATCATTATGAAAAAAAGTAGAAAAAAATATACCGTACGTATATTCATTAAAAGTGCTTGCATGATAAATATATTTCGGGTATATTTTTTTCGTGATTTTTTATTTTGTAGTTGGGGTATACGGCAAGGCAGACTTGTGTACAATGATGCGCAACTTGCCATCTTTTCCTTTTTTGAAAACAAAGGTTTTATCAACCATAACTTCTTTTCCGTCTTTGCCTGTTACCCAAACATTGCCCATGGTAATGGCAATAGAACCATATATTTGAATGCCCTCGTTATTTGCCCCAGCATTGTCGTAGCGTGCTTTTACCCAAGGTGTTAAAGCAAATCCTTTGTCGTTTGGATAATCAGGATCGCCACCAATAAAATAGGCCAATGCCCCTTTTTTATCGTTCCTAAAAGTTTGATCGCCGTAAGCTAAAGTAGGTTTAAAGAAAACCTTACCACTGTCGTAATTATACGCAGTAGACAATACTTCGTTTGCGTAAGCTTTGTAATCGCCACCAGACTCTTTTAGCTCACCAATTTTTACCAATGCATTACACCATGCTTGTTGTGCAGCATTCACTTCATCATAAGTGATTACGGTTTGAGCACCTTCTTCTACATACACTAAGCCCAAATCGTTTATAACTTTTTGCACTTCATCATTGGTGCGATTCATTACTTGATTGGCTTGTTCTTGTGCTTGTTGTTTGGCTTGTTCGCAAGCAGTAAAGCTTACACCAGTGAAGAGTAGCAATCCGAGCATCCATTTTTTTTGTATCATAGTTTATTTTTTGATACAAAACCAAAGCCTATGCCCTAAACTGTTAATACATGCTCCATGTTTATAGAACGCGATCCCTTAACTAAAATATAACTGTTTTGCGGATTTAATGTGGTGAGCCAATCGCGGGCTTCTAAGGAATTATCCTTGTAAATAAAATGGGTATTGGGGTGTTGGGGGAACAAATCTTTCGTGTAAACAAAGTCTCCGCCTACCAACACTACTTCTTTAAATTCAAGAGATGCAATAAGATCAACCAATGCTTGGTGTTCGGCCACACTCTCATCACCCAATTCTTTCATAGCACCGAGCAGTAATATTTTGCGCTGGGCATGAATGCGTGCAAAGTTTTCTATTGCTACTTTCATGCTGCTGGGATTGGCATTGTAGGCATCCAAAATAATATGATTCGTGCCTCGCTCAATTAATTGTGAACGTGAATTAGAGGGAGCGTAATTTTCGATGGCAGCAATTATTTTCTCTGCAGGCACACCAAAATATTTTCCGATGGTAACTGCGCAAAGTATATTGGGGAGATTATAATCTCCAACAAGTTGAGAACGAATTAGCGTAGCATCCAACCCCGCTATTATGCGTACCGTTAAGAATGGTTCGGCGGTTTCAATCTGCCCCTGCACCAATCCCTTTGAAATACCATACTGCACAATGTTTTCGATGCCTGCACTCATGGGCTGCAAATAATCATAATCCGCATAAACGAATGCTGTGCCATGTTGCTCTCTCAAGAATTGATAGAGTTCTCCCTTTCCTTTGCGAACGCCTTCCACTCCGCCAAAGCCCTCTAGATGGGCTTTTCCGCAGTTGGTAATCACGCCGTGCGAAGGCAAGGTATAGGCACAATAACTTTCAATTTCTTTTTGGTGGTTAGCACCCATTTCAATCACGGCCATTTCCGCATCGGGTTGCACACTCAAAATAGTGAGAGGTACGCCAATATGATTGTTCAGGTTTCCCTGCGTGGTATAAGTTTTAAAATGCGATGACAACACCGCATAAATCAATTCTTTGCTAGTCGTTTTTCCATTGCTTCCTGTAATGGCAATAAAAGGAATATTCAACTGTTGGCGATGGTGCTTAGCCAATTGCTGTAATGTTGTTAATGCATCGTCTACGAGGAGGAGCCTCTCATGCGCCACCGGCATTTCATCCACAATTGCATAAGACGCTCCTGTCTCCAATGCGCGCAGTGCAAAACTATTCCCGTTAAAATTCGGTCCCTTCAACGCCACATAAATATCGCCAGCTTTTAGTTTGCGAGTATCGGTTTGAATTGATGGATATTGCTGAAAAATTGAATAGATTTCTTGGATGCTCATGATTTAGAGAGTCTGATTATAATTGGATACCCAAGTAAATCAAACATTATTTATTTGGGTATAGTAAATGATACGGATGCACCAAATGAACTTGCAGATAATGATTTGTTGAAATTATCTTTATAGTTAATAGCGGTGTAGGTTAGTGCAAACCATTTATAGCCAAACTCAAAACGAGGACCAGCTTTGCTCTCAAACTTAACATCAGGAGTAAATTCATCACCATTCAATTTAGGGCCTAAATGAGTAGTAATACCAACTCCTAATCTAACTTCATCCGTAATTTTCCAGAAAGGAGTTAACTGCAATGGAAATCTTGTTAATCGGATATTGGCATTGTCAGCAGCAGTGGTATTATACTTAATACCTAAAGTGGTTCTTATCATCAAGTTTTTAACATTTTTAAACTCAAACTGTCCGCCAAATGAAATATATCCTCCTTGCCCTGCTCGCATTGTTTGATCCTCTCCATTCGTAAAAAAAACCTGAAGAATTTCATCACCTCCGAACTCTATTCCTGCTTCAATTAAAAACTTGGATTTCGGGGGGAGCTTAGCGTCTTGTGCAAAATTTTGTGTTGAACCTAGACATAAGAAAATTAGCAGAAAAAAAAATTTACTTTTCATAAATTGGTTTTTGCTTCATTAGAAATCATCATTACTTAAATTAAACACCAAGCCCAAACGCAAAGTGTTCGATAAAGGATTACGGGTAACACCTGCGCCAGAAGGCACTAAGTAAGACACATTCACTTGCAAGAACTTCATATCGAAGCCTGCACCTGCAGTGAAGTAACGTCGGTTGCCACGGGTTTTGTCCTCGTAGAAATAACCCGCGCGTAATTTAAATTGGTTGTTATAAGAGTATTCAACCCCCGCAGAAATTTGTAAGCTTTTAGGAAGGCTGGATCCATCAGAAAAAGACTTCATCCAAGAACTTACTACCGAAGTATTTCTGTAATCGGAGAGTGCCGCAGAATCTGTAGCAAAAACACCGGTACTAATCGGCGCCATGGGTACCAATAATTTATTTACATCTAAAGCAAAGCTGATGCTATTGGTTTCGTCTAATATTTTTGTATAAGCCATACCCAAACCCAAGTTAGCAGGCAAGAAATCTTTGTTACGCGCATCATTGGTATAACCTACTTTGGTACCCAGGTTAGATAATACTGCACCAAAATTGAATCCCTGACCCTCTTCATCGCGGCCATTGTAAAATAAGGATACATCACCCGCCAACGCATTACCCGCTTTGTACACCACACCCGTACCCACATCGCCCACCACCAATCTAGAATTGATATAACGCAAGGCAACTGCCACACTCAAGCGATCATTCAACACACGGGTATAGCCCGCATCAAAAGAAAATTCAGTAGGACGAACCGTGTTCAATACATTCCCGGAAAAATCGGTTAATTGAATATTACCCAAACTAAAGAAACGCATTGAACCAGAAATCACCGAGTAATCATCAATCTTTTTATAAGCAGCCGCACTAGCCAAATACACATCATTCAAACCCAGATCGCGCAACCAAGGGGTATAGTTCAAGGCAATAGCCGAACGCTTTTCGGCAAAAGCTGTTTTAGCGAGGTTCCAAAAAGGAGAGTTGCCATCTGGATTGGTAGCAATAGCCGCGTCACCCATACCACCTGCACGAGCATCTGGAGAAATGCGCAAAAAGGGCACAGCCGTAGAAACAATATTAATAGAATCTGCTTGGGCGATTATAGCTGTAGGCAATAACGCACCCAACCCTAAACTTACAAACGCTAAAGCGCATAATTTTCTGTAGGTATTTTTCATACAACTTCAATTAAAGGGAAAACGAAATTTTAGCGTAGAAATTATGCCATTCAGTCTATTTAAGCATTGCAGGGGGAACTGCTATGCAATGATAAGGAGAAATCACTAATTTTACTAATTTAGCCTTACATTTGCGGCAATCCCCCAATTTGAGCAACAATTCAATTAATTTTATTCCTAATTGGAATAATTAAGATATTATTTAAAAGTGTATATGAGAAGGTATTTTTCGATTTTATTTTTTTCTGTTTTCTTATTAAGTGCCCCATCCAAATTTGCTCGTTCCCAAGATGCAAGAAATAATGCACAAGTAATGACCCAAATCAGGGCCATTTTAGCAGCCAAAGGGCTAACGGAAGATGAAGTGAAAGTTCGTTTAAGGTCACGCAATATTGATGTAGATAAAATGAGTGACCAGGAAGTTATTGCCCAACGTCCTACCATTGAAGCCATCATCAACGAGATGGAGCAAGAGAAAAAACAAAAAGCTGCTGGTACAGGCACTGCAAGCCCTGCCCCAGCTTCTTCAACCACCAATACAACGGTAGCTAAGCCTGCTGAAACCACTGATGAACAAAATGCAGCTAAAAAGCAAGCAGTTGAAATGGCTCCAATCGTTCTGGTAAAATCGGAAGTACCAACTCCTAGCAGTATTTATGGTCACCATATTTTTAAAGACAATACATTACAAGCTTATCGTATTTCAAAAGACGCAAGCCCCCCCGATTTATATATTTTAGCACCTGGAGATAAAATCAATATTATCATTTTTGGTAAATCACAGGCCGATTTACAGTATGAGATTAATGAGAACGGATATATCCAACCAGCTCAGATGCCCAAGATATTCTTATCGGGCTTAACCTTAAAAAGTGCTAGAGAGTTATTGGTGAATCGGTTTTCCTCTTTTTATGTATTTAATAAAGATCAGTTTGCCCTTACTTTAAATACATCTAGAACAATTAACCTGAATATTTTTGGAGAAGTTGACCGTTCAGGATCCTACACTACATCAGCTCTCAACACTGCATTGAACGCTTTGGCAGTAGCAGGAGGCCCCACCAATAACGGAAGTGTGCGTAAGATACAAATCATGCGTGGAAGTGTAAAGAAGATATTAGACGTATATGCATTTATGCGTAACCCCATTTTACAATTCGACTTTTACTTACAGAACAACGATATCATTTATGTTCCACCAGCTGAGAAAATTATCACCCTGCAAGGAGCAGTAAACAGGCCGATGAAGTATGAATTGATTGACAATGAAGGAATTCCTGAGTTGATTGATTTTGCAGGCGGATTACAATCGAATGTGTATACAGAATTTGTACAAATAGAACGCTTCGAGAATAATGCTGTAGTAATTAAGGATTATTCATTAGACGATATCTTAAAAAAACGAATTAATGTAGAATTGAAAAGAGGGGATATTGTACGTTTCAAATCTATCAATACCCCCTTGTCAGAGTTTGTTAGCATTGAAGGTTCCATTGATTATGCGGGCAATTATGAATTGGGCACTACTAAAATGTTATCCGCTTTGTTAAAGAAAGCGAAATTAAAGCCAGAAGCCAAGTTAGATCCGATCTTTTTGATTCGTAAAAATCTAGACCAAAGTGTTCAAATTCTAAGCCTAAACGCTGAAGCGATATTAGCGGGTAAATCAGCCGATATTAGTTTGCAGAAAAAAGACGAAGTTATTATTTACGATCAGGCACGCTATACCAATCTATTTAATATTTCGGTTTCTGGGGAAGTTAGGAGTCCATTTGAACGACCATTTAGGTACGATCAAAGTATCAGTATTAAAGAAGCTTTGGGATTAGCGGGAGAACTGAAGCCAACCGCTTTATTCAATGCTTATGTATATAGAACAGATCCTTTCAATGCTAAGAAAACGGAGTATATTCCTGTAAGTCTTACTGATGAAGCGGGCTTTAAATTAAAACCTGGTGACCGTTTGTTTGTATTGAATAAGGATGTGTACAAACGTGAATTTGACGTCAGCATTGCCGGTGAAGTAAATAACCCCATTAGCATACGCTACGATAGTACCTTGAGAATGAAAGATCTGATTAAGTTAGCGGGAGGCGTCACGCTGGGTTCAGACTTAAATAGGGTAGATATCTTCCGCTTAAGATTTAACAAGGACCGTGCCCCAGACAAGCAAGTAATATCTTTAACCATCGACCAAGAGTTCAATGTAATAAGCGGAGCACAATTTGAATTGCAGCCTCTAGACTATGTAGTAGTAAGGAGAATACCTGAATTCCAATTGCAAGATTTTGTGACCATCAGTGGGGAAGTAAAAACACCCGGTGTGTATAGTATGACTTCTAAGCGATACCAGTTTTCTGAATTAATTGCACAAGCAGAAGGTCTTAACCAGTTTGCAGATATTGCTAATATAAGCTTGATTAGATATGCTGACAATTCCGGACTGGTGGTATTTAATGCAGCAGATGCATTGGATAATAAGGGCAATACAGCAAAAGACCCTATTTTATTGCCGGGCGATTTAATAACTGTCCCTCGTTTAAATAATATTGTGAAGATTGAAACGATGGGGACTCGATATATACTAGGCGAAAACCAAAAACTATTACAAGTAAACTACCAAGGAAATTATTCCGCTAGATGGTATATCAAAAATTTTGCAGGTGGTTTCAAAAAGGATGCTGAAAGATCTTCGGTATTAGTAGTGCGCGAAAATGGGTTGATTAAAAAAACCAGCAGATTCTTGTTCTTTAAAAATTATCCAAATGTATTATACGGGGATCGTATCATAGTAACAACAATGAAGCCGCCTAAACCTGAGCGGAAAGAAGCAAAGCAAGTGGATTGGGATAAGTTTATGACTAAGGTATTGGCTTTTGGTAGTATGTTAGGATTAATATTGGCGGCAACTAGATAATTTAATTGTATGGGAAATCTTAGTATAATTGATGATGAGGATGAAATAAGTCTTAAAGACGTTATCCAAAAAATAAATGAATTTGTAGCTTTTTTTAAGAACAACTTCTGGAAATTATTTATTATTTCGATGATAGGAGGTACAATTGGGTTTCTATATGCTTTTTTTAGTACTCCTATATATTCAGCTAAAGTAAAATTTTTGATGAAAGAGTCTAGTGGGGGCTCTTCTTTAATGGGTTCTTTGGGAAGTTTGGGGTCATTAATTGGTGGAGCCGCTGGAACCACTTCACCTTTGGATAGAACAATTGCTATTATCGGGTCGGAAAGAATTGTCGGAGCTTCTTTATTTAAAAAAATTAAAGTTAAAGGGAAATTAGATTTAGCTATTAATCATTTGATTGAAATACAAAGCTTGCGTAAAGCCTGGAAAAAAGACACTATATTAAACGGGGTAC
>QLAH01000595.1_pt1 | contig 16187 bp, 13 predicted proteins | sample 4693081 | NCBI WGS metagenome assembly QLAH01 (sample SAMN09425401, study PRJNA476045) | Lake water metagenome, whole genome shotgun sequencing project.
CTTTGGCGGCGACGATTTGATTTCCGGCGGCGAGGGCAACGACCAAATCAACGCGGGTGGCGGCCAGAACCAGATTTGGGGCGAAGGCGGCAACGACCAAATCACAATGCGGGGCAACTTCAACGTCGCGTCTGGTGGCAGCGGCATCGACCGGATCACGGGCGAAGCGTTTCTGTCCAACAATTTTTCCATCGTCGGCCAGCGCTCTGACCAGATCAACGGCGATGCAGGCAATGATATCTTGAGCGGGGCCGGCAGCCTGAACGGCGGCGACGGACTGGATCTAATCAACGGCTATGGAGTCCTGAACGGCGATGCAGGCAACGACCGACTCACCTCCAGCAACACCCAGACGCCAAATTTGACCGACCAGTTCAATGGCGGTACGGGCAACGACTTCTTCGCCACCTCGGATGGCCGCGATATTTTGGATGGCGGTGAAGGCAACGATGTGCTGGACGCCTACAGCGGCGGGGTGTTCATCCGGAGTCTATTCCGATCTCCCGATCTGGATAGCCTGACGGGCGGAGCAGGCAGCGATCAATTCATCCTGGGCGGACGCAGCGACAATTCCAACAGCCTGCAGCCCTTCTACTTGGGACAGGCGGCCTCGGCGCGGCTGGTCGATTTTAACCCCCAGGAGGACAAGATCGTTCTGCAGGGCATGTCTAGTCAATACAGTTTGGTTGCCACCGCAGCAGGCACCCGCCTTCTCTACAGCAATTCGGCGCTGGGGATAGTCAACGATGAAATCGCTTTTCTGAATGGTGTTTCCCAGTTGAGTCTTACGGCTGCCTACTTTGTTTACATCTAATCTGTTCTGACAGATTTAATCAGCGTTGTTTAAATTGCGACCAAGGCTTTCAGTTTCTTTATCCTAATTTAATTCTCATTACTATGACAATGAGTTCTTTATTTGCTTTGGGTTCTACAAAGTCCTCGCCAATTTTGCGGATTTACTTTGAGGCAATTGCTTCGGGCCGAGTCACCATCGAGCAGCTTCTAGGCAATTTTCTCACGGCTCCCCAGACCTTTGCGGGCGTACCGGTGTTGTCCTACAAACCTACCTTTGGCACCAACCAGGACGACATCATTGCGGGAACGGGCGGTGACGATTTGATCTGGGGGCTGGACGGCAACGACATTATTGAAACCTTTGCCGGTAACGACATTGTGGACGGCGGTAACGGCGACGACGCGATCCTGGCGGGGGACGGTCACGACATTGTGTTTGGCGGCAGCGGCGATGATTTTATCCAGGCGAGCGGCACGGGGTTTGTGTTTGGCGGTAGCGGCAATGACTTTATAGCGGGCGGTGCGAATGCCAGCTTTAGTGAGGTGTCAGGCGGCACAGGCGATGACACCTTGGCGATTGGTCAGCCGGTCGGCTCTCGGATCACGAACTTGGTACGCGGTGACGACGGCAACGACAGCATCGAGGCCACCAATGTCAGACGAATTGCGGGCGGACGCGGCAATGATTCGATTCGAGGCTTTGCCGGAACCTTGATTGGCTCAGCCAACCAGCAGGTTTTGGTAACGGGCGACGGGGGCGACGATATAATCCGCTACCTTCTCGATTTTGCCCCAGCAGGCAGCACTCTGTCGGGCGGGCAGGGCAACGATACCCTGTCGGGCAATGGCTCAATCAACGGCGACGAGGGCAGGGATCAGATCACGATCGAGGTTAATTTCTCCAACCCCAGCAATCCCAGCATTGCCAGCGGCGGCAGCGGCGACGATCTGCTGATTGGGGCCATCACCGGCAACAAAACCCTGCTGGGCGGCAACGGGGATGATATCCTCTCCGGCAGCCCCGACCGATTCACCTTCAACTCCACCGCTGTTGATACCATGACCGGCGGCACGGGCCGCGATCGGTTTGTTTTGGGCGACCAGTCCTCTGTGTTCTACACCGACCCGGACCCCAATACCGCCAACGACGGTACCCTCAGCACTGGCTTCGCGATCATCACCGACTTCACAATCGGACAGGATGTGATCCAGCTCAAGGGCAGCGCCGCTGATTACCGACTCGACCTGTTTAGCGGCAGTGGTGTCAGCAGGGCCGTGGTGTTCTACACGCAGGGACAAACTGCCCCAGAACGCATCGCCATTCTGGCAAATGCCCCAACCGGTCTCAGCCTGAACAGCCCCAGCTTCAGCTATGTATAGCGGGCAGCCCCGGAACGTCATCATAGAGCGTAAACTGGTACGATGCGATAGTGAACGGCGTAGGGAAAGCGTCGTATTACTGCTCGTCGAAAGAGTTTTGTGCAAATGTTGCGGTAGACAATGGGATGAACCTCTGGTATCTGGCAAATTCGCTCAAAGGCTTCGTCGATTTGCTCTAGAAAATCATCGCCTCTGTCAGGTCAACAGTTCCTTGCTCGGCTGCAATGCTGTCCAGAATAACTTGGGCAATCCGAATCCGCTCAGAGATGTCTAGAGCAATGATTTGCTTGGGAGCAGCTGTGATGTCCATAGGGCAGCTTAACCAGAGGTTTTTTGTGCAATCAACTAGAATTTGTCAACAGGGCTGCTGGCTTTACAAGCATAGGAAGCTATTCTATCCAGCCAATGCAGAAACCTTCAAAGGTACAAGAGCTTTATGCAATACGCTGGGCTTTGCGCTTAAATATATTTCTTGATGATTGCTCTCGTTATACCCAACCACAACCGCCCCCACGGTCGTACCTAGTTCTGGATACATTGCTTCACTCATGGTCCCTTCGTCTAGAAAATCAGGAATTTTGATCAACCCCTTGACTGAAGAGTCCTCTAGCTCTAGAAAGACCCCAAAAGCCGCCTCATACCAAATACTTGGGATAATGATACAAATAGAGAGAAGGTAGCTCACCAGGAGAAAGCGATGGCCGGAGTCAGTCGAGTCGTGATCCAAGAAGCAGTAGAAGACCTCAAACCCCTGATGCACCAACAAACTCAGGTCGGCGACAAAGAACGCATCCAACTGTTGTATCTGCTCAAAAGCGACCAAGCTCAAACCATCACTCAGGCCACCCACATCCTGGGCCGGGGACGGGCTACCTTGCAACGTTGGCTGGCCAAATACCAGGAGGATGGCATCAGTGGCCTGTTGGAGCGGCACCTTCCCCCAGGCCAAGTCTGCCAGATCCCCCAAGCAGCGCAGGCTGAACTTGAACAACGTCTGGCTTGCCCTGAGGGGTTTGGCAGTTACAAAGAGATCCAAACCTGGCTTTTACAAGAGCATGGCCACAGCATGAGCTACCAAGGGGTGCATACCCACGTGCGCTATCGCCTTCAGGCCAAATTAAAACGACCGCGCCCCCACAGCAGCAAGCAAGACGCCAAATCGGTGTTTTTTTAAGCGTGAACTGGCCCAAGAGCTAGCTGAAATAGCAGCAGAAGCTTTTGCCGAGAACGACAACCGCCCTATCAAGTACTGGACTCAAGATGAGACGCGAGTGGGCTTACAGACCCTGCTAGGCCGCCGCATCACCTTGAGCGGAGTGAAGCCGACCCAGTCGGTGCGCTGGGGGCGTGAGAACTTCTGGTTGTATGGCGTGGTTGAGCCATTGACGGGAGAGGCGTTTTTCTATGAGTTTTCGCATCTAGACACCGCTTGTTTTGAGTGTTTTTTGCAGTTGATGTCTGAGGCATACCCGGATGTGCTGAACGTGATTCAGTTAGACCAAGCCCCAGCCCACAGCAGTGACAGGCTGACGATACCGGAGAACGTGGTGTTGCTGTTTCAACCGCCGCATAGTCCAGAGTTGAATCCTATTGAGCGAGTGTGGCAGGACTTGAAGTCGGATCTCAAAGGGGAGGTGTTCACCAAGCTCAGTGACCTCAGAGCAGCAATTCGAGAGGTGCTGGGTTACATGAGTCCAGAGTGGCTAGCTTCGCTGACTCAATATCCCTACATTATTCGAGCTGTATCTGCATCATTTCCCAATTGATTTGGTATCAGATCAACCCCAGACCAACGGCTGCTATCGCATTGGTGTTTAAGAGCCTGTGTGGGCCTCAATTGGCTGGGTCGAACTGGGCGGTGGAGGTGCGGGCTGGATAGCCGAAATGGTTGCATCGACGGCGACAGTTGTGACACCTCGGATTTCTTTGGCCAGCGGCTCGATTTTCTGAAGCTGGTCCTGGTTGACGACTGCTCCTGCCACTGTAATCGCTCCGTTCTCAGCCCGAATTGTCAATGCGCTGGCCGGAAGATTTGCTTCAAGTTTGGAGCGCACCTGGCTGGCCAAGTCGCTGTCGGTTTTGGTCGTTCCGTCGCCAAAGAGCTGGCTCCGCTGCTCCCTTGCCCGAATATCGGAATTGAGCTGCCGCCGCCGTAGCTCACTGACCGCATCATCCTGGTTTGCTCGGGCAGTTGATTGATCTACAACTTCTGACGCAGTATTGGCCGAATCAGGAGAAACGCTGCTGGTCATGGCCGTATTGCTACAGGCAGTGGTTAGGGCCAAAATACTGCCTAGAAAAAGCGCTAATTTAGTCATCGCTCTACTGTTTCAATTGGGTTAAACGGCTGGAAAATTAACTAGGGCGAGGTGTTTCTACAATAGGATGGCCCTGGGTATTCACTTCCAGTTCTTCTCGACGCACCGTTTCTACTGTGTCCACAGTTTCCTGTTCAGTTTGCTTGCGAATCTTCACCTCTTCCCGTACCACAACCTGTCTGCGGATTTCCGGCACTTCTTCAAACACTTCTATTCGCACAGATTGGGCTTGAAAGGCATCGGGTGGAGTAACAGCAGGTGTGACCGGAACGGGTTGAACCGGAGCGACGGTAGCCAGTGGGTAAACTTGCCATCCCCGCAGGTCGTGATGCCTCAAAAGCGCTTCAACCTGAGTAAGAGCGGCCTCTGTACCTTCCACAATCAACAGGTATTCACCAGCCAAAACATGGTTGTGGTACACGAGGGCGTGATCCTCCGGAATGCCCAAGCCAATTAAGCTACCTAACAGGCCACCTGCAATGGCTCCAATTCCGGTTCCGGCGGCTGTTGTCACCAGAGCAGTGGCAGCCGCACCGGCTAGCATGATTGGGCCTATACCGGGAATCGCCAGGGTGCCCACACCTACCAGTAGACCCGTCAGAGCACCCAGGAGTCCGCCTGAGAGGGCTCCTACCTTAGCTCCGTCGTCAGCTCTATTACCTGTTCTGCGCTCGGTAACAGATTGAATCTGTCTTCCAGTCGTTGGGCCGGCTGCATCTTGAGCAGCAATGGAGACTCGCTGTATCGGGAAGCCAGCCTCCTGCAAATCATATAGCGCCCGTTCTGCTGCCCTACGGGTGGGGAAAAGACCCACTGCACGTTTGTGCGAGAGCATTGGGTCAGGACTTGTAGTCATTTAAATATCTCCTGCTTGATGACTGCAATTTCGAGACAAAACTTTAAGACTGGAATTTTGAGGCTGGAATTTCGAGTCAATGCTGTTAGCGCCCCTTACTCTGTACAGACAAGTCCTTGAAGCCGCTTTGTCCTGAATGCCGCAGGCGCTAAGCTTCTGTAGCAAACTTTTCTGTACCTTGCTACTCAAAGCCGCCCCGGCTCAATGCCCGTAGAGCTATATAGAAATCGCAGCTCTGCGGGCATCGCGGAAAATCCTGAGCGGCTGTATAACTTGGCAATTGCCTTTATACAGCGCAGGCTAGCGACCTAGAAATTCTGCCTTAGTGCGTTGCAGCGACTGCATCAATTCCTGCCGGTCCTGCTCCCGAATCAGATAGCGTCGGGCGAATTGGATGATGTATACCAAACCCACCAGCTTGAGAATCGGTGTCACCAGAGGCAGATCGTCGATGGCATCCACAGCGGCAAGCAAGATCCTAGCCCCAAGCAGGGCAAGTAAAATCCAGCCTAGGTTAATCATCAGCTGGCGATTTTGCCGCAAGAAGGCTGTTGTTCTGGAAATGGCTTGATTCAAAAAGTCACTGCCATTTGTCTGGATTGTCTGCCAAGTATCAGATGCAGTTGTCGCGGCTTCGGTCGCGGCCTCACCAACAGTTTCAGTGACAGTTTCAGTGACATCTGCGGCTTGCGTCAGTGCGCCGTCGGCAGAAATCGAAAAATTCGATTCGCGGCTAGCTTCAGCCTTGGCTAAGGGCGAAGTTTCGTAGTGGCGCAGCAGATCCGCCGGATCGTCATAGATGGCCATTGCGCCCTGAAGCTGTTGGTCGCTAAAACCGCCAGTTCGGAAGGCAATCACACCCACGCCTGCCTTCTCGGCAGATTCAATGTCGTATGGGGTATCGCCCAGCATGACGGCCCGGTCGGGGCTGAGGTGAGCTTTGCTCAGAGCGGCCTCTACCAGATCAGGAGCAGGCTTCGAGGCTTCTGCATCACTGGAGGTGGTATATTCCGAAACCAGATCGGTGACTTGAGCCACGTTGAGCAAAACATCCATTTCCTGCTCAGTGGCAGAGCTGGCAATAATCAAATGCAAACCGTCGTCGTGCATTTTTTGCACCAGATCGCGTGCTCCGCTAGTAGGAGCTAGCTCAGCCCCGAATTTGTTAAGAATTAGCTCTTTGCGACGGTCGGCAATCTGCTTTCCCATCCCTTCTTTGCCGTTCAATTCGGGTACCAGTCGCGGAATGACCTGGTCGCCTCCCATCCCAATCAAAGGACGCACCTGCTCGAATGAAATGTCATAGCCATAGGCTGCAAATGCCTCTACCCAGGCCTGAGCATGAGCATCGTTGCTGGCTACCAGGGTACCGTCTACATCTAAAATGACGCCTTGCACTGTCATAACGCTAATCTCCTTATAAATTCTCTGCTCTGTTGATATATCGTCTCTGAAGCTGAAGTCCTTGGCCTACAGAGGCGAAACTGGCCACGCCCTAGGGCAATGGCGCTAACCTGCTAATAGACCCAGCAGTAGGTGGAACGAGGGGAGGTTGAATAGGCTGCACCTGGCCGATCACGCCTGGTCTAACGCCTGATCTAACCCAGGAATAATTCGTTTAGGGCTGCAATTGAAGCTGCAACGGTCTCAAAACCGCTCCCTGAACCGTAGGTAATTTGGTCTAGGCCTTTGAGTACGCTTGATCAGTGCTTCGCCAGTTAGGCACCGACGATAGTTAAAGACAAAATCATGGTTGTTCACGAATTAGACTGTGTTGGACTAAGCGCAAATTGGGGACAGAGGGCATAGCCCCATTCCCTTTCCTCCCAGTCCAGAGGTCTACCTACGCTATAACCGGCTGCTTGAGCGACAAGTCCTGCTAGATCAGGTCCATGTCGTGAAGCAGTTAACTCCAGAGACACCGCTCGACGGCTAGCCCATTGGGTATCCGCCAACGATTAGAACCCCAAATTTGATCAGACAACCAGGTGAAATTGCGTGACCAGATTTACTTACAGGATAAAAAATACAGCAAAACTCGGCCTCCTTCTGAGGCTATGTTCCGCTCTACCTCTAAGGTTTTCACGCCTGATGGAGACTGCAGCCTGAGCAGGTCGTCTGTTGCTGACTCGCGCTAACGAGCCGCCTGCTGACGAGCCTGCTTCACCATCGCGATCAAAGTTTGGTGAGCGTCTTCAGCATCCTGCAGCCTATGGTCAAATAAAATCCGCACGGGTGCCGCGCTACCCGCAGGCTGCACGGCCAGATCCATTCCCTCAGCGTCAATTTTGAGCAGTTCTGCGGCAGTGGCGTCAGACCGGCTGCCAAAGGCTTTGGCGTAGAGCAAAACCGCATCCGCATGATCGTCGTTCATGTGTTTGCAGATGCGAGCGCTGATTTCGGGTGTGAAGGACTCTGACATAAGAACTCTGCTCAAGCTTTTCTAGAACAATTTTAGTTTAGGGCGCCCGATCAGCCGTTTCCTTGCAGGAAAAAGATGCCCAGACGGTAGAGATTGGCTCCAATAAAAGCCAGAATCACAACCATAAACAGGATATTAAACAGACCCCAGACCTTTTGCAGCACAGACTTACCTAACGCTTACTTGCTACTCCTTCCACTTTACCATTTCGGCGGCGTCAATCGGCGGCAGGGCGATTTAGGCCAACTTCAGCCCAGTTCGTTGTCAATTGACCTGATTTAGAGCTACCATTATCCAGAACCCTAAATCTGAGCCTAGTCTCAAAAGGGAATCATTGACGGGATGTAGCGCAGCTTGGTAGCGCACTTCGTTCGGGACGAAGGGGCCGGAGGTTCAAATCCTCTCATCCCGATTGACAGATATGTCAAATGTCATGTGTCGATTAACGCATTATTTGTCGTCGTTAGCAGACTAGCTGTCGTCGCTGCGAGTTACCGCAAGTGGCAGAAACAGTAGAGGAGATGAGCACCGACGGCGGCAAAGTGCGATTGCGAACACCTCTGGGTTAGGCTTGTGAATGGCGAGATTACAAGGAAGTGAATCTGCACAACTCCTGTGTTGCGGCATTCTTTTAGGTCAGCAGTCAAACGTTGTCTGAGCCGCTCACTTGCTTGAGCGATGGGCATGACGGCATCTGGAAGCTCTACGCCCAGATTGACACGACTGCCCAAAGACGGGAGAGTTTGGACTGGTATCATCTAGTCGAGAACTTGGGCAAAGTCGGCAGGTCACAGCAGCGCCTGAATGGCGTAGAAGCCTGCTTGTGGCGGGATGGGGTAGGTAATGGCCTACCTGGCCAAGCATCGTCATCGGATTGTCAACTATGGCTACTACCAGGCAGAGGGTTATTTCCTACGCCTTTGGCGGGGCGAAGCCCTATGGTTCTGGTGCAGTTGAGTTAACAAGTCGAGTCAACAGTCAAACAGTTGGGGCGGCGCATCAAGCTATCGGGAGCACAGTGGGCGAAGGAGAATGTGCCCTGCTTGGGGGCGTTCGCGTCGCGATGCGTTGCATCAGCTCCAAATCCTTATCTGGCATTAGGGTCCACAAGATTAGTGAGATCAGGGAGAGTTCGGGTAAAGACATCAAGATTTTACAAAGCAGCGGCTTCTTAATAAGAATATGCAAACCTCAGTAATATCACTTTTCGATTATCCTAACCATTGATTAATCTTGTACTTTCAGTAGTTTGGCAGTATGAGCGTTTGGCCTTGGCTATCTGCTTAGGATCTTTGCAAGTTTAAATTTGGATAAACACTAATGTAATCCTTGCAGAATCAAGCTTTAGTTTGCAAACCACCCAATCTATTTTTACAAAATTACCCAATTTGCTACGGCGTCTAGATTAACTTCAGCAATTTGCCTCTAGTAATTGGATTCTGAGTACTCAATTCAGAATATCTGTTCGGACCATTATTCTACAGCAGTCTTAGATAGGTCGTGAATAGGGGGCTAGAAGCGGATTTCCCACGCAGGAGTTTTCACCCCTTTAAGCCCTAAAAATGATCGCTGTAGTTCAACAATTCGTTGACTGATTTAGTAGTTAATACAAAGCCAATTTGGTATTCCCTTTAAGCAGGAGAGCAGGACATGGTTGCCTTTAAGCGAAACTCTAAGAACTTGCAGCAGGCGATTGAAGAAAGCGTTTTTGCTAAACCTGTTGCTGGCCTACATAAGATGGTTGAAAAAATAGGAGTCTACGTTAGAAAAAGCTTTACTTGCTTCATACAGGAGCCACAGCTATTTGTGATGCGCAAATTGGCTCGGTTTGAGATTGTGCGAGAAGGCTATCGACGATTTAATCGCTCTCTTTCTACTGCCGAAGTAAGCCAAACCACAATTTTGGAAGACATCAATATTCAGTCGGTCGTAGCTCAAATTCAGCAGGACGGCTGCTACCCTGGCCTAACACTGCCTGCACATATCATGCAGCAAATTTTAGAGTTCGCAGCAACCAAGCCCTGCTACGCCAATCGCGATCCAGACCTACCGTTCAGAATTGCCGACCAAACTATAATGCAGGCTGATTTGGCCAGTTCAGGCCAGTCCCTAGTGCTGGCCAGCTATATGGGCAGTCATGAGTCCTGCCCAGCTTTTCAGCAGCTAGCCAATGATCCAGGGCTTTTAGCCATTGCAGAGCAGTATTTCGGTAGACCACCCCGCTATGTCAGCAGCGAACTGGCCTGGAGTTTTCCAACATCCACAACTCTATTTCAACAGCTTCAGGCTGCCCAAGTTTTTCACTGTGATATCGATGACTATAGCTGCATCAAGTTCTTCTTCTACCTGACCGATGTAGATGAGCTGAGCGGCCCCCACGTCTATCTGCGGGCCAGCCACAAAAACAAACCGTTGCTGCACCAAATTTTGGGCAAGCGCTGCGCCTCAATCCCCGATCAAACCCTGGTTGAGCACTATGGCCCAGAGAATGTCTTTCCGCTCTGCGGTTCGGCGGGATATGGTTTTGTCGAGGACATATTTGGATTTCATAAGGGCAGTCCTCCTCAACAGCGTAACCGCCTGCTGCTACAAATTGAGTTTGCTCCCAACACCTACAAACTGCTGCGTTCGTGCGAATGGTAATTTAGGTCACCTGGTGGAATAGCGAGTTGGAATTCTGCAAGACGAAAGACGAAAAGCGCCTGAGTGCTTTCGCTGTTTTCTAGGAAACGAAATCCGGCTCAGACGCCAAGTACAAGGTTTTAATACAGATAGGGTTCAACTCGATTCAGACTCTACCAAGCAAGCAGAATCTGCTGTGGGAAGCTGGTCGGAATCTACTTTCGGTAGAACAACCGGCCCCAGCCCGACTGGTCGCCTTCGGGTAACCAGCGGCGGTTGAGTATTGAGCGAGGGTAGATCACACCATTGCCGTTGTTTACTGGCCCTGTGTAGCCGCCGCCCCGGTCGAGCAAGCTGCCGAACGGATCGTGGCAAATGTAGTCCTTCTGGCCAGAGCGACCAATCACCACAATCATGTGGCCACCGGTGGGCGATTGCAGTGAGCCGCGATGCAAAATCCCGATCACAATTGGCAGTCCGGCTTCCAGCGATCGATCCAAATCGTCAAAACCAAGGTTGGTATGCCAGGTCGAGCGAATCCCGATTTCAGTCAGGGCTTTGGTCTGGGCACCGTGGTCGGTAGTATCGCCGTATTTGCGAACGATTTGGTAATAGGCATCATCGCCCGTAATTTTGGCTCCCAGGAACCGGGCCACCATGGCGCAACTCGACGTATTGCAGGTTCGCATCGGCTCAAATTTATTATCGACCTGCTGGTAGTAGGGCACCTTCAGCCGAATTACGTTGCCCTTGGGCGCAGTTTTGCTCCAGTCGCGCCACATGCGGAAAAACCCTTCCAGAGTTTTGGTCTGACTCGACTGCTGCAACCAGTTGAGGGCCGCGTTCTGGTGGGGCATAGCTTTGTAGGAGCGAAACACATTCACAAAATCAATTGGGCTTTGGTCATCGCTGTCGCGCCACATCATCGCGAACTCCGCCTGTTTCTGAGCGCCAGTCGAGTTTTGCAGCCATCGCACCAGTTTGTTTTGCTCCGGATTGTTGTGATACTGGTCGGCAATCTCAATCAGACTCAACTCGGTCTGGACTGATGGGGTGCTTGTGCCTGTAGACGCGATCGGTGTTGCAACCATATATTTCTCCCTGAACGCAGTACCCTAGAATTCCCCCTACTGAGATACAGGTAACAAAAATCACTCAGGGTGCAGGTTTTGCGAGCTGCTGTCAGAACTCTGTAGAATTTCCCTATGGCCCAGCCAGATTTCTGCACTTCCCGCTTCTGCCGTTATACCCGAACGATTACGACCTATGAACGCGACGCTTGCCCAACTCAAAGAACGATTTGCCCAGGCTTTGGTCGCGGCCTTCGGGGCTGACTATGCCGACACCGATCCGATTTTAGGACCCGCCAGCAATCCCAAGTTTGGCGACTATCAGGCGAATCTGGCCATGTCGCTGACCAAACGGTTGGGCCAGCCACCCCGCGCCATTGCTGAGGCAATTGTGCAGCAGCTCCAGGTGGAAGATCTCTGCGAACCGCCCACCGTCGCGGGTCCGGGCTTTATCAATCTCGCCCTCAAAACCAGCTATCTGGAACAGCAGCTTCAGCAGATGCAGGCAGACGAACGGCTGGGCGTAGCTCCAACCAAACGGCCCAAGCGCACAATTGTCGATTTCTCTAGCCCCAACATTGCCAAGGAGATGCATGTGGGCCATTTGCGCTCTACCATCATTGGCGACTCGATTGCTCGAACCCTGGAATTTTTGGGCCATGATGTTTTGCGGATTAACCATCTGGGCGACTGGGGCACCCAGTTTGGCATGTTGATCACCCATCTCAAAGACGCCTATCCCGATGCCCTCACGACGGCAAACGCTCTGGCCCTGGGCGATTTGACCAGCTTTTACAGACAGGCCAAGCAGCGGTTCGATGAAGATGAAGCCTTTCGCGAAACGGCTCGATTGGAAGTGGTGGAACTGCAGGCCGGCAACCCCGAAACCCTGAAAGCCTGGAATCTGCTCTGCCAGCAATCGTTTTTGGCCTTTGAGGAAATCTACGGCCTGCTGGACATCTGCATTACCAACCGGGGCGAGTCGTTCTACAATCCGCTGCTGTCTGCTGTAGTCGAAGATTTAGATCAGCAGGGGCTGCTGGTAGAAGATCAGGGCGCGCAGTGCGTATTTTTGGAAGGCTTCACGAACAAGGAAGGGAACCCGCTGCCGCTGATTATCAAAAAATCTAACGGTGGCTACAACTACGCTACGACCGATCTGGCCGCCGTGCGCTACCGGATTCAGCAGGATCAGGCCGAGCGAATCATTTACGTCACCGACCTTGGCCAGGGCAACCACTTCGCTCAAGTTTGGCAGGTGGCGCGGCGGGCAGGCTGGATTCCTGATTCAGTAGAGCTGGTGCATGTACCGTTTGGATTGGTGCAGGGCGAGGACGGCAAGAAGTTCAAAACTCGCTCTGGGGACACAGTCCGACTGAAGGATCTGCTGGATGAAGCAATCGGTCGCACTAGGGCTGATCTGGAAGCGCGGCTACAAGAAGAAAACCGACAAGAAACGCCAGAGTTTGTTGATCAGGTGGCTCAGGTCGTTGGCATCAGCGCTGTCAAATATGCCGACCTCAGCCAAAATCGCACCAGCAACTACATCTTTAGCTATGACAAGATGCTGGCTCTTCAGGGCAACACGGCTCCCTATATGCTCTACGCCTACGCTCGGATCAACGGAATTCGCCGCAAAGGCAACGTTGAGTTTGAGCAGTTGGGTCGGCAGGCTGTTGCTCTACAGGAAGAGGCCGAGTTCACCCTGGCCAAACACCTGCTGGGTTTTGACGAAGTTCTGAGCGCTGTAGAAACCGAGCTGATGCCTAACCGCCTCTGCCAGTATTTGTTTGAGCTGAGCCAGAAGTTTAACCAGTTCTACGAACGCTGCCCGATTCTGCAATCGGAGGAACCGCAGCGGACTTCGCGGCTCGTTTTGGCCGATCTAACTGCTCGCACCATCAAGCAAGGGCTTTCACTACTTGGAATCCAGGTTTTGGAACGCATGTAGTCCCAATCGCCACTTGATTATTACTTGGCAAGTATCGCTACTTGGCAGTTTTGGTCAGAACCTTGAGTGAGGTCGGCTTTAGAAACAGCCAGCCCACAAAGAAAAAGGAGGCCGTAAACAGTTGGATAATATCCAGAGCTGAAAGGTAGCCATCGGCAAATGAGGCAATACTGCGGTCGATCAAGCCAAAGCTCCAGGACGAGATCCCAAAGAGCCAGATGCCGTTGCGTAGACTTGCTAAAAAACTGAGCGTTTCAAACGATGGACGATCGTACATGATGTAAGCTCCTTAACAGGTGAGTCAATTTGCACCAGAGGTGCTTGCGGCCACGCGATCCGTAAGCAGTCTTGCGAGAGGTAGGCTATTGGAGCAGCTGCTTTAACTTGCTTTAACTTTAGCCAGGCAGTCGATAAAGACTTACTAAAGGCGATTTTTGATAGCCAATCCTCTCATTCTCGCCCCGATGCACCAGCCAATCTACTCCCCAGTTTAAGAAATCTTAAACTCACTTGACTTTCGCCCAAAGTAGTAGATCGAAACCTCAATTAGTGTATTTAGTCGTACTTTTTGGGGCAAGTTTTTCTAAAGAGATAGTAAAGTTCCCTGGGCAGCAGCAGCAGATCGATCTTCCTAGGCCGCTGAAATGTCGTTCCGAATTGCCCAAATCTAAACCGTCAACGGCTCCTTCCCTGCGATTCCCTGCGAAAATAGGCAAATAACAAATTGCCGTTTTAGAGTTCGATAGGATCATGGTTTACGCGATCGATTTTGGCACAAGTAATACGGTGGTCGTGCGTTGGAATAGCGCTACCGAAGCTCCCGAAACCCTTGCTTTAACGGGTTTATCACAGCAGCTCAGCCAAAACCCACCGCTGATTCCCAGCCTGGTCTACGTGGAAGATGCGACTCAGGCCGAAGTCATAGCCGGACAGAGCGTGCGAGATCGGGGGTTGGATCTGGGCAATAATCCTCGCTTTTTCCGCAACTTTAAGCGAGGCATTGGCACTGAAGTGAAGGGGTTTTTACCGGAACTGGACGGGCGAACGGTCAGCTTTGAACAGGCGGGGCAGTGGTTCCTCAATTCGGTGTTGAGCCAGCTTCAAGCCAGCGAGGCCAGCGAACTGGATGGGATCGTGTTTACGGTGCCGGTCGATAGTTTTGAAGCCTACCGGCTCTGGCTTACCCAGGTCTGCCAGTCGCCCAGTCTAAACATCAAGGAAGTGCGGCTGTTGGACGAACCGACGGCGGCGGCTTTGGGCTACGGGTTGGCCAATCAGGGCAATGTGTTGGTGATTGACTTCGGCGGCGGCACGCTCGACCTATCTCTAGTGCAGCTCGAAGGCGGCAGACAAATCTCTGCCAAGCCGGTTGGGTTCTTGCTGAAGTGGGGCCAGCGAGTGCTGGAAGAATCGACCCAACGGCCCAAGCTGGCTCGCGTGCTGGCTAAAGCTGGTCAGAACCTGGGCGGGGCCGATATTGACAACTGGCTGGCCGAACATTTTGCCCAGACCCAGGGCTTACCCATCAGCCCCCTCACCCTGCGCTTGGCCGAACGATTAAAAATTCAGCTCTCCCAGCAGGACAGCGCCCAGGAGGTTTACTTCAATGACGAAACCTTCGAGAGTTATGAACTTCAACTCGACCGCAGCCAGTTCGAAGCAGTCTTGCAGCAGCACCAGTTTTTTGACCGACTGGAAAACTGCCTCAGCCAGGTGTTGCAGCAGGCCCAGCGGCAAGGGCTGACGCCTACCGACATCGACGCCGTGCTGCTGGTGGGCGGAACCGCCCAAATTCCAGCTGTGAAAGCCTGGGTCGAGCAGGCGTTTCCCCCCGAAAAAGTGCGAGCCGACAAGCCGTTTGAAGCGATTGCCCAGGGCGCACTCCAGCTCAATCGCGGCATCGAGGTCAAGGATTTTCTCTACCACAGCTACGGCATTCGCTACTGGGACCGGCGCAACAACTGCCACGGCTGGCACCCCCTGATTCCCCAGGGTCAACCCTATCCAATGCCCGAACCTGTCTCGCTAGTCCTGGGAGCCTCAACCGAAAACCAACCCAGCATTGAGCTGGTAGTTGGTGAACTCGGCTCCGAAACCAGCAGCACCGAGGTGTATTTTGAGGGCGACCGGCTAGTCACCCGCCAGCTCGCCAGCGGCCAAACAGCAGTCAAACCGCTTAACGACCAGGGGTCGGCCCGTATGATTGCCCAACTGACACCACCGGGCTATCCCGGCAACGACCGGATCAAAATCCTATTCCGGGTCGATGAATCACGCTTTCTCCGCATCACGGTCGAAGACCTGCTGACGATGCGAACATTGCTAGACGACCGCCCGGTGGTGCAACTCAGTTAGGCGATATACAGCCTTTTTCAGGTTAATGAAGTCCGAAAAATTGGGGTGCAGGGGTAGAACCCCTGCGTGGGGGCGGAGCCTCCACACCCCCCCTACCTCACCCGAGTGAAAAACGCTGTAACTTCAATAGACAGTGAGAATAGACAATGGGAATAGACAGTAGGACCTCAACAGACGTGAATCCCAAGCGCCTACCCGTTCAGCCAGCGGGCCGCATCCTTGGCGTGGTAGGTCAGGATCAGGTCAGCCCCGGCCCGCTTGAAGCCAACCAGAGTCTCTAGCACCACGCGCTGTTCGTCTACCCAGCCGTTCAGGGCAGCGGCCTTGATCATCGAGTATTCGCCCGATACGTTGTAGGCGGCCACCGGCAAATTGGTCGCCTCCTTGACGCGCCAGATGATGTCCATATAGGCCAGAG
>QLAH01000596.1_pt1 | contig 16157 bp, 7 predicted proteins | sample 4693081 | NCBI WGS metagenome assembly QLAH01 (sample SAMN09425401, study PRJNA476045) | Lake water metagenome, whole genome shotgun sequencing project.
GGCTCAAGGAATTTTTGTCAATTTTTTGAATGTGCAAAAAACGGCTCGAATGAAAATTCCTTTTGGAATTGCACAAACTGGAAAAGCTTTTCGAAATGAGATAGTAGCCCGTCAGTTTATTTTCCGTATGCGTGAATTTGAACAAATGGAAATGCAGTTTTTTGTAAGGCCTGGCACTCAAATGGAATGGTATAACTATTGGAAAGAAGAAAGATTAAATTGGCATTTAAGTTTAGGACTGCCAGCAGAAAAATATCGTTACCATAATCACGTTAAATTAGCCCATTACGCAGATGCTGCTTTGGATATAGAATACGAATTCCCATTTGGGTTTAAAGAGGTAGAAGGGATTCATAGTAGAACCGATTTCGATTTAAAAAGTCATCAAGAATATAGCAAGAAAAAGCAACAATATTTTGATAACGATATTGATGAAGCAACAGGAAAGCCATTTGGAAATTATATCCCATATGTGGTAGAAACATCTATTGGTTTAGATAGGATGTTCTTGTTAATATTGAGCCATGCCTATACTGAAGAAACCATCAACAAAGAAGATGGAACTACCGACAGTAGAGTAGTCTTAAAAATTCCTGCTAGAATTGCTCCGAATAAATTAGCCATTCTACCTTTGGTTAAAAAAGATGGATTACCTGAAATTGCACGCGAGTTAATGGATGAGTGCAAGGGTGCATTCAAGTGCTTCTACGAAGAAAAAGATGCAATTGGCAAAAGGTATCGTAGGCAAGATGCTATAGGTACGCCATTTTGTGTAACCATTGACCATCAAACCAAAGATGACCAGATGGTTACTATACGTTATAGAGATAGCATGTTACAAGAAAGAATTCCGATTAGTCAAGTAAAAGCCTTAGTGCTTTCACATATAAACTAGATTGATTAGGGTATGTTGAATTAGCCGTACAATTCTAAATGAATGGCTTGTTTATCATACCCTATTTCTATGATTTTATGTTTTGCGTCGTCTACCATATTTTTCCAGCCACATAAGTAGAAGTAAGCCGCTGGAATTTCTCCCGTCATTCCCTTTTGGGTTTCAATAAGTTTGCTGTAGCAGGCGTGAACATAACCTGAATATTGTGCTGGACCAACCACTAGTTCTCTCGAGAAACAGGGGTGGTGATAAAAGCCAGGCAACTCTTTTTCTAATTGTCTTAATTCAACTTCGTATAAACTGTCTTTAAACTCTCTGCAGCCAAAAATTAAGTGAATATTCTTGTGGGCTATCTGCTTATTGTGAATATGATGAACCATTGACCTGAAAGGGGCAATTCCAGTGCCTGTACATATCAAGTATAAATCTTTATCTAAAGTAGAAGGCATGGTAAATTTTCCTTGCGGCCCTCTTACCAATAGTTCAGTTCCAACTTTGACTTCATTAAATAAATGCGGCGTTCCTAATCCATCTTCCATTAATACAATGACCAATTCAATAATATTAGTACCATCGGGGGCAGATGCAATAGAATAAGATCTCCATCTTTTATTTCTTTGCTCATGAATAGGCAAATCAAATGTTACAAACTGACCTGGCTCAAAATCAAATTGCGTTAGTTCAGGAATTTGAATCCAAAACCTACGGGTACTATGGGTAATATCTTCCGTTTTAATTACCACGCATTTTAACCAGGGTTGTAGCATAGCATTGTTTTACACAAAGTACCGAATTACCCATAAAAAACAATGCCCCTGTTAGAAACAGAGGCATTGCATTGAGTTTTATTGGATTATCGTTGAATTAAAATTTTCTGTAAGTAAGTCTTTTTATCGTGTTGAATTTTCAATAAGTAAAACTCGCTACTGAATTGCTTTAAGTTCAATTGTTTATTGTACTTACCTAAGAAGCCCGATTGTGTATTCAAGAAAACCCTTTGTCCGCCGGCGTTTAAAATTTCTATCGATAAATCACTTCTCTTAGTGACTTCAAAAGACAATTGGAAAATGCCGTTGTTAGGGTTCGGTGATACAGATAATTTAATTTCTTGTGGATCAACAGTAGTGATTGAAGTAACGGTATAATTAACGCCATTAGATGTTTTAGAACATCCCAAAGCATCCGTTACAATCACTTTATAATTCCCTGAGCGTGTAGGCTTAATAGAAGAAGTAATTGCTCCAGCAACTGCAGCAGTATCGTTAAAAATCCATTGGAAAGTTCCAGTTTTAATGCTAGATACTAAAGAATCCCCTACTAGTGAAAGCGTTAGTGGTTGATTGGGTGTTGCAACAACTGTAGCTCTTTCACTTGGGCAACCTGTTGATATTTTGGTATCATAGAAGAAATACCAAAAAGCATTTTCATTTAAACCTGATGAAGGACTAAGTGATACGCTATTACCAGTGTAACGCATGATGCCTGGATTGCCAAAAGGATAGATTGTTCCAGTAATATTATTGTTTCTATAAACGTTTGCATCATCACTACATTCCAATATGATGAATTTGTCGCCATTGCTAGGGATATTCCAGTTTACATTGTATACAAATCCGGAATCATTTGGGTTGTTTTCTGTTAAAGCACCAGATAATGAACCAGAAGCTGTTGGTCTAGAATTGAACACATCGAATGTTTTATTCATCAATGGTCTATAAGAAAAGCTTCCCTCGGTAGTTGTACTTGGGGTTAGGTTTTCGCCTAAAGTGATTTTAATTTTACCAGGATTGGCTGTATACATCCTAACTGTTTCTAGTCTAAATGGAACAGTATGATTAAACTTCATGAAGTTTCCTGCAAACTCATTATATCCTCCTGAAGGGAAGGTTAATTTAGAGGCAGCTCCTGTACTTGTTCTTGCCTCTTTGGTTACATAGTAAGTTCTATTTGCAGGAATAATGGAAGTATTTACAGAGCTACCCGTAGCAATTGGATTGGTACTAGTAGGATCTGTGTACCAGAAGTAATTCCCTGGCACTGGATTAGTTACTCTTAAAATGGCATTGTTATCGCAAATAGATGCTTGTGCTACAGGTGCCGCAGGTCTTGTAGCAATTCATGCAGTTGATTCAAAAATATTATTACTGATGTTTTGATCAGTAGATAGTTTAGTTTCAGCAGTGATGGTGTAATTAACCCCTGGCTGTGCATTAAATGGTGTTTGCAAAGTGAATTCTACTTCTGTTAAAGGGGCAACAGAGCCTACATAAGTTGTATTGATGGTTGCCACAGTTGTTGATCCAGATTTAACAGTTACCGTCAATGGAATATTTGCTTGTGCTCTAGAGCCTCCATTCGATAAGGCAAGGGTTATATATTGTTTGTCATTTTCACAACTGCCTGAACTCGGTGAAATGATATTGCTAACAGATACATCATTTGCAGGATTTTCTACTTTCAATAAATAGTCCTGTGTTTCTCCTCTTGGATAGGTTCCTGTAGGAGTAACTTCTGATGTAATGCTGGTTTCTCTAGTTACCACTCTCATGCGGTGAATAGCACCTACTCTTACATTATCTGGAATTAATATTGTGCTATTAGCGTCGCTACTTGCACCTGTTTGAACCCCGCTATTAAATACTTCTTCTCCTGTATCAATAAAGTCTCCATCATTATTGTAATCGATAAAGATTTTTACAATTCTAGGGTTTACATTTCCATCACAAGGAGTGGTCCTTATAAAAACTGGAATGGTTTCTCTTGCCTGGATATTCCCAATCAAATTGGTATTATCGGAAAAAGTTTTACAGCTAGCACTATTTTTAAAACGGAGATTAGAAAAAGACAAGCTGTCTACTCTTGCTCCACCTGCAATAGCCGCAGAGTTGGCATATGCATTTCCTCCAGTTCCACTAATAACTAATGAGTAGGCCTGTTGTCCGTTTCTAGCTATCGTTCCTTTATGACTTACCGTAACGGTATAAGTTTCACCAGGAATAGTGGTTTCAACATCTACTCTTTCAACGTTATCAACCGAATTGTCAGATTTGGTAGCAGCTTCAGCTGGAGCAGCTACGTTCAAGGCCCAGGGTAAAAAAGTTTGGGAACCCCTAGTAATTTTAATGTCTAAGTCGTTGATGAGTTTTTTAGTACGGTCGTTTAAATTGCTGCCAGCATCGTTGTTAACAGTTGCTGGAGGATCTGTCCAAGCAATAGTTGCTGAAAGCGGAAATTTACCTGTAGCAATTATTGTTTTTGTAAAAGTTGAGCCATTATTTAAAACGGCTTCATATAGCAAATGGTCGCTATTATTGGCATTGTTACTTGGAACTGCACTAGTTAATACGGCTGCTGCTTTTTGAACATTTAATAAGCCCCAACCAAAAGTATAATCAGGTCCAGGACTAGTTCCCGCTTCATCAGCAGTATGAATAGCCAAGGCTTTTAAAGTTGCTGAACGCATGAAGTTATTGGGTTTCAGTTTGGTATAATGCTCTTGCAATAAAAGCAATGATCCAGTTGCGTTTGGACCAGCCATTGATGTACCACTTTTGGAATTATAACTGGTGTTCCCATTGGTACTTGAACTGATAAGATTTACCCCGTTGGCCACTAAGTCTGGCTTAATTCTTCCATCATCCGTTGGTCCCCATCCACTGAAGGCGCTCATGACTACATCTGCAGGTTTATTGTATCCTCCAGGAATTCCATTCACTGCACCAATAGTTAAATTGTTTTTGGCAATTCCATATCCTAAAATAATATCGAATCCATCGTTGCTATTAATGCCTGCAGGTCTAGTTCCAGCATCCGCCATGATACCTTGTGCATTTCTTCTAAAATAAGGTTGACCTACTGCAGGACCGTTGTTATTTCTATCGTTACCCGCAACGGAAACTTTCAAATAAAATGGAGCGTTAAAAGCAATCGAATCCATGATTTGTGCGTTTGAGCTATACCATCCATATCTGAAATCTTCATTTTCATTAGGTCTACCATTAAACTCCCATCTGCTTTGCGCTGAATTAAAATTCCAACCAGCAATAAATCCATAAGAGTGGTTAGACAGAAGCATTCCTGCTGCTGCCTCGTTAGTCATTTCCGTTATATCGTTGTTGTGGTCGTAAGAAATTAAGTTGGGTATCCCAAAAGCCATCCCTTTTGCTATAGGATTAATACCAGCCGCAATCATGGTTCCAGCAACGTGGGTAGCATGATCATTTCCACTACTACCAGTTGGGTTATCCTTTTGTAGTATTCTGTTGGTAAATTCAACGTGGGTAGGAAGTGGAATACCGTCAAATTCCCAAACGCCCATTTTATTTCTCATGGCTTCTGTACTACCACTTAAATTAAGACCACTACTGCCTCCTGGCCATAATTGACTGGCTCTTGTGGTAGCTGCTGCGATAGTATTATTATAAGATTTTGTGTAAATAGGAAATCCAAATGCATCCACACCAGTCAGCTTGGCCACTGCTCCATCAAATGTCATGGTTAAATCCCATTTTTTTTCTTTTGCTAACGACAAGGCTTTAACATAATTCAGCTCCTGCTCTAATTTTAATTTTTGAGAGGAAAGTTTGAGCGCTCGTTCATTAGTAAAGGTTTGGGCTGTTGCACTCAATGAAAAAATAGTCAGCAATAATGTAAATATCCGCATGCGATTGGTCATAAATCTTATTTTTTTTCAGCTACAGGGGGCCGATTTTATTTTATTATGCTCTAAATTAGATACTTTCAGGTTTCAAATTGTAGTATGCGAATTTTTCTTTTTTTATTCGTTTCAGCTTTTTTGCTTTTTTTAGCTTGTAAGCCTCCACAAAAAAAGCCAAAAGTGGCTATTATTCAAGGGGTTAAGGGGATTGTGATGGAACTTAAAGGCAACCAGATGCCTAGAATTGGTGCCCCAGCACCGGAGCCTAAGCCTTACCCTACTACTGTTTTCTTTTATGAGCCTACAGATATTACTAGGGTACTGCAATGGAACCAGGGCCCATTGTTTACGAATATTTACACAAAGCTCATTCTTGCAACCAATACAGACAGTTTAGGGGCTTTCGCCGTTCAATTACCAGTTGGAACATATTCGGTTTTTGTACAAGCTGGCCAAAATTTTTATGCCAACTCTTTTGATATCCGAAATAATATCAATTTAGTCAGTGTAGAGAAAGGAAAGTTAACCGAAATGAACATAGTGGTAAATTTTGCGGCAAGCAATTAGCCTTCCCTTATCTTTGCGTCCCTTTTACAAGGAACGTGTATATGAACTTGCAGCATTTAATGGATCAATATCTGCAATCACCCCTGGTTCAACAGTTGGTGAATAGGCTGAACTATGCCGAAACACAGAAAACTTATCTTAAGGATTTACAAGGCAGTAGTGCTGAATTTATAGTAAGCACTGTATTTATGCATCCCCAAGCCCAAGGGCTTAATCATTTGATTATTTTGAATGACGCTGAGGAAGCAGCCTATTTTCATAATACCATTGAAAATTTAACGAGTGCGTTAGACTTATTTTATTTTCCAGCAAGTTTTAAAAATAGAAAAAATTTCAGGCTTTTAAATAGTTCGCATGTGATGCTGCGAACAGAAACCTTAACGAAGCTTTCCCGAGGAGGAAATAAAAAAATAATCATTACTTATCCAGAAGCTGTATTTGAAAAAGTGATTTTACCTGAAACCATCAGCAGTAATATTATCACTATTAAAACCAATGATACCATTAATCCTGAGAGCTTGATGGATTTATTTGTGATGTATGGTTTTGAGCGAACTGATTTTGTTTATGAACCAGGTCAATTTGCACTGAGAGGAGGGATTTTGGATATTTATTCTTTTGGAAATGAAAAGCCCTATCGAGTAGAGTTATTTGGTAACGAAGTAGATAGCATTCGAATCTTTGATCCTGAAACTCAGTTGAGTGAAAGAAAATTATTGCAAGTAAATATTATTCCGAATGTAGATACATTGCCTGAAGCATTTGGAGAAGGTTCAGTTCAAAAAATTTCGCTATTAGAATTTTTACCCGAAAACACCATTATATGGTTAAATGACTGGGATGTAATCGAAGAAAAAATTAGGGTACAAGAAGAAGATTTTGAGGGGTATTTATTATTGCAAGATCAAGGCTTTTTTGCAAAACAACAAGAAGAGGAAGATCACCATATTCTAAAAGAAGTGCATTGGACAGATTTTATCAAAGCCAATGAAATTAAAACCATTTTAGAATCAAAACCACTTATAGAGTTTGGTTATAAGCCCCATTTCGCTCAATTTGATTTATCGTTTTTAGTAAAGCCACAGCCTGCATTTAATCGTCAATTCGATTTATTGATTAAAGACTTAAAAGCATTAGAAGGAGCTCAATACAGTATTTATATTTTTGCAGAACAAGTAAAACAGTTAGAGCGGCTCAATACTATTTTTACCGATTTGAATACAGAGATACAGTTCACGCCTATTGGTACTAGTATTCATGAGGGTTTTATAGACCATCAATTAAAATTGGTTTGTTATACCGATCACCAAATATTTCAACGGTACCACAAGTATAAGGTTAAACAAGCGTACAATAAAAACAAAGCACTTACTTTAAAAACCCTGCGTGATTTACAGCCTGGTGATTATGTTACGCATATTGATCATGGCGTTGGCACATACAGTGGGTTACAGAAATTAGAGGTCAATGGCAAAATTCAAGAAGCAGTAAGAATCATATACAAAGACAGTGATATCTTATATGTGAATATTAATTCACTTCACAAGATTTCTAAATACACTGGTAAAGAAGGCACTGTTCCTAAAGTGAATAAATTAGGAAGTGATGTTTGGAATAGATTAAAAGAAAAAACCAAAGCTAAAGTAAAAGAAATCGCTTTTGATTTAATCAAGCTTTACGCACAAAGAAAGGCTCAGAAAGGGTTTGCACATGCCCCAGATAATTATATGCAAACTGAGTTAGAAGCTTCATTTATTTATGAAGACACTCCCGATCAAAGTAAGGCAACTGCAGATGTAAAAAAAGATATGGAGCAAGAAGCGCCCATGGATCGATTGGTATGTGGAGATGTAGGATTTGGAAAAACTGAAATTGCCATTCGAGCAGCTTTTAAATCTGTTGTGGATGGAAAGCAAGCAGCTGTTTTAGTTCCTACTACAATTTTGGCTTTTCAGCATTATAAAACATTCAAGGATCGATTAAAAGATTTTCCTGTTACGGTAGATTATATCAATCGTTTTAAATCTGCTAAAGAAAAGAAGGAAACTTTACAAAGAGTAAAGGAAGGCAAGGTAGATATTATTGTAGGTACCCATGGATTACTCGGAAAAGAAGTGGCATTTAAAGATTTGGGTATCATGATTATTGATGAAGAGCAAAAGTTTGGGGTAGGGCATAAAGAGAAATTGAAGACCTTAAAAACAAATGTGGACTGCCTAACTTTAACTGCCACGCCCATTCCAAGAACCTTGCAGTTTAGTTTAATGGGGGCTAGAGATTTAAGTATTATCAATACGCCGCCACCCAATCGACAACCTATTCAAACAGAAGTACAGGTTTTTAACCAGGATACTATTAGGGATACAATTTATTTTGAAACAGAAAGAGGTGGACAGGTTTTCTTTATTCATAATAGGGTGCATGGGTTGGCTGAAATGAGTGCACTCATTCAAGGGCTATGCCCAGATTTAAGTATTGGGTTTGCCCATGGTCAATTAGAAGGACACGAATTAGAAGAAAGAATTTTCGATTTTATAGAACGTAAGTACGATGTGTTGGTTTGTACCAATATTGTAGAAAGCGGGGTAGACATTCCTAATGTAAATACCATTATTGTAAACAATGCACATCAATTTGGATTAAGTGACTTACATCAATTAAGAGGTAGGGTAGGTAGAAGTAATAAAAAAGCTTTTTGCTACTTGTTGGCTCCACCAATGAGCACTTTGCCTGTGGATTCAAGAAAAAGATTACAAACCTTAGAACAGTTTAGTGATTTGGGAAGTGGATTTCAAATAGCTATGCGAGATTTAGATATAAGAGGCGCCGGAAATATGTTAGGTGGAGAGCAGAGTGGGTTTATGGCAGAAATTGGTTTTGAAATGTACCAGAAGATATTGGAGGAAGCTATTAGAGAATTAAAAAGAACTTCCTTCAAAGATTTGTTTAAAGAAGAGATTAGTAAGCAGGATGATTTTGTGAGTGACTGCACTATTGATACGGATTTAGAAATTTTGATACCTGACAGTTACGTAGAAAGCATTACAGAAAGATTGTCTTTGTATACCCGATTAGACAGTTGTGAAAACGAAGCTGAGTTGCAGTTGTTTCATGCAGAAATGTTAGACCGTTTTGGTCCTATACCTTCATCAGTTGAAGACCTTTTCACTACGGTAAGATGTCGCAAATTGGCTGTAGACCTAGGTTTTGAGAAAATGACCTTAAAGGATAATATATTGCGTTGCTATTTTATCAATAGACCCGACTCACCTTATTTTGAGTCAAATTTGTTCAAAGAAGTACTAGCGTATCTTCAAACTGGTACTAATAAGGGGAAATTAAAACAAGCTGGTAAAATGTTCTTGATGTTGGTTGAGCCCATCAAAGGAATGGAAGAAATGTATTCATTCTTACATAAAATGCGCCAAACAGTGATTGCTAAAAAAGAGGAGATTCCAACTACTCCAACAGCTTAACCTTTCAGCGGTAGCGCATAAAAAACCCCGAGCTAGTCGGGGCTTTCAAAAAATTCAGGTTCAATTAGAATCCTTTTTTAGCAACGCCATCCGCAATTGCTTGTAAAGCTTTTGCTTCACTTAAGATAGCTGCCATCTTATTTCCTTTGCCATCATGACCACCGGCCATATAGCCACCTTTTGCTGTTCTTGTAACTACTGCATCTTGCATAGGAACATTTTTTTCCTTTGTTTTAAGGCAGTATGCTTTAATCATTTTTGAAGTGTCCATTGTGTGTTGAATTTAATTTTTAGTAATAGGGTATCAGGTTAGTTGCTACAAGTTACTGTTTTTTTCTATTATACGTCTATTCTTGCATATTTAGCATGACTTTCGATGAATTCCCTTCTTGGAGCTACATCATCGCCCATTAGCATACTAAAGATTCTGTCTGCTTCGGCAGCGCTTTCAATCGTAACACGCTTCAAAGTTCTACGGGCAGGGTCCATGGTGGTTTCCCAAAGTTGCTCTGCGTTCATTTCACCCAATCCCTTGTATCGCTGGATGGTAACACTGTCTTCCTTTCCTGCACCTAGTCTTTCAATCAAGCCCTTACGTTGTTCTTCGCTGTAAGCGTACTCTTGCTCTTTTCCTCTTTTAACCAAATACAAAGGAGGCTGGGCAATATATACGCAACCCTGTTCTACCAATTCCTTCATGTATCTGAAAATAAAAGTAAGAATCAAAGTGGCAATATGCGAACCATCCACATCGGCATCGGTCATGATGATGAGCTTATGGTAGCGGAGTTTGGCTGTATTCAATGCTTTTGGATCTTCTGGAGTACCTACTGTTACGCCCAAAGCAGTATACATATTTCTGATTTCCTCATTTTCGTAGATTTTATGCTCCATGGCTTTTTCTACGTTCAAAATTTTACCTCTTAATGGTAAAATTGCCTGATAACTTCTATCTCTACCTTGCTTGGCTGTACCACCCGCCGAATCTCCTTCGACTAAGTAAAGTTCACATTTAACTGGATCTTTTTCGCTGCAGTCTGCTAATTTACCAGGAAGACCACCTCCTGTTAAAACGGTTTTTCTTTGAACCATGTCACGCGCTTTTTTCGCTGCAACACGGGCTTGAGCCGCTAGTATGATTTTAGAAATAACCTGCTTGCTCTCTTTAGGATTCTCCTCTAAATAGGCTTCTAAAGCGCGTGCAACGGTAGTTTGAACTACTCCACTAACTTCACTATTGCCTAATTTGGTTTTGGTTTGGCCTTCAAACTGTGGCTCAGGTACTTTAACAGAGATAATTGCACTTAATCCTTCTCTAAAATCGTCACCTTCTACTGTTACTTTGGCTCTTTCAAATAAACCCTCTTTATCTCCATAGCTTTTAAACACCCTAGTAAGTGCTTGACGGAAACCCGTTACATGCGTACCGCCTTCAATGGTATTGATATTGTTAACGTAAGAGAAAATATTTTCTTTAAAATCATCATTATAGGTAAGTGCAACTTCAACCGCAACATTAGTGGTTTCATCATGCCCTTCAACAAATAAAGGGGCACTTAAGATCGGGTTTCTGTTGGCATTTTTATCAAGCATTTGAACAAACTCAATAATCCCCCCTTCACTGTAAAAATGACTGCTATAGGCATTTCCGGCGTCATCCAATTCTCTTAAATCGGTAAGGGTGATATTGATTTTGCGGTTTAAGAAAGCCAACTCTCTTAATCTTCCTTCTAAAATTTCTCTTTTATAAACAGACTCTTGAAAAATGGAAAGATCGGGCCAAAAATGCACTTTAGTACCAGTGATACTACTAGTGCCAATTTCTCTTACCGGATATTTAGGAATACCAATACCATATTCTTGTTCAAATATTTTTCCTTCTCTTTGAACCGTAACATGCAATTTGGTACTTAATGCGTTTACGCAACTAACCCCAACACCGTGCAAACCACCAGATACTTTATAAGTGTTTTTGTCGAACTTACCACCTGCGTGCAATACAGTCATCACCACTTCAAGCGCACTCTTTTTTTCCTTTGTATGCATGGCGGTAGGAATTCCTCTACCATCATCTTGAACGCTGATTGAATTGTCTTCATGTATGGTAACAAATATATTTTTACACCAACCAGCCAAGGCTTCGTCAATGGAGTTGTCTACCACTTCGTAAACCAGGTGATGCAATCCTTTTACACCCACATCACCAATGTACATGGCAGGTCTTTTTCTTACCGCTTCTAAACCTTCGAGTACTTGTATACTATCTGCTCCGTAATTTTTGTTTTCCGCAGCATGCTGCTTATCTAGTTCTTCGCTCATAAAGTCTTATCTCGCTTGCTTTTTAGTTCAATTTCACAAGCTTACAAATGTACTGATTTTAGGGGAGGATTTGTGCAGGTTCAAAGCGCTAGTTTTCCCCATTTTTCTAGCTTGCGAACTTGGTTGTGTTGAATATTTTAATTGAATGTTTAAACACATAAATAGTTGAAAATTAATAGGATTTTTAAGTGAACCAATCAGCATTTTTTTTAAATTTGGATAGGTTCGGTGAGGTAAGGTGTTTGATTGGAAATGGTTTTCGATTGAATGGTTTTTAGAACAAATCCCGGATTAGACTTAAACTTTCGTAAATGCCTGAAAATGAAACCAAAGACTTCTATATTGTAGGTATAGGGGCATCCGCTGGGGGCCTAGACGCCATCCAAAAATTATTTGATCATATTCCTTCTAATACAGGAATTGCCTTTGTCATAATTCAACATTTATCCCCAGATTTTAAGAGTTTGATGCCAGAGTTGCTGTCCAAGCATACTTCTATGTCCATTTTTACTGCAGAGGATCAGTTAGAAGTATATCCCAATTCAATTTATCTAATGCATCGGAATAAAAACCTAGTTATTAAGGGAAATAAACTCCATTTATTAGAAAAAGCACCCAAACACAGTTTGAATTTACCCATTGATATTTTTTTTCAATCATTGGGTGAAGAGTACAAAGAAAAGTCAATTGGAGTCATTCTGTCTGGAACGGGTACGGATGGTTCAAGGGGGATAAAAACCATCAAGGAGTCTGGGGGAGTCATTTTAGTGCAAGACCCCCTTTCGGCACAATTTAATGGCATGCCAAATGCAGCAATTGCGTCTGGATTAGCAGAATTTATTGCAGAACCAGAAGCCATGGCAACTGTTTTACAACAAATTCCCAATCTAGATCTGGCTACTGAATTATCTAATAACCAATCAAATGATGAGATTTTCTCTAATATTCTAGATGAGATTAAAATTTATGCTGGGATTGATTTTAAGCAGTATAAAAAAAATACGCTTGTACGAAGAATTGAGAAACGCATGAGTTTGAACAATATTGATGTATTGCTCAATTATTATCAGTTGTTAAAAGCAAGTGTTTCTGAAATTGAGTTGTTAAAGCAAGATTTTTTAATAGGTGTTACAAGCTTTTTTAGGGATAGGGATGCTTTTGATGAACTGAAGCGGACTGTGATTCCAGCTCTTTTTGTCAATAAGCTTCCTACAGATACTATTAGGGTTTGGATAGTGGCTTGTTCAACCGGAGAAGAAGCCTATTCTATTGCTATTTTGTTGGATGAGTATATTCAAGAAAACCATTTAAGAAACGATTTTAAAATTTTTGCAACAGACGTTGATTTTTTTGCTGTGCAAGCTGCGAGTACAGGTAAATTTAATGTTGGTGAAGCGTCAGAAATTGATAAGAAGTACTTAGATGCTTATTTTATTAAAAATGTAGATAGTTTACAAATCATCAAAAGGATAAGGGATAAAATCGTTTTTTCGAACCATAATATTCTAAAAGACACGCCATTTATTCGAATTGATTTAATCTCATGCAGAAATTTACTCATCTACTTGAACGCTTCCTCTCAACAGAAAGTACTATCTAGTTTTTTGTTTTCTCTTCAGAAGGATGGGTTTTTGTTTTTAGGATCAAGTGAGTCTATCAATGAATCGGCAGATGAAGTCAAAGTAATTAATCAGCGATGGAGAATTTTTAAAAATATTGCCAAGTCTAAACGTACTCCAAATTTTGAATCGCCCTCTTTATTAACCAAGGAATTATTGTCCAAATCTCCAAAAGAATTAATGAATAGAACATTGGAAAATGCTAAGGATAATACTGATTTGGTGTATCTAAAGTTTTTAACTAAAAAATATAGTCCATCCTGTATCTTTTTTGATAAAAGCTTTAATATTTTATACATCAAAGGCGATGCTGGCAAGTATTTAAAGTTTCCTGAAGGGATGTTTCAAAGCAATCTTTTGAAAATGTTGGGCGAAGGTTTGGGAGTATTATTACAAACCATGGTAAACGAAATACAGGATTCTGATAAAGCCATTTTGATAAAAGATAATTTGGTGTTTAAAGACCAATCTCCGCTATCTTTTAATTTGTATTTACAAAAAGTGAATGAGGCAGATGGTTTTAACGATACTTATCTTATTCATTTTGAAGACACTGTTATTGAAATTGAAAAAGAAATTGAGTTTTCAAAAGTTCAGGTTTCGGAGTTGAATGAATTAAAGATCAAAGAATTAGAGAAGTCTTTGATACAAAATAAAAATCAGCTTCAATATGTGGTAGAAGAATTAGAAACAAGTAACGAAGAATTACAAGCTTCCAATGAAGAATTAATGGCTTCTAATGAAGAGTTACAAAGCACGAATGAGGAATTACAATCTGTTAATGAAGAGTTGTACACGGTAAATTTTGAACTACAAGACAAGAACAGAGAACTTAATTTATTGTATAATGATATCAACAATTTATTTGATAGTACAGATGTGGGTACTTTGTTTTTAGATTCCGAATTGAAGATCAGAAAATTCACGCCTTCTTTACAAAAGCATTTTGAATTAAATGAACAAGATATTGGTCGTTCTATTTCAAATTTTGCCGCTAATTTCAAAGAGGAAGTTAGACTGAAAATGATTAAAGATGCTGCTTTAGCTTTAGTTGAATTAGGCACAATTGAGGATGAATTTAAAGATGATTTTGGTCATTATTATATTAGAAGGATTAGTCCTTTTATAACCATTGACAAAAAGGTAGATGGGGTGGTGATCACTTTTGTTGATGTTACTAAACTGAAAAATTTATATGATACATTAGAAGCAAAAGAAAAATTGATTGAGAAAGAAAGTTTATACAATAAGTCAATTATTGAGAATAATTCTTTCTATGTAATCAAAACTGATTTGGCTGGAAATTATACTTATTTCAATCAATATTTTTCTGATATGTTTGGTGTGCAATTTGAAGATTTGATTGGAAAGTCTTCTTTTTCCTTGATTATACCAGAAGACCATGCTGCTTGTATAAATACGGTAGAAAAATGTTTGGCGGAACCCAATAAAACATTTTGGACAACTCTTCGAAAACCCAGCCCAGCGGGCGTTATTGTGAGTCAATGGGAATTCAAAGTCTTAAAAGATGACCAAGGAAATCCAAATGAGATTTTATGTTTGGGTCATGAGATTACCCCATTGATAAAAAAACAAGAAGAATTACAATCTTTGCTGAACATTAATTTGAATCAAAAAAACAGGCTCATTCAGTTCACTCATATTCTTTCTCACAATTTCAGATCTCATGTAGCCAATTTAAAAGGAATTATGTCACTTGCAAATTCTGCTACAAATGAAGAAAAATTAGCATTTTGCGATATGGTGAGTTCAGTAGCTAATTCTTTAGATGAAACACTCATCAACCTAAATGATATCATTGCCATTCAAACAACTGAAGGCATACCGATAAAGCCCATTTTGCTTTCTTCCGCTGTTCAGTTGGCTGAGAAAAGTTTGGGACTTACAATAGCTGAAACAAATGCTACCATTCACCAAGATTTTGATGAGAATGATTTAATTCAGGCAAATCCAGCCTATTTGGATAGCATTTTATTAAACCTTTTAACTAATTCGCTAAAGTATAAGAAACCGGATACTCCCCCTGAAATTCATATCACTTTAGAAAGAATAAAAGGCTTTTCAAAATTGGTTATTCGAGACAATGGTAGAGGACTAGATTTGAAAAAATACGGTAGTAAAGTATTTGGCTTGTATAAAACCTTTCATGGTAATAGAGACGCAAAAGGATTAGGCTTATTTATCACCAAAACCCAGGTTGAATCCATGCATGGAAATATTGATATAGTAAGTGAACCAAATATGGGTGCTACAGTTATTGTTGAATTGCCTTATTCCGATTAGTGTTTGTAAGGATTGTTGATTCACCACAAGCATTTAAGCCTATTTGTTAAATTTATGCAGGATTTGCAAAATAGATGTTTATACATTAATTTTGCAGGTGCATGAACGCTGTAATGGACATATTAAAGCAAGCTCAAAAGGGTGGAATTGATGCAAATATGGATTTGCTCTATAAGAAAGAGCAGCATATTCCTGGATCCATCCAATATACCATTCGTAGATATTATGCCCAACACCCTTGGGTGGCCGATGATAGTGGAATGATGGTTTATCATTACAATGAAAAAAAACCTAAAGAAAATTACTTAGAGCTTCGCTTT
>QLAH01000597.1_pt1 | contig 16144 bp, 12 predicted proteins | sample 4693081 | NCBI WGS metagenome assembly QLAH01 (sample SAMN09425401, study PRJNA476045) | Lake water metagenome, whole genome shotgun sequencing project.
CACATGATCGACATGATCGACCGGCTTACCACGGGGCTCAACGTGGTGCCGGCCGGCGGCGTGGCGGACATTCTCGAGGGGCTGCTGATCGCGGTCAAGATCATCGGCCACGGCGCGCTCAAGGCACTGGCGGGGCTGCGCTCCATGGATCCCAACGGCGACTTCCTCAAGGCGCTCAACGCCCCGGGCCGCCGGCACGACGGCTTTCTCGCCATCGCGGCCGACTATCATCCGCAGGACGCCGGGCTCAAGTCGCTCGTGGGGGACGCCCTCATGGACCGCATCTTCGGACACGACGCCAACGACCTCGTGGTGCCCGAGCAGGGCGTGTACGGCGGCAACGGTTGCGACAGCTTCCCCATTGCTGAAGAGCGGCTGCTACGGCTGCCGCCGGCGGCGGGCATCATGCACACCAGCATGTTCAACCACCCGGAGGTGGTGTCGCATCTGCGGAATTGGCTGGTGGTGTAAGCATCGCGCACGCGCGGGTGCACACACGAGGGCGCGCCGCCTACTTCGCGGCGCGCCCGTTCCGCGTCAGGCAGGCATTGGTTCTCGTCTCGGCGGCGTCCTGCTCCACCGGGACCACGGTTCGACGGTAGACCAAGGGTACACAGACGGTCGTACGCCGCGCGAGACGCGCCAGCAGACTGTCAGGTTGCATGTCCCAACGGCGAAAGCGCGCGACGAATGGCTGCCCGCTGGCCGTCTCGCTGCCTTGCTCGGAGATCGCCGCCGAGACAGCGAAGGGCCATTCGGCCAAGTCCGAAAAAACCGCTCAAAGCAGTCGCGAAAGCGCCACTGAGGCAAAGAACTACGCCAATGATGCAAATGCTTCTGAACGCAGTGCCAAAGACTCCGAGATGGAAGCCAGGCGTTCAGAAGACGACAGCACCATGCGAGCTGACGAAGCATTTCAGGCGACCAAGCCAGCCAAGGCGGCAGCAGAGTTCGTCGAACGTAGCCGTGATCAGATAGGCGCGCATCACGAGCGCGCCAGTGCCGTAAAGAGCGAGGTATTTGACCTGGTCATTGCCTGCGATTTTTTGAGTGGGGCAGCCGAGAGCTCGGCCAATCTCACGCGGTTCCACGTCGACACCATCTTGTCGTTGCGTGCTGCGGCACGCAAGCAACGAGACGACGACGAATGAAACCTATTCCAGCGAGGCTGAGACCGTGGCGACACAAAACGTGATGGAGGAGCTGAAGGCTATCCTCCTTGAGGCGCAGCAGATCCAGGCGAGCATTCAAAGCATGATGCCGAAATTGGAGGGCGGTCTGGCAGAGTTGCAGGACAGTCAACAGGTGTTCCAAGCCTTGCTGGAGGAGTCGCGTGCGAATGCCGAGATGGCCAAGCAGGCGGCCACCGATGCACGGCAAGACTCTGCCGAGACTGAAAAGCTCAAAAACCAGGCGGTTGGCGAGCTGCGCGAGCTGGAATCGTTGAGCAGTAAAGCTCAGCAGGAGTTCAGTGAGGCGACTCAGGCCAGCACCAAGGCTCAGAACGACGCCAAGGAAGCCGAGCAGGCCAGCACCAAGGCTCAGAACGACGCCAAGGAGGCCGAGCAGGCCAGCACCAAGGCCCAGAACGACGCCAAGGAAGCCGAGCAGGCCAGCACCAAAGCTCAGAACGACGCCAAGGAAGCCGAGCAGGCCAGCACCAAGGCCCAGAACGACGCCAAGGAGGCCGAGCAGGCCAGCACCAAGGCTCAGAACGATGCCAAGGAAGCCGAGCAGGCCAGCACCAAGGCTCAGAACGATGCCAAGGAAGCCGAGCAGGCCAGTTCGAACGCACAGAACGAGGCAAGGGAAGCCGACCAAGCGAGCCAACGCGCCCAGAACGAAGCGCGCGAGGCCGAACAGGCCAGCCAGCGCGCACAAAGCAGTGCCGCCGATGCTGCTCGCTACAGCGAGCAGGCTAAAAGTGAGGCCAGTGAGGCAGAACGCGCCAGCCAAAAGGCCCAGAACGAGGCGCGGGAGGCTGAGCGCGCAGCCCAAAAGGCACAGGAGAACTTGGACGAGACCGAGAAGGCTGCGCAGTCTGCCCAGGAAGCCGAACGCAGCGCCCACTCTTCGGCGAAGAGCGCGGAGGATGCGGAAACCGATGCCAAGCGGAGTGCCGATCAGGCTCGGACCAAGGCGCAGGAAGCCGAACGGTCAGCGACAGAGGCCCAGAGCTATGCAGAGCGATCAAAGGATCTGCTGAAAGATGCCGAGAAGGCCGTCGACGAGATGAGTGATGGACTGGCGGAGATCCGTCGCAACTACGAACAGACCAAAGAACACGCAAGAGGAGCCGCTCGAGCTGAGGACCGAGCCAACGCCGAACTCAGCCGCCTGGGCGGCTGAGACAGTGCCTGATGTCTGCGCCGATTCAAATCTGAGCCACCGCGCCGACCGAAGATTGAGCCAGGGGTGGAAGCCGACTTTGAGCTGGTCGGCCGTGGATAAGTTTAGATCCTGACTTGTTTCGTTGACCTCCTTGGTGCGGTGTTGATCGCGCGGGGGAAGACGCGCAGGGCGTAGCCCGTAGCGGCTTCCCCCGCGCGGCGCCCGTTCAGAACGGCTCGTCTTCAGCCTCGGTCTTGGCACCTTTACGCGTCTGCTCGCGTGCCTTGATGCGCTTCTTTGCGTCGGCCGTGCTGCGGCTGAAGCGGATCGACTCGTTACCCGTCTCCACGATGTGGCAGTGGTGCGTGAGGCGGTCCAGCAGCGCCGTGGTCATCTTCGCGTCGCCGAAGACGCTGGACCACTCGGCGAAGTCCAGGTTGGTCGTGATCATCACGCTGGTGTGCTCGTACAAGCGGCTGAGCAGGTGGAACAGCAACGCCCCGCCAGCCTGGCTGAAGGGCAGGTAGCCCAACTCATCGAGGATGACCAGGTCCAGGCGCAGCAAGCTGGTGGCGATGCGACCCGCCTTGCCTTGCGCCTTCTCCTGCTCCAGCGCATTGACCAGATCGACCGTGGAGTAGAAGCGCACACGCTTGCCCTGTCGGGTGATGCCGGCCACGCCGATGGCCGTGGCCAGGTGCGTCTTGCCCGTGCCTGGCCCACCCACCAACACGACGTTGTGCGCGTCGTCGGTGAAGGCCGTCGTGGCCAGCGTGGTGACGAGCTTGCGATCCACCGGCGAGACTTCGAAGTCGAAGCCCGCCATGTCGCGATGCACCGGGAACTTCGCGGTCTTCATCTGGTGACTGACCGAGCGCATCGAGCGGTCGGTGCCTTCGGCCTGCAGCAGATGCTCGACCAGCCAGCGCGAGGACTCGATGCCGGTGTTGCCACCTTGCTCGATCAGGTCAGCCCACGCACCGGCCATGCCGTGCAGACGCAGCGCCTTGAGCTCGACCAGCACGTCAGGCTTCATGATCGGCTCCCTGGGTCGTCGTGACGGCGTCAACGTCGTCGGCTGGCGTGCTGTCGGCGCGCAGCCGGTCGTAGCGCGCCGTGTCCGCCAGCGGCGGCGTGGTGGCCTTCAAGTGCGTGGCCGCCGTCGGCGGCGCCGGCGCCGCGTTCAGCCTGCCCAGGACGTTGACGACATGCTCGACGCTGACCTTGCCCGGCGGTCCGGTCTCCAGCGCCAACTCCACCGCCACCAGCACCGCGTCCAGTCCGGCCGTCAGCACGATGGCCAGCACCTGAGCCATCACGCGGTCGCCGCCCGGGTTGCGCAGCAGCCCCCGGCGCAGCCGCTGCAGCGGCTCGGGCATGTCGGCGAACGGCGCGCCGTTCCTCAGTGCTCCAGGCTTCCTCTGCAGCAGCGGGATGTAGTGCTGCCAGTCGTACCTCGTCTCGCCGGCATTGCTCAGCCGGTCGTGGCGCGCCACGATCCTGTCGTCGGCTACGATGACCACGCTGGCCGGGTACAGCCGCGTGCTCACCATCTGGCCGTGCAACTCGCATGGCACCGAGTAGCGGTTGCGCGCCACCGACACCAAGCAGGTGCTGGACACCCGCGCCGGCTTCTCGACGTAGCCGTCGAATGGCGTAGGCATAGGCATCAGATGGGCCCGCTCGTGCTCCAGCATCTCGGCCACGCTGAACTGCCCGTGTTCGGGGTGGCGCACCTCCCCCCACAAGGCCCGGCACCGATCAGCCAGCCAGGCGTTGAGCTCGGTGAAGCTGCCGAACTTGACCTTGGCCGCGTCAATCCAGATGCGTCGTCGGCTGTCCTGCACGTTCTTCTCGACGACACCCTTCTCCCAGCCGCTGGCCACGTTGCAGAAGTCGGGGTCGACCAGGTAGTGCGCACACATGGTCGCGAAGCGCTCGTTGACGATGCGGCCCTTGCCCTTCTTGACCTTGTCCACGGCCGTCTTCATGTTGTCGTAGATGCCGCGCCGGGCCACGCCACCCAGTGCGGCGAACGACCGCGTGTGGGCATCGAACAGCATCTCGTGGCCCTGGCTGGGGTAGGCCACCAGCCAGAACGCCCGCGACGCGCACAGCTTCATGTGCGAGACCTGCGCCCGGTAGTAGATGCCGCCCACCACCAGCCCTTCCTCGCTCCAGTCGAACTGGTACGCCTCGCCGAGCTCGAAGGCCAAGGGGATGAAGGCGTTGACCGCAGCACCCTGGCCCTCGCCCTGGCGCCACGCCCTGATGAAATCCGTCACACGGGTGTAGCCGCCGTCGTAGCCGGCCAACTTGATCTCGGCGTACAGCGCCTTGGCCGTGCGCCGCTCGTGCTTGGGGCGCCGCGCATCGGCCTTCAGCGACAGCTTGAGCGCTTCGTGGAATACGGTGAGCTTGTTCGGCTGCTCGCCGCGCCGGTACTTCGGCGGACCATCGACCTCGCCGTGCAGCCACTTCGCAACCGTGTTGCGCGACAGCCCCGTGATGCGCGAGATCTCGCGCTCCGACTTGTTCTTCCGGCTATGCAAACGCCGGATCCTGCCAATCATGTCCATGGTGATCACTCCTCGTCCTCTGCTGCACAAAATTGCAGCAGGGTAGGTTGCTCACCTGGCTCAGTTTTGGGTCGGCACTACCCTCAAAAGTGGCTCAGTTTTCGGTCGGCGCCAACAAGAACTGCGGACTCTGGCCGGTCGCTATGGCGTCGCACTCAACGGAAACGCAGAAGCGCGGAACGGCGGGACTGATGGTGAAGCCGCCGCAAATTGGAGCGCCGGAGCGGGCTCACCCGTCGGCGGTGGTGGTGCGTCTGCCAAGCCGCTGCTGGTGCTTCACACAGAGGGCGTCCGCGTGCAGTCGTTCCCGCTGTTGCCGGGCAAAAACATCATCGGCAGGCTGGGTTCGACAACAGTCAACTCTATTGCAGTCGACGACGAGTTCATGAGCAGGGCCCATGCCGTCGTCGAGTTCACAGCAGGTTCGGCACGGAAGGTGCTGCTGTATGACATCGGCGAAATGGCTGGCAACAAACCCAGTACCAACGGTGTGTACCTGAATGGGAACAAGGATCGCCTACTGGCTGCCGTGCCCCTGACCGAGGGTGACGCATTTCAGGTCGGCTACTCAAAGTTCGTGCTGACCTATGAGCAAGCCGGTGGACGCGATGAGGCGGTTAGCCGTGTCGTGGGTAGAAAGCACGTCGAAACCGTGCTGATCAAGGTTCATTGATCGTCATGACGCTGAAGAACTGCATTGAATCGATCGAGGCTATCCGCCGCGAGGGCGGGATGATGCAGCGGTCCGCACTTTTCGACGCAGCAATTGAGAGGCTCGTGGCTATTGAGCATGACAGCCGACTGCAAGTGGATGTCTTCATTGGGAGAGGGGCGGCTGCCATCATCGGCTCCGTCAACAGCACTGTCGAGTGCGTCGGCGTTCATCTCCGGCCAATCGCAAACGTCGAGGCGGTGCAGTGCTCTATCGAACTGCACCGCGCAGCGGTGTGCGCATTCGTCGCTCTGCCCGAGGAACTGAAGGCGGCAACGGTCTTGGAGCAGAAGCTCTGGCAATACTTCATCGCGAAGCAGGGCGATTACGCGAAGTGTCTTTTGCTAGTGATTGGCGCTGTCCCTGACCCTGCCGATTGGCAAATGGTCCGCGCCAACATTGACACCAGTGTGGATGTTTTGCCCCTCGCCAGTTGGGCCAGTGCCCCTGATGTTCTTGCGGAAGTTACGCGACGCCAGGCAGCTTCCTGGATCGATGCATGCAAGACGCTTTCCGCTGGGCCCGTTGTTGAACAGATCCGTTTGGCCATTGCCGATGAGCAGCAAAGCCTCGGCCTGCGCAAGCAAGTCCTCAGCTCAGAAGCCGATCGCCTGCGCAAGGGGGATGGTTCTTCATCCACAGGAGACATCACTTCTACACTTAAACAGGTGCTGCAGAAGGACCTGCAGGATATCGATCGCATGTTCCGCTTGAAGTACGAGGAACTCTTGCGCGCGAACGTCGGTGCCTTTTCCAAGGCTGCAGAGGCCGCCGCACAAGAACTGGCCGCGAAGGAATTGCTCAGGGTGGAACTGGCAGCGAAGTTCGAGACCTACGAGACACGAATTGACGAAAAGTTCACTGAGCGGTTTCGCGCAAAAATGCAGGCCACCTTTCGGGCAGAAGCCGAGAAGGACATTGCCCATATCGACCGCCTCTTCGAAGACGCATTCTCTAGGGCCACTGGTCAGTGCCTCCAGCGCGGGCTGACGGTCCCAGCACGGGACGAAGTCACCAAGCCATCGCTGGATCTTGCGGTGATCTGCCGGTCGCACTTTTCGTTCGGCAAGGCGTACCGTGGCGAAATGACCAAGCCTGGCGTGATGGAGTACTTCCTCGCACTTCGCGACTACACCGGGATGATCATGATCGTTGTCGGGATCATCGGGCCATTAACCCTCATTGCCACGCCGCCCGATGTTGACTGCAAGCTGGACTCCGGTGCGACCGACTATGCAATCCAAGTCCAAAAGTGCGTTGATACGGAGGGGCGGCTGTGGACGAGCATCTTGCAGCTCTCGCTGCAGATGAAGGTGTTTCGCACTTTCATCACCGTCGTCACCGCAGCCTTGGTGGCAGCGATGATCGTTTATGGCTTCTTTGACCTGAGAAAGCGCATACCCCTGAAGCGCCTCCAGGAAGCTGAACGCGATCTCAGGCAGGCGCGCGAGTTTGCCGCGGAGCAAGGCGAGAGGATGCTCAGCGAGGGAGCGCGCGATTGGGTTTCCGCTGTTTCGCAGTACGTCAAGGACTACATGGGTGCGATGCAGACCACTTTCGAAGGATCTGCTCGGCTACATGCCCAGGCGCAGGCTGACCGCGCGCGCGAGCGGCGTCGTTCACTTGATCTGGAGCAGGCCAGCATCGAGCACAAGCTCAAAGGGGTCGGTACCGCTGACCGCCTGCTTGATGGCTTGACGCGCCGGCTTCAGGACTCCATTGCCCGAGCGACGTTCGGATCGGATCGCAAAGGCTCGGCATCCGCATGAGCGGGCATCAGCGCCATGGTCCATTGCGCTGTTCGCGCCGAGGCTATCGAATCTCGCTTTTCCCCATCATCTGCGCTGCAGCAGCCGTCTTGGGTGTGGCGTCAGCCGCCGAGGTCAAGGCCGCTTCCCGCGGTCAATCATCGACGCCCATCTGCTCTGCCCCTTCTTCGGCAGATGTGTGGAAGTCAGACGCGGTGCGCGCCCGCCTCAACGCAACGCACCCTCAGGTATTGGATGTCGAGGTTCTGGCTTCTGCCGCGGTTGGGGAACTGGCACCAGAGCAACGGGCAGGTCACTGGGTTCATGTCGGAGAGTCGGGGCCAGTCAACGGGGTGATTATTTGGGCGCCTTGCGGGTCGGGGAGTGCGGTGGTCGTCGAGCAGACCGGGGGGCTCATCGATTACGCGTTCCTGCCGCGGACCTCTCAATTGCCCAGCAGGGTTCAGTTGACCACCGTACGGTCGGGCACAGGGGCAGAGTGGCAAACCACACTCATCGTCGCGCACGCCGGAGCGCATCCGAAAGTCTTGTGGAGCGAGCTCACGCTTGAGCGGATCGACGCTTCGTTCTCGCTACACGAAGAGACTGAGATCATTTGGTCTACGGATCAGACCCGCGCCACCCTTTCGACACCGCGGTGCGAGTCGTCTCGAAAGCCGGTCACAGAGATTCGCCATCTTTGCTGGCATTCAGCCAAAGTGCGTTACAGATCCTGCTCGCGGCGCGAGTTTTCGGCAATGGGTGCGCGGCAACGAGTTGTCGCGAAGCGTCCACTTTGATTTGAGCTCAGCAGATGAAGCTTCAATCCCGCTATGAATACGACCCGAAGCTAGACTTGCTGGGCACCGGTGGATTTGCGCGTGTCTATCGAGCACGAGACACTCTGCTGGACCGCCAAGTGGCGCTGAAGGTCTATAAGGGCTCTGGCCCGAACAACTATTCGGTGCTGTCCGAGATCAAGCGGGCGATCCAGCTCGAGCACCCCAATCTTCTGCGGTACTACGACGTTGTCCTGCTTGAGAAGGATGACGGACTTGGCGAGACCGAGCAGCTGCAGATCGGAGTGATGGAGTACGCCAACGGCGGCGACTTGAAGGCCTACGCCCGGGCCCACCCAGGCTCGGCCATGCTGATCAAGCTGCTCAAGCAGGTGCTGCTGGGACTGGAGTACCTGCACGGCAAGGGGATCATCCACCGCGACCTGAAGGCGGCCAACATCTTGCTGGTGCTCGACGACAAGGGCGAGCCGACAGCCAAGATCTCCGACTTCGGCATCAGCAAGGACATGGGGGCCGGGCAGCAGAGCTCCTCGATGATGGTGGGCACCATCGAGTACATGGCGCCGGAGCAGTTCAGCCCTGCCAAGTACGGCATCGACGGCAAGGTCGGCACCAACGTCGACCTGTGGGCCTTCGGGGTGATGGTGCATGAACTGCTGCTGGACAGCACACCGTTCGGTGGGCGCGATGGCGACACCACGGTCGAGCAGATCATGGCGTCAATCCTGAGCACCGAACAGCCCAAAGACATCGATCGGCTGCCCGAGCCTTATCGCAGCGTGGTCAAGCGCTGCCTGGTAGCCAATGCGAAGGAGCGTATCCGCAAGGCTGCTGAGCTGATCGATTGCCTCGAAGGGGCGCCGCCGCCCAAGGCTCAGACCGCGACTGTGGATGCGGAAACCAAGGTCTATCCGAAAGCGGCGAAGGTAGAGGGCGACACTCCAACAGAGACACGGGTGTATGACGTCCCGAGTCCTGCGCCGGGCCATCGACAGAAGCCCGTAGATCGTCCCAAGGACTCGAGCAGATGGACGATTGCCGGCGGATCTTTGGCCGCCATCTTGCTCGTCGTTGCAGGCGGCTGGTGGTACATCCAGTGGAGTCAGGAGCAGAAGCTGGCGCAGGACGAGCGGCAGCGCCAGGCGCTGCCAGCAAAGCAGCAGGCCGAAAGGGACCTAAAACCAGAAGCCAAGAAGAAGGCCGAGGACGAGCGCTTTAAGCGTTCGTACCAAGTTCTCGAAGATCGCAGCACGATAAAGGATCTGCGGACAGGATTGACATGGAGTCGCTGCAGCTTAGGTGAGAACTGGAGCGGCGAAGGGTGCACAGGAACCGCTGTTCTCTTGCACGATGACGAGATAAGGAAAAGGATTCCATCTGGGTGGCGAGTACCAACAGCACGTGAGCTAAGCGGACTTATTCTGTGCACGAGCGGAAGAACCATTGAGGAAGTAGATTTGAAAGATGGGCGGCCCCCCATTGGCTCTTGGTGTGCCGGCGACCATGAGAGACCAACAATTGATAAAATTGCTTTTCCAAGCATGGCTGGGGGACAGTATAGGACGTCATCCGCCAGAACACCCAATACGCGTTGGTTTATAAATTTTTCCTAGGGTCGGATTGGGAACGGCGTCAGGGCGGACGACTCGTACAACATCGACGGTATCAATAGATTAGTCCTACTTGTGCGGGACACTGTGCCCACTCGCTCCCGGGAAGATTCCACAACGCTACCCTCGCGGGCATCCCCAGCGGTCTATTCTCGAATGAGTTTTGGTTTCAATAATTGCCGCCTCGAGACCCGCCAATTCTACAGAGGCGTAAAGCTGACCCAGATGATTGAGTTTGCAACCAGAGCAAATGCTGACGGTTTCATATTTAATCCGGAGGTTGATGGCGGGAGTGGAGAGTTAATTGTTGGAAAATATAATCGGGCCTGCCAATCGCCGCAGAACGAGTCTTGGCCACTCTACTTGCGACAATAAGGGCGATGCCGAGGTTTAGATTGGGATTTTGCCAAGCGCTCTATTGTCGAGTGCGGATGCCATCAATGCATGAGTGGGTCTTGCGATGTTGCCTATAAAGCGTTTTTTTCTTCCGACAGTTCGACTCCAGAGACCGAGTAGCCTGACCGCGCAAGGGCTTCTGGTGGCCGGAGGCGTTAGGACTCACTGGCAGCTGATCATGCCTCGGTATCGCAGCAAGACATGAGGCTACAGTCCCGGTATGAGTATGACCCTGAGCGAGACCTGCTCGGCAAGGGCGGCTTCGCGCGTGTCTACCGGGCTCGCGATGAGTTGCTGCACCGCGAAGTAGCCCTGAAGGTCTTCAATGCCAGCGGCAAGCACGGCTACACGGTTCTAGACGAGATCCGCAAAGTCATCCAGCTGGAGCACCCCAACCTGCTGCGTTACTACGACGTGCTGCTGCTAGAGCAGGCCAACGCGCTGGGCGAGAAAGAGCAGCTCCAGATCGGCGTGATGGAGTACGCCAACGGCGGCGACCTGAAGGGCTATGCGCGAGCCAACCCTGGCTCACCGATGCTGATCAAGCTGCTCAAGCAGGTGCTGCTGGGGCTGGAGTACCTGCACGGCAAGGGGATCATCCACCGAGACCTGAAAGCGGCCAACATCCTGCTGGTGCTCGACGACAAGGGCGAGCCGACAGCCAAGATCTCCGACTTCGGCATCAGCAAGGACATGGGGGCCGGGCAGCAGAGCTCCTCGATGATGGTGGGCACGATCGAGTACATGGCACCGGAGCAGTTCAGCCCGGCCAAGTACGGCATCGACGGCAAGGTCGGCACCAACGTCGACCTGTGGGCCTTCGGGGTGATGGTGCATGAACTGCTGCTGGACAGCACGCCGTTCGGTGGGCGAGACGGAGACACCACGGTCGAGCAAATCATGGCGTCGATCTTGAGCACGGAGCAGCCCAAAGACATCGAACGGCTGCCTGAGCCTTATCGCAGCGTGGTCAAGCGCTGCTTAGTGGCCAATGCGAAGGAGCGCATCCGCAAGGCCGCTGAGCTGATCGAGTACCTCGAAGGAATGCCATCGCCGAAGCCGCAGGCGTCTACGGCGGAAGCCGAAACCAAGGTCTATCCGAGGCCGCCTACTTCGGCCCGTACTGGCAACGCGAACCAGCATGCTGAGACAAGGGCTTATGGCGCATCTGCCGAGGTCGTGTCGTCGCAGAAGCAACCCTCTGCAAGCGGCTGGAAGGAGATGGTAGCGCTTGTCGCAATACTCGGCATTCTTGCTGCGTTTCTGTACCGAGTCGTACTTGCTCGTGAGCCTTGGCAGCCTTGTGATCGATGTCCTCAAATGCTACCAATCGCCGGCGGAGAGTTCGTGCTTGGCAGCCCGCCTTCAGAAGAAGGTCGCCAAATCGATGAGGGGCCGCAGAGAACAATTTCGATCAGGTTCCCGTGGTGGCAGGGACCAGGTGATCTATGGGCATCGAGAACTGAAGTCACCGTGGATCATTTCCGATACTTTGTGGAGCAAACCTCCTATCGAACGGATGCGGAGCGAAACTTCAAGACGCAAGGCTGCTTTTCGGCAGATGCGGGCATTGGTAGGAAATGGGATTGGGTCAAGTCAGCTAGTTGGCGGTCACCAGGTTGGAATCAAGACTCAAGCGAACCAGTGGTTTGTGTTAGTTGGCGCGACGCGCAGGAGTACGTACGTTGGCTAAGTGCACACACTGGCAGGAGATTTCGGCTCTTGTCAGAGGCGGAGTGGGAGTATGTCGCTAGGGCCGGAGCCGCAGGTCAGAACGCGTCTAGTGGCACGCAACGGTCAATCTGCGAAGTTGCCAACATTGCAGATCGGACTGAGGATCCTCAAAAGTCAGCGTGGAAAGAATCGGCAGATTGTCGAGATGGTCACTGGTACCCGTCCCCTGCTGGAACCTTTGCCCCCAACGCGTTCGGCCTTCACGATACCTTAGGCAATGTCTGGGAGTGGGTCGAAGACTGCTACTTCGAGGACGGCTATAGCAATCTCGAAAGAGACGGTCGGCCGATTCAATTCGAAGGCGCCTGTTCGGAGCGTGCAATGCGCGGAGGATCTTGGAACAGCGGGCCCCGAACAGCTCGCCTAGCAAACAGAGATAAAGGCACACCAGAGTGGCGAAGTATTCTTCTTGGATTTCGTGTTGCGGTACAAGACCCTTGAAGGCCCATCTTTTCCGCCGTGCAGGCGCCAACAAGTTTGCAGACTTCGCAGGTATGCGCGGTAGCTTGCCGGCGGAAGTTGACTAAAAATGAAGTTGAACTCCCGCTACGAATACGACCAGAAGCTAGACCTTCTTGGCATAGGCGGTTTCGCCCGCGTGTATCGTGCGCGCGATGAATTGCTGCACCGCGAAGTAGCCCTGAAGGTCTTCAGCGCCAGCGGCAAGCACGGCTACACGGTCCTCGAAGAGATCCGCAGGGTCATCCAGCTGGAGCACCCCAACCTGCTGCGTTACTACGACGTGCTGCTGCTGGAGCAGGCCAACGCACTCGGGGAGAATGAGCAGTTGCAGATCGGCGTGATGGAGTACGCCAACGGCGGCGACCTGAAGGGCTACGCCCGGGCCCATCCTGGCTCGCCGATGCTGATCAAGCTGCTCAAGCAGGTGCTGCTGGGGCTGGAGTACCTGCACGGCAAGGGGATCATCCACCGCGACCTGAAGGCGGCCAACATCCTGCTGGTGCTCGATGACAAGGGAGAGCCGACGGCCAAGATTTCCGACTTCGGCATCAGCAAGGACATGGGGGCTGGGCAGCAGAGCTCCTCGATGATGGTGGGCACCATCGAGTACATGGCCCCGGAGCAGTTCAGCCCTGCCAAGTACGGCATCGACGGCAAGGTCGGCACCAACGTCGACCTGTGGGCCTTCGGGGTGATGGTGCATGAACTGCTGCTGGACAGCACACCGTTCGGTGGACGCGACGGGGACACCACGGTCGAGCAGATCATGGCGTCGATCCTGAGCACGGAGCAGCCCAAAGATATCGAGCGGCTGCCCGAGCCGTACCGCAGCGTGGTCAGGCGCTGCCTGGTGGCCAATGCGAAGGAGCGCATTCGCAAGGCGGCTGAGCTGATCGAGTACCTTGAAGGATCGCCATCGCCGACGCCGCAGGCATCAACGGCAGAGGCGGAAACCAAGGTCTATCCGACGTCGTACCCGGAGGAGTCAGCAAGGATGGCGGCGCCTCAGGCCGAGACCAAGGTCTATCCCGAATCGGGGGGCGCAGCTAAGTCTCCACTACAACCGACCCAAGATGGCACCGGCCCTGCGACAGTAGCTGGTGGTCGCGGCAAGACCGCAGCGTTCAGCGCCGCAGTTCTGGCCGCGGTGACGGTTCTAGCAATTGGGGGTTGGTGGTACAAGCAGAGCAGGGAAGCAGAGCAGGAAGGCCAGCGCGCAGAACATCAGGCCGACGTCGATCCCGAGAAACAGGCGCTGGCGCGCCAGCGCATTGAGCATCAAGCCAAAGCGGATGTCGAGAAACAGGCGCTGGCGGGCATGTTCAAGCCGACGGACCAGGACATAAAGAAGTTCTACGATTCCAACCCCGCGCTATTCAGAGATCGCCGGATCTGGGATCTTCTGGAGATAGTGATCGAAGATGCATCATCGCGTGATGCTGAGCTTCGAGAAAAGCTCAGAGAGTCCAAAGATGTTCGTGAATTCGTTAGCTACCTGCGAACTTCTGGATTCAAGTATGAAGAGAAATTCGCGACACGCGGGAGTGAACAAGTAGACTTGTCGTTGTTGCCGGGCTTGATTCAAATGAAGCCTGGACAGGCAATTGTCGCTCCAAAGGCGTCGGCGATGGTAGTGATGATCGTCAAGAGCAGCCGTCACGCTCCAGTTGAATTAGAACAGGCCCGATCAGCAATTGATGCGTACTTGTCAAATGAACGCAAGAGAACCGCGTATGAACGAATGCTGAACACGCCAAAATGATCTGTCGGTTCATCCGGGCCGGATGTGATTTGGTTACCATGCCTCTTGTTCGACTTCCGTACTCTCTTAGAGTCTTTACAAGCATTCTGCTGATGCGAGAAACAGGCGTGCTCGCAAGTAAGCTGCGCCACCGAGTTAACCATGCCCATAGACCTCAAGCGCGCCTTGTGTTCGTCGAGCGGGCCATTGCACTGGTGCCAACCATCTTTGCCTTTGCACTTGGCTTCCTGAGTAACGTCGGCAAAAAATGGGAGTCAGAGCTTGATTGCAATGTATGCCTGTACTGACATTGGAGTTGAGCGCTCAGCCAATGAAGACGCCGTCGGCGAGGACATTGAACTACGACTAGCTGTCCTAGCCGACGGCATGGGCGGCCACAACGCGGGAGAGGTAGCAAGTCGCGAAACCGTGCAAGCAGTGTTGGATGGGATACGGCGGTTGTGTCTAGGCAATATCTCCGTCGACGTGGCACAAGCGCAGGAAATTCTCCAACGGCTGATTGCGGACCACAACGTACGCTTGTTTGAGCGGGCTGGCTCGTCCACCGATCTCAACGGCATGGGCTGCACACTTGTAGTCGTGTGGGTGATCGGCATGCAGGCCATCGTGGCGCATGTCGGCGACTCACGCTGTTATCACTGGAGGGCGAGCGAAGGCCCCTTGTTTCAGATCACACGCGATCACACGTTCGTGCAGTTTCAACTCGACCACGGACTCATTGAACCATCTGAAGTCGGTACATCGGCAGCCAAGAACTATCTCACCCGATCCATCGGAACGAGCAAGAAGGTCAAGCCCGACTTTCACCTCTTGGACCTGTCGGCCGATGACGTGTTGGTCTCATGTTCAGATGGGCTGACCGAGGCCGCCGATACCGCGCGGCTTGCCGAGTTGATGCCACAGGCCTTGGCCTGCGCAGACCCCGCCAAGTTCCTTGTTGATTACGCCAAGGAGCACGGAAGCCGAGACAACATCACTGTTCAGGTTCTGCGTGTTACCGGGTGACGCACCTGATCAAACGGCTGGAGTCGGCTGATTCATATGGCATTGACAGGGATCTGCTTGACCAGCCTGCCGAGTGAATCCCAGTCAGGTTCGCTTCCGGTGCTGCGCACGAAACGGAACGGAATCTTCTCGCTGCTGCCAGGTCGCTTGACCTTGAGGCCCAGCATGCCGTCGATCTTGTTTTCGATGGTCACTTCGACTCGGGTCGGCCCCATGAGCGCCGCACCTTCGATGACGATCTCGCCAATGACGTCGGCTTCTTCAGGTTGATCGAGGTACTGGCAAAGCGAGATTGTCGTCTTGCCGCCTGTCGAGGGAACCAGCGTGACCTCACCCCGCCCACTGGCCGGCAAGGGCAGATTCTTCTCTATCAGCTTCACGAACCTGCGATTTACCGGGTCCCGAACAGCTACGTTGTACGCGCTGACATTGCTCAGGGCGTAGCGGGAGACATACTCCTGCCCACCACCGATGCTCTCGAGACTGGCGGAGTAGATCGCCGCCCCCTTGGCGACGCTTGACAGCGGGTGATGCGAAACAAGTTTCTGGCGGCTAGGGTCGATTAGGCGTCTCCAAAATTCACGAACGTATTGGGCATTGCTCGCGCCGCCGGTGAGTACGATTCGATTCAAATCCGCCCATTGCATGCCCGCAGCCCGGAGGGTACGGGTCACCAGGGCATGACTACGGTCCAGCAGTCGCATCGCTTCGGACAGGAATGCCGATTCATCCAGCCGAAAATGGACAAATGCCTGGTTGATGAACAGGTGCGATTCTGCCCAACCTGGCGAACTGGAGTTCACCTTCAGCTTCAGCCGCTCCGCTGTCTGGCGCAACTTGGCTTCGGTCAAGGGACTCGATCCAGGGGCGCGGCCGATCGACTGGCGAAATGCAGAGGTGAGTTGCTGGTAGGCAATGTCGTCAAAGTCCCGCCCCCCAAGATTAGTGAGCCCGGCCTTCGCCACGATGTGCAGGCGGCTTTCGCTATAGGTCAGTATCGTCACA
>QLAH01000598.1_pt1 | contig 16094 bp, 13 predicted proteins | sample 4693081 | NCBI WGS metagenome assembly QLAH01 (sample SAMN09425401, study PRJNA476045) | Lake water metagenome, whole genome shotgun sequencing project.
CGGCGAAGACGACACGCGGCGCCAGAAGGTGGTGATCGTCGAGCTCAAGCAGTGGGAGCACGCGAAGCGCACGCCGATGGACGGCGTCGTCCGCACCCGCTTCGCCGGTGGCGAGGCGGACACCAGCCACCCCTCGTGACCTCCGCTGGTCGTACGCGGAGCTGCTGCGCAACTTCAACGCGACCGTCGACGAGGCGGACGTGCCGCTGCAGCCCTGCGCGTACCTCCACAACTGCGTCGACGGCGCGGACCTGCGCGACGCGTTCTACGCGTACTACGTCGAGCGCGCGCCGCTGTTCCTCGCCGGCGACGCGGAGTACCAAGAAGCTGCGCGCCTTCATCCGCCGGCACGTGCGCACGGGCGACCGCGGCGAGCTGATCTACCGCATCGAGCAGGGGCGCATCCGCCCGAGCCGCCGGCTGGTGGACGCGCTGAAGGGCATGATGCAGGGCCGGCGCGAGTTCGTGCTGATCGACGACCAGAAGCTCGTGTTCGAGACGGCGCTCGCCCGCGCCGCGTAGGCACAGAACGGGACGAAGCAGGTCGTCATCGTCGAAGGCGGGCCGGGCACCGGCAAGAGCGTCGTCGCCGTGAACGGGCTTGCGACGCTGATCGAGCGCCGGCTGAACGCGCGGTACGTGTCGAAGAACCGCGCGCCGCGGCAGGTCATCGAGCACACGCTTGCCGGCGTGCTGCACCGGTCGAAGATCTCGACGCTTTTCGGCGGCTCCGGCTCGTTCTACGAGTCCCCGCGGGACGAGTTCGACGTGCTCGTCGTGGACGAAGCGCATCGGCTGAACGGGAAGTCCGGGCTGTTCGCGAACCTGGGCGAGAACCAGGTCTCCGAGATCATCCGCGCGTCGCGGTGCGCGATCTTCTTCATCGACGAAGACCAGCGCGTGACGTGGAAGGACGTCGGCAGTGCCGAGGACATCGCAGAGCGGGCTTTAGCCGAGGGCGCCGAGGTCACGCGGCTGGCGCTCGAGTCCCAGTTCCGGTGCAGCGGCTCGGACGGCTACCTCGCGTGGCTGGACGACGCGCTCGGCATCCGCCGGACCGCGAACCCGATCCTGGATACCCGCGACTACGACTTCCGCGTGTACGACGACCCGCACGCGCTGCGCCGGGAGATCGAGCGGCTGAACGCGCCCGCGAACCGCGCGCGCATGGTGGCCGGGTACTGCTGGGACTGGAAGAGCAAGACGAAGCCGGACGAGGTCGACGTCACGATCCCGGAGCACGGCTTCGGGATGCGGTGGAACCTCGCGTCCGACGAGGGGCTGTGGATCACGGCGAACGATTCGGTAAGGGAGATCGGCTGCATCCACACGTGCCAGGGGCTCGAGGTGGACTACGTCGGCGTGATCGTCGGGCCGGACCTGGTCGTGCGGAACGGCGAGGTGATCACGCGGCCGGAGATGCGGTCGCGGCAGGACCAGTCGATCAAGGGGTACAAGGCGGAGTTGAAGCGGGATCCGGAGGGGGCGAGGAAGAAGGCGGATGCGATCGTCAGGAATACGTATCGGACGTTGATGACGCGGGGGATGAAGGGGTGTTTGGTCTACGCTGTGGACGCTGGTGCCCGACACTCTCTGCGATCCCGCTTAAGCGATGCAACTCAACGTGCAGACTTACGTCATGTGGCTGAGCCGCCTGGCGAGTACGGCGGCCCAGAGGGTGTGTGATGGTAGTTGGGCCAGGTAGACCAACCGACTTAATTGCCTTTGCTATCCATCAACTCCCACATGTTCGAAAGGGATCGGTAAAGATATCCCGCGACTACCGGTAGCTGCTGTACTCGCATGTCACTGAACAAGGAGGGCTTAACTTGAAGGTAGGCGAGCGTCTTGCTTATGCGGTGAGCCTCATTACTCAAGGATCGTGGCGCTTCTATACGCTAACGATGCCAAGCGACGTGCTTGCAAAGTGTTGCTACGTCAGTAATCGATTCGACGACCCGGTGGAGGGCTTCCAGCGCAGATTGGATTCAAAGCGCGCTCAGGAAATCGCTGCGTACATCGACTCTGGTCTCGGGACTATCCCTAGCGCAGTGATCTTGTCTGCCCAGGAATCGGCGAAGCTCCAGGCCACTGGCCGCGGAAAGACTGTCAGCTTTCGATTCGATCCGGGTTCGTTTCTTGTGCTCGACGGGCAGCACCGCGTCTATGGCTACTCCCTTGCGAAGACCGCACTCAGAGTTCCGGTCGTGGTCTACAACGGGCTCACACGAGAGCAGGAAGTGAAGCTCTTCATTGATATCAATACGAAACAACGGCCAGTCTCAAACGAGCTGCTGTTAGATATCAAGCGTCTAGCTTCATACGAAAGTGCGGACGAGCAGTTTCTGGGAGATCTGTTTGACGCGTTCGCCAATCGAGGCGACAGCGTGTTGGCCGGTTGGCTGAGTAGTGCGGAGAAACAGAAGGGCAAGGTCTCGCGAGTTACTTTCAATGCGGCATTTCGCCCCGCATTGGCTCGTTTCAGTCATCGCGACGTAGACAGCGTGTTCCCGCGATTCAATGCCTACCTCGGGGCTGCACGGCAGCATCTAGTCGCCAAGAATGCTCCGAGCGCGCTCGCGGATCCCACGGTATTTCGAGCCCTGCTCGACATGTTCCCTCGGTTAGCGAGAGTTGTAATCGATCGGAAGGGAAGTGATTTCACGGACGCGGACTTCTTCGATGCAATGGAACCTATGTTCCGGCATACGAAGCGTGCAACATTTGAATCCCCTGGCTCCTCGTACAAATCCCTCAGCGAACGACTGCTTAAGAAGCTCGATCTTGAACCGCTGTTGTGACTACAGCCATTCAATCTTCGCTTCTGGAGCTTCTTGAAGAATCGAGGCGGAGACATTCTGGTGTGCCCTCGGGCTCCGCCGGAGGGCTCCGCGCATGGCTTGTAAGGGGCGGAAGCTACTTTGTCGCTCACTCGACAGCGACCGAGATGACACTCGAGGCGACGGATCGAAGCTGGGCCGATGCAAATGGTGCCGACATCGATAGGTTCTGTTACGCCGCCAGCGAAAGTCTATTGCCTCGTTCCTGCGATCACTACGATCAGCGCTCTACGGCTTGGCCGATCGTTTCCATCTACTACACCGGCTTCTACCTTACGCTAGCGCTACACCGAATTCTCGGGCGAGGCCTTCTTTACCTAAATGCCGATGAGCGAACCGCGCTAGCAGCTGCAAGCGGCTCTGGGATAAAGCTGCAGCGCGGTACGTACAGCCTACGAATCGAATTGAGCACGCGCGCAAAGTTGCACCTTCGCAAAGAAGACGTCGGCGGTTTTCACGAAGGATTTTGGAACCTCAGCGACAGATGGCTCGCCGAGTTCGCGGAAGAGATAAGCAGGGGCGACGGAGCATCACGATCCTTTCCGCCGGAGTTGCGAGCGGACGCTTTGCTAGCGGCCGAAGCGTTCCGAGACTGGATTGGAGGTGAGATCGGTTTTGGCAGAAACCCCGCTTGGATGTCCGCAATCCGAAACGAAGTCTCCTACCGGTTGTCACGCGACGTGTGGGGGCCGAATTACAGAACGTCGGCTACTCGGGTGCAATCGCTACGTCGTGAAATTCTTCGCATCTTGGGTGGCCGACAGACCGGCTTGAAAGTTGCTGATGGGCTGGACGAAGAGGTCCGGTCGATGATCGAGCGTGTAGCCACGTTCTATCGAGATTTTGCCAAGCTAAGTGACTTTCCAGCGCCGCGTGACTTTCGTCGCTAAGGCGCGCAGCGAAAATCTTGAGCAACGGTTGCGGAGTGTGGTGACGGATCGCCACGTCTACCTGGCGGAATCGCATGGCGACTGCTTCGTCGGGCGGATCTACGAGCTTGGATCCGTCAGGTCCTCTTCGCTGTACCGTGATGACGCCTGAGTCCGATCCAGAGCGGCAGCGAAGTCGAGAAGCCGCATCACGCGCTCCGCCTTGGAGCCACCGAGACGCAGCTGCAAGCGTTCGAGAATGTCCTCGAGATGACGGTTTTGAAGAACGCTCAACATGCTGCGTTCCGAGTATCGGCTCGCCCACAGCGTTTCGACACGTGTCGACTTGGTGCCCGACTGCGGGAGTTCGGTGAACCTCTCAAGTACAGCGCCCAGCTCTTTGCCAGTCAGTTCGCCGAACAGCCGATCGAACTGCTCTCGACTGAGCGTTTTCGGCTCGGTTTGGATCTCGTCCTCGTCGGGTACATCGACAGGCAAATCGCGGCCATCCGCGAAATGTTCGACCAGCCGCGCGATCAACGCATCCTTCGCACCGGACTTGGTACAGCCGACCTGCTCCGCAAGCTGCTGCAACTCGACGATTCCCATCAGCTCAAGCGCAGCATGCGCGGGCATCATTCGAGCAACTAGGCGTTCCACGCGTTCCGTCTTGGAACCGGACAACGGCATCTCGGCGAGCCGCAGCGCCTCCATTAAGACGGTCGTGGTCAGGCTGCCGTACAGGCGGCGTAGCGAGGAGGCCGTCAGGGGCGTACCGAGCGCATGCGCGATTGGACGACGCAGCTCGTCAGGGATACACAGACCGCCTGCAGCGTCAGGGAAGACAATGAACGCTTCCATCAGTGCGGCGAGCTCGCGCTCGACGCAGCTGTCGCTCCGCCAGTAGCTCCAAAAATCCGGGTGATGCAATGTCAGAAAGTGATCAACAAAGTGCAAACCGAGCTCGTTGCGGAGAACGCCCAAGAGACTCAATTCGCTAGAGTCCAGCGCACGCCCGGTCTGCCACGCCGCTACAAGCACGCGGCGGTACAAATGGTCTTCTTCAGCGTCGAGCATCGTCTGGCTCTTGACGGCATCTGCGACTTGCTCAGCATGCGAGCGCGCCGCGCTGCGAAGTTCGCTAATCGGAAGCTTCCGCTCTGGCGCCTCAAGCAAGACCTGGAGTATCGAATACGTCGGCGGCATGCGCGCAAGGAGCCGCGGCTGCACGTATCCCATTGACCGAACCGTTGTCTCGAGTTCGCCACGCAGCCCTTCTGCAGTCATGCCTTCGACGTCAGACAAGCACTCCGCCGCGACGCGCCGGACGGCGTTCGGATCAACTCGAGCGACTGCATCAGAAAGCTTCATCGGGAAATCCTTTTCGACATCGCGCCACGTCGTTGCGCCGCCCGTCCCTCTCTTTGGAGGAAGCCGACAAGCTCTGGAAATCGGCCGGATCGCTCCGCGACCGATGGGTCGAGAGTCGCCACGTAGCGCACTCTAGAAACCCCGCTGTCCACCTGCCTGACGCGCGGAATCGCTTTAGCTTGAAACACGTGTGGCTCTTCAAGCACCAGGAACTTGCTCACGTACACGTCCCGGTGCTCGTGCGAGTAGCCACGCGACAGCAGCTTCTTCTCAAAAGCTTGACGATCCAAGCAGCGTGACCCGACGTCGTCAATCAGTTCACCGAGCGACGACCCGGACCCGCGGTCCTCCGCTACCCAAAGGGACACGAAGTACGCACTTGCATCGCCAACTGGCGCCTCAACCTGGATCAACGAGATGTGGTGCCTTAGCCGAAGCAGCGACGCCTTTACTTCGATTCCAATGCCCGCTCCAAAGAAGTCTGTGGTCGGATTCTCCGCCGCGACCCAAGACCCGACTGCTCTGTCGACATGCTTGCTCTGGAGGATGAACCAAAGCTCACCCCAAAGCCCAAGCTCTTCATCAGTAGTCAGGCGCCCCGCACGCGCAAACAGCGCTTCCCACTCCTCAAACACCGCGAGCACGTCGGCGATCGACACTTGCTCAGTTGGTAGTCGATCAGACAGTGATTCCACGAAAGCTGAGAAGGACGGCAAGAAGCGCTCGGAGCGGCATTCGATGATCGCAGCGGCCGACTTCCACCGGCTTCGCCGAAACGTAAAGCTCGCTGCCGACACAGTGCGCAGTGCCAAGCCCTGGGTAAGTCTATGTACCTGTGCTGCGAGCGATGCAAGTTCGACTACAACCACTGGCGTCCCAGTGTGCTCGGCAAATCCAATCGAACAGCGATCGGTACGTGCGACGAGTCTGTATCGCCCGTCACTGTTTGAATTCGGCTTTCGGCGACCGGGTCGACCGAGCCGCTGCAGAACGTCTACGGCTCGCATTGTCGTGCTAGGAGATATTGAATACCTGATTACGCATCGACGATGGCAGCACGAGCGACGGGTAATAGAATGGAACCCCGTCCCAGTGAGATTCGACTCCTTCCTCGCGGAACAGGAACAGCGTCGGTCGATCCTTTTCGCGTGCGATCCGCAGCTCTTTATCGCTCACGGCGCCGGTCAGCATCTTCTTCGTTCCGCGCTCGAATCGGCGCACATACAAGAGAGCACGCCCATCGTTCTGCTCGGTCAACGACGTGATCAATTCAGCCAGCACCTTACAGTCCCAGCGATCCTGGTCCGCTTCACTAACCGGAACCAATTTGAGAAGAGCGCACACCTCTTCGGAGGAGATCTCGACGAATCGCGCTTCCGATGCTGACGCGCCGAGAAGGCGTTCGAGCATCTCGCGGATCTTCTTCGCCGACTGTCCCACGTCCGAACGAACAAACACTGGTATGCAAGGATAGAGATGTTGGCCTGGACCGAACGCAGCTATCGACGAGCCGTCGAGAACGTTAAGCCGTGTTGGCCGAAGGGAACTGCCGACCTGAATGGTGGGGCGCGCGGGGTTGGTAGTGCCTCTGAACTGCGCGCGAAGCATCTCTTCGGATTCATGGATATTGTGAAAACGGACGGCAAGAAGCTCGGGCAAAAAGACGCGTGTGAACGGCATGAGCGACTGACGATACCCGAACATGCGCGCGTGCTGCAGCATCGTATCCATCTGCGTGACCTTCGCACTTCGCAGATAGTAGGTGACCAATAGATTCTCGATGGTCAGACCGCGGCCGAGGATGTTCCCGCCAATGATGAAATTGATTCCCGAGGAGAAACTGGCGTCACCCCGGTCCGAGTTCACTACGTAAAACGTGCGCAGGTGCAGCCTTGATTGGAGCCATTCCAGCAAGCTAACGAGAGGCGGTGCGTCGGGCGCCGTGACTCGCAGCTCCTCGTATGCCCAATTCAGTGCAGTCTTCGCGGCTCCGTGAACTGAGTCGGAAAGGAGCTCCGTCTCAAGACGGTCGACGAATCGACGGATTACGTCCGCCAGCTTGTCGTGGTCACCCTTCTTCGCGCTGGTGTGGCAGAGAAAGTTTTGGCCGGCGACTGACGTCCCGCGCATGACGCGTTGGGCGGCTGCACTGAGGACGTAGAAGCAGATTGCTCGACTCAGGCCGAGTGGGCAATCGGGAGTCGGCCTCGAGAGCAGCGATACCTCATCAGCAGGAACGAACACGAGGGGCGGTCGCCCTCTCGCGTCCGCGACATGGTGTGCGGAAAAGAAACTCTCACCGCCGGTGTATCCCCGTCCCGGCTCTACTAGCAGCGTGAAGCGCGGACGTAACGGACGATCTACACTTTGGAGTAACAGCGCGTAAGGAGTGGCTGTCACTTGAATGAATAGGTTGTGCCGGAGCTTCTCGCGCACCGAGTCGCCAAGCTCCGAGACGTCGTCGTTCGCAACAATTCTTCGGAAGATCGCGCTTGAGAACCGCGGCGCATTCGCCGCGCCTTTCGCGCGTGCGGCCACCGTCGTGTCAGGCGTTGCTTGGTCAGCTTCATCATCGAAGATTAGAGCCGGGAACTCGGACGCCCGAACCTCTTCGAGGAGAGATACCATGTCTCGTGTGTGAGTCGGGTCCTTCGCACACACAATAACGGCACCCGATCGAGCGAGCTGTCGGGCAATGTGCGCGCGCTCTTCCCGCCACTCCTCCGGGCGAGTTGAGTCAAAAATCTTCCTGCCATCTATTGCTTCGAATCGCCGCCTCGTCTGCCGCACAAGCTCAAGATAGTTCGACGTAAAGACAATTATCAGCTTGAACCCGTTATCGAAAGCCGCAGCTGCAAGAGCGATCATCGCAAGCGTCTTGCCGCTCTGAACTCGCCCGTACAACAGACCAGTAGGACACTTGCCCCCGGTGGGCGGCGCCGTGCTCGCGCGCCCGACTCCCGCGGCGCCTACTTCACCCCGGGCAACGGAACGATCGTAGTGATTCACAAGCTCCTGCAGAAAGCCAAGCGCCTGGCGGCGTGCCTGCGTAAGTGTCGCCTCGTCCATCGGACGACCGCCGACCCCCGTACGCAGATTCTCGATCGTCGCGGCCAAGCACGGGCCGTCGGAAGCGATCGCGACGCTTGAGGACTCCGAGTCCTCGACCGCCATCCAACCCGGTGCCGACAAGGCTTTCGGATCACGCCGGTCTTCCATAAATCCTCTCGGATTAGCGCTCGTGCAGGACTCGGCCCTCGCGCAATTCTATCGCTCGACGGCCTCCGCCGGTCCTAGCGCAGCATCTACGATGAAAGAAGCTAATTTCGAGGGGACAGCATTCCCGATGGCCTCGGCCATTCTGCAAATCGAGCCAGCTGCTTCGAACCTATACCAATCCGGGAAGAACTGGATGCGCGCCGCCTCTCGGCACGTCAATACGCGAGGCTCGCTAGGATGTAGAAACCTGCCCTGCCCAGGCGATCTGAATCCGGTCGTTATCGTAGGCGCCGGACTGTCCCAGTCGAGACGGCCGTACATCGACTTGTATCGATGATCCGGGTTGTTCCTATGACAGGGAGGGCGCATCCTGTTCGGTAGGTCGTACTGTCCGTTTCGGATCAGCCAGTTAGCCCGGTTCAGGTTCTCTCGGGAGAGCCGCGTCGTCCGGAGCATCGGATCAGAAGAGCCACCGACAGTTATGTCGCCGATCGCCCAGCGCAGTGTTCGCGTCTGGTGCGGAGCCGCCTTGCTGCCGCCACGTGAAGAGCGAAACGCCGAAGCCGACGCGAGCAGCACATGGCGCCTGCGTAGCTGGGGCACGCCGACGTCGCTCGCGATAACGGTTCCCTCCCAAACGGAGTAGCCGAGTCTCGTTAGTTCGACGCAAGCTCGCTCGACCACGGAATCCGTTGCATTAACTACGTTGGGAACGTTTTCGATCAAGACCGCGCTCGGCTCAAATACCTTCGCTGCGCGAACAACCCGCAAGTACAGCGCGTTCTTCGGATCATCGGTCCGCGTGTGATTGTTGAGGTTGGAATGACCTTGGCACGGTGGTCCTGCGACGAGGGCGTCCACAGTGCCTGCTGCGCGGCGCCACGCCAGCTCCGCGCGGGACAGACGCGCCCCAAGAGCTCCGTCAATGATGTCTTCTACGCCACATGCGATCGGATGCGCGGCCGCAGGGAAGTTGGCTGCGTAAACCGCCAGGATCCTCGGATCGGCTTCGACCGCAAGGCGCACGTCTATGCCTCGGTCGCGACGACGGCAAGCTTCCGCCACGCCTAAACTGAGTCCCCCTGCGCCGGCAAAAAGATCGACGACACGGAGTCGTCGCCCTGCAGCTTCGTATTTCGGCCGTGTTCGGGCAGTCAAAAAGGCCATGTCGACGTCTTCGCGCCGAGCACGGGGAACATCCCTTATCATTCTTGACGAAGATCCCGAGTGCTTTGCCCGCCAAGCTCGCGAGCGAGTCGCGCGGCTACGGAATCCGGTCTGTCGAGTCTGCATTGCCAAACGGTCAACACGCGCCAGCCACGGCGACGAAGTTGACTCGCTTTTCGTCTGTCACGCTTCTGGTTGGCGACGATCTTGGCTCGCCAGAAGCCGGCATTCGTCGCAGGGATCTTGAACCTCCGACAATTCTCGTGCCCATGCCAGAAACAGCCATGCACGAACACCGCCCACTTTTCCTTACGGTTGAATATGTCTGGTGATCCGGGAAGGCCGACGCCGGTGGAGCGGTAGTGAATTCCCAAGGTTCTGAGCAGTCGAGCCACGAGACGTTCCGGCTGAGTACCGCGGCGCCTGATCTGCCGCATGCGGTGTGACACGGATTCCGGCACGCGCGGGACGGTGTCGGTGCGTTGAGAAGAGTCGCGAGGCTTCTGCGAATGCCGACTCACTTCAATGTTCCGACGAAAGTATCCGGGCGAAGCACGAAGCTCGCTCCGATCGGCCCACGCATCTGGAAAAATCGTGGAGAGCGCCGGAAGTCGAAAACTCGATAGACGGCATATGCATTCGCGATGCGCTCGGAGACCTCCACTTCGCGTCGCGAGACGAAGATAGGGGTATGCGCGCCGTATTTGGACGTCTTTACCTCGATGAACTTATCGCGTCCGTCCACCTCGAAAGACGCTATGTCGAAGCCAAGGCCGTCGCCTTGAGTGCATGACACGTGTTCAATTCGAGCTGCGAGATCAGGCCGCTTCATTTTCACGAGCCGCGCTCGTTCGAATTCCAGCACGAACGATTCGCCGGCAGCCCCGAGTCTGCCATTCTGTGCTTCGAGGCTGAGATAGTCGAACCTTCGCGGAAGGTAGGCACGGTCTAGAACGAGCGAAGTCGGAGTGCGCATTCGCGGTAGTTCAGGCGGGGGGACTTCGGACAAGACGCCGTCAGGTCCTGTACCAATGCCGGTATCGGAGAGTGCGTCACGTACAAGCAGATCTGCTAATTCCGTCGACCGAGATAGCCTCTCGGCAACAACGTCTCGTAGGAGCTGCTGCACGTTCGAGCGAGGCTTGTAGCCCGTAACGTACGGGCAGCCCAGCTCCAGCATGATGGCACTAATGTTCGCGTGTTTGAATTCGACAGCCTGCGGCGATCGTGCGTCCAGCATGGCGAGAACCGCGCGTCGTCGCGCAGCCTTGTTGAAGGGTTGGTGTCGCAGCTCAAGCGCAAGCATCGCGAGATAGTCGTCGACGATGGCTTCGACCTCAAGTTGGGACCAGTCTCGGGCCACTTGATCACTCGGCTGCGTCGGCTGCGATATGACCAAGTGTCATCGTGGCAGGGCTCGAACTCAATAGGTAGGCCGTAGCTGCCTGCGTCAGATCTGCTTCGTAAACGCGGTTTCGTCCGCCCCGCCGCTCACCGGCCGAACCTCTCGCGTATCCAGCCAAGCTTGCTTGTTGAGCCAGCGAGCCGGACGGAAAGCCACCGTCCTAGGACACCGTCCGCGCGGGTGGAGGAACTCGTCGAGGAGGCGCGTCGCGAGCGACGCAAGCTGATCTGCTTCGTGACGGGCGTGCCGGGTGCCGGCAAAACGCTGGTCGGCCTGAACATCGCCACGCGCCGCAGCGACCCGCAGCAGCCCGCGCACGCGGTGTTCCTCTCGGGCAACGGCCCGCTCGTCGCCGTGCTCCGCGAGGCGCTGACGCGGGACGAGGTCGCCCGTCGTGCCCGCGCCGGCGAGAAGACGACCAAGGCGCGCGTCGCCAACCCGGTGAAGGCGTTCATCCAGAACGTGCACCACTTCCGGGACGAAGCGCTGCGCGATCCGCGGCCGCCCGTCGACCACGTCGTGATCTTCGACGAAGCCCAGCGCGCGTGGAACCGCGACAAGACCGCGCGCTTCATGAAGCAGCGCAAGGGTCAGCCGAACTTCGACCAGTCCGAGCCGGACTTCCTGATCTCGTACATGGACCGCCACACGGACTGGGCCGTCATCGTCTGTCTCGTCGGCGGCGGGCAGGAGATCCACACGGGCGAGGCGGGCATCGGCGAGTGGCTGACGGCGGCCACCGCGAAGTTCCCGCACTGGGACCTGTACGTCTCGGACCAGCTGACGGACTCCGAGTACGCCGCCGGCCGTGCGCTCGACCTCGCGCGCTCCCACGCCCGCGCACGCTTCGAACGGGACCTGCACCTCGCCGTCTCGATGCGTTCGTTCCGCGCGGAGCACGTCCCCGCGTTCGTGAAGGCCCTGCTGGATTGCGAGCGCGACGGCGCGCGCGCCGCGCTCGCGAAGCTCGCGGGCCGGTACCCGATCGTCGTGACACGCAACCTCACGCGCGCGAAGCAGTGGATCCGCAGCCGTGCGCGAGGCACGGAGCGGTACGGGCTCGTCGCGTCCTCGAAGGCGATGCGGCTGAAGCCGCTCGCGATCGACATCCGCGTCAGCGTGGACCCGGTGCACTGGTTCCTGGACGGGCCGGAAGACGTGCGCGCGAGCACGTACCTCGAGGACTGCGCGACGGAGTTCCAGGTGCAGGGCCTGGAGCTGGATTGGACGTGCGTGACGTGGGACGGCGACCTGCGTCACGCGGGGAAGCAGTGGAGCTGCCATGACTTCCGGCGCTCGCGGTGGGAGCGGGTGAAGTCGGCGGAGCGGCAGGCGTACCTGAAGAACGCGTACCGGGTGCTGCTGACGCGCGCGCGGCAGGGGATGGTGCTGTTCGTGCCGGCGGGGGAGGCGGCGGACCCGACGCGGGATCCGCGGTACTACGATTCAACCTTCGAGTACCTCGCGAGCCTCGGGCTGCCGCTACTGCCTGGTACATGAGCGGGACTCCCCCTTCGGGGGGCCGTGAGCCCGCACGACTGCGCCGACGACCGACTCCCGCACGATGCGGCCAGTCTGCTCCTCGCTTCCGCGGGGGCCGTCCTTTCAGGCCTCAGAGGGACCGAAAATCGACCGGCAGGTCACGCCGGCGGCGCACTCCGCACCACCGAGCTGCGATCGTCGACGATCAGCCCGCGCTTCACTTCCCACGCGAGCTGCGCGTAGAACTCGCCGACCGGGAGGTCGGCCTTGGCGAACAGGTCCGTGACCTCCGCCACGCCACCCGCCTGCTGGAGCAGCGTCGCGAGGTACGGCCGGCCGCGCACGTCCTCGTCGGAACGGGTCTTGGTCATCGGATCAGCCTACGCCTTCCCGCGCCGTCGGCACCGTCTATCGGCCGACGACGCGCCCCGAAGGGGCGGCCGCTCGCGCGACCGCCGGTCCGGATCAGGCTGCCTTGACGGCCGCGAGCTTCGGCATCAGCACGGTGTCGATCGTATGGATGCGGCCGTTGGAGGCGGCGATGTCGCGCGTCAGCACCTTGCCGCCGTCGACCCGCAGCTCGTCGCGCTCGCGGATCACGTGCAGAGCACGGCCCTCGACGGACTTGAGCTCGCCCGGCTTCAGGTCCTTCGCGTCGACCGAACCCGGCACGACGTGATACGTGAGCGTCGCCTTCAGGCGGGGCACGTCCTTCAGCAGCGCCTGCAGGTCGGCTTCCGGGATCTTCTTGAACGCCTCGTCGGTGGGCGCGAACACCGTGAACGGGCCGGTGCCGCGCAGCGTGTCGGCGAGGCCCGCGGCGTCCACGGCCGAGAGCAGGGTGGAGAACGTGCCGGCTTCCATCGCCGTGTCGTAGATCGTCTTCATGGTCGTTGCCTTGGACATGTGTCTTGAATGTGTGCGAGGCGACTATACGTGGCGACGGCGGCTGCGACCGGACCCGGTGAACTATATATTTCTGTTTATTCGCACGAATGAAATGGACATTCGGCCGTTGCGCGAGAACGCCGAAGGGAACACCACGCGGCGGACGCAGCCGGCGATCTCCGGCACGCGCCCCTCCGGCCACGACCCGACGCCCGGGGCCCGGGCATGCCCGCGCGTGTCGCTCCGCCGGCATACTGCGGTCGGGTCCGGCCGCGCTGCGGTCCGGGCAAGGGTCGTCTCCAGGGAGCCCCGATGAAAGACCAGGACCTCGCGAAGGCCGCGGAACTCGTCCGCCCCTACCGCGTGACGAGCGGCGAACGTTTTCGCCTGCGCGACTTCGATCCGCACGACACCGGGCCCTTCGCCGAGGACGACGGCGACCTCGCCGCCGACCGCTCGCGCGCGAAGAAGCTGCTCGGCGAGAGCGTGAAGTGGCTGGCCGAACAGCAGGACGTGCTCTACGCGCAGGACCGCTGGTCGGTGCTGCTCGTCTTCCAGGCGATGGACGCCGCCGGCAAGGACGGCACGATCAAGCACGTCGCCTCCGGCATCAACCCGCAGGGCGTGCACGTGGTCTCGTTCAAGCAGCCGTCCGCGGAGGAGCTGGACCACGACTGGATGTGGCGCTCGTGGCGGGCGCTGCCGCCGCGTGGGCACATCGGCATCTTCAACCGCTCGTACTACGAGGAAGTGCTGGTGGTGAAGGTGCACCCGCAGATCCTCGCCGGCCAGAAGCTGCCGCCGGAAGTGGCCGGCGACGACGTCTGGGCGCGTCGCTACCGCGACATCCGCCACTTCGAGCGCTACTTCGCGGACAACGGCACGGTGGTGCTGAAGTTCTTCCTGCACGTCTCGAAGGACGAGCAGAAGCGGCGCTTCCTCTCGCGGCTGGACGAACCGGAGAAGCACTGGAAGTTCTCGGCCGGCGACGTGCGCGAGCGGCGCCACTGGGACGACTACCAGCGCGCCTACGAGGACGCGATCCGCGAGACGGCCGCGGAGCACGCGCCGTGGTACGTCGTGCCGGCGGACCACAAGTGGTACACGCGGCTGGTGGTCGCCTCCGCGGTCGTGGACGCGATCGCGGGGCTGGAGCTGCGGTATCCGCAGGTGGACGCGGCGCAGCGGAAGGAGCTGGCGAAGTCGCGGGAGGAGCTCGAGAAGGAGTGAGGGTGCTGCGGGCGGCCGCGCCGCGGTCGTGAAGGGGGGGGGCGCAGGGCGATACTGTCCTTGCAATCGTGGAGCGTCGCTCCATAATTGCAATGATGATCCGTAGGCGCCTCCTGCCCGTCCTCACCGCAGCCCTGGCCGAGTCGCCGGTCGTCGCCCTGCTCGGGCCGCGCCAGGTGGGCAAGACCACGCTCGCGCTCGAACTCGCGGACACCCGCCCTTCCGTCTACCTCGACCTCGAGTCCGACGCCGATCGGGCGAAGCTCGCGGAGCCCGAGCTCTACCTCGCGGAGCACGCGGACGAACTGGTGATCCTCGACGAGGTTCACCGTACCCCGGAGCTGTTCCGCAGGCTGCGGGGAATCGTCGACGCGGGCCGGCGGCGAGGCCGCGGCGTGGGTCGTTTCCTCGTCCTCGGCTCGGCGTCGATCGAGCTGCTGCGGCAGTCCAGCGAGTCCCTCGCGGGACGCATCCGCTATCTCGAACTGGGGCCGCTCGACGCCGGCGAAGTCGGTCGTGCGCGCCTCGACGCGCTGTGGCTGCGCGGTGGCTTTCCCGAGAGCCTGCTGGCCGACTCCGACGGCGCGAGCCTGCGCTGGCGCGCCGATTTCGTCCGCACGTATCTCGAGCGCGACGTCCCGCAGCTCGGCCCGCGGATTCCCGCCGAGACGTTGCGGCGCTTCTGGACGATGCTCGCGCACCAGCAGGGCGGCCTGCTCAATGCCGCGGCCTTCGCGCGCGCGCTCGCGGTCGACGGCAAGACGGTCGCGTCCTACCTGGACCTGCTGGTCGACCTGCTGCTGGTGCGCCGGCTGATGCCCTGGCACGCGAACGTGCGCAAGCGACTGGTCAAGTCGCCGAAGGTGTACGTCCGGGACAGCGGACTCGTGCATGCACTGCTCGGTGTCGCCGACCGCGAGGCGCTGCTGGCGCACCCGGTGTCCGGTGCGAGCTGGGAGGGCATGGCGATCGAATCCCTGGTCTCCGCCGCTCCGACCGGCACCGAGGCCTGGTTCTACCGCACGTCTTCCGGTGCGGAGATCGACCTGCTGCTGAAGCTGCCGGGACGGCGTGCGCCCTGGGCGATCGAGGTGAAACGCGGGCTGGCGCCGCAGCTGGAGAAAGGTTTCCACGTCGCCTGCGATGACGTCCGTCCCGAGCGGCGCCGGGTGGTGTATGGCGGCCGCGAGCGGTACCCGATCGCGGGGAACGCCGAGGCCGTGTCGCTCGTCGATCTCTGCGCGGAACTCGCGGCTGCCTGAGCAGCGCGGGTTCTTCGCGCTCGCGCCGCTTCGCCACGCTAAGATCCCGAGGGCCGCGACCGAGCACGTCGCCGACGTCCGCGACCCTCACGGAGACCCGATGACCGCACCGCCCACGGGCGCGTCCGAATGGCGCGCCCACTGGAAGATCGCGCTGGGCTCGATGGTCGGCATGGGCACGGGCTGGGCGCTGCACCAGTACGTGTTCAGCATCTTCCTCGGCGCGCTGGTCGCGGAGGGGGTCGGCACTCGCGGCCAGATCTCCACCGCCTTCGCCGCCGGCATCGTCGGCGCGATGCTGGCGCCGGTCACCGGCCGGCTCGCGGACCGCTTCGGCGTGCGGCCGGTGATGACGGGCGGC
>QLAH01000599.1_pt1 | contig 16063 bp, 13 predicted proteins | sample 4693081 | NCBI WGS metagenome assembly QLAH01 (sample SAMN09425401, study PRJNA476045) | Lake water metagenome, whole genome shotgun sequencing project.
GGCCCCTCCAGGAAGCCGGATGCCACCAATCTCAAGCTCAGAGGGGTCGTCAACACTCATAGCATCAGCTTACCTGAAGAGCTGCAATTGAAACCCCGACTCTTTCATCACCCCCTGAACAGTTACGGCGATAGAGTCCGTAAAACGTTGCGGCGGCGGCGATCACACCCAGGCTCCCTATCATCTGAAGCAGAAGAGGGGTAGGCTCTTCTAGGGTGGAGGTATGCACCCAATGCGCCGCATATCCGGCATACCAAATCTGAATTAAAAGGCCCGGAATCCACGCAATCCACGCAAACCTAAGGCGGTGAATAGCCTGCCCTATCGATTTCGTCCAAGGGATAAACCACCGCCATTCCTCCGTCTTGCCCGTCATTTTATTCCACGCCGCATTGGCCACCACGACTAACAAAAGCATCAACAACCAGGGCGCAACGATAAGGAGCAGAATGCCCCAATACATCACCACACTGCCCAGCGCATACCCCAGAAGTTGGATCAACGCCATGGATTCCTGCCAAACCCAACCGATAGTATGGGCCAAAACTGGCAGTCGATCCATCTAATACCAAATCTGAATACCCCCCTATATGACCCATCTCCAAAGTAGGTTGGGTTCCACTTTGCTGCACCCAAAACTCGCCGAGGATTTCGGCCTTGTTGGGTTCTGCTGTCGCGCCACCTAATCTAACCTCAGTTCGGGTTAAGCCAAACATTGCAATATCGAGAAATCAATGCTTTTCGGCGTTGTGTCAGTCAGCCAGGGCTGGTACTCAATCTGTAAACTTGAGGCGGTGACGATAATTAGCGATGGATTCTACAATGCCTAGGGCGACAAAGTTCGTCAGCATGGCAGATCGCCCATAGCTCATCCAGGGAAGCGGAATCCCTGTAATGGGGGCAAGGCCAATGGTCATGCCAATATTGATGACAATGTGGAAGGTCAGCATGGAAAATACCCCAATGGCAATTAGGGAGCCAAAGTTATCCTTAGCGTTTTGAGCAATGATTAGAATCCGAAAGCAGATTAACAAATAGGTGATCAAAACGACGATGCAACCGACCAAACCCCATTCTTCTCCTACCGCAGAAAAAATAAAGTCTGTGTGCTGTTCGGGAATAAAGTTAAGCTGGGTTTGGGTTCCGTCTCCTAGTCCTTGGCCCCAGAGTTTTCCTGCCCCGATGGCAATGCGAGATTGAATGAGGTGGTAGCCGCCACCAAGGGGATCTTTATCAGGGTCTAAAAACAGAATGAGACGATCTTTTTGGTAATCGTGGAGTAATCCCCAGAAAATTTGGCCGATTTTTCCAGAAATTAGGTTAAATGCCGTGGCCAATATGGTGCTGAACCACCGCCAAGGCAAGGTAAACCAGGCCGTTAATCCCATGCCTGCGCACCACAGCAGCCATACGGGTACGGAAAGATTAAATAGAATGGCGGCTACTAGGGGAGAGGCCAACAACAGCAGCCAACCAGGTTTACAGTTTGCCCAATACAACATCCCCATCACAATGACTCCAAATACCAGGGATGTACCAAGGTCGGGTTGAATAAAGATGAGAATCCAGGGTAGGGCAGTAATACCTAAAGCCGTAAATAATCCCCACAAACTAGAGGCATCACGCCGACTGAGTTGGGCCGCTAAGGTAATAATTAAACCCACCTTGGCAAACTCAGAGGGCTGAATATAAAAGCCCCCAATACCAATCCAAGATTGTGCCCCTGACCCCACGGTGCCGATAAACATCACCAGAATCAGGGAGGCATTGACAATGGTGTAGATAATCCAGTTCCAACCCTGCAACACCTCATAGCGTTGACGGGAGATCCACAGCGCTATTCCTAAGCTAATGGCCCCTATGATGAAGTGGTTAATGTCGTAGCGAAAGTCTCCCATGCTGCGCTGAATGCTGTTGAGCAACACACAGGAGAACAGAACCAGCAGACTGGGCATGACAAAGAGCAGCCAGTCTACCCCTTGCCAACCGTTCGCTAGGGATCGCCATTGGCGTTGAGGGTTGAAATCTAGCATGGTGAAGATGGTTAAGAGGCCAATGTCATTGAATGGTAAGGATGGGGATAGGAGGGTTGGGTGAGCCAACCTTCACCAGAGGAGGGAGTTGGCCCACCCAACCCCAGAAGACGCAACCCTAGGGGCTAGCTGGCGAGGGCTGCCATGGAGACCTTAGCTGCCAATTGTTGAGAAATAGCTTTGAGTGCCTGGGCCGAAGCAGAATCGGGGAATTGCACCACGATGGGCACCCCTTGGTCGCCCCCTTCGCGCACGCTGGTTTCTAGGGGCACGCAGCCCAGCAAGGGCACGCCCAAGTCAGCGGCAATTTTTTCGCCGCCGCCAGAGCCGAAAATGTCGTAGCGCTTGTCGGGGGCATCGGGGGGGATGAAGTAGCTCATGTTTTCGACCACCCCCAGCACGGGTACCTGAAGCTGCTGGAACATGCGCAGACCCCGACGGGCATCGGAAATGGCTACCTCCTGAGGGGTCGAGACAATCACGGCCCCCGCCATCGGTACGGCCTGGGCTAGGGTGAGCTGGGCATCGCCTGTGCCGGGGGGCATATCTACAATGAGATAATCCAATTCGCCCCACTGCACCTGGTAGAGAAATTGCCGAATGACGCCGTTCAGCATGGGGCCGCGCCAAATCACGGGCTGATCGCGGTCGATCAGAAAGCCCATCGACACCATTTTGACGCCGTAGTTAAAGGCGGGCTCTAGTACCTCGCCCTGCGGCCCTTGGCGCACCATCACGTTGGCATCGCTGAGGCCCATCATCATCGGCGCGTTGGGGCCATAAATATCGGCGTCAATCAGCCCCACCTTGGCTCCGGCCAGGACCAGGGAAACGGCGAGGTTCACCGCCACCGTGCTCTTGCCCACGCCTCCCTTACCGCTGGAGACTGCCACAATATTTTTCACGCCGTCGATGCCCGTGCGGTCGGGGAGAGACTTCTGCTGGGGCGTTTCGGCGGTCACATCCACCTTCACTGTGGTCACCCCCGGCAGGGTTTTGACGGCCTTTTCGCAGTCCTCCACAATGAACTCGCGTAGGGGGCAAGCGGGGGTGGTCAGCACCAGGGTAAAGCTTACCTCGCCGTCCTGGATGGCCACGTTGCGGATCATGTTCAATTCCACCAGGCTCTTTTGCAGCTCTGGGTCTTGAACGGGACGCAATACCTCCAGTACGGAGTCGGGACTTAGGGTTAGGGTCATGGGGTGGACGCGGCTTAACAGTCATTTACCTCCCCTATCTTAAGGGGCGCTGTTACCGATTTGGGTTTTGGTTGATGGGGTCAGCCTAGATTTCGGTCGAGGTTGCGTCTCAGACTGTGGCATGGCCCCTGATTAAGCCCTTCATTCAGTTTGCGCCGCCTTCAACGCCGCCCCAATCAACCCCACCTGCGGATTGAGAACGATGTGCACCGGAATGTTGTCTAGGAGGGAACTCATGCGACCCTTGTGGCGAAACGCGTCCATGAACTGACCAGCGGTCATCAGGGGCAGGTTTTTGGCCGCCACGCCCCCGGCCACATACAACCCGCCGTAGGGCAGCAGTTTGAGGGCCAGGTTGCCCGCTTCGGCCCCGTAGGCTTCCACAAAAATTTCCATCGCCTTGTGGCAGAGGCGATCATGGCCCTCGGCGGCGGCCTGAGAAATGACGGCAGCGGGATCGATGGTTTTGGTCTTGAGCCCCATTTGCCGTTCCCAGGCGATGATGGCTTCGGCTACTTCGGGGGTTTCGTGGGCAAATTCCCGATCCCGCAAAAACTGGTAAATGGAGACAATCCCCTGGCCCGATACCACCCGCTCCACCGACACCCGCGAGATGTGGTGCTTATCGACAAGGTAGCGCAGCAGTTGAAATTCTAATTCTGACCGGGGGGCAAAATCTGCATGGCCACCCTCGGAGGGAAACACCGCCCAGCGTCCGTTTTGGTTGATGGCGAAACCCTGGCCTAACCCAGTGCCCGCCCCCAAAATCGCCACGGGGGCATAGGGGTGGTAGTCGCCAGCTTGGAGGGTGTGGAGGTCGTCGGGGGCTAGCCCAAAAACGCCATAGCCGACGGCCTCGAAGTCGTTAATCAGTTCGACCCGCTCTAGGCCCAGTTCCTCCTTGAGGCGATCCCCTTCTAACGACCAAGCTAGATTCGTCAGGCTAGAGATGTTGTCTACCACGGGGCCAGCGATGGCAAAGCAGGCCCGCACGGGTTGGATCGCCCGTCCCTCCTGCCCGGCTACGGTATGGAGAAATTCCTTCACCATCGGCACTAGGTCGGGGTAGGCCTGGCTGGAGTAGCGCTGCTCGAAACAGGTTTCGACCTGGGGTTTTGGGGTGGTTTCGGCGGTGGCATCCACCAGGCGCAGGATGGTTTTGGTGCCGCCAATGTCGCCAGCGAGGTAGTAGGTCATAGCAAAACGGGGGCGAGGTTAGGGTTAGGGAATGAGGGCAGTCAACTAGCGAAACTGGGATGTACCCAAACTGGGTTAACGTCAAGACCGAACCAGGGGCAGATCTTGGTTGAGTTTACCGCTGCGGAAGCCCTCTAAATCCAGCGTGACGTAGGTAAAGCCGTAGCCCTGGAAGGCACTCACCAAGGCACTGAGGTCATTATTTGCCACAAAGTCCTTGATGTCCTCCGCTGGAATTTCGATGCGGGCGGTTTCTCCGGCGGATCGTACCCGTAGGTTCCGCAGGCTCAAATCTCGCAGGTAGCGCTCGGCTCGGCCCACCCGGTGCAGCTTTTCGAGGGTGATTTCTTCGCCGTAGGGAAACCGCGAACTAAGGCAGGGCTGGGCGGGCTTATCCCACCAGGGCAGACCTAGGTATTGGGAGATCTGCCGCACCTCTAGTTTGGTGATGCCCACCTCCGCCAGGGGCGATCTAGCCCCCCGCTCCTTGGCCGCTTGAATGCCCGGTCGATAGTCGCCCAAGTCGTCGGCGTTGACCCCATCCACCACGTAGGGATAGCCCCGCTCCAGAGCGAGGGGGCGCAGGGTGTCGTGGAGTTCGCTTTTGCAAAAGTAGCAGCGGTTGACTGGGTTGCTGGCGTAGTTGGGATTGTCTAGCTCGTGGGTTTGGACAATGTCGTGGGTAATGCCAATGGTAGCGGCCTGGATGCGGGCGTCTTCTAAGTCCTCCGGCATCAGGGAGGGAGAATTGGCCGTCACCGCTAGGGCGCGATCTCCCAGCACATCGTAGGCGACCTTGGCCACCAAGGTGCTATCGATACCGCCGGAATAGGCAATCAAGGCCCGATCCATTTCGGCAAACAGAGCTTTAAGCTGATCTAATTTCTGGGCCACCATAACCATCCAAAACCACGGATAACAACACAACGGATAACAACACAACGGTTCACAACACCCATGAGTCGGAACTGATCGAACCCTCCATCCCCCGTGCAGGGTAAGACACCAGGGCATCGGGGGCCACGGCGGCCCTACGCAGTTCCTCTAATTTGGCCATGGCCTGTCCCTGGGTCAAGAGGCCGTGGGCAAGGGCAAGCCCCGCCACCAGAGACTCCGTAGCGCCCCCCTGCCAGAGATAGAAACCCGCATTCCACTGAGCGGTTTTGTACAGTTCCGAGGGCTGACCTCCCAGGACGGAGAGTAGCGCAGCACCGAGGCTGGTTTCGTCCTCCAAGGGCACATCATCGCCCTCAAAACCATAGTCGCGGGGATGCAGCAGCAGACGCTCTAGGGGGGCGTCAGGGGCGTGGTCGCTGGGGTGAATGCCCACGATGGCGGTGCGGCTACGGGCTAGGTCGCAACTGCCCTCTAGGCCTTTGACAGCCATCCACTCGGCCTGGCCACGCAGGGCAAAGGTGGCCTGGGCAAGGACTTCGGTGGGGGGATGCACAAACCCCAGCACCAGCCGATGGGGGCCAGCGTAGGGCGACCACATCAGTTCTACGGTAGCAAAGGGGGGCCGTTTGCCGATTTGCTCCCGGTAGGGCACGATGGCCTGGGCCTGGGGAAAATGCTGGGGCAGATAGACAAAGCCCAGCCCGGTTTGGTTCATCAGCCCATGGCTTTGGCTGAGGGAGAGTTCCCTGAGGTTCACCCCCAACTGTGCCCACAGTTCCACTAGGGGGATTCCCTCTTTGGTGGGCATTCGGTCGCCGCCGTGCAGCACCACGGGCACCCCCGCCGCCAGCAGCACCAGGGTGGTAACCGGGGTCACGGGGGCAAGGCGGGATCGGCCATCGTAGGGGCAGCTCATCACCAGGGCTTTGCGACCATCGGCAATGGCGGGCAGGGTTGGCCCCAGGGCGGTGTAGGCATCGAGGGTGCCCGCTAATTCTTCGGGGGTAGGACGTTTGATGCGGTGGGCGATCATGAAGGCCCCAATTTGGGCAGGAGTGGCGGTTTGGGTCAGCATCATGCGGGTGGCGGCTTCGGCCTCTTCTCGGCTGAGGGGCTTGGAGGTATGGCTACCACTGCCTACTTTTTTGAGTAAATCTCGAAAGTCTTGGCTCATCCTCTTTCCTTCGTCACTCCGCCCTAGGTCGTTTTTATCCTACCGAGATCAAGTCCTAGAACGCATCAGCCCAGCCCAGACTTTGCGACCTTTGAGCCGCATTTTGTCGATTTCAGGGTTGAACCATGGCCGCTTCTACCTGTTTCACCGATTGCAACACCGTGGCCGAGACCCCCTGCACCAGGTCGTAAAACCGCCGAATGGGAGGAATAGTAAGGCGATCTCGCGTGGTGACGAGAACCACAGACCGGGTCAGGGTGGGATCTTCGGTGGGGCGCACCGCCAGGGTGGGGTCGGTGTAGCATTCCACCAAGGCCGATTGGGGCAATAGGGCGATGAAGTTGCCCTGCCGAATCACCCCCCGAAAGGCATCTAGGGTATTGAGTTCTAGGGCGGCGTTGAGGCTTTCGCCTCGGTTTTGAAACTGCTCCTGCACCAAGCGCTGCATCCCATAGCCATCTTTAAAGATCACCTGGGGAAAGCGCGACAGCATTTCCCAAGACACCTGGGGCTGGCTGGCTAGGGGATGATCTGCCGCCATCAGCACCTCTACGGCTTCCTCAAATAGGGGCGTGACCACCATTTCCGCCTGGGAGACCAAACGCGGATTGTGCATCACCACGGCCACATCCACCAGGCCATCCCGCAGCACCTTGAGAGATCGGTCGCTGCCTAGGGCCGTCACCCGCAGTTGCACCTGGGGATATTCTTCACAAAATCGTTGCAGCACCGGGGGCAACAGGGTGGCGCAGACCGACTGAATCGCCGCCACACACAGTTCCGGCTGTTTCCCGGCCATTAGGTCGGCAATGTCCCGCGAGACCTGCGTCCAGTCTTGGTCGATGCGGCGAGCCTTGGGCAGTAACCGCTCCCCTGCCACCGTCAGCTTGGCCTGGGAACCCCGATGGAACAGAGGCGCATCCAGTTCGGTTTCTAGGGCCTGCACCTGGCGGCTGATGGTAGATTGTGTAACCCGGCACTGATGCGCCGCCGCCTGAAAGCTGCCGGTATCGGCCACCGCTAAAAACGCTTGAATTTGCTCAATTCGCATTAAATCACTGCCCAGGTGAAGGGTGACGTTGCCACTTGGCTCAACGGCCATAGCCAACTATCCTTGGGGTGTGATCGGCGCAGATTCGGGGATCAGTACGGACTCATCATCGGTACGGACTACGAATCGGTACAGAATCGGTACGGCCTAGGAATCGGCATGGATAAGCCGCTTAACCGCCCTTGATCCACTACACCTCAATCCTTACGGATGGCTATGTTTTCCTTTCCTAACAGATTGAGGTTATTTAATTCGTATCAACGATAGCTGAAATGTTGCCCCTAGCATCGCCTAGGGGCTAGGGACGTTGATGACCTAGGCTTCGCCAGACACTTGCAGATCGCGGAAGTAGAGCTTGAGCAAAAGCCCGCAGGCCATCAGTTTCAGGGCTTCTAGACCAAAATAGAGCAGGTGAAGTTGATTCATGCCAGCGGGCAGGGTGGCGGTTTCAAAGACATCGAGGGAGACCCCCAGGGCACCCATGGCCGGGGTAAGCCAGTAGGTGAGCACTAAGACAATGGTCAGCAGCCCAACCCCCAGTTCAATGGCCCATCGGCTACGGATACCGCTATCCATAACCGCGTGATCGGTGCGGGATTGATGGGCAACCAACAGCCCCGTTAAAATCAGCGCTCCGCAGACCAGTTCTAGACGGTTAAAAACCCAAAAGAGCGTATATCCAGCGCTGCCAAAGTCGGGTTGGCTCATCATGCCTGAAATAAATAAGCCGGGCATGACCAAAAAGTCCATGAATAAGCTGGCGCTAAACCAAAACATCAGGGAAAACAAAACGACCCCAAACCAGTTGATTGATTTTAAGCTGGGGTTAGATAAGGTACTCATGGTGAATTAACCTGTACAAGGTATGGAATGGATGGATGGAAAAGCCCAAGGCGAAGCGTTTTGAGCTGTTTGTTTCGGGCCGTGAATTATCGATGTCTTCAGCCTATCGAACTTCGGGATTTCCTACTGTGAACTATTTTTGCGAGAGGGCTGCTCTCAGGGGGTATCAAGGTCATGGGCTATGGCTCTAAGGCTTATGCCGCCCAGGTTTTGGTTAAGCTAGTGCCTGACGAAGTAACGTTGCAGTAGTGACGAAAATTTAACTTCCTTGATGAATCGATACCTAGATGGCCTAGCACCCTAGCACAGCCCGCACGGAAATTCCCCTAAGGTTCTGAATTGCAACTCACCCTGACTCCAACGACCGTGATGAATAAGCGATCCACCTCCGTCGCCACGTCGGTTACGACCTGGTACTTTGAAATGCTGAGTCCTGAGGCGCTACGGCCTAAGCGCTTCGATCCCTACGATCTCTCAATTCAGCGGATGGAGATTCCCTGCCCTGAGTTTGGGCGGTTTCTCTACACCAGCGTGGGAGGGCCGTGGTACTGGTGTGATCGCCTGTCGTGGAACTATGCCGACTGGCAACGCCACCTAGAACGGCCCGAGGTAGAAATTTGGACGGCCTGGATGGCGGGCACCCCAGCGGGCTATGTGGAGCTAGAATCCCAGGCGCAGGGAAATGTTGAAATTGCCTACTTTGGTCTGTTGCCGCTGTTTATGGGCCAAGGGCTAGGCGGCTATTTGCTGACGGTGGGCACCCAAGAAGCCTGGTCTATGCCTGCCCAGCGGGTGTGGGTACATACCTGTAGTTTGGATGGCCCCCAGGCCTACCGCAATTACGAAGCCCGTGGCTTTACCCTCTACCACACCGAAACCACCGTGAAACCGTTGCCGCCCCAGCCCCCTGGCCCCTGGCCCAACAGCGGCGCACCCCATGGGCTGAGCAAAACTACCGATCAAACCCCAGGGAAAAAGGCCAACCCCCACAAAAGTTAACCCGACAGGCGCTACCAACCACCAATAAACGGGGCATGCTGGGAGTAGAACCTGTTGATATCGCAACCCAGCGTGGAGCCGCTTGGGGGCTGTGGCGCTGGGCAAGGAGACTGCCATGACTACGACCGTCAGGCCTGAGATCCCTTCTGATGCCACCCCACCCACCCGTCCGATGATTAACATGGGGTTTACGACCGAGCCGTTTCCGGCTAACACCCACATGTGCTACATCTTCAACGACGAAGCCGAACGCCGCGAGGTGATTGCTCGCTACACCAACAGCGGCATGGCTAGCGATGAGTTTGTGGGCTACTTTGCCGACCTCGATGCAGAAGACTTGGTGGAGGACTACCTGGCTTCCCTCGGCATTCATCCCCCCGAGGGTGCCCACCGCGACGGCATCATGTTTCGGCCCGCCCGCCCAACCTATTGTAGCGACGGCCACTTTACGGCCCTGGGCATGATTCATCGCCTTCAGGATCTCCAACACACCTGTCAGGCCCACCACTGGAGTAACCTGCGGTTGACTGGGGAAATGACCTGGGCCCTCTCCCCCGACATCACCGGGGCCGAAGAACTGGTGGAGTACGAGTCTCGCCTCAATTTGCTGATGGAAACCCACCCCTTCACCGCGATTTGTCAGTACGATGCCAACCGCTTTGATGGGGCCACGCTGTTTGAAATCTTGCAGGTGCATCCGATGATGGTGGTGCGCGGCCAAATCGTCCGTAACCCCTACTACATCCCCCCTAAAGAGTTCCTGACCCGTCACGGATTGCCCCTCGATGGCTAAAGTTGCCCCTGTCTCGGCAACGGTGCGGCCCGATGTGCTAGGCCGCCTGTTGGTGATTCCCAGCATGTTAGACGTACTGCCCGATGCCGGGGCCATGGCGGTGTTTTTGGGGGCGGCCCTGCGGGAGGTGCCGGGGGTTGCCTCGGTGACGCTGGCGGTGGAGGGGGTCATCTACCCGAGTCAGCGGTCAAAGGGGGCACAGGACAGGTTGGCCACCGAGGCTTCCCCCCCCAACGCCTCTGCCCAGCGCAACTTTCCCCTGTCTAGCCCCCGCCGTCAGTATGGCCATTTGCTGCTCAGCCTGGAGAACCGCGCCGCCTTTCAAGCCTACGAGCCTTACATTGGCAATATCGCCAACATTGTGGCCACTGTGCTCGAAAATCGCGCTTTTTTGAAGGATATCTCCGAAAAAAATCGTCGTCTGCAAGACCTACTCACCCACCTAGAGGATCGGGTGGAAGAACGGACCCAGGAACTCATGGCTGAGGTGACGCGGCGACGACAGCTCGAGCAAGACCTGCGGGCCACCAACGAGCAACTCGAACTCGCCGCCAGCGTCTTTACCCACGCCCGCGAAGGTATTCTCATTACCGATGCCCAGGGCACCATCCTGGATGTCAACAAAGCCTTTACCCACATCACGGGCTATGGCCGCGAGGAGGCGCTGGGTCGCAACCCTCGCCTGCTGAAATCGGGGCTGCAAGAGGCCTCGTTTTACCGGGCCATGTGGCGCGATCTGACGGAAAAGGGCTATTGGTGCGGCGAAATGTGGAACCGTCGCAAGGATGGCGAAGTCTACGCCGAAATGCTCACCATTAGCGCCGTGTGCAATGCCGAGGGCCAAACTCAGCGCTACGTGGCCCTGTTTTCTAACATCACGCTGCAAAAAATTCACCAGCAGGAACTCGAGCACATTGCCCACTACGATACCCTCACCAACCTGCCCAACCGCACGCTGCTATCCGACCGTTTGCACCAGGCCATGGCCCAGGCCGTGCGCCACCATAAGCGGCTGGCCGTTGCCTATATTGATTTGGATGGGTTTAAGGCCATCAACGATACCCATGGCCACGAGGCGGGAGATTACCTGCTGATTACGGTAGCCTCCCGCATGGCCAAAGCCCTACGGGATGAAGACACCCTGGCTCGCCTGGGGGGCGATGAGTTTGTGGCGGTCTTGATTGATGTGGGCACCTTGGTTGCCTGTCAGCCCATTTTGCAACGCCTGCTGACAGCGGCAGCCCAGCCCGTGCAGTGGGGGTCGGCTACCCTACAAGTGTCGGCCAGTCTGGGGGCTACGTTCTACCCTCAGGCCGAGGCCCTTGATGCCGATCAACTGCTGCGGCAGGCGGATCAGGCCATGTATCAGGCCAAGCTATCGGGTAAAAATGGCTATCGCCTGTTCAACGTCGAATCTGCCCGCAACACCCGCTACCACCACGCCAACCTCGACCACCTCCAGCAAGCCCTAGCCCAAAACCAGTTTGTGCTGTACTACCAACCCAAAGTGAACATGGGAACGGGGCAAATCCTGGGGGCCGAAGCCCTGATTCGATGGCAGCACCCCGACCAAGGCCTCCTGCTGCCTGGGCAGTTTCTCCCGGCCCTGGCGGAACATCCCCTCAGCACGGCGGTAGGGGCATGGGTGATGGCCACCGCCCTAGCCCAGTTGGCCCAATGGCACGCCACCGGACAATCCCTCACGGTGAGTATCAACCTGAGATCCGAGCACCTGCAACAGCCTAACTTCATGGCCCACTTGCAGCATCTCTTGGCCCAATACCCAGCCCCCTTAGCCCGATACCTAGAAATTGATCTATTAGAAACCAGCACCCTTCAGGATGTTGACCACCTAGCGCGGATTATTGAAGCCTGTCAGGACATGGGGGTTCAATTTGCCCTCGATGATTTCGGGGCAGGCTGTTCTTCCCTCATCCACCTCAAACAACTGCCTGTGGCCCAGGTCAAAATTGACCAGAGTTTTGTGCGTAATATGCTGATGGATCCCCAGGATCTCGCCCTTATTGAAGGGGTCATCGACTTAGCGGGAGCCTTTCAGCGGCAGGTCGTGGCCGAAGGGGTAGAAACCCTAGCCCACGGCAAACTGCTACTGCAACTGGGCTGCAATCTGGCCCAAGGATACAGCATTGCCCATCCTATGCCCGCCGGGGAGTTGTTGCCCTGGGCCACCGACTGGCAGGTGGCCACCCTCTGGCGACGACAGCGCCCCCTCAACCACGACGATTGGCCCCTGCTGGTGGCCCCCATGGAAATGGCTACCTGGATGAGGGCGATGAACGCCCCAGGCCAGACGACGGGTCGAGGGCATCCCGCCGCACCCATCCGCCCATCGCCCCACCTAGAGGCCTGGATGCAAGGGGCTGGACAGCGTCGCTATGGCCACCATCCCTACTTTCAACGGGCACAAAGGCTGTATCACACCCTTGCCCAGGTGCCGCATCATAGCTCGGCTTCGGCGATGTCCCAGGCCAACCTTCAGGACATCCGCCATCGGCAACAACAACTCTCTGGCTATCTCAAGGCGATCGAACACCTCAGTCGCCTAGATTGGATCTAGGCGACTGAGGTTCAGATTAGACAGGACAAGCCCAAACTCAAGACAGCTTCCCTTGGCCCTAGCGCAGGGGTGCAATGCCAAGCATCCTCAGTGTTTATACGAGGATAGCTGAACAAGAATTGGCTAATAACCTCAGTTCGGGTTAGCCATAGTAACCAGATCCCCTGGTAGACCTTACCCCCAGCCCCTCTCCTCGTGGGAGAGGGGAGCTAGAAAGGCTCAAAATCCCTCTCTCTTGGGGAGAGGGATTTAGGGTGAGGTCTAAAGCGCAAGTCGAAAGTAGGTTTCTAAAGATGGCAGTCCTTGGCTTATCCCGAACTCAGGCTAATACCAAATCCGAATAGAAAACCCCCTAAACGAATTGAGGCTTCCACCCGCTCAGCCTGAGCAGGATCAGCGTTTGAATCGGGGGTAAGCGACCGAGATTTGGTATAAAAGCTGTACCCAATTTCCCGGGGGTTGGTAGAAAATCGCTCCATTTTCTGCCACAATGCCCTCAAACCAGTGGCTATATTGATGCTTTCTCTGCACCATGATCAGATTCACGCCCGCCCCAGGCGGTTGGCCTAGCCCAACCCGCCCCCTAGCCCTGTGGATGGCCAGCCTGAGTGTGATGCTAGGCACTCCGGCCCTCGGTGGAATTATGGCCCGTGCCGGGGCGGCTTCTCCGCTATCGTCCCCTGGGGCTGTGGTACTCGCAGAACATCCTGGGGCTGTGGCCTCTGCATCCCGGCCCCGGTCGAAGCAGGCCGAGGCTACCCCGATTTCGCCCGCTGTGCCTGCGTTGCCCACCGCGATTCCCAACGCCGTGGCCCCACCCAATAGCGGCATTATCGGCCTCAATCCTGGCCCCACGGAGGATCTCGGCATTGGGCTACTGCAACCCCAAAACCTCACCTTCCTAGACAACGCCGCCTGGGAGGACAGCCCCCTAGCCTATGGGCGCTGGCTGCGTTCCATGGCTCTGCCCCTGTATACCAGCCCCAATGGCGATCTGTGGGGCTGGCTGATTAACGGTTGGCTGATCATCGAAGGCTATGAACCCATCGCCATTGGCCAAGATGCCAGCTTTTCGATGGTAGAGGCTCAGCCCGGACTCTATAGCTTTCCGGTTTTAGAACAACAAGCCGACGGCTGGCTGCGGTTTCAATATACCCCCGCTGGTAGCGCCTGGGCGCACATCGATCACCTCAGTGTCGGATCCATTCCCCTAGCGGTTCGGCCCTGGGAGGCGATCCTGCCTAGTGCATCCCAAATTCGCTTTCGGCGGCATGGTCTCTCCCAGTCCTTGCGTCTCAATCCTAGCTCCAGTGCCTCCCTACAGTCGCTCGTGGTGCCCAATAGCCGCATTCGCCCCCTGGCCATCGAGGGCGACTGGATGCGGGTGGAGGTGATTCAGCCCGTTCAAGGTTGCACCGCCCTCCCCATCCATACCACCGAGGAAGGCTGGCTGCGCTGGCGCGATGAGAACCAAGCCCTGCTGGTATGGACGGTCAACACCGACTGCCCAGTGCCAGCAACCGAGTAGGGTTTGGGGGGCAAGCTGCCCTCAGCCGTGGCGCACCAAGGTAATTAGCGTGACCTCTGGCGGACAGCACCATCGCCCCGGTAGGTAGGTGCCTAGCCCTCGGTTGACGTAGATCCATCTAGGGTTGGTCTGGTCTTGGGAAACGGAATGCAGCCCGGAGGCCCATTCCCAGTGCCGCGACCGTTGAGAGCCTAGGGCTTGCCCCCAGGAACCGGGTAGCTTCTCCGCCAGCCAACGCTGCCCCCCCTCCAGCCAGGCCGGGACAGCGCCCAACCCCGGCACCACAATTTGGCCCCCGTGGGTATGGCCCGAAAGCTGAAGGTCTACCCGCCAAGGGCTCAGGGTATCGGCAATATCCGGCTGATGGGCGAGGACGAGGCGGGGTACCTGGGGCGGAATGGAGTTCAGCACCTTTGAGGGGGCAAACTCCCGCGACCGCAGTTCCGCCAGTCCCACCACCGGGAACCCTGACCCCAGGGGGTAGACCACCTCGTTCCACAGGGCTTGAATACCCACTCGCCGCAATTCGTGCAGCACCGCAGCCCGGTTGCCGGGACGGTGGTTATCGTGGTTGCCCAGCACGGCCACCACCCCGCAGCGGCTCCGCAGTTGACTCAGGTGATCGGCGAGGCCAGCCATGGGAGCATGGCCATGGGTGATGAAATCCCCGGTGAGGGCAATGAGGTGGGGCTGAAGATCATTCACCTGGGCAATGGCGGCCCGCAGCAGAGGCATGGCCAACCGTTGCCCGTCACCGTGAAAGTCAGAAAGCTGGGCAATCCGGCAGCCTTCTAAGGCAGACGGTAGGTCGCCAATGGGCACAGTGACGGTTTCGAGGGTTAAGGGGCCAACCCACAGGGGACGCATAGGCCAAAAAATAGAGTCCGATGGTGATCACCCTAGCACCCTTGCCCTTGCCCTTGCCCTAACGCCCTCTGTCCCTCACCAAGCGAAGCTTAGACCCTGAGGGACTGGGCAAATCGAGAACCCCAGAACGATGTATCTCACTCTATCGAGAACCACGACAGGTAGGATCAGTAGAACACAAACTCTCTTTACTGCCCTCAGCTTGACCCTCACCCTAAATCCCTCTCCCAAGCTGGGAGAGGGACTTTGAAGGACTTCCGGCTCCCCTCCCCGCTCCCAGTGGGGAGAGGGACTGGGGGTGAGGGCCAAGCCCATACGAAGAGACATCTTTGTGATCTACTGAGGATGATTAGTCTCTTAAGATTTTGGTGTTATTCCGTCGATCTGCTGAACAATAACTTCCACAGCAGAGATTATCTAGTAAATCTGATGCTTAATACCAAATCTGAATAGAAAAACCCCCAAACGAATTGAGGTTTTCACCCACTCAGCCTGCGCGGGATCAGCGGCTGATCAGTCAGTCTAGGCTGACTGAATAGTATTAACAGAATGGGTTGACATTTTTGCCTTAAATTTAACCTGAGTTCGGGTTAAGCTCAGCGGCTAAATCCCCTTGAGCTCACCCTGACGGGAAGCAAGCTACACCCCCAGCCCCTCTCCCACGAAGAAAGGGGAGCTAGAAAGGCTCAAAGTCCCTCTCCCTTGGGGAGAGGGATTTAGGGTGAGGGCTACAGCGCAAGTCGAAAGCGGGTTTCTCGATATTGCAATGTTTCGCCGATTCTAGAATGAAGTGCAACACCTAGACGCTTCCCGTAGAGGGGCTCATAGGATAGTCTGATGTTTCCTACAACAAAAAGACACCCTATGAGCTATACCCAGCTTAGCGCTTCTGAGCGGAATCGAC